>OFFY01000619.1_pt1 | contig 35237 bp, 29 predicted proteins | sample 1521481 | NCBI WGS metagenome assembly OFFY01 (sample SAMEA3504117, study PRJEB24116) | mouse gut metagenome | biome: mouse gut; feature: mouse-associated habitat; material: faeces | place: Denmark | collected 2011
TACACTCTTTCCCTACACGACGCTCTTCCGATCTAAAATGATCCATCTCCGAGACCAGATGCTGCAGATGCAGAGAAAAACCTCCCGGCTGCGTCAGCCTTTGAAATCCCCCTTCACACTCCCGCTTCAATGTGAGCAGATAACGGTTGCACCGTTCCAGAGCCTGCACCACGGGATCACTTTTTCCGCGAAGCAGCCGTTTCATCTCCAAAAAATCCTCTTTTACAAGATCGGCACTGTACATGGACCGGCCCCGTTCCACCAGATTATGGGCTTCGTCCACCAAGAACAGATAAGCCCCTTTTACTCCTTCGCCGAAAAAACGCTTCAGATACACCCTGGGATCAAACACATAATTATAATCGCAGATCAGCACATCCACCCACAAAGCCAGGTCCAGATTCAGTTCAAAGGGACAGACCTGGTGTTTATGGGCCTGTGCCAGTACCGTTTCCCTGGTCAGAGAGTCCGGGCCGTTGGTCCACAGCTCATAGACAGCCTCATTGATCCGATCAAAATGCCCCTTCGCATAAGGACAGTTGTCCGGATTGCACTCCGTCTCTTCGCAAATACAAAGTTTGTCCTTCGCCGTAAGCACCAGCGACTTCACGCTTGCATGCTGTCCCCGCACAAGTTCCAGGGCATCCCGCGCCACTGTCCTGGTAATGGTGCGGGCTGTCAGATAGAAGATCTTGTCACCGATCCCCTCGCCTATGGCCTTTAAAGCCGGAAACAGTGTTGCCAGCGTCTTTCCGACTCCGGTAGGCGCCTGGATAAAAAGCCGTTTTTTCCGAAAAATGGTTCGATACACATCCACGATCAGTTCTCTCTGCCCTTCCCGGTATTCATAAGGAAACGAAACTTCCCGGAGCGTCTGGTTACGCAGCTTTTTCCACTGGTATTCGAAGGAAACCCATTTCTCGTATGCCTTCATCAGCTCCTGAAACCATATTTCCAGTTCCTGACTGCTGTACTCCTCTGTAAAATATCTGGTCTCCTCGGTATCCAGATTAGCATAAATCATACGGACACCGATCCGCAAAAGCTGATGCTGACTGGCATATATCCAGGCATAGCACTTTGCCTGAGCCAGATGAACCGGCACTGCCGCTTCCATCCGGCCTACCTCTCTATAGGTTCCCTTGATCTCATCTACCGTCGTCAGGCCATCCTCTGTAAAAATCCCGTCCGCCCGCCCCTCCACACTGACCAGGATCTCTCCCAACTTCGCCGGATACTTCAGTGCCACCTCCGCCTGATATCCGCTCCCCATCCGTCTTTGGATCTTCCGGTGCAGTCTGCTCCCCGCCTGCATCGCCTCCATTTCCCTGCGTCCGCTGTACCGGTTATCCAAATCCCCGCTTCTTAGCAGAAATTCCACCAGATTCCGAACTGATATTCGAATCCTCGTCTCTTCCATCCCCTGACCCTCACTTTTCATCCTCACGCTCCATTATACCAATCCCCTTTTCATCTGTCCATACAATCGCTCTTTCTCAGCTTCTCCCTGTTACTGATCAAATAGGACGTCTATCGGCTTACGTCCGGTGCACCTCATAAAAAGACAGGAAAAAGGCAGTTCCACGGGAAGGAACTGCCTTTCAAGGGGGTATTTATAGGGTACAAAACATAGAAACTGGCTGTTTAAGCAACAACGTACTTCTGCAGAAAACGCTCAAAGTTGGAATCTTCTCCATACCATCTTACGGTCAGTACGTTGTTCAAATCCATACTCATCACACCGAGAATAGATTTCGCATCAATCAAAATACGATTGTAATTCACATCAACGTCAAAGTCACATTCTGCTGCCGCATTTACAAAGCTGCTTACGTCGTCCACATTGAGTCTGATCTTCGTCTCTCTCATTGCCTTCTTTAAAAACCTCCAATAAAAGATAGAAAACGTCGGTTACAAATTGTGTCTCTTTATCTTGCTGTTGTGCTTCTTATTATACTCAACTTTTTATTCTTGTCAAATGAAATTCCCATTGATTTCCTCTTCATTTTCTGTATAAAGTGCATAATTTTCCACAATTCCTTCCAACCCGTTTTTATAGAATAAGCTGATTCCCCATGAATAATCCCTTTGCATTCTTCACGTTCTTTTCATTTTCCGCCCATCCTTTCCGTTTTTCTTTTTTACACTTTTTACAAAAATTCAGATTTTATGCATACTTTGCAGACAGCCGAATCCCGAAAACTTACTTGTATGTTTCATTCTTTTTATCCGTTGTCCATCTCTGCAAATTCAGGCATAAAAGAGCGAAATTTCTTCGGAAGCAAAGAGGCCTGAAGGTTTTTGTTTGTCCGGGCATCAATCCCGATGGCCCGGTGAAAGGTCTTCCAAAGCATCACAAACTCTTTTTCCTGTTCCGCCTCAGAAAGTTCCAAAAAGCAGCTCTCCTGTAAGTCCTCCAAAATCACCCATGCCCCCTCTGCCTGATGGACTGCTGCTTTTTTCCGTCTTCTGTCATAGATCATAAAGTGCTCACCGGACAGCCGGTCTGCAAAATGAGGCGCAATCAGTGCCAGCACATCCGCTTCTGCATCAATTTCAGAAAAAAGCACGCCGTTTTCCAACTCCCGAAAGCGCACAAATCCCATATAGCGGTGGGCAATATGCCAGTCTTTCCGACGAAGTTCAAATACCAGCTGTACGTCCGGATGAGTCAGCATCCGGCTGACTTCCTTCCCATCGGGCAGATGAAGCCCCAGCACGATCATCCGGTAGATCGCATCCGCCTTTCTGTCATCCGGGTACGCAGATGCATAGCCAATCATCTCGTAAGCCTCTTCCCCCATACGGCTTCTGACTGTCCGGAGCACTTTTTCTGCCTTCTTTGTATCCGGCTCCACTTGTACATACTCGCAGAAAAGCTCCAGATTCTCATCCCATCCGGTCTTCAGCCTTACGTTGTCATGGCCCAGGCGGCTGTCCCAGGCTTCATATACGCCGGTCAGTATACCGGTCAGCGTATCCTCACACTGAAAAACGCGGATCATCAAACAACGACAGCTGCCGGTACAAAGGGGCCTGTGTCCCCGGCAGCTTTTCCTTTCCATCCAGAAGATTCCGCAGGATATAGTCTTCTGTCATCTTCACCGGATACATCTGCTTTCCTTTGCAGGTGATAAAATACAGAGCCCGCTTCAGCACCACTCCCATCTTTTTCAGGTTCTCATAGTCCAGTGCTCCCAGCCTCCTGGCTTTCACGATCCGCCCTGCCGACCGGTAACCGATCCCCGGTACCCGAAGAAGCGTATGGTAATCAGCCTTCGTAACCTCCACCGGAAACTGCTCCAGATGCCGAAGCGCCCAGTCACACTTGGGATCCAGAAGCAGATTAAAGTCCGGCCGGTCCTCGGAAAGAAGCTCCTCTGTCTCAAACCCATAAAAACGAAGCAGCCAGTCTGCCTGATAAAGCCGGTGCTCCCGAAGCAGCGGCGGACCTCCTGGCAGCACCGGAAGCAGGCTGTCCTCATTCACCCGCAGAAAAGCCGAATAAAAAACCCGCTTCATCTCATACTTTTTATACATATGCTCCGCCACCTTCATGATCTGCCAGTCGTTCTCCCCGGTGGCTCCGATGATCATCTGGGTAGACTGACCGGCAGGGACAAACTTTTGTGTATGCCGGTAGAGGGTCAGTTCTTCCTTATTCTGGGTCCGCATCTTTTGTACCTGCTGAATCGGCGCCAGCATCTTCGGGCGCTGCTTCTGAGGCGCCAGCGCTTTGAGCCCTTCCGCCGTCGGAAGTTCCAGGTTCACACTCATCCGGTCGGCCAGATAACCGGTCCTGGCAATCAGTTCTTCGTCCGCTCCCGGAATCGCCTTCACATGAATATACCCCTGAAAATGATACGCTCTGCGCAGCTTGTACAACGTCTGATACAGCAGCTCCATGGTCACATCCGGGCTGACGATAATCCCGGAGCTTAAAAACAGTCCCTCGATATAATTCCTCCTGTAAAACCCCATCGTCAGATCGCACACTTCCTGGGGGGTAAAAGAAGCCCTCGGCACATCGTTGCTCCGGCGGTTGATACAGTACCGGCAGTCAAAAATACACTCATTGGTAAACAGAATCTTCAAAAGAGAGATGCATCTCCCGTCTGCGCTGAAGCTGTGGCAGATCCCCGGTGCAATACAGTTCCCGATCCCCCTGCCGCGGTTCTGACGATCCACACCGCTGGATGTACAGGCTACATCATACTTGGCCGCATCCGCCAGGATCCGGAGCTTTTCTTTTAATTCCATCTGCTGCTCAATCCGATATTCCATCATCTTCACTCCCGAAAAAGAACATTTGTTCTATCTAATTATACGGAACAAATGTTCTTTTGTAAAGAGTTTTTTTATTTTTCTTCATCGAACTGCTTTTCCAGTTTTTTACGCCGGCATTTAACAATCCTTCCAGCGGCAGACAGGCAGGCAAAAGTAACAACCCCGGAAAACATTCCGAAAATCAAGATTAGCAAAAATCCATCGGAAAACGTCGTATCATATCCTGCCACCGATCTCCGTACATAAGTCAGCACCATCACTGCCAACGCGGCCGCAACAGAATATAACAGGTAGGCCTTCCAGCCCGGACGGGAGGTATAATCAAAATGTCCGCCCCTGACCTCCCCGATCGTGGTGCCCAACGCCATAAGCATAAATACCGTCCATTCTCCTGACACCTGCCTAAACGTTGCCTTCATCCCCAGCAGCTGTACAAAGATGCTGATCAGAAGCGCCCAGAAAACAAGCCAGAACATAACATGTTCCACCCGCATCATCTCCATCTCTTCTCTCTCATCCACCACTTTTTTAAACAGTCTCATCGCAATCCTCCTCCCAGAATATATCATCCAATGTTTTATGAAGTGCCCGGCAAATATCCAGACACAGCCGAAGCGATGGATTAAACTTTCCCGCTTCAATCATACCGATGGTCTGCCTCGTTACCCCTACCAGCTCCGCCAAATCCCCCTGCGAAAGATCCATCCTTGCACGGGCCGCCTTCAGCTTTAAATTCTTCAATCATGGTTCCTCCTCTCTTCATTCCTCTCCTGATCCTGATTTCCTCGCTCCACCTTCCTCTCTGTTTTGCAACTATATTCTCGGCTTGCTATTTACCTCTTCCATTACACTATATCATCTTTTAAATTGTTTTTCAATATTAATTTATTGTATGTCAATTATATATTGCATTATATTTGTTTTACATTGCATTATGCTCAGGTCATCACCGGTCTGCGCAAAACGGGCAAATTCCATACCAGAGTTCTGGCACATGGCAGGCGCTATTGGCTCCGTATGAATTTTGAATCCTTCAGATGGAAACACCACCGCATCCCTTGCTGAGCGTGAGGTGGATCTTAAGGGACAATCTGCCCGAGACGGACATCTCGGCAATCAAAACCATAAAAAAGCCCCGCCGATGTCCATTCTTCATCTGCGGGACCAATGATTATTTTTCTTTCAGATACTCCATAAAGTTTTCTTTATTTTCCATCGCCGTCGTCGTTGGTCTGCCCAGATCCTCTCTTGCGCCAATCGAACATTTTACCTCGATAAAGCTGAGCATTTTCCGTTCCTTTGCGGACTGAAGCTCCTGATCGAGCTTTTCAAAGCTGTCCGCCGATGCTGCGTAAGGATATCCGCAGGCTTTGGCAATCCCAATCAGATCCGCTGACCCTGCTGCAGTGGGCATCCCGCCCACCGTTTCATGAGCTCCGTTGTTGATGACCACATGAATCAAATTGGAAGGGCAGGCAGCTCCGGTCACCGCCAGGGCTCCCATGTGCATCAGCAACGCCCCGTCACCATCCACACACCAGATCTTCTGTCCGGCCTTCTGGGCCGCGATGCCAAGAGCGATGGAAGAGCTGTGCCCCATGGAACCCACAGTCAGAAAATCGTACTTGTGGCTCTGATGGTTGGCCTCCCGGATCTCGAACAGCTCCCGGCTGGCCTTTCCGGTGGTAGATACAATGGGGTCCTCCCCCGCGGCCCGGACAATATGCCGGATGATCTCTTCCCGAACCATCTGATGTTCATTCTGATAGACTACTTTTTCTTCATAGGTCAGAGCGCCCTTCTGAATCACAAAAGCCACGCTCTTTCCCTCTGCCAGAAGCAAACCAAATTCTTCCATGACCGACGTAAGTCTCTCTTTGGTGGTCTCTTTTCCCACAATGCAGGTCCGGATGTCCATATCCTCCAAAAGACGCACGGTCACTTCCCCCTGATAGATATGCTGAGGCTCGTCGTGTACTCCCGGTTCTCCTCTCCATCCAACCACAAAGATGACCGGAATTCCGTATACTTTGTCATTCAGAAGGGATGCCACCGGGTTGATGATATTTCCTTCACCGGAATTTTGCATGTAGACCACCGGGACCTTTCCCGTAGCCAGATGATATCCTGCCGCCAGTGCCGTACAGTTTCCTTCATTGGCCCCGATCATGTGATGCTTCGGATCAATGCCGTAGGTATGCATCAGATAGTTGCACAGGGCCTTTAACTGGGAATCCGGAACTCCTGCATAATAATCCGCACCCAGTAATTCTGCAAATGTCTCAACCTTCATTTTATTATTGCTCCATTTAAGTCCCGCATCCAACCTGCACGCAACTTCCTGCCCAGGGCAGATTTTCTTACGCTTCGCTCCTGAAACTCTTCCCTGCTTGCGTTTCGGTTGGTTGCTGTTTTAAGTTCCGCATCCAACCTGCACGCAACTTCCTGCCCAGGGCAGATTTTCTTATGCTTCGCTCCTGAAACTCTGCCCTGCCTGCGTTTCGGTTGGTTGCTGTTTTTTAGTCTGTTTTTAGTATTTGACGGTAAAGTGTTTCCAGGGTTTTCTCTGTGAGCCGCACCGGATTATTTTTGAGCCGATCCGGATTGACGGAACGGGTGAGAAGATCCATCTGATCTTCTTTCTCAAGTACCGGCACCATAAGCTTCAGTTCTTTCCAAAAGGACTGATACTTTTTGACTGCCTCCGTTACGTCTTTGCACCCCATCTCTTCTGCAAGCGCCTGGAACATTTCCTTTAAATAAGTTTCACCTCTTGGGTCCGTACAGTCTTTTATATGATCAGCCATATAAGGCCAGAGAGCCTCCACACAGAGCGCCGCCGCGTGACCGTGAGCCAAACCATAGAGGGTGGTCAGCTTATAACACATGGCATGTCCTGCCGTCGTCTGCGTGATATTGATCGCACAGCCCGCCCGATTGGCCGCCCGCAGCATACCCTGATTGCCCTCCGGATCATTGGACAGATAAGCGTCCCGGTGCCGAAACACCTCCCGAATCGCCTCTCCTGCATACCTTCTGCTCTCTTCGGTGGAGTTTACAGACCAGTAAGATTCCAGCGCATGGCAGAGAGCATCCAGCATGGTGGCTTTCTTCTGATATTCCGGCAGGGTTTCCAGCAGAGACGGATCCAGATATACATATTTGGGAAGTCCGCTTCCATGAGCCACCGACTGCTTGTTTCCTTTATAATAAATGACGGCAAAACGGGTGGCCTCGCTTCCGGTCCCGGCTGTGGTGGGGATGGCCAGAAGAGGCACTTCGTTTTCCAGAATCTTCTGCCGCAGATAATTTTCCTTCTGATTCAGATTCCAGAACAGTTTGATGCACTTTGCCACGTCCATGGCGCTCCCGCCCCCTGCCGCGATGATAAAATCACAGCCTTGCTCCCGAAAGGCCTCTACCCCTTTTTCTACTGATTCATAGGCCGGGTTCGGCGTAAAGTCCGAAAACTCTGTCAGACGCACTCCTGACGCCTCTACGCAGCCTTTAAGCTCCTCATAGAGCTTCTGCCCCCGAAAGGAATTTCCACAGACCAGAAGCACCGAACCGGCTTTTTCATCTCGCAGGATCTTTTCCACATCCCATATCTTTTCCACATTCATCTTGTCACTCCTCTTCCGGGATCAGGTTGATGATGTCTTTGATGGACATACAAAGATCATCACACTCTTTTGCCCGGTGATTTTTAAGAATCATTTCCGCCGCATGCTGCATGGCGGGAAAACCGGTACGCGTCAGCTGATTGGCATAGATGACCACATTGACCCCGCGCTCCTTAAACTCTTCCTCCGTCACCGTGTTAAAGGAGGTAGGCACCACCACAACCGGCGTTATGGAGTCGGTCCGGCGAAACTGCTCTACAAAGGCAAAAATCTCATCCGGCTCCTTTTTCCGGCTATGGATCATGACGCCGTCCGCGCCGGCTTTTACATAGGCAGCGGCTCTTGCAAGAGCGTCGTCCATCCCCTGTTCCAGGATCAGGCTCTCGATCCGGGCGATGATCATGAATTCTTTCGTCTTTTGCGCCCTCTTTCCGGCTGCAATTTTGGCACAGAAATTTTCGATAGAATCCTGAGTCTGCATCACTTCCGTGCCAAAAAGAGAATTTTTCTTCAGTCCGGTCTTGTCTTCGATGATAACCGCAGATACGCCCATGCGCTCCAGTGATTTTACCGTGTAGACAAAATGCTCCGTCAGTCCTCCGGTATCCCCGTCGAAGATGATCGGCTTTGTCGTCACTTCCATAATGTCATCGATGGTCCTGAACCGGGAAGTCATATCCACCAGCTCGATATCCGGCTTTCCCTTTGCGGTGGAATCACAAAGAGAGCTGACCCACATGGAGTCAAACTGCCTGGCCTCTCCTTTTTCATAAGCGATGGTTTTCTCCACGATCAGACCGGTAATCCCGCTGTGAGCCTCCATGGCCGTGACCAGACCTTTCAGCTCGATCGCTCTGCGAAGCCTTGCTCTTCGCACATCCGGCAGGGACAGATGAATCCTCGCCCGGCTCTCCAGCTTCTGATACTTTTCATCCTTAGAATAAGGAAACTCCACCAGTCTGCCGCCGTAAGAAGTCAGCACTGACACCACTTCCTCCCGGACCGGCTTTTGAAAACCGCTGACCCAATCGTCACCGTGAACCACATAATCCGGCTGATAGTGTTCCAGGTTCTCCCGGTAACTCAAAGTGCGCTGCTCCACAACTTTGCTGACTCCGGAAATATTCTCAAACAGCGCTTTTCGTTCTGTAAAAGGAAGCAGCGGAAAACGCTTGTAGCTGACCACTGCCTCATCGGAGAGAACACCAACGATCAGTTTTCCAAGTCTTGCCGCTTTTTTGATAATCGCAATATGTCCGCTGTGAATCATGTCTGTGGAAAAGCACATATACACCGTACGCCGTTCCACCTGGCGGACTTTTTCTGATACCACTGCCAGGTCTTCCTGATCATCAATCTCCGCACAGAGCCCGTTTCTGACATCCAGGGGACGGACAAGGCAGTCATCTGACACTTCATTGAAAGCGTTTTCCGCATAGCATTTTACCTGGCTGGACTCACAGAATTTTTCAATTCTTTCAAGCCATACCAGCCAGTCTTCTTTTTTCAGCTTGTACAAGGGCTGTGCGGCCATGGCATCATTGAAAAATTCAATACCCACTTTTTTGATGTATCCCTCCTGAATGACCGCCTTAAAGTCTTTCTCCGGAAGGGGCAGGGAGGAGCTGATCGTCATACAGCTTTCTTCACTTTCCAGGACCTGGTCCAGCACCTGATTCTCAAAGACCAGATCTCCATGCATCAAAAGAAGATCATCGTCCTTCAAACAGTCTCTGGCGCAGTAGATCGAATAAATATAATTGGTCTCTTTATAGACCGGATTTTTCACAAAGGTAATGTGCAGGGGAAGATCCAGGCTCCGGCAGTAGTTCACCAGCACACTGTCAAAAAGTCCGGTGGTCATGACCACTTCCTGGATGCCCGCCTCCGCAAGCTGACAAAGCTGACGGCTTAAGATCGTCTCCTTGCTGGACACCTCAGTCATGCATTTGGGATGCTCTGAGGTGAGTACCCCCATACGACTGCCCATACCGGAATTTAAAATTAACGCTTTCATAGAACCTCCTGTTTTCACTTTCATTCCTGAACAAATACCGGAACACTGGTTGTTGGTCCGCAAAGCGTCCAGCAACGTATTATTGCCATTTTAACACTCTGCACCGTATTTGTCGAGGGGATGTGTCCTTAAAAAACCAAGTGCAGAAATTTCGGATCTGTGATAGACTGTACACAAAGAAAAGGAGGAACACGATGTTTATTATCTGTAATATTGCCGGCATTCTTTGCCTGATTTATTTTCTGGTGCTTCTTTTGTACAACGGTTTTACTTCTGCCTTCTATCTGGTCTGGCTTCTGATGTCAGCAGGATTTCTGCTGATCGGATGGCTGTTTCGGATCCGTTTTTTTCAGCATCTTCCCCTTCCGGTACGGACCGGGATGCTTCTATTCCTGTCGGTCGGTCTGTTTTTTTTCCTGGGCGTGGAAGGGATGATCTTAAAAGGAGCTCTCACCATGCCAAAAGAACCACAGGACTATGTGATCGTTCTGGGTGCACACGTACGCGCTTCGGGTCCCAGCCGCGCTCTGGTTCTTCGTCTGGAAAAGGCATATGAATATGCCCTGGAACATCCGGACACCATGATCATCGTATCCGGCGGACAGGGCAGCAATGAGCCCTGTACAGAAAGTTCTGCCATGAAAGAATATCTGGTGAAAAAAGGGATTTCTGAAGAACGGATTCTAGAGGAGAACGCCTCCACCAATACCCGGGAAAATCTGACCTTTTCCAGAGCACTGATACCAGAACACGCATCTGTGGGTATCATCAGCAACGGCTTTCATATCTGCCGCGCCCTGCATCTGGCCAAAACACTTGGTTATGAAAACCCGAACGGGATACCGGCAAAGAGCGATCTTGCCACCCAGCCCACGAATCTGCTGCGGGAATTTTTTGCTGTGGTAAAAGATTTCTGGCTGATTCAATAGCCTGTATGCTTCTGGCCTGGGAAAAGGATATTCCGTTTTAGAAAAATTTCTTCTAAAATCGTCCGACAAATATAGATTTTTTTCGCGCCCTATGTTATACTTTCATCACCAGTTATTCATACCATCAAAGGAAAGGAGGATGCAATGACAGACAGCGAAAAACTGGATCTGCTTCTGGCAGGAATGCAGGACATGAAGTCCGATCTACTACTACTAAAGACAAAAGTAACCGATCTCGAAAAAAATGTAACCAATCTTGACAACAAGGTTACTGATCTCGACCAGAAATTCACCGGACTCGAGGAAAATATACTTGAGCTTCACAGAAGAGTGATCGATTTTGAGTTACATATGGAGAACGTTACTGATAAAAATATCAGTCTGCTGGCGGAAAACTTTATTGATCTTACAAACAAGCTTAATCAGGCTATCCCGGCTGCAGACAAAAATCTGGCTTACGAAGTGAAAGTCAATTATCTCATTGAGGAAGTCGAAGAACTGAAGACAAAAGTTGAAAATCTGATCCTGAAAACGGCCGGATAATTCTTGTACCGTATTGAGGACAAAAAGAAGGAATCCCGCTGAAGAGATTCCTTCTTTTTCTATTTACAGAAACATCAGTCTGTTCTCTGCCTGTAAAAGGTATGCATTCTCTGCCTCATGGAAGGATCCGTTGGCAAGTTCTGCCAGCTTAGGATCAATGGGCATCTTGCCAAGCACCGGAAGATTTAGCTCGTCCGACAGGCTGTCAATGCCGCTCTCTCCAAAGATCTTGTACTCTTTTCCACAATCCGGACAGATCACATAGCTGTAGTTTTCCACCAGTCCAAGAACCGGAATCTTCATGGCCTCTGCCATATTCAGCGCTTTTTTCACAATCAGCCTTACCAGATCCTGGGGAGAAGTCACCATCAGGATGCCTTCCACCGGAATGGACTGAAAGACGGTCAATGGCACGTCACCGGTTCCGGGCGGCATATCCACAAACAGATAATCCAGCTCTCCCCAGGCCACATCAGTCCAGAACTGCTTCACCATATTGGCCAGGATCGGACCTCTCCAGATCACCGGCGCCTCCTCATCCGGAAGAAGCAGATTGATGGACATCACTTCAATTCCATTCTTGGTAAAAATCGGCTGGATACACTCCCCTGCCATCTCCGCCGGGCCATGAACCCCATACATTTTCGGGATGGAAGGTCCGGTGATATCTGCATCCAGAATCCCCACCCGATATCCCTGCGCTGCCATCTGATTGGCCAAAGATGCGGTCACCAGGGATTTCCCCACACCGCCTTTTCCGCTGACCACACCGATCACATGCTTGATACTGGAATAAGCGTTTTGCTCCTCCAGCATACTTTTCGGCGCCTGCTGCCTGCTTGGACACCCTTCACAGCTCTCTTTCGTACAGCCAGTGCTGCTGCATTCTTTTTCTGCCATTTCTCCAAACCTCTCTTTTCGTTTTTTCTCCTGCCGGACTCTGCCCTCAGTGGACAAGGGGATACACACCTTTTGTCCACTGAGGGCAGAGTCCCTTTGGAGCACTGATTATCTAAGACGATTGCACTCGAACTTCTCCATCATAGACAGACAGTTCAGAATCTCATCGTATTTTTCCTGTGTACTTTTCTCATCCACCACCAGGTCCAGAGATATGGCAATATTATTCAGAAGATTGTCATCCATCTGGTTCCTTCCAAAGATCATAATATGAAGCTTCTCTTCCAGCGTCTCTGCATCCAGAAATTCCAAAAGAATCGGATTCACGCTGCCGTCAGCACTCGCCGGCACCGTATGGTCCTCTTTTGCTGCCTCCTGCTTCCGAACCTCATCGGATCCGCCTGTCTGCCAGGAAAGGGGCTCCTTTCGCACTACATTCTCCGCCTCTGAAAGTTTTGTCAGCTCAAAACGGTATTTCTGTGTCACCTGCGGGTACTTCTCATGATCCACCTCACTGACGAACATCTCATATGGCCTTACATACACCCGGTAATCCCCGTAGAGCGCCTGATAGACTACCATACGCTCTCCTGTCTCGGAATGCTCCGCCACCGCCACAATCTGATAGAGGCGGTTTTTAAAATGCCTGTAAAACTGTCCCTGTTGAACTTCTCGCATACTGATTCACTCCCTTACCCCGCCTATTATACCACTCTTTTCCCGCTTGCGCTATGGGAAAATAAAATAAAAACAGCCTCTGCAGACATGGGGTTCGTCCGCAGAGACTATTTTTCACTTTTGTCTGAATGACTCTTTCAAAACCAAAAATTTCTAATTTAAGTATCATCCTCATTAGCTGTTGCTTTTCTTCTGCGTTTCATCAATATGACAAGCAACAACATAAGCGCCACCGCCGCGGTCACACCCACCGCTGTAGCACTCAGCATATTCACGGTACCTTCCGCCATCCCACCGATCCGCTCTGCCAGTGGAACTTCTTCATCATCCAGGTCCCGAAGCTCTTCCGGGCCATCCTCCAGCGGAACATTGCCATCCGGCGCATCTACCCCTGGCTCAGCACCCGCCGCCCCTGCACCATCTGCGGCAACTCCGCCGGGTGCTCCAACACCATCTGCTCCGGCCGCTCCAACACCGGCAGGCGCATCTCCTCCGGCTCCTTCAGTACCTGTAGTACCAGCAGCCGGCGTATCAGGTGTTGCAGGCGTCGGGTTTTCCTCCTCTTCCCCTGCTGCTCCACCACCTGCGCTGCCCGCACTGCGCGCCTTGGAGTAAACGAAGGTAAAGACATTTTCTGCTTCATTTTTGGACAAAGTTTTTGTCAGATTGTAAGCCTGTGGTTCATAGCCGTCAATATACAAAAAAGCAATCACCGGCCGGTCTCCCACATTTCCATAGTAGGTCCGGCTGGGCGCCAGCGTATTTCCTGCTGCATCCTGGTAGTTGATCACATAGGAAACCATATCTCCCCGGATCCCGTAAGCCACCACATAATCCTGATCCTGTTCCACCACAAACGACGAACGGTCAACGGTATCATTATCATATCCGCCTTTGCGAAGCCCTCTCACATAATAGGCGCTGTTTTCACCCAGAGATACCGCATCTCCCTGAATATCCACAAATGACACCGTATAACCGGTCTCCAAACCGTCCACACAGATGGAGGAACCATCTGAACTTACACGCATCTTCGCTGCTACCCGCCGGCCGTCGGCGTCCATAACCTCAATCCCGCCGGCACCTGAAAACGAACCCTGGTTCCCCGCATAAAACGTTATTTGATACTGATAAGGCTCTTTTTCCTCCGCTGCCTGACTGGGCAAAACACCAAGCTGAAAGACCATGCAGAAGACAAGCAGCGCTGTCCATAATTTCCGGCATCTATTCATCTTCATATCCTCCCTCGCTCCTTCTCTGAAATATCACACCACAGATCAGAAACCCAAGCCCGCAGATCAGCGCGATCACGGACCAGAAAACCATCCCGCCCGGATCACCGGTCTGTACGACTCCCGGGGAAAATACCGTGCCGGGGCCCTCCGGGGTTCCTGGTGTACCCGGCGTGGAACCGCCGCCTCCGCCCCCGCCTCCATTGCCGCCTCCGCCTCCTGCGGTTTTTTCTACGGCAAAATTCAGCTGCAGTCTTGCCAGAGTGTTTTGATAAGCATTGCCCTGGGTCTCACCATTGAGCGACACCAGAAGCGTGATGCTCCCTTTTTCTCCTTTATTCAGATGATCCAGATAGAAAAACTGCTCCAGATTGTCTGTGGCCTCATGAAGTCCTTCCCCTGCCGAGGTGACCGTCTCACCACCCACACTGTCACTGCTGTAAAGGACCGTCTCTCCATCCTTTCCCTGATAAGTCAGCACATATCGATACGCTCCGCCCTTTGCCGAGCTGCTGTCTTCCAGACTCTGAACCACCTCATTACTCATATACCAGTCCGTGCCGCCCTCTGAGCCATTCTCCACGGCAACCTTGATCTCGATACTGTCTCCTGGCTGAAGTCCGGAAACCTCGTCTGCAAAAGACTGGGAAGAGAAATTACTTTCAATCGCCTTTCCCGTAAATACCGCTTTCCAGCCATCTTTGCCCTTCTGCTCCTCCGCGTGGGCCGTAACTGCACTGCCTGTCAGCAAAAGTACCGCCAGAGCAAGACAACCATATCTTTTTTTCATCTTCCACTACCTCCTGTCATGACGCTTCCCTTCCAGCAAAGCCGCCAAAACCTGCAAAAACACCGCCGTCAGGATCACCACACCCGCCGCCGCTTTTCCCTTGCTGCTGGTGAACAGTTCCGCGATCCTGCCGGCTTTTGGAACTGAGCGAACTACCTTCCCGATATAATTCTCATACGGCACCGGATTCATATCCTCTGTCTGGTTCGCATCACCTTTGGTGATAAATTCCCCCATGACTACCCGGTTTTCTACAACCCTGTGGGTAATGATCGATGCCTGATCTCTGGCTCCGTAAAAAGCAATCACATCATCCTTTTGCATATCCGCCGGCTCCATGGTCTTTATATAAACCAGGCTCCCGGTGGGGATAGCCGGCTCCATGCTGCCGCTTATGACAGAGTAGATGTGATAACCGAAAAACCTGGGTACCGTAAGCGGAAGACACACCGCCACCAAAGCGACCAGAAGAAGGGTTCCTGTGAAACGGATTCCGGCAGTCAGAAAACTTCGGCCCTTCTTCCGCTCTGTATGCTGCCGGGCTTCTTCCTTTTGACGGCTCAAAAACCATTTCCTCCGATCAGATTAAGAGTTCCGTCCTCTGCGATCGCCACATCCACACCCCAGGCACTTTTAATGGCCTCAGCTGCATTGTGGGTCTGAACTGCATGGACTTCCGCCTTTAAATTAAACCGATATCCATCATAGGCAAAAGTGGTCGTAATCACGGTACCAGTCTCTCTGCCGCTCTCGTCATAAGCAGGTTTTCTGGTCTCTGTCACTTTTGACGCAATTTCCGGATCAATCCGGAGTACATCACTGAGGGCAGGGCTTCTCTGTCCGCTTGGAAGAATCTGCGTGTAATAAAGAACCGTCCGCTCCTCTGTAGAAGCACTCTCATCCTCGACCCAGCCTCCGCCTGTCAGGTTTAACCCAATCAGGTCCGGAGAAAGCTCGGTATCCACCGGTTCTCCGTCCTTCGTCCAGTTTTTGTACAGGATCACCCTTACATAGCTGTCGATACTGCCGCTGTTTTCCACACAGAGCTCCTCCGGATAGGCACGGCCCGGCACTAACGTTTCCCCCTCTTCCAGCATGTTGACCAGCAGAGATCCCGACTCTTCCTTCCAGGTGTCATTTACATAATTTCGATAGCTGACCGCTTGCCCGTTCTCCAAAAGACTCACGCCGATACTGGGGACATCAATCTGCATCTCATAATTTTCGCTGTAATAAGTCAGTGCCGCCCGGGTGCTCCCTACCGTACTCAGAAGCAGAAGGACTCCAGATACACCAAACAGCAAAAGCGGCCGAAATAAAACATTGCGTGTCTTTTTTCTCATGACTTATCCTCCCCGCCTGTTACGGTCTGTGTGTCTTCCCGCTTTACGATATCTGCTTTCCTGGACCAATCCACCTGATCCCAGGATACCGGCGTTCCATCTTCCTGATAGGGCACCGGTGTGCATTCCTGTATGACAATAACATTAAACTCATCTTGTTCACCCAGGTTCTCAATCTTAGCCAGGATCGATCCGGTGCTGCCGCCCGGCGGCAGTATCTCATGCCAGTAGTAATAGCCGTCCGCCCCTGCTGACCAGTTTCCTCCGGAATGGTCTGTAAAATTCAGCGCATAGCTGCTGCCGGCTAAGACCTTTACGCGGGCATAACAACTCTGTTCTCCTGTATTGGACAACGTAATATTTTTTGTCCAGTCACTGACCTCCTCGCTGGGAATCGTCGTGGTGAAGCCCAGATGCAGTTCCTGCCCGCCGGAAGCCTCCACATAAGTAGTAAAGTACGCCATAGCCCTGTCTGCCGCTGCACCGGCTGTCAGCAGAAACGCCGCTGCGCCAAGGGCAATCATCCTTTTATTCCGACTGTTGTTCATTGACTTGCCCTCCTGCCTGTCTCGTGGAATCTACCTGCTGTGTCCAGTTCCAGACCCCTTCCGATCCTGTGCCGTCATCCGGTCCGTCTGACCCGTCATCCTCCCGGTAGAAATGATTCACCACACTGGTTCCGCCATTTAGACGTTCGTCATAATCATTGACAAACGATACGGACACCGTCTCATCTGCGATGATTGTCTGTGTCTGCACCGGGTCCGAGACCACCTCATAACTGGCTCCGCTGTGAATTTCTGTCACGGTCACAAGCGCACCTGCCGGTATTTTTTTCTCGATCCGTATCGTCTTCGTTCCTGCGTTGTCAAAAACCGCGGAGACCACATTGCTGTACACGGATTCTCCTCCCTTTTGTGCCTCCACCTGGAAGACGAAGGATGCCCCGCCCAAAGTGGCATTAAATGACCGAAGCGTTTTTTGGATCTCCAGATCTCCGTAGCGGTCCTCCTGGCTTGGTTTCAAGCCCACGGTCACATCATACAGCCAGGCATCATCGTTTCCCTCTTCCTGGCCATATGCATTGCCTGGAAGGGATACCAGATATGGTGTAAAATGATAGATATACTCGGACGTCACCACATCCTGAGCCGTCACCAGATACAACCCGGTCTGTAAGCCGGACAAGGTACGGTCCGCCTGTGTAAACACGAATCTATTATCTGGTGTCAAAGGCGTCCCTTCTGCCGGCATAGCAATCTCCCGGGCTGCAAGCGCTGTCTCTTCCCACTCCTGGGCAGAAGTCTGAGAATTTATGGATCCCAAGCGGCTCTGCAGCGGCTCAAAAGTCGAGATTGCCTGATATTTTCCGCTGATGTCCACTGACGCAATCCGGAAAAGCTCCACTTCAATGGAAGCATTCTTAAGCTCCTCATAGCGGTCTGCGCTCACCGTCTCTGTCAGTCCCGGATCTTCCGGAAATGTACTGTCTGCTGGAAGATCTGTATCCGGCTTTTTCTCATATGTGACACTTAAGTCAAATGTAATCGAGCATTTCTTCTCTGTCTCAATTCCCACTGCCCCGTAAGCCACATCCGTCCGGGCGGTCAGCGCCAGCAGGACAAATGCTGCTGCAAGCGCAGTCCATCTGCTCTTTGTCTTCACCTTCTTCATCTCCTTATATAAGTTCCGCTTCAGCCCTCCCTGGCCCGCTTTTTCTGGAAGTATTTCTGGCCGCTTCCCGTCCCGAAATCCTTCCCGGGCCTATCCGGGCTTTCGCTGTTTTTAAGTTCCATTGTTATTTATGATTGCGTGGACGGAAGAGGAATTTCATAAACAGGATAACCAGAACTGTAACCGATAATCCAAGGATCAGATACAGCATATAATAATTCTGCACTGCCCGAAGCATCGTATCCACTGGTGTGGAAGCGATCTCCTCCTCGCCCTCATATGGTACCCGGGTTCCCCGGACCAAAAGCCGATGGCTGTTCACCCCGTAAGGCGTACAGGTAAAAAGAGTTACATAATCTGCCCCTTCTGTAATCTGAAGTGCCTCTCCCAAGGTCTCCATATCATCCTTATCCACCATAGGCAGAATCTGGTCCACTTCGTAGGCCAGAATCTCATCCAGAATATGAATATAAAAACGGTCTCCCCGTTCCAGCTGATCTACATCTGTGAAAAGCCGGGCACTCGGCAGTCCTCTATGGGCTGCCAGGACACTGTGGGTGCTCTCACCGCCCATGGGAAGCTTGGTGCCGTCCAGATGCCCCACCCCTGTCTGCAGGATCGTCTCGTCCGTGCCGTGATAGATGGCAAGCCGAATGTTGATCTTTGGAATGGACAGATAGCCCATGACCCCGTCTCCTGCCGCATTCAGGATTTTCCAGTACTCTGTGTCAGCCAGATCCTGATCAGAAGTACCAAAGGCATCACCATACAGATTGTTTTTCTCCAAAGCTGCATTAAAATTTTCGGCGGCTTCCCACTCCCGGCTGTAATCTTCCGGTTCCATCTGTGCGATGGTCTCCTCATAGGTAGAGATCAGCCGGCTCTGCCGATAGGTGTTCCACTGATCAGAGATCGTAGGATAGGACAAAACCCCGAATCCGGTCAGAAAAAGCAGACCGAATGCAAGATTGATCACAATTCTTTTCATTCTGCCGGATCCTGTCTTTCTATGAAATCTTCTTTAGGAACCACATTCTGTACTCCAAGCTCTTCTGCCGTTGGCGCATCTGTCTTTGGTGCTCCGCCTGTCAGGACAGCAGATTTTCTGCTCCTTCTGTCATAGAGATACATCATATAGATAAAAAGCCCCGTTGCCGAGAGCCCCACAAGTACCCAAAGCAGATAGTTTGTATGCAGACTGGGACCAGTATAGCTGGACGCGGCGACGGCTTCGTCCTCCACCTCCTCAAACGGTACACGGTACCCCCGGACTAAAAGCCGGTGGCTGTTCACTCCATAGGGAGTACAGGTTAAAAGAGTGACCAGATCCTTTCCATCCTCCGCTGCCAGTGTACTGGTATCTTCCGGATCTACCACTGAAATCTGATCCACCCGATAGCAAAGCACTTCATCCAGGATATACAACAGGAAACAGTCCCCTTCTGCCAGGCGGTCCAGATCCGTAAATAAAGCGGCACTTGGAAGACCCCGATGGGCGGAAATCACCGCATGATTTCCTTCACCCCCTACGGGAAGGGAACTTCCTTCCAGATGTCCGGCGGCTGTCTGCAGAACCTCTTCGTCGGTGGTGTGGAAAATCGGAAGTTTCACATTGATCTTTGGAATCTGCACATAACCCATCATACCATCCCCGACCAGATTCAGGCAGGACAGGTATTCTTCGTCTGCTCCTTCTTTATGCTCCGCATTGGCAAAGGAGTCCGGAAGAATATAAGGTTTTAAAGCTTCATTGTAACCAAGAGCACGGGCTTTCTCCGCACTGTAGTCGATGGTTCCTGCAGCATTTTGCTGCGCTACAGCTTCATCATAAGTGGAGATCAGCCGCCCCTGGCGATAATTGTTCCACTCATTGGAAATAAGCGGATACAGCAGCAGGGACAGACCAGCTAGAAATAATATGGGAAATAATAAAATGGTAAGGCGTTTTTTCATCTGGGCTCTCCTTGTTGCTGTATATTTTTTCTGGGAAGTTGCCGGGACGGGGGTGCCGCCCCGGCTGTTAGCTGGAATCTGCGTGGATTCCTGTCTTATGTAGAAATTGTCAGAATGCCTATTTGGTAATCTTTCTGCGGGATGCAAAGTACAGACCCGCTGCAAGGATCATGATCGCACAACCGCCGATTGTGAAGATCGTGGTACCGATACCACCGGTAGAAGGAAGACCGATTATTTTGGTATTTGGAACTTTCTGAGTGTCAGAGTCTCCATTTACTGTTGGATCCAATTCACCAGTTTTATCATTCTTTTCGTAGGTAGCAGTATAAATCGATGTTTTTTCGCTATCCGTTTCAATTACAGTTCCATCAACCTTAATCGTATAGCTCTTTAAAGTTCCGTCCGTATTGTATTCTGCAGTAATTTCCACCGGAATCTTCACAGGATTCAGAGAATATCCATCCGGAGCCTTTGTCTCCTGAAGTGTATACTTTCCGGCATCCAAGCCAGTGAATTTCAGGTAACCATCTGCCGGTTTTACATAGGTATCCGGATTCAACGGAGCACCGCTTTCATCTACCTCTTTACCAACCTCTCCAATACCAGATATGGTCGTATAGACTTTATCACCAGCTTCGTTTGTCAGGGTAAAGGTTGCACCATCCAGAGGCTGCACTACCTGTGTTCCGTCAGGATTTGTTATAACTTCTCCTGTCTTTAAAAGCTCTTCGGTTACTCCGCTGCCAAGGCCATTGATATTTGCATCAATACCAAAAGTGTAGTGATAAGTTTTCTTTTCTTCTGTCTCACCCTTGCCGCCTGTAGACGGATCATTTGTGTACTCTGCCTTTACGCTGTTCGTATTCTTATCAAAGTTAAGACCAGCATTTTCATTTAAAACAGCCGTGTACTGTACAACTATGTCTTTACCTCTGTTATCCAAAATAAACTCTGAAGTAAACGCAATCGTCATAGTTGTCTTACCCGTAGTGGAATCTACTGATGACGCAACTGTATAATCTGTATCTTTTACAGGTGTAATCGTCGCCCCATTCTCTCCAACCAGATCAGCCACCGTCACACTATCTTCATTCAATGTTAATCCCTTGCTCAGCGTATCAACAATATTGAACTCTACCTTGGTGTACTCATCACTGTATCCAGGGAATGCAGTCTCCACCTTAAAGGTAACCGTATCGCCAATTGCCGTATCATCACCATAGTTATTTCCACTTCCAGAATCAACAATCTCTTTTGTGATTCCAGGTGCCATAGATTTTGCATATACCGTCTGTCCATTTACTTCAAAATTATCTTCAGCGCTGACCGCTCCGCCGATCGCTTCATTGTCATCACCTGTTCGGTCAGTGGAATAATACACACTTGCAACCATCGGATTGTAGACAGTCATATCATCTGTTCCATTTTTTGTTACCAGAATCAGATACATACCGACTTCAAGCTCTGCTGTATAAATACCCACAGAAGTTTCCTTCACTTCTGTTCCTGTTTCTCCATGCACCGATTTTGCAATAGTCGTAATTTCTTCTGCTGTTGGGTTGGCCAAATCTGCGATTGTAACACCGCCTACTTCTATAGCCTCATATCCTGTAAATCCATTATCGTTCCATTTGCCTGTCGCAATCTTAAAAGCATGAACTGTAGCACCTGGCTTTACTCCATTCACCGTAATGGTTGCTTTGTCACTCGGTACAGGCTTATGTTCTTCTGCAAACGACGTCAAAGACATGCCAAGTACCATCGCCATTGCAAGGAGCATGGCTAAAAACTTTTTCATTTTTTTCATATCCTTTTCCTTTCTTTTTTGCGGGCTTTGCCCATGATTTACGGTTTCCCCTGTTCTTTGTGCATGATGCACGTCTGTGCGGTTCGAGAAACTGCTGAAAATCTCATCATTTTCTGAGCCTTTCAGCACCTCCCCGCACGTTTTTTCTTATATAAAACCAGCATTCCCGCCATCATCAGCAGGGATCCGCTGATCGTATACCAGTGTGTACCGATACCGCCGGTCTTGGGCAGTTCATAGAGCTCTTCGTTGCGGATCTTCAGGACGATGTTTTTCCCGTCTTCCGCTTCGACACTGGCCATGCCGCCGCCGGACTTCACTTCTACTGTGCCGTCCGTCTTCAGCGTGAAGCTCACCGGCTCCCGAAGCAGAGCGTAGCCTGCAGGGGATTTGATCTCTTTGATCGTGTAGTCGCCGGGAATCAGATTGCGAACGGTCAGACTTCCATTGCTGTCCACACTTAAATCAGGCTGTGCGTCTGCCTTATCGCCTTCATCGCGGATGCCGCCTGCAGCCGGAACGAGAATCCATTTCTGTGCGTCGGTGTTGTTTGCTTCCCACAGATGAATCGTTCCTCCTGCACTGGGTGTTCCTCCGCTCAAGTCCATGCTCCAGTTATGCGCAGCCTCCAGCGTTCCGTAATCTTTATTTCCATAAGGCCAGATGCGGACTCCGCCATCGCATTCCGTCACATGCCAGGTCTGGTTCTCATTAGGCACCTCATTACCCCAAACATGAACTTTAGCTCCATTCGACATAGTCCCGCCATCCAGATCCAACCACAGGTTGGTACCCGCAGAGCGAAAACATTTAAGATCTCCATCACGGTTTAGTATTTCAAACAGCTGCCGCTGATTTCCATCGCGTATCTGCAGTACTGGTACGGCACCTTGCCCATCTCCGCTGATCTCCATCACGTACTTGGGATTTTTCGCATACGCAATATAGTATTTTCCTTCCAGAGACGGATCGATCTCTTCCTCTACCAGCGGCGTATAGCCTTCCCCTTCTTTATAGACAAAGGGAATGGTCTGGCCTTTGGAATTCTGGATGGTAAAGATCGCATCTGTCAGAGCACTGCCGCCTTCATTCACTTTCTGAATCTTCATCAGTGTATCAGGATAGAACCCGCTGTCGTGATGTTTCGACTCAAACAATGATACGGACATATCCTCGGCTTTGGGCATCACGATATTCAGAATATACGTCTTTTGCAGCTTGCCCTCGTCATCGTACACCGGCTCGCCGTCCGAATCCAGAGTATCGTCCTCACCGGCATTTGGCTTTGTGGCGTTCAGCGTGCTGATCTTCGACTGTTCTCCGTCCGTAAAACGTACGGCAAAGGTTCCCGCCGGCAGGTCCGTAAATTTATAGCGTCCTGTCTCATAGACGGCCGGTTTCGCATCCTTCTCTGCCCGCACGCTGATCTGCTCTCCGGTCTTGATCACGATGGGTGTGTCCGTTCCTGGATAACAGACGCTTTCGTAGGAGTCTTCCGCCTCCGGATCGCATCCGTCCTTCAGCTTCAGCAGCTCCACCTGGATGCCGGAAATACGGGTCTCGTTCTGCAGATCATTCTGCACACCATCCCGGTTATAATCCATCCAGGTCAGTCCCTCCAGGGTACGCCGGACGGTAGGGGTTTCCGTAGTCGTCGTCGTGTCACCGCTGGAAAGCCGGTTGATGAAATAGTTGTTCTCCGTTTTGTTCCCGTTTGAAGAACCTGGATCAAGCTTTATCTTCAAGTCAATGTTCACACTTTTGTGAGCATCCAGTCCTCCGACCACCGCCCAGGCAACCGGATATGGCTGTTCTTTTGTGGCGCCGTCCTTTTCTGAGGGGATCGCAATCGTTCCGTCCGGACCAACCTGCGCCTTCGTCCAGGCCCTTATTTCATCCTGTGTCACACCGCTGATCGTCTTATCCTGATATCCTGTGTCAAAGGTGTAATAAATCTCCAGTTTACTGACGTCACATTTACTGGTATCCAGCTTCCATTCCGTAAAGGTGTAGGTGCCGGTAAAGTGGCTGCCGCTAACCGGATTCATGGGCATGGTATCCATGATCGCCACCGGGGCGCTCGTATCTGCGTTGTTGTTAAAGTAAACCACGTAGTCGATCTCGCCGTCCTCGTCCACTACCCGCTGCTTTGCATACTTGCCAAAGGAGCTTGCACTGCCGCGGGTTACCGTGATACCAGCCATTGCATGCTTTTCATCCGTAGTCTCAGGATCACGCAGATCGTTGGGTGTCGTGATATAAACTTTATTTTGCAAGTTCTTCGTACCAGTGGGAATATCCTTGTTTGGATCCCCCTTGACACCAATGTCTGCGGAGTAGTAGATCGGCGGCATGGGATCACCGATCTTCACATCAGCCACAATCCAGGTCAGAGTCTGCGTCCCGTCCTCGTTATTGGTGACCACCGGCTCTCTCAGTTTCGGATCCGGGTAAGGCGCCCCCGGAGTCTCGTCACGAATAATCGTGCCCTTGGTGCCGCCCAGGCTTGAGGTCTGCTTATACACACCGCCAAAGTAAGCACTGCCCGCCTTGTAGGTCAAATGCTCCGGCAGAATATCGACAATGGTGATATTGGCCCGGTTTTCCGCCTGAGCCGGTTTGTCATAATACGACTGATCATAATAAGTCCTGGGCTGCAGTACGAAATCTGCTACCCGCTGATCTGCATCAAGATTGAAGGTCTTTTTCTCATTATCATTTTCGTCTTTCTGCAGAAGTTTTTTTGTAATTGCTGTCCTGTAGCCGATGACCAGCAGCGTATCGCCCCAGTGATACCAGTCAGAATTATGGGTGCCTTTGATACCGCTTCCGTCCGGCAGGTAGGTCTCCTTATCATAGAAAACGCTTCCTTCAATGTTCGCGCTGGTATAATGACTGCATCCCCAGAACGGCTCACTGAGCACCAGCTCTGGAACATTCAGATCCGGGTTCTTTTCAAGATCAATATCGTCTAACGTTATCCCTCTTTCTTCGAACATTTGTTTTGTCCAGAGACGGGAAGTAGACGCCAGCATAAAGGTCTGTCCGGCCAAACCCATATTATCTCTGACGGTTGCCTTGTGGTAACAGCGGTAATACGGATCCTGCATCATTTTCACATCGCCGCTGGGACCGACGAAGCAAATCAGCATGCCGACACAGGTTTTTCCGGCCGGAATCTCATCCAGGCTGTCGTAGAACTCCAGGCTGTCCTCATAAGTTCTTTTCAGCTCCTCATCGTTCTCCCAGTCGCTTCCGTCCTTTTTGGTTGCATAGTAGATGCGGACATTCTCTTTCGCTTTCTCGATCTGTTTTTCATCAAACCCGTTCAGCGCCGCTCCGCCTTCCAGGTGCAGGAACCAGTCCTCCTTCTTAATCTCCAAGGCAGTACCATAAAACTTCATAAGAGTCGTTCCCAGGTACATCTCGTTTTCTTCTTCTCTGTAGGGATTATAGGACAGGCCGCCCATCAGGTTGATTTCTGTCCCTACCGCTGCAAAGTCCCGGCCATCCCGGTTGTCCTCAACACCACAGCCATATTGCCATGCTATTCCATCCGCGTAGCGGACACGGTTCTGCAGACCACCCTCCAGCGTCAGTTCCAGCGTGCGGGTCTCCCGGTCGTCCGCTTCAACCATCTGTTGAAAACCATTTTCACCCTGCACCAGTTTGTCGCCGCTGACCGTGGTAACCTTCAGGTTGCCGGCCATCGCCGTGGTCGTGAAAGCCCCCGGTCCATAGGTATTCACAATATCATAATGGGGGCTTGTGCTGTCGCTTTCTTTTTTGTTAAAAGGCTGGATCAGCCAGATCTCACCGGAGGAAAAGCAGCCCACGTTTTCGCCGTAGGTAACCACCGTTCCTCCGTCTGCATTCAGGCTGGGCATCTGCTTGGGGTCAATCTCATAACCGCTGACCGTTATATGAATCGTGTCGCCTTCCTGGGTCGCTTTCCAGCTGCCGCCCTGGTAGCAGGCCGTTTTACCGCCTCCTGTGGTATAGGGAGCAAACGGAGTCGCCTTCAGCCGGTCATCAATCTGGCGGCCATCTTTATTTTGAGAACCATAATCCCGCCAGCTTACTTCGTCATAGCTCCACAAAAGCGGTGCATACTCCGAAATATTTTCAATGATCTGCCCTTGTTCATAGCCTTCGTTTGGCGTATTGATCTTGTATGTGGATGACAGTTTCAAGTCAAAGGTAATATCACTGCCGTCCGGCAGCTCGATTCCCTTTAAACCCTTGGACGCATTGTCGTTATAGAGCTGGAGTGTAATGCCCAGCACCATGGATCTGCCCGGCAGCGGCTTGATAATATCTTTATTGGCAGCCTCGTCCCCGCCGGTCTGAAAATCAAAATCATCATGATAAGAGCTGTCTCCGCTTACCCGGATATTGTATTTGGGTGCGGCAGTTACTTCTACTTTTTCCGGGATAACGGTCTTTTTCTCCACTGCAGGCTGACCGTCAATCTTGTGGTCTTCCTTGTCACAGGGTGCATCCCAGGCGCCTCCCTCCATGGCAGCACTGATTATAGGGGCAAATTTCTCGCCGTTCTTCATAGAACGGACATAGATCGTCAAGTTCTCCCCAAAATCACCGGGTACCACCGAATGGTTGCCCTCTGAGGGAAGCAAAAGCTTATAACAAGTCAGCACCTGGCATTCCTTCTCGATGCCGTCAATGGTGCGGATTTCCTCTGTCACCACAGGTTTGTAGCCCTCTGTCTGATCCATCCATGCCATGGCGGTCTGCTCAAAGACAGCTTCGTTTTCATTCAGAGGCAGTACAAATTCCAGTTTAACCCGTGCCTGGCCATAACTTTTGGAGGTATCCCAGGTCTTCATATTGACATTAAAATGATACGTGACCGTATCAAAAGTACGTACCAGCAGGTCCGACGCCGTCGTGTCATTGCCGCGGCCTTCTGTTTCGTCGAAAGGTGCGGAACCAGTCGCTGTTCCGGTGACCTTAATCTCATTGACATAGGCTTCATCCGGCTTCATGATGTCCCAGAGTGTTTCCTCCAGCGTCTCTGACATCATCCAGTCGTACTGCTTTAGTTTCTCTGCGTTGGTCACTGCTTTTTGCTGGGCTTCTGTCAGCGCCGCATATGCTTCATATGCCTCCAGTACCTGCTGCTGAAACTCCATATAGTATGTATCAAAACCTTCTTCATCCTGTTCTTCTTCCAGAGCACTCAGTTTCTCCATAACCTCCTCGGGTGCAGGAAGTGCTTCGATCAGTGCAATGACTGCATCAATCTGCTTTTGTTCCTCTTCTGTGAAAAGAAGTTCCTCTTTTGAAGGCTGTTCTTCCTTTTCATCACCCGGGTTTATTGGAACTTCTTCCGACTGATCCGTATCCGGGGTCTCTTCTGCCGACTGATCTGCATCCGGGGTCTCTTCTGCCGTCTGATCGGTATCCGGCGTCTCTTCTGTCGACTGATCCGCATCCGGCGTCTCTTCTGTTGACTGATCGGTGTCCGGCATCTCTTCTGTTGACTGATCCGCGTCTGGCATCTCTTCTGTCGACTGATCCGCGTCTGGCATCTCTTCTGTCGGCTGATTCGCATCCGGCGTCTCTTCCGATGGCTGATCTGCATCCGGCGTCTCTTCTGTCGATGGATCGGTATCCGGACTTGCTGCTTCTTCATCCGCAGTCTGTTCTGCGTCAGTGCTTTCTGCGCCTCCGCCGGAATCATCCGCTTCGTCAAGATCTACTGCTGCTGCCTCATTGTCGGTTCCTTCCGTACTCACGGTCATCGGCACCATATCGTCTGACAAAATCATATGTTCCTGGGCATCCACCCGGCCTGCCAGAGTACAGCTGTTGCATGTCAGCACCATGATACAGAGCAAAAACGCAAGCGGTTTTTTGAATTTATTTTTATGTTTCTCATACCATTTTTTCATCTCCATCATTCCCTTCCTTTACTCTGCAAGAATCTCGTCCAGAAGCTGGACCAGTTCTATGGCGCTGTGAAATACATATTCCTGCTTCTGATCCTGCCAGATCAGTCTCCCCTGCCAGGTATAATGTTCCCGAAACAGAATCTGAATGCAGAACACTGCTCTGTTCCTTTCCTCCTCCAGCCTTGGACTGACAAGCGGCAGCGGAGGATTGATGCATTCTTCCAGATCCACCAGCCCGTTCAGCAACAGGAGCAGCTGCGAGAGGCTCTCAATCTTTTCTCTGTCATCCAGTCTTGGATGGTGCAGGTAGCCGTCCAAGATGCCTTTATGATAAGACCGTACTGTGACTACTGCTTCCCGGCTCTGGCAGGGAAGCCTTTTTTCCCGAAGCATCATACGACTGCTACCCTTTCCTTTTTTCTTTGCTCTACACTATAACAGAAGACAGTTAGAAAACAGGTAGAGGACAGGCTCCTATCCTGTAAAAATGGATTTTTTTGCCAAAAAAGCAGCTTTTTTCAAAGAAATTTTGCCTTTTCCAATCCTGTTTTTAACAAAAAAATACCGCTGCAGGAAACGAGTTCCTGCAGCGGCAATATCTGTCTTTTTTATATTTTCTGTTCCTGTATGATCAGCGGTTCCAGAGCCGACATCCGAAAACGAATGTCGGCATCGGAGACGGAATACGTCTTGTGGAATTTTTGCTCCACTCTGCGGATCACCGCCTGGGTGCTCTCCACGGAAGCCCCTGTCAACATTACAATATAGGAACCAGCATCCAGTCTCGCAACCAGATCTCCGGTCCGAAGCCCTTCCAGGAGGATTCTCTGAAGCCTTCTGGCATCCGTTGTGGGGGCAGACTTGTCACCAATCGTTACAAGGACCAGGGTGGAATTCTGTTTGGTACGCGCCAGATGGCGCCGCTCCAGAGCAACAATGCTCTGAAAGACTCCAAAGGTACAAAAGAAGGCACCTCTTTCCTCTGCGCCTTCCGAAACCAGCTTTAAGATATCCTCGCTGTCTCTGCTGCTCTGACACATGCCGGATGCCAGCGCATGCATCTGCTCCACATGGGAAGCCGGCTCAATCTCATATTCCTGCCAGAGCATTTTTCTGAACATCTGATATCTTTCCACCGCTTTCTCCGGCTGTCCAAGAGAAATCAGAGCCTGCATATGATGCACGACAAAGGCATCCATACTGAAATCAACTTCATATGCCTGTTCGCAGATGCTGATCATCTCCGACCATCGTTCTTTTTCCTGCAGTGCGGACAATGCTTTCTTGCAGGCATCCAGATACAGCGTCTGATAATAGTGACGGATGGACGCCGTCCAGTCACTGTCATTTCCCGCCAGAAAATCTCCTTTATAAAGAGAAACCGCCTCAAGCAGCAGCTCTACATGTTCCTCATCTTTCTTTCCGCGGGCTTCCAGATACTTCTGCTCAAATTGTTCTGCATCCACTTCCACCCGTACATCCGGATTCCATATATAGCACCCTGGAAGCTTCCGGATCAATTCCTTCTGCTCCGGAAACACTTTTTTCAGATAACTCCTTGTACGAAACATCATATTTTTCAGCGCATTACCCGGATCGGTACTGTCCGTCTCGGGCCAAAACTGTTCGATCAGCTCTTCTAAAGAAATACTCCGCGTATGGTTGACGATCAGATATTGTAAAAAAGAGAGGACTTTCTTGCCCGCCTTTCCGGGTATCACATATTCTTTTTTCGTCCCATCCTCTGCACGCCCCATGGAAAAGGAACCAAGCACCTCAAAATATACGGCTTTTCTTTCATCCTCACTCATCCTGCCGTAACCTCCCATTATTCTGCGTCCTTTTTTCTTCTGTAATAAGTACGCTGTCGAGAAGCCGGATCAGTTCCAGTACACTTCTGAAATATTCCGTTTTTTGCTGATCCACCCATGTGACTTCTCCCTGCCAGCTGGCATGCTGCCGGTACAGAACACGGATTAAAAATGTGGCCTGTGCTCCTCTGTGACGGATCATCCGGTCAAAAGGCTCTATCTCTTTTGGTTCTTTCCTCTCTGCCTTCTGCACTCTGATCTCCTCTTCAGGCCCATCTCCTTTCGCCTTCCGGTCCACAAGAAAACTGCGAAGCTCTGTGGACGCCTTGGGAAATGCAAGCTCGTCGTACAGCTCATCCATCCGGCTTACCGCCTGAAACAGCGATGAAAATAAAATCGGCTCTTTGGTATACATGTGATACAATTTTCCGCACTGCCTTTCTTCGTCACAGGCATCCACGCAGAGATTGACCAGGTTGGAACCATGCCAAACCCGGCTTTCCCCATCCTGGCTCTTTTCCTGCTCCCTCATCCTCTCCGCATATCCCGCAATCTCACATATCATATCGTTTTATGCCTCCCCGCGGCGGTACCTTCCCGTCCGCATATTGACAGTGCAGACAAAAGACACAAAGTACTATCCTTTGCGACAGCTTATAAAATCCTGGAATATTAAAAAAGGGCTTCGGATCAATGGTTGACTGCTGATACGCTGAAAACTGGAATGGTGAAAAGAAATAATGGTTTCAGATCAATGGCTGACTGCTGATCTGACTGTGCCAGACCAGAGCAGCGCAGTCATAAATCTGCACAGGCTGGCTATCTTATATTGCAAAATGCTTTAAAACTGAGTATAATAATAAAAACAGGCAGATAAAAAGTCTTCGTGTCGCAAAGGATAGTACTCTACGATACAATGACTATTTTCTCCAGCCTGAAACAAAAAAGGAACAAGAATTTCTTCTCATTCCTTTTCTTTCTCTCTTCTTTGATCATTACTCAAAAAATGCAAAAGACGGATTATCCTACGCTTTCAGATCGGCTGACAAAATCTCCTCTTTTCTCTTAAGAATATCATCTGACAGAAGCTGTGCTTCTACGTTTTCGAATCCAAGGCGCTCGATGGTCTGAGCCAGGCGTTCTCCTGCCCTGCCCTGCTCTTTGAACAGAAGGATGGTCTTCTCAATGACCGACAGCGCTTCCTCTTTGTCTGTGAAAATTTTGCCAAGGGCACGGCCCTGAGCCACTTTCTTGCCCCAGCGTCCGCCGATGTAGATCTTGTATCCGTTGGTGCCCTCCTGCATGGCCTCAAAGGGACATTTCTGTGCACAGCGTCCGCAGTTGTTGCATATGCTCTCGTCGATCTTCAAAATGCCGTCTGTCACTTTGGCCGCTCCCACCGGACAGTTTTTCTCAATGGCACATTTTTTACAGCCCTTGCAGGAATCCTGACCAAAATTCGGGATACGCTGTCCGATGATGCCCACATCGTTCAGATCCGGCTTCACACAGTTATTGGGACACCCGCCCACCGCGATTTTGAACTTGTGGGGCAGCACCACCTGTCTGTAACCTTCATAGAATCTTTTATGGATCTCCTCTGACAATTCATAGGAATCCAGAAGACCATACTGGCAGGTCGTTCCTTTACAGGATACCACCGGGCGGACCTTCGCTCCGGTTCCCCCGGTCACCAGTCCCTCTTTTGCGATAAATTCCTGGAATTTTTCAATCTTGTCGTAGGGTATCCCCGGCACCTCCACTGTCAGGCGGGTGGTAAAGACCACTTCTCCGCTTCCAAACTTCTCTGCCGCCTCCGCAATACATCTCTGCTGAGCCGCCGTGATTCTTCCGTTCACCGTGATGATTCTTCCATTAAAGTTGTCTGTTCCCCTGTTGTTTAAAAAGCCCATTCCCTTGACTCTTTTTTCGTCTGCTGCACTTACTGTTAATGCTGACATAAAGTCCTCCTGTTTTCATTTTACGCATCTTTTCTTTCAGGCCCACGGGGCGGATGCATTCACAACTCCTTCGCGTTCCCTCTGACATCCAGGTCCTGTCTGGTCCAATGCTTTGTCCATGTTTGCTGCAACTCAAATTATTCTTATTATAACACTTGTTTTCCCACATGAAAAATGATATTATTCTATCAATCTTATAGGTTTTACCTATAACATTACCTTTTACTTGTCCGACCATGCACCAAATTTCTGGAAGCCCCGTGAAAGGGATGCCGCTCCTTAAGGCGCGTGTTTTCCTTCTGATCACCGCATCTTTCCACCAAAGGTAAGCGGGGACCAGGAACAGGATCTGCCTGCACCAGGTGTCCGGACTGCGCAGAGGTAAACCATACAATTTTACAAAGGAGCATCTGTATGACCATACGGCATCTGAAGATCTTTATCACGGTTGCAGAATGCGGTTCCATGAACACCGCCGCAAGAAAACTCTACCTCTCACAGCCCACCATCAGCCAGGCCATCCGGGAACTGGAAGAACATTATGATACGAAGCTTTTCGACCGGCTTTCCAGAAGGCTTCACATCACCTTGTCCGGACAGGAACTTCTAAACAGCGCCTATCAGGTGGTTGATCAGTTCCGGCAGATGGAAGAGGTCATGTTCAAAAGCCGTAAAAAGGACATCATCCGCATCGGCTCCACCATCACGGTCGGCTCCTGTCTGACCTCCAATGTACTCCATGATTTCAACCGGGTCATGCCGGAATCTGAGACCTATACTTTGATCGCCAATACCCATATGATCGAAGAAAAGCTTTTAAAATCCGAGCTGGACATCGCTCTTGTGGAAGGCAAAATCCATCATCAGGATCTGATCATGGTTCCCTGCATCCGCGATTTTCTCGTGCTCGGCTGTGCCAAAGATCATCCCTTTGCCACGCGGGAAGAAATCCATGTACGGGAATTAGAAGGCCAGAAGTTCATTATCCGGGAACCAGGAAGCGGAACCCGGGCGCTTTTTGACCAGTTTATCAACCGTCACAACCTGAAGATCTGTACTTCATGGGAAGCTACCTGTCCGGACGCATTTCGCAACGCGATCCTCTACAACCACTGTCTGGCTGTTGTCTCTGTACGTCTTCTGGAGCGGGATATCCGAAGCCGGCAGATCCACATCTTTATCCCTCATACCAATGAGCTGGAACGCTCCTTCAGTCTGGTGTACCACAAGGACAAGATCTTCACCCCTGCCATGGAAGCCATACGGAACATCGTCGCCCACTATCAGCAGCCGGACTGGCTGAACAATATCCCCGTAGGCACCCTTATGGAATAGGCGGATTCAGGGACATGGCCTGCTGGTTGGCAGCATCCAGCCATTCAAAATAAAGCTTCTCCCCGGACACTTTTTCCAGGATTTCATTGACACGTTCCAGAAGCTCGGTCTCTCCTTTTACAACGCCTCCCACAATGCCCTCTGCTTCATAGGCAAGCTCTGTCCCGCTAAGCGCCAGTTCTGTGTGCTCCTTTAGAATCAATTCCGCCATAGCTTCGTCCAGAACCACACCGTCCACACTTCCAAGACGCAACATAAGAATTGCTTCTGATACATTCTCTGTCACTTCCATATAAGAGCCCGGCATCTGCTCGGTCACAAGCTGGGCCTGCAGACTTCCGTACTGGGCGGCCACGGTCTTTCCCTCGTAATCCGAAAGATCTGACAAACGGTCTTTTTGTGTCTTTTTGACCAGAATCACCTGTCTTCCCGGCTCATAGTAAAGATTGGTAAAATCCATCATTTTTTCCCGCTCTGCCTTCGGAAGCATCCCCAAAAGAACCAGATCTACACTTCCTTCCTCCACAGCAGTCAGACAATCCTCAAATTCCATCTCCCGGAACTCCACATCCACCCCAAGCTCCTCTGCGATATACCTGCCCAGTTCCACATCCGCCCCCACATAGGAAAATGCATCTTCTCCAATGGGAATCTGGAAGGCAAAGGGCGCATAGTCCGTAGAAATGCCAATGGAAATCTTTCCCAGCAGTTCTACTGCCTCCATGCGGTTCTCAGCTTCCCGCCGCACCTCTTCCGGCTCCCTGGACGCAGAAGCCCAGAGCATATTTCCAGAACATCCCGCTGTCAAAACTATGGTCATGGCCACAAGGCAAGCCGCAAATACTTTCTTTCCTGTCATCCACTCTCTTCCTTTCTCAACCTTTTCACACACCAAAACTCTGCCCGGCACAGACAGATCTGCCTGAAAATCCCATAAAAGGGCACCAGGCCAAGGCGTGGTCTCTCACGCACTGGCGGGTTATGGAAAGATGATATGAATAAGAATCCTGCTTTGCAGGATTCTCCGCCTGCGGCGGGTCGCTCTGGCGACATGTTACCTTTCCGCCGCAGTGCGATCCTGCCCGGAGAACTTTCCTGTGACAGAAAAAACCTGCAGCTTCCACGCTGCAGGCTCTCCATACAATACCCTCTGCCCCTGTACCCGGACGCACAGAGTCCTTTTCATCAAAAGCAAAAGACTGTATTTTCGGATCTGCTTTCGTCGGAAGCTCCCCTTCATCAGAAAGCAGGTTTCCTGACTCACGGCTTTTGCTGCGCTATCCCCCTTCTCACCCTATGGCAATGGATTTACAGATATCGCTCCCCCGCTTACAGTGACCGGATCGCTCAGGATTTTCACCTGATTCCCTCTTCTGCCCTTTTGAGGGCAGCACTTTCTGACATTTTTACTAGAGAAAGCATACCATAATTCTCTCTGTTCGTCAATTTTTGCCAGAAACTTTTTGTCATCTGTTTTTCCCCATCCGCCCCCGGTGTCACTGTTCCCACCCCGGTTCCTCCTTCGTTACGGTTCACACTTTTTTCCTGCATTCCGGCTCAGGTACTTGAAAATGCGGACAAATTCTGATAAAGTGAAAGAGGGGAATTACCAACCGAATACAATGAAGAAATGTGAGGTTTACAAATGTCCAGTACATGTGATGAAACAAAATGCAACGGCGACTGCGCTTCCTGCGGCGGTGACGGCGTGACGGTCACGCTGACGCTTGACGACGACAGCACCATCGAGTGCGGCATCGTCGGAATTTTTGATGCCGATAACCGGGAGTATATCGCACTCCTTCCGCTGGATGAAAACGGAAAGAATTCTGACGGGGAAGTCTTCTTATACCGTTATATGGTGGATGCATCCGGTTCGCCGCAGCTTGAGAATATCGAGAGCGATGAAGAGTACGAAGCTGCATCCGATGCCTTTGATGAGCTTCTGGATTCCATGGAGTATGACGAACTGGTTCCGGAAGAAGAGCTGAATTAAAGAGTGACAAAATTTTGGACCAGCCTGCGGCATGCGGCTGGTCCGGTTCTTTTTTCTTCAGCAGTTTTTCTCATAAATGATCTTCAGACCTTTTAAAAGCAGCTCATCATCCAGGAGAATCTCATGACGGCAGTGAGGGATCAAAGACCTTGCAAGGCCGCCGGTGGCGATGATGGTCAGCTTCTGTCCCATCTCCTCTTCCATCCGTTCCAGCATTCCGTCGATCAGAGCCGCATTTCCGTAGAAGACCCCGCTTTTCATACAGTCCACCGTATTTTTCCCGATCAGCTTTGCGGGGGGCTCGATACTGATCTTGGGCAGCTGAGCCGTCTGGGCCGTCAATGTGTCCGCCGAGATCCGCGCTCCCGGAATGATCGCACCGCCGATATAATTTTTCTTCTCATCCACGATACAGATCGTCGTGGCCGTCCCCACGTCAA
>OFFY01000626.1_pt1 | contig 35078 bp, 27 predicted proteins | sample 1521481 | NCBI WGS metagenome assembly OFFY01 (sample SAMEA3504117, study PRJEB24116) | mouse gut metagenome | biome: mouse gut; feature: mouse-associated habitat; material: faeces | place: Denmark | collected 2011
CCAGCTTCGGCTTCTCGGCGGTGGCGAACAGGCACTGAAATTCATACTGCAGAATATAGGCGGTTACTGCGGGCAGAATGATCTTCCCGTAAGTGATACAGTCTTCCAGCATCTGGCCGCCGGCGCCTAACATGGACAGAAGAGGACGCAAACATAACAGCCCTGCTGCAGTCAGCATAATACCGCAGGCCGCGGAAACATAGACCAGCATGGAGAAAAGCTCGTTGGCCTTTTCCTTATGGCCGGCACCCATGGTGATGGCGATCAGGGCGCCGCCTCCTGTGCCGAACAGGAAACCGACGCAGCCTAAGATGATCAGTACAGGCATAATGAAGTTGACAGCGGTAAAGGCTGTCTTTCCTACAAAATTCGACACGAAGAAACCGTCAACCACACCGTAGACCGAGGTAAAGATCAGCATGATGATGGAGGGCAGTGTAAATCGCAACAGGCGTTTGTAATTGAAGTGATCGGATAATTGTATCATGGATTTCCGTACTCCTTTCTTTGGTTTTTGGACAGACCGTCTAAAGACTGTTGTCGGCATGTTGTCCTGTATTCTGTTTTTTTGGCAGCTGCAGAAGGGCAGCCTGCTCCCGCAGGGCATGCAGATAGGCTTCTGTCAGTGCAATGTATTTCTCGACGTCTTCCGGCGGCCAGGAGGCAAAGACAGCGTTCTCCATTTCATGGAGGCGACCGGCAGTCTGCTGTGTCAGCTGTTTGCCGGCTTCTGTCAGGCAGACATTCTTATTCTTCGGGCTTAAGGGTTCCAGATATACAATGCCTTCCTGCTCCAGCCTGCGCAGGGCGGAATTGATGGTCTGCTTGCTGAGGCCGGTGAGGCGGCATATTTTCTGCAGCGGGCAGTCCGTACCGTTATCGCAGATGGTATAGAGGATCCGCATCATGCTGTCGGACAGGCCGAATTTTGTGGAGAGTTCATGATAGGTAGCGTCGATTTCTCCCACCAGATAATTGTAGCGTTTCAATTTTTTGGAAAGATTGTCACACATGTCCCGTCTCCTTCTTTTACATTATAATAGTACGAAATCGTACCATAAAGGCCGTTATAGTATGATTTCGTACTACTGTCAATAGGGTCAGACAAAACAGGAGGGAGTTAGGTAACGTTTGTTGCAGCGTCAGTCGCAGCGGCCTTTTTCATGACAGCACACGAACTTGCTTCCTTACGGGAAAGCGTGGTAAGATAGTAAAAGAGTAAATGGTAACATTTGGGAGAGGATTTTATGATGCATTCAACTGATTTTTCTAAGGGGAAGGTCTGGCAGAATATTGTTGCGCAGTCGATACCGCTGATTCTGGCACAGCTGGTGCAGCTTTTGTATAATGTGGTGGATCGTATTTATATCGGGCATCTGCCGGGAGCGGACAGCATGGCGCTGACGGGGATCGGGCTGGTGTTTCCGCTGACGACGCTGATCGCGGCCTTTACGTTTCTGTTCGGCACGGGCGGCACGCCGCTTTTTTCCATTGCGAGGGGAGCGGGGAAGGAGGAGCGGGCAGGAAAAATACTGGGCAATACGTTTTCGCTTCTGCTTGCCGCATCGGTGGTCTTGTTTTTGTTCTGTTATCTGTTTCGCAGGCCGGTGCTTTATCTGTTCGGCGCCAGCGACGCTTCTTATCTGTATGCGGACGCCTACCTGCGGATCTATCTGATCGGGACGCCTTTTACGATGCTGGCTACGGGGCTGAACGGCTTCATCAACGCGCAGGGATTTCCGCGGATCGGTATGCTGACGACGCTGCTTGGCGCCGTGCTCAATCTGGTGCTGGATCCTGTTTTTATCTTCGGGCTGCATATGGGCGTGGGCGGTGCGGCGCTGGCGACGGTGTTAAGCCAGGCGGTGTCCTGTATCTGGGTGCTGTGTTTTTTGACAGGAAAAAAGGCGCTGCTTCCCATGCAGAGGCGGAATCTGCGGATCGACGGCAGGCTGGCGGGAGAGATCATGGCGCTGGGCATGTCGGGTTTTATCATGCAGGGAACAAACTGTCTTGTGCAGGTGGTGTGCAATGCGACGCTTAAGATTTACGGCGGCGACCTTTACGTGGGTGTGATGACGGTGATCAACTCCGCCAGGGAGATCCTGTCCCTGCCGGTCAGCGGCATCACAAACGGGGCGCAGCCGGTACTGGGATATAATTACGGGGCGAAGGAATACGAGAAGGTCCGGGAGGGCATCCGTTTTATGACGGTGCTCGGCATCCTTTATACGGTAGTTGCATGGCTGCTGGTGATCTTAAGTCCGCATCTGCTGCTGTCCGTATTCACGGAGGACGGGGCCATGATCGAAGCGGGTGTGGATGCGCTGCGGCTGTACTTTTTCGGCTTTTTCTTTATGGCGTTTCAGTTTTCGGGGCAGGCGGCTTTTACCGCGCTTGGCTACTCCCGCCATGCGATCTTTTTCTCACTGCTGCGCAAGGCGGTGATCGTGGCGCCGCTGACGCTGCTGCTGCCGAAGGTGGGATTCGGGGTAAACGGGGTGTTCCTGGCGGAGCCTGTCTCCAATGCCATAGGCGGGCTGGCCTGCTTCGTGACCATGTATTTTACGCTTTACCGCAGATTGAAGGAATCGTAACAATCCGGTCAAAAGGATCCGGCGCTGGAATATAATTGTTCTTGTTCGGGCATGTTTTTGATGATATACTGGCGTAAATATATTTTTCTTTGGAAAGGAGTTGTCCTATGCACAGAAAATTACTAATCTGTGTATTTCTCATATTTGCTTTTGTCTTCGTTTTTATCGGATGCTCTTTCCAGTCATCCGGTTCTCCTTCCGGGAAAGAAGCGGGAGAAGAGGCGGCGGATACAAAAGAAGCCTCCTCCGGGATCGGGAATGCCAAAGCGGCAGGGAAAAAGGCGGAAGCAGGAGGGCGGGCTACCGTGCAGACCTGTCTTGTTCCCGAAGCCTCCGGCGACGTTACATACGGCGATGACACGGTCTCCATAGACGCCTCCCATACTGACGAAGGGTATGTGATGATACGTTATCAGGGAGGGGCATCCAAGGTCAAAGTGCAGATCACGGTGCCGGACTCGACTACCTATACTTATACGCTTGCCGGCAGCTCCTACGAGACTTTTCCGCTGTCGGAGGGGGACGGCAGCTATAAAGTCGATGTTCTGGAGCATGTACAGGATGATATGTACGCGCTGGCCTTTTCACAGGAGATGCAGGTGGAACTTGCGGATGAGTTCCGGCCCTTTTTGTATCCGAACCAGTATGCCTGGTTTACCCGGGACGATGAGACCGTGGCCTGCGGCATCAGGCTGTCCGGCGAGTCTGCCGATGATCTTGACTACGTGGAGCGGGTCTATCTGTATATCATAGAGAATATTACTTACGATGAGGAACTGGCGGCGACGGTCACGGGAGGATACCTGCCGGATGTGGACAGGACGCTTAAGACGAAGAAGGGCATCTGTTTTGACTATGCGTCGCTTATGGCGGCCATGCTCCGTTCACAGGGCATACCGACGAAGCTGCAGATCGGCTATTCCGGGGAGGCTTACCATGCCTGGATCAGCGTCTATCTGACGGAGATCGGCTGGGTGGACAGCATCATCGAATTTGACGGAAAGCACTGGTCTTTGATGGACCCCACGCTGGCGGCGGGCAACAGCCGTTCCTCCCTCAAAAAATATATCGGAGACGGGAAAAATTACACCGTAAAGTATTCCTACTAATTTGAAAAACAACACGAACGGAAACGGAGGACTACCAAATATGAAACCTTTTTCCAGTCTGGAATTATCTTCATTCTGCGGGCAGATCGCCCTGATCCTCAAGGCGGGCATTTCGTCGCTGGAAGGGCTTATGATCATGCAGGAGGATGCCGCGTCCTCCGGGGAGAAGGAGGTGCTTCTTGCGCTTCTTTCCAACATGCAGGAGACGGGCAGCCTGTATCAGGCGATGGAATCAGCAGGGATCTATCCCTCTTATATGCTTCATATGGTGCAGATCGGTGAAGAGACGGGGACACTGGATGCGGTGATGGAGTCATTGCAGAACCACTACGCACGGGAGGACTCGATCCGCAAAAGCATCCGCAGTTCCATCACCTACCCGATGATCATGGTCGCCATGATGACGCTGGTCATCGTTGTTCTGCTGGTAAAGGTGATGCCGGTCTTTAATCAGGTGTTCATTCAGCTTGGCACGGAGATGACAGGGTTTTCCCGGACGCTGATGCATGCGGGAACAGCGCTTGGCCGCTATTTCATTGTCGTTATCCTCTTTTTGGCTGCCGTTGCGGGCATGATCTTCTACGGGACGCGTACCGCAGCGGGACGGCGTTTGTTTCAGAAGATCGGGTATAAACTTGGCTTTACGAGGGCGATCTATGAGGAGATCGCAGCCTGCCGGTTTGCCAGCGGCATGGCACTCACCTTGAGCAGCGGCCTGAATCCCGACCGCAGTATGGAACTTGTCACTTCCTTAAATGACGATCCGGTGTTTCAGAAGAAGATAGAGCTGTGTCTGGAGAAGATCCGCGACGGGGAAGATCTCTCCGAGGCGCTTTTCCATGCGGGGATGTTTAGCGGCGTCTATGCGCGGATGGCTTCGATCGGTTCCAAAACAGGGTCCATGGATCAGGTGATGGAGCAGATCGCGGACCTGTATCAGGATGATATCGACACGAGAATGAACAATCTGCTGGCGGTGCTGGAACCTACGCTGGTGGCGGCGCTGTCCCTGATCGTGGGAGTGATCCTTCTGTCGGTGATGCTGCCGCTTATGGGGATCATGTCCAGTATTTAGTGCAGTGAGTCAGTGAGTCAGTGAGTCGTTTGGAGTGCGGCAGTGCAGGCAGCAGGCGTGCAGCGCCGGAGGGATAAGGAGCCAGGCTATGAAGCGGTTTGTATATCGTAAACAAAGAGGAGCACAGAGCAGAATGCTTCTGTCGGTCGGTGTGTTTCTGGTGATCGTGTTTGTCTTTTTGCAGGGGATATCCTCGATTTCCGAAGGCACGAGAAAACGGCAGAGAGAAAGTCTGGAAAATGCGATTATGCGCAGCGTCACGCACTGCTATACGGTGGAGGGGGCGTATCCGGCGGATCTGGAATATTTGAAGAGCAGGTACGGGCTTACTTACGACGAAACTCTTTTTTTTGTAGATTACCGCACGATCGGGTCCAATATCCTGCCGGATATCACGATCATCGAAAAGGAGGAGTGAAGGCATGGGATTTCGTCTGAAACGCAGACATATCATTGATTTTCTGTTCCCGATCGCATTGTTCTTTGTCTTTGCCCTGTCGGCGCTTACGCTGATCCTGCTGGCGGCGGGCATATATCAGTCAACTACGGAAAGGTCTTCGCTCCGGTATACGTCCCGTACAGGATTGGCGTACATCGGCGAGAAGATCCACCAGAATGATGAGAACGGGGCCGTGTATCTGGGGAGTTTTGACGGCTGTGACGCCCTGATTCTGGAACAGCGTTATGAAGAAGAAAGCTATTATACTTATATTTATATATACGGGCAGGAACTGAAAGAGCTTTTTATCAAGGACGGAACGGCGGCTGCGGCCGGGAACGGCAAAACGATCCTGGAGGTGCACGACTTTTCCATGGAGCAGATTTCGGACCGGCTTCTTAAGTTCGAGTGTACGGATGAAGAAGGAAGAACGAGTGCGGCCGTGATCGGCATTCGGAGCAGACAGGACATGGGACGATGAAAGGACAGACAGGCAATGGTTCATAAAAGCAGGGCAAGATCATCCAGCTTATTTTTGATGGAGTTAATATTTGCGATTCTCTTTTTCTCAGTGGCGAGCGCTGTCTGTGTGGAGTTTTTTGTAAAAGCGCATCTGCTGAGCCGCGATTCGGATGCGTTGTCCAGAGCGGTCAACGAATGCGCAGGCGCCGCGGAGATCATCTGTACATCAAACGGCCTGCCGGAGGGGGTGGATCTGCTTGCGCAGCAGTACCCGGAAGGCGACTATCCGGAGCTGCCGGCAGAGGGCGGACCGGCGGAGACGGCAGATGTTCGGCTTTATTATGACGATTCCTTTGCGGCCTGCGGGCAGGAGACGGCGGCCTATGTTCTGGACATCCATATGGAGCAGGCGGAGCGGATGATCGAGGCCACACTGGAAATGAGAGAAGGCAGCGGCGGCCAGGAGGCGGAATCCTCCGTTTACCGGCTGCAGGTCGGGCATCATATTGCGAGGAGGACAGATGACAGTGAAGGATAAACAACAGCCTTTCTTTGTAAATATCGGGTCTTCTTCGCTGCTGGTCATTTTTCTGGTGCTCTGTCTGGCCACGTTTGCGATCCTGTCCCTTTCGAGCGCCAAAAGCGATCATACTTTCAGCGAAAGGCTGGCGGCGCATAAGCAGGCGTATTATGAAGCCTCGGAGAGGGCGGAGACGATCGTCGGCGAGATAGACCGTATTCTCTATGAGACGGCATCCGGTATTGACCAGACTGGTCTACATGATCCGGACATTTCCGGAGAGGCGGAAAAGGGGCTTGCGGCCTATTTTACAAGTGTCGGAGAAGCGGTTTATGAGATGCAGGTGGATGGGATTGTCCTGCAGGTGCAGCAGACGGAAGGAGAATGCATGATTTCCTTTCAGGTTCCGGCCGGGGAACGGCAGGCGCTGTCAGTGACGCTTGCGGTGACAGACTACCGGGCGCACGACAACTATTACGAAGTCAGGGCATGGAAGATTGTCAATACGGAAAGCACGGCAAAGGAACAACCCTTGAAACTGCTGCCCGTTATACAGGAATAAAGATCATACGTTACGTTGAAAAGGAGTTAAAGACCATGAATTTACAGGAATGTCTACAGGAAGCGATCGCGCAGGAGGCTTCGGACGTATTCATCATTGCGGGACTGCCGCTCTCTTATCGGAAGAATGGGGTCATATGCCGGTTCAGTGAAGAGAAGCTGCTGCCGGCCGATACGGAAAGCGTGCTCACCGAGATCTACAGCTGTGCAGGCAACCGGGACATGCAGGGATTGTATGAGAACGGAGACGACGACTTCTCCTTTGCCATCAGAGGGCTTTCACGGTTTCGTGTCAGCGCCTACAAACAGAGAGGGACGCTGTCTGCCGTGATCCGTATCATTACTTTTGATCTGCCCGATGCACAGGCCCTGCATATTCCCGAGCATGTTCTCCGTCTGGGGGAAGCCGGCAAAGGGATGGTACTCGTCACCGGGCCGGCCGGAAGCGGTAAGTCCACCACGCTGGCCTGCATGATCGATCAGATCAATCGCAGCCAGAGCAAACACATCATAACGCTGGAAGATCCGCTGGAATATCTGCACCAGCATGCACAGAGCGTTGTCAGCCAGCGGGAGATCAATGTGGATACCGAGAATTATGTCAGCGCACTGCGGGCCGCTCTGCGCCAGAGCCCGGACGTAATCCTGCTGGGAGAAATGCGCGATCATGAGACGATAGAGGTTGCCATGACGGCGGCCGAGACCGGACACCTGCTGCTCTCGACGCTTCACACGATCGGTGCGGCCAATACCATCGACCGCATTATTGATGTATTTCCGGCGAACCAGCAGAAACAGATCGGCATCCAGCTGTCTACCGTGCTCAATGCGGTAGTCTCACAGCAGCTTGTCCCCGCTTTGGACGGGCGCATGGTTCCAGCGCTGGAGATCATGACGGTGACGCCCGCGATCCGCAACATGATCCGGGATAACAAGATTCCGCAGATTGACGGGATCATCTACTCCTCCATGAAAGAGGATATGATCTCCATGGACGGCAGCCTTCTGAACCTGTATAAACAGGGGATCATTGCGAAAAATACCGCATTGAAATATGCCACAAATGCGGAGATGCTGGCGAAAAAACTCTAAAAAGCGGATTTTTGAAAACGTGAACACGTGAACGGTATATGCGCGGCAGGTTCTGCAAAGTACACTTTGGCGAACTTTTTTGTTATGGAAAAATCATACAAATCTATCCTCTGATTTATGTCTGTTTTGTTACATTATATGAATTCCCCTGTACAGTGTCAAATAAATTCCCTCATACAAGCGTAATTTCCGGCAGTTTTTTGAAGTGTACTTTGGCGGACTGTTGCAAAGCCGCTGAAAACGGCAAAAACGTCTGCAGTACCGGACAGAGAGCGGCACACAGACGAGCGTCCAAAGCGCAATGGGGGAGGGAACTACATATGGCGATGACGGATAAGACCCTGCGGATACAGCTGCTGGGAGGTTTTTCCATGTATTACGGCGATGAGGCGCTTGCGTTGAACAAGACGGGCGGCTCGAAATCAATCCGGCTGCTCCAGATGCTTCTGCTGTCTCTGGCGGGCGGGATTCCGAAGGGGGAGCTGCTTGACAGCCTTTATGGGTGGAACGAGAAAACGGATACGGCCAACCGTAATAAGAATCTGAATAATTTGATCTACCGGCTCAAAGGGCAGCTGATGTCCGCGGGATTGCCGGATGATGATTATGTGGAGATCAGAGAAGGAAGGTGCTGCTTTAAGAGCAGACTGCCTCTGGTACTGGATACACAGCAGTTTGAGGCTGCCATGGAAAAGGCCCGGACGGAGAAAGATTCTGACAGGAGAATGTCTTTGTTTGACACGGCCAACGGCATGTACCGCGGAGAACTGCTCCCGTCGAACCTGTCTGAAATGTGGTTTTTCCAGAAAAGTATTTACTACAAGGAGCTTTATCTGGAAACCATCTGGGAACTGGAACAGGAATTCCGCAGGAAAAGGGACTATAAGAATCTTATTCGGATCTACACCCGGGCGGCGTCCATCTATCCGTTTGAGAACTGGCAGACCCGCCTGATCCGCTGCAATCTGGACATCTACCGCTACGACGAGGCGCTGGAGCTCTACAACGATACCATGGAGCTGTATGCCCGGGAGATGGGCACCCCGCCCACGGCGGAGATGCAGGAGTGTTTCGAGGCCGTGGAGCTGATGGATAAGATTCATACAAGAAGCCAGAGTGCGGCCGGATTCCGGGAGATGGACCGGGCTTTTATGGAGAAAAAGGACGACATCAAGAATGCGATATTCAGTGAACGGGATGTGCAGGGCGCTTATTACTGTACCTATCCCAGCTTCGTGGATTATTGCCGTCTGGTGGCGCGGGCCAAGGCGCGAAGCGAGTTTCCGGCGGTGCTGATGTTTCTCACACTCAGCGAAAAAGGGCGTAAAGAAAACCAGAAGCAGATCAACCTGCAGGAGCAGATGGGGCTTTTGAAAAAAGTCATCGGCGATTCCCTGCGGCTGGGCGATGCCTATACGCGGTACGGCAACCGGCATTTTATTCTGATGCTCACCAGAACGGTGGAGGACTCCTGCGTGGAGATCTTCCGGCGGATCGAGACGGCGTATCTGGATAAGTTCGGAAAAGGGAATCTGTGGTATTATACGGATCTGACGCAGAAGCTGGACGGGGCAGCGCTGTGAGGATAAATAAAAAGGTGTAACATCCGTTATGCGTTGATGGATATTACACCTGTATTTATGGGAGGATATTCGACAGTAGGGGAGAAGGAAATCGTTTACTGCGGCACAAGATCATGCAGCTTTAAAACAACGATCACAGTCTCCATTTCGTCTTGAAGTGCGTGGATATTCTGGTTGATATCCCGTGCAGTAACTTTGAAGTCGAGATGGAAATTCGCCAGTTTCTTCGAGTAACGCTCCAACTTGACATTTATAATGTTGAGCATATTTTCATTTTTGTGAAGTCGGGTATCAACTGTAGTAAGCCTGTCGTCGATTTCCACGAGTTTGCTTTCGGCATTGGTAAGCCTGTTATCTACTTCGTCGAGTTTGCATTCGACATTGGTAAGCCTGCCGTCGACTTCGTCGAGTCTGTGTTCGACATTGATGAGTCTGCCGTCGACTTCGTCGAGTTTGTGTTCGACATTGATGAGTCTGCCATCAACTTCGTCGAGTTTGTGTTCGACATTGATAAGCCTGTTATCGACTTCGTCGAGTCGGATGTAAACCGGATTTAGTTTTTGATCCAGTATGTCAGTTATAGCCTGTAGTAATTGTTCATTATTCATATGTAATACCTCCCTGTTATCTGATCGGCTTTCTGAAACGCTGTGTCTTCTTACTGTCGTGCTCCCATAAACAATGCCATATAAGGGAGCTGCTAAGAAAAGATGACGTGCTGCAGACGTGAGATCAGAACTTCGGAGTCCCAGATATGTTTGAGAGTATGATAGCATGAAAGTCTGTATTTGACAATTGTTTTTAGAAATATTTGATAAACGAAATAACGTAATTTGAAAAGAAGTGGAGTTTTTGTTGTTTTCCAGTTTTAATAAAAATTTAAGAAATTATTCTTTTTTAAATAAAAGAGGCAGTTTGCAGGATACCTGTCTTGATACAATAGATGACAGTAAAACCATACATTAGGCAAAGAGAGCAGGCATGGCTGCCGGATTTGATAGAAATGGTCTCTTTGGCAGCATAGTATTTCAGGAGGAAAGGAAATGAAGAAAAAGAAAGTCGACAAAATCTTAAAGGGCGTACTTACGGTCGGCACAGTGATTGGCGGAGCTAATGTAATGTCGGATGCGGATATGGTGTATGCGGCAGAACTTGAAACAGATTCGACGGCACCGGTGACAGAATTTGATGTACCGGCCAGCACGACGGAAGCGGCTCAGGAGGTGACGTATTTACAGTCCGACGCTCCGGCAGAAGTACCGTCGGCATCGGATACAGCACCGACACCGGTAGAACCAGTTGCACCAGTAGAACCAGTTGCACCGGTAGAACCGACAACACCAGCAGAACCGTCTGTACCGGTGGAAGAGGATCAGGGTAAGTTGTCAGAAGCAGCTTCCGTATCGGATGTTGCATCGACAACAACATCCCAGCAGGAATCCACCGAGATCATAGAGAACAGCCAGAAGGACAGCGAAAGCGACAATAAGGCATCTACAGAGGCGAATAACAGTACAAGTGATTCCAAAGAGGCATCGACGAGCGGTAGTCAGGAGATTGATTCAGCCAGTGTCTCTACCAGCGAGAGCAATGAGAAAGTTTCGGAAAGTGTGTTCGACAGCATGAGCGCGAGCAAAAGCGGTTCGGACAGCGTAGATAGCGTGGTGGAATCTGCGAGTGCAGCGGCAAGTGATAGCGTGGAATCGGCAAGTACGAGTGCATCATTAAGCACGAGTACAAGTGTCAGTGAATCTGACAGCGTAAACAGTGTGTCTCTATCTGTGAGTGCAGCGGCAAGTGACAGCGTGGAATCGGCAAGTAAGAGTGCATCGGTAAGCGACAGGGCAAGTGTCAGCGCTTTCAGCACGGCTGTATCCGAATTGGAATCCACAAACGGCTCGATCATTGGCAGTTTAAATTCGTTATCAGTGAGCGCAGCGGACAGCAGAAGTGAGTCGGATAGTGCAAGTGTCAGTACAGGTGCAGAGAGTGCAAGCACAAGCAAAGTGGCCAGCGAGAGTGAGAGCGAAGTAAACAGCAGCGTAGAGGCGTCGGTTAGCAATTCTCTGTCAGAGGTGTCAGAATCAATGCAAAAAGAATCAGATTCTGCCAAATCCGATTCAGTGTCTGTGTCTGCAAGTATGGCTACAAGTGAAACAGCGGCGTCAGAGGAAATAGCGAAAAAGAGCGAGGCAGTTGATCAAGCAGATGAAATCAGGGATGAGCGAGAAAAATATAAAAATGAGGAGCTGGAGCAATTACATGCCGAAATTATAAAAAAACAAGAAGCATTAAAGGAAGCTGCTGATAAAATGGGACCATTTGGAGTGGTATGGACTGGGAAAGATGAATATAGGGCTTTAGCAAAAGAATTAGCAGAATTGCTCGTCAGATATAGCGTAGAAGATAAGAACAGAGATGCAGAGGTAGAGATTGTTGGATGGGATACGACGGGCGGAGCAAAAAATAACTACTTTAAAGTAATCGTTACTAAAGATGGAAAAGCTGAGACATTATATTTTGATTATGTTTGGGTTGATGAAAAGGGGGAATTCAACACAGCATATTCTGATTGGCAACTTGAAAAATTTAGACATCTTCCAATCAAGGTTGTACAGAAGAAGAATTCGGGATCAGATGATAAACCTAATTTTGGCGGAAATAAAGGTGATGGCTATTTCGGTATAGACGATTTCGAAGCCGGAACAGACAAGTATAATTCTGAACGAAATGAATTTCTTAGCGCCAGTGAGTCAGCGTCGACAGAACTTAGAGAGTATATATCTATGTCTGATGCATACAAGTCGACCAGTGAAGCAAAATCACAATCAGCAGCAGTTGCATTCTCTGCAAGTGTTGCAGCAAGTAATGCTGCTTCCACGGAGATGAAGGAATCACTTTCTACCAGTACTTTAAATAGTGGAGTGGGTTCAACAGCCAGAAGTACAGAGATTAGTACTACCATCAGTGAGGTAAACAGTAACTTAACATCGGTTTCAACAAGGGTATCGGACAGCATAAGTGAATCAGAAGCGAACAGCGTTACAGCAAGCTTGAAATTCATGAGCGAAAGCGCTGCAAGCAACTCCAGCAGGGAATTAGAGTCTGAGAAAGCATCGCTAAGTAAGTCAGCATCGGAGGCAGACAGTCGCTCATCGACCGAGGCATCCGCAACAGGAAGCGAGGCAGGTAGCCAAAGTGCATCATCGGCATCCGATAGTGCATCAGAGAGCACTGTAAAATCAGAGATCGCCAGCCGTTCGGAGAGCACGTCATTGGAGAGCGGTAGCAATGCAGACAGGGAGAGTATGGAGAGTGCATCTAGGAGCGCATCGACAAGCAGGTCTGAATCCGAAAGTGACAGTAAGAGCTTGAGTGAGCATGATTCAAGTGTAAGTATATCGAACAGCAATAGTCTGGAGTCAGCATCCGTAAGCGCATCCTTGAGTACAGATAATTCGGAGAGTTTGAGTGAGAATAAGAGTACATCGGCTCACGATGCAAGCGAGTCGACATCCAGAAGCGTAGAATCTGCATCCAAGAGCGCATCTGAGAGTAAGAGTGCTTCGAAGGTTGCAAGTGAGAGCAAGAGTACATCGATCTATGAGGCAAGTGAATCGGCATCCAGGAGTGCGTCAGAGGCTTCAGTGAGTGCGAGTGCATCCAGTAGTGATTCTGCTGAAAGGAGTGAATCGGTAAGCGCCTCTGAGGAACAAAGCAGAAATGCAAGTACCAGCAATGCAGCAGGATCAGAAACACCTTCACCGGTACCTGGAGATGGTGGCGACGGTGGAGATGGTGGTGATGGAGGAGCCGGCGGAGACGGACCGGCAACCGACACGGCGCCTACGGCACCGGTGGTAACACCTACACCGACCGTGCTGACACCGGAGACTCTGGAAGTTGAAGATGTGGCAGTGCCTCTTGCGGCGATGAATCTTGGAGCAGGCGCGGCAGCGCCGGGTGGTGCTGGTGCTGTAGCAGCGGCAGACGGCGACGAAGAGCTTGATGGTGCAGGCCTGGAAGAAGAGGAGCTGATCGGTGTCGAGGAGGAAGAAGTGCCTCTTGCAGTTGTTGATCTGGACGATGAAGATGGGGCCGAAGAAGAGCTTGTAAGTATCGACGACGAGGAAGCGCCTAAGGCGAATCTGGATCTTGCGGACGGACCTGCAAAACATGGTTACTGGTGGTCGATCATTCCGCTTGTTGTTGCAGGAATAACCGGTAAGACGGTCTATGACAAGAAGAACAAGAAGGGAATCTTCGCAGAGAAAGAAGCGACAGATAATCCGGATAAGAATTAATAGAATCAGCGCAATTAAGTAAATAAGGAAATTGATATTAGTGGCCATCTTTGCAAAGAGGTGGTCACTAATATTCATGAGCAGATAATGTCGCAAGCAGAGAAGAAAGACAACATAACTAAATATAAATTCCTTTATACCGCCATAATCCTGCTGGTTTATCTTCTGGGAAGATGCATTCCTCTGTATGGGATAGAGAACGTCTCTTTGGCGGAAGGCAATATAGATGCAGGGCGTCTGCTGGAGCAGACGATCAGCGGTGACCTGAGCGGGCGGTCTCTTTTTACATTAGGGATTGCACCTTACATCACGGCGTCGATCCTTGTGCAGATCACGGCATCGATCATGAGAAGCGGATCGAGGAGCAGGATATCGCCGAAGAAGATGAATCGTATTACCATCCTGTTGACATTGCTGTTTGCCTTTTTTCAGGCAGTGGTGCATGTGCAGAAACTGGATTACCATGCAGCGGGAATGCCGTTGATTCTTACGCAGACAGTAAGAATCGTGGAGATGATAACCGGCGCAGTACTGATCTTATGGCTGGCGGAGAGAAATAAGAAATATGGGTTTGGGGGACAGAGTGTGCTGATCTATATCAATATCATAGATAGTATGATCAGAACGCTCAGCCGCTATCGGTGGGAAACATTGTTATTGCCGATTTTGATCTCCCTGGCAGTGATGACGATTATCCTGCTTATGGAAAGCACGGAGAAGAGGATTCCGGTACAGCGCATTTCGATTCACAATGTATACGCGGATAAGAACTATCTGGCGATCAAACTGAACACGGCAGGGGTCATGCCGGTGATGTTTGCAACGGCATTTTTTATGCTGCCGCAGCTTCTGGTGTCCGGGCTGTCTTATCTGTTTCCGGGAAATGAGGATGTGATCTGGTGGCAGGAGAATCTGGCGTTAGACAGGCCTTTGGGTATCGGGATCTATATCCTGATCCTTTACCTGCTGACAACAGGGTTTGCCATGATCATGATCAATCCGGGGGATATTACGGAGCAGTTCCTGAAAGGCGGGGACAGTATTCCGGGATTACATGCGGGACGGGCTACGAAGCGGTATCTTGTAAGACAGATTTGCATGATCAGCTTTTTTAGTGCGACTGTCATGAGTATATGTCTGGGGGTGCCGATGTGCCTGCAGCTTAAGGGTGGTATGGAGAGCGAACTGGTCATGCTGCCGGCGTCTATCATGATGCTTACAAGTTTGTGGTATAACCTTTATCAGGAATTTCTGGCGGTCAGAAGTTTCGATGCCTACAAACCGTTTATATAAGAAATGTATTATAGCAGGAACAGGGAGGAGGCAGGATGCTTCATTTTATTCCGGCATGGTATCAGCAGGATACCTGGTGTGAAAATGAACAGAAATGGTATGTGCGGCGTATGCATACGGAGTTCGATGATACGGTGAAGCAAGTGCAGCTTTTCCATCGGAGCAGTGTATATCCGTACCAGATCCTGTTGCTTGGGTTTTCACCAAACTTTCGCCATTTCCTGCATCGGCAGGGTGTCTTCCATGCGCCTTACTGGTCCTGTTTCGACGCAATACAGGAAATCACAAGAAAGAAGGCGCAGGTTTTTTCCTATCATAATCTGAACTGGCCGGCCAATGTGGAATTTATCTATACACCTTTTGCTGCTTTGGCATTGATCGAGGGAGAGCGATATGCGCAGATTGAGTTTGGAGAAGACGGCAATCCTATTCAGATAGATATCTATAAGGATGGTCGGATTGACCGCCGAAATCTCTATGATGACCGAGGATTTGTCTCAGGGACGATCGTTTATGTGCAGGGAGAGGCGCACTATCAGGACTATCTGATGGATAATGGAATATGGAAGATGCGGCATTTTCAACAGGATGGTCATGTGGAGATCAATCCAAGATACCCGCAGTATCTGCTGTCATATTCGGGCAGGGAATGTAGGGTTCCCTTTACCCGGATGCGGTATGACAGTCTGGAGCAGGTGATCCAGGAAGTACTCACCGCGTATGTCAGGATGATGGACGAGCGGGATCTGTTCTGTGTGGCAATGCATAAGAGACATACGGCGCTGCTGCAAAGGACACTGTTGGAAACGGCGAAAGAAAAGAGAGTGATCCTTTCCTTTTTCGAGGATAGGTTCCGGCAGGAGTCCTGTCCGGAAGCGGCCGGGCTGCTGCGGAAGGCAGGATGCATTATTACAGATTCCAGGGAAAATTCCGGGAACGTCCGGGCTATGACCGGCAGGGAGCCGGAGAATATCATAAGCATACCGCCCTATGATACGAGAGTGGACTCCGGCGTCAGCCAGCGTCTTACGGTGCAGAATATTCTCGTGCCGGTTGATGGTATGGAAGAGGAGATGATGAAGCACCTGCTGCTGCTCCTTGGCAAGTATCTTACAGGGAACGACAATGCCCGCGTACATCTTCTTACGAGACAGGCAGATTATGGCAGGGAGAGCATCCTTATGGACCGGGTGCAGGGTTGGTTGGAGGAAGCCGGATTCCCGGAAGGCTGGGCAGTGGAAGCGTCTTCCTTTGTCGCGGAGAATGCTGTGGATGATCCGGAGACAGAGGCACAGCGTTTCTTCGTCAGGGTATGCGTGGATGAGCTGTCGGTAACAAAATGTATGCGGGAGCAGAGGATTCTTGTGGATTTGAGGGATGTTCCGGAACTGTACCTGCAGATTACGGCCGTAAGCCTGGGAATGCCACAGGTGGTGCGTACGCAGACGCAGTTTGTCGTGCAGGGACGGAATGGGGTTGTGTTGAAGAAGACGGGACAGCTTATAAAGGTGCTGGAGCATTATCTGGGAAGTCTGCTGCACTGGAACGACGCGGCGGTATATTCCTATCGGCTCAGCAGAAAATATACGGTAGAAGCATTGACAGAAAAATGGAAAGAGGTCATTGAGTTCATTGGATGAGATTCGCGTATTACAGTTAGGGAATGTGGATTGGAGAACGTTATATACCCTGCCGGAGCATGTAGAACTTCATTATGTGGAAAGTATCGAGGAAGTTCCGCGCAAGCCCTATGATCTTGTTTTTCTGGACAGAACACCCAGAGCAAAGGAGATCGGGCTTCTGCATCAGACGACGAAGGCGTATACATTGTTTGTAACTCCGCAAGTGACAGTAAGCGGTATGATGGAATGGCTGTATTGCAGCAAGCGTGGCAGGAAGATCGAACAAACTGCGATTCAGGATTTCTTTGACCGTGAGGCGAGGAATTATTTTCCCAAGCCGTATGGAGAGAAATTCAGACCGGGTAATCTTGCGATCGCTCATGATTTTGCGGGGACCATTCGATGGAACGGGAGTTACAGCGTCTGTCTGCAGGGAGATTATGGAACCAGGATGCGCCAGATTGCCTATTGGCGGAATAATATTCCTGTGTTTGCCGGGCAGTGCATCGATCTATGGCTGGAATATCGGAAGGATCCGGGCGTATCGATTGCCCTGAGTGTGATCCAGTTTGTCAAGGGAAGTATATCGGAGATCCAGCAGAAATGGGAGTTCTCCGAGGAGGAATTAGAGCAGATTGTCAGCATTGACAATCAATTAGCGGAAGGGCCGATCTTCGTGTCCCTTCAGGCAAAAGGAAGCGGAGAACTGCAGATCATCGCATTGCATGACAGGTATTCCCGGCGCGGGCACGGGTATTTCCTGCCTGGCGGGGATCGCTACGTGACGTCGGAACGGGAGGAAATCTTCTGCTATTTTGATCCCGGGGATATGAAACCGCCGCTGAATGTTTATTTCTCAGGTTATAAGACGATGGAGGGATTTGAGGGCTATCATCTGATCAGGAATCTGGGATGTCCGTTCCTGTTGGTGGCGGAAGCAAGGCTCGAAGGCGGAAGTTTCTATATGGGGTCTGAGGAGTATGAAAGGGTTTTGTGCAATGCAGTCCGCAGGTATATGGTGGAGCTTGGGTTTGGCGCAGATGAGGTCATATTCTCGGGGCTTTCCATGGGCACGTTCGGCGCCCTGTATTACGGATGTGATATCGGACCACATGCTGTCATTCTGGGAAAGCCGCTGGCCAGTATCGGGAATGTGGCGGCCGGTGAGAAAAGGATGCGGCCGGGAGGGTTTCCCACCTCTCTGGACGTATTGATGCGTCTGTGCGGCTATACGGATGAGGTTGCAGTGGAGCGTTTAAACGCAAGGTTCTGGAATAAATTTGATGCTGCGGACTGGAGCAGGACGAAGTTTATTGTTTCTTATATGATAGAGGACGATTATGACGCGGACGCCTATGCATCCCTGATCGAGCATCTGCGGTCAGACGGAGCGGAATTATACGGTAAAGGAATACATGGCAGGCATAATGACAATACAGGCGGAATCGTTAACTGGTTTGTCGATCAGTTTGATAAGATTCTGCGGGAGGATTTCGGGAGGAAGAGGAAGCGGTAAATGGCAGGGGAAAAATGGACGGTGTATTGGAATGAATACACGGCAGACACTTATCTGTATGGATCGGAAATTATCTATAACGGGAAAGATGATGTATCCTTTAAGAATCTGCTGATGCCCCCCGGAACGATCATTAAGCAGTGGTATTCGAGGACCAACTTTCAGATGAAAAAGATAGAGCCGGCGCTTCCGATGATTGACGGAGAGTGTGATTACCAGATAACCGTAAATATAGATCATGCTGCAGATGCATGTTGTCTGATCAGACTGATCTTCTATGACAGGTATGAGGCGGAAGTAGGAAGTATCATGGTACGCGATAAGACGATGGCATTCAGATGTCCATTGACCACATATAGTTACAGGATGCAGCTTATTAACGGGGGATTGACGACGTTTCGTTTTCATTCTATTGTGATTCGGGAAATACTACATGGGACAGACGAAAAGATTACGCCAACTGAATAAGATTCTTGTGCAGGTAAGAGGATACAGGAAACAAATGGCAAAGCTGTCTGACAGGAAACTGGCAGGTTTGACAAGAGAGTTCAAAAAGCGTCTGAACGGCGGGGAGAGTTTGGATGACATTCTGCCGGAGGCATTTGCGGCCATCTGTGAGGCAGATTGGAGAGTGCTTGGCATGTTTCCTTTTGATGTGCAGGTGCTGGGAGCGATCGCATTGCATCAGGGATATATGGCGGAGATGAATACCGGCGAAGGAAAGACCTTAGCTGCCACAATGCCCCTGTATCTGAATGCGCTTTCCGGAAAGAGCGCCATTTTGGTTACTACAAATGAGTACCTTGCCCTGCGGGATGCAAGAGAGATGGGGCGGGTATATGAATTTATGGGGCTTTCCGTAGCCGCCGGCGTTCCGGAGAAGAGTGGCGACAACTTTAAGAATGATGAAAAAAAGGGGATTTATGAATCTGATATCGTATATACAACCCATGGTGTACTGGGGTTTGATTATCTGCTGAACAATCTGGTGTCTACGGCTTCGGACCGTTTCTTAAGGGAGTTCTGTTACGTGATCATTGATGAGGCGGATTCCGTTCTGCTGGACGGAGCACAGACGCCCCTTGTGATCGCCGGTTCCCCCAGGGTACAGTCCAATCTGTATGAGATGGCCGATTTCTTTGTCACAACATTGACAGAGGGCAGAGATTATGAGAAGGAAGACAATGCCGTCTGGCTGACGGAGGAGGGGATTGCGTACGCGGAGCGTTTCTTTCAGATCGATAATTTCTATGGGGATGCATATTTCGAGATCAACCGGCATGTGATTCTGGCGCTCAGGGCACATAAACTGTTTGAAAGGCAGAAGGAATATATCGTGTCTGACAGTAACGAATTATGTCTGCTGGACAGCGGATCCGGCCGGCTGATGTCGGGGGTAAAGCTGCGGGGAGGACAGCATCAGGCGCTTGAGGCCAAGGAGAAGCTGGAGATTTCTCAGGAAAACCGTTCGGTGGCTTCCATTACGTTTCAGAATTTCTTCCTGTTGTTTCCCAAGCTGGCAGGTATGAGCGGTACAATTTCGGATGCGGAGGAGGAACTTCTTGCGGTTTATCACACCAGAGTGGTTGTCATTCCGCCAAACAGGCCGCTGAGGAGAGTGGATCTGGACGATTTCTACTTTCGGGATGCGAAAAAGCAGTTTGCGGCGGCCATCGGTATGGTACGGCTTCTTCATGCCAAGGGACAGCCGGTGCTTGTGGTAGCATCTTCGATCGAGGAAACGGAACTGGTGTCGGAGCGTCTGTTGAGAGCCAGAGTTTCCCATAATGTCCTGAATGCCAATAATGCGGCCTGGGAAGCCGAGATCATCAAGGAGGCAGGACAGAAGAAGGCTGTGACCGTTGCTACGTCCATGGCCGGGCGCGGAACGGATATCAAGCTGGGGAAGGGTGTTCAGGAGCTTGGTGGTCTTGCGGTCATAGGAATCGGACGAATGGCGAATGTCCGGCTGGAACGTCAGGCGAGAGGCAGGGCGGGAAGGCAGGGGGATCCTGGGATAAGTCGATTCTTTGTGTCGTTGGAAGATCAGGTTGTCAGGAATACCGGATCTGCAAAACTGGAAAAGTATATAGATGGCAGCAGGCGTATCGGAAAGCGCAGATTGAGGAGAGTGATCAACGGTGCGCAGAGGACGGGGGAAGAATCCGCGGTCATGTCGCGCCGACAGGCGATGAACTACGATCAGGTGCTGCGATTCCAGAGGAAGCTGATCTATGCGGTCAGGGACCGGCTGCTGGATGGCCAGGGAATGGATGAGGGGAAGCTGATGGAGATTGCGAGGCAGAATATAGCCGAACTGCTTGCATCAGGAGAAATAACGGACACAGGGGCGCTCAGGCGATATGTTCTGGATCATATTTCTTATCGTCTTGACAGAAAAATGCCGGCGTTTTCTCTGGAGGATACGGATGCTGTGGAGAAGTATCTGTTGTACCGGGTGCAGCAGAGCCTGCGGCAGCAGAGAAACAGGCTGGGCAGCAAGAAACGGTTGAATGATTTCATGCGTGTAGCGGCGCTGCAGGCGATTGATGACGGCTGGGTAGAGCAGGTGGATTATCTGCAGCAGATGCAGGCAGCGGTTTCCGGGAGAACTGCCGCACAGAGGAATCCGATCTATGAGTTTCAGAAAGATGCCCTGGAGTCTTTTCGTAAGATGGAACGTTCGATTCTGAATCATGTTATGAGAAATATACTGCTCAGCAGCGTGGAGATAGATGAAAAGGATAATCTGCATATTCTTCTTCCATAAAAAAGAACTGTGAGGATAAGAGAAAGGGAAAAGCACGATATGATTTATAATTTTAATCTGGGTATTGGCTGGGCCAGCAGCGGTGTGGAGTATGCGCAGGCCTACAGAGCAAACGTTTTCCGCAGGATCGGGCAGGATGCGAAGTTTGTCTTTATGGATATGTTTCCCAGGGAAAACATTCAGCACATGACGGCAAACATAGGTTTTCTGGATTCGGAGGTTATTTGGCTGTACAACTTTTTTACAGACTGTCGGATAGCGCCGGTATCCTATACGCTGGGGCAGCTGGAGAGGACTTTTGGAGACAGGCAGTTCACCTTTTCCAGAGAGGGCAGCAAAGCCAGGTATACGCTGACAGGAACCAATGTGTATTACAGTGTTTATATGGTGGATGATACCAGCGATCTTGTTCACAGAGTGGAAATGGTTTCAGGTGGATGCCTGATCCGGAAGGATTATTTCACTTACTGCCGGATCTATTCGGAGTATTATGCGCCGCTTGATAATGAGGCGCATTTGTACCAGCGGCGTTTCTTTCATGAGAACGGAACGATCGCCTATGATGAAATCACGGATAATGATGTGGTCATGTACCAGTTCCCGGATAAACTGATCTGTTCCAAGGAAGAGCTGGTGGGGTATATGGTGTCCTGCATGAATCTGACGAAGGACGATGTGGTCATTATAGACAGGACGACGGGGATTGGGCAGGCGATCATGCAAAATGCCGGGGATGCTAGGATTCTTATGCCGATCCATGCGGATCATTTCAGTGAAGGCAGCACGGACGAGGACAATATTCTGTGGAATAATTATTATGAATATGCATTTGCCCAGAACCGGCATATTGACGGTTATATTACGGCGACGGAGGAGCAGAATCGTCTCCTGAAGAAACAGTTTAAGCGGTATATGGATATTATGCCCAGGATCGTGACCATTCCCGTAGGCAGTCTGGATGTATTGAAGTATCCGGAAAACGGCAGAAGGAAGCATTCCCTGATCACGGCTTCCAGACTGGCCAGTGAGAAGCATATCGACTGGCTGATAGAGGCCGTTGTCGCAGCCAGAGCGAAGGTGGAGGATCTTACCTTCGATATCTATGGCAAGGGCGGCGAAGAGAAAAGTCTGAAAGAGCTGATAGAGCGGCTTGGATGCGGGGAATATGTTCATCTGAAGGGGCAGCAGAATCTGGAAGAGGTCTATAAGAATTATGAGGCATACGTATCGGCTTCCACGAGCGAGGGATTCGGTCTTACCCTGATGGAAGCGGTGGGTTCCGGTCTGCCGATTATCGGATTTAACGTCCGCTATGGAAATCCGACCTTTATTGACAATGCCAGAAACGGATATCTGATCCAGGTGGATGACATGACAGAGAAGAAAGAGCGGATCAGGAAACTGACAGACCGTATTATCAAATTGTTTACAAAGGCTGATCTGGAGAAATTCCATCAGCATTCTTATAAGAAAGCGGAGAATTATCTTACGGCAGAGGTAGAGAAGAAATGGAATTTATTATTACATTAGATGATATCGTATTGCTTTTTGACAATTATTCCCAGGACAGTCAGAACCTGCAGGCATCTTTTGAGCGTGCGGGGTATCACTGTAAGGTGATGGTGATCGAGGACGACGGGTTTCTGCCGGAAGGCGTAATGTCGGTGTACGGCTATTTCCTCGGTGAGTTTCAGGGGAAAAAGGGAATACCGGGAAAGCCCAGATACTTCAATCAGATCACGGTACCGGATTACTGGGAGATCAGCGGTACGAACAGTATGGGCAAAGTAAACGACCTGTACCGGGAGCGGGGGAAGATCTTCTATGCGGAGCCTAAGCATAAGAGACTTGTCAAGGTAGTGGACTGGTATGATGAGAATAAAGTGGTGCGTTCCAGCGACCACTATAACCGTTATGGGGCATTATATGCCAGAACGACATTCAACGCCAGGGGACAGAAAGTCAATAAGTCTTATTTCTCGGCGGAGGGCAGGGAGATCATCCTGGAAAACTATGTAACAGGGGATATTATCTTAAACGACGGGGACGAAGTGAAATTCTTCCGGACGAAGACAGATTTTGTCGTACATGTTCTTGTGAAAGCCGGACTGGCGCAGCACAGGATTTTCTTTAATTCGTTATCAACGCCCTTTTTCGTATCCCAGCGTCTTTTTTCAGAGGCGAAGCGGGATGTACTGTTCTGGCAGGAGCCGACAGGAAACGAGATCCCCGGTAATATGAAGATTATTTTGAACGGTCAGGCAAGTCGCACCGGGCAGATCATGGTGCAGAAGAGAAAATCTTATGACCGGCTGCTGGAATTGGGCGCATCGGCGGATATTGTCCGTAAACTGGGATTTCTTTATCCGTTTGAAAGAGAAAATACGTGCAGGCCGGAGGCGCTGATCTGTACAAATTCTGACAGGATCGAACAGTGCGAGAAGATTGTGAAGGCTCTGCCGCAGATACATTTTCATATTGCGGCGATCACGGAAATGTCCTCGAAACTGATGGCCATGGAAAGCCATGATAACGTGAGTCTTTACCCGGGCGTAAAGATGAGCGTTCTGGATGAACTCTTCAAGAAGTGCGATTATTATCTGGATATCAATCATGAATCGGAAATCGTTTCTGCGGTTTACAGGGCATTCCTGAGTAAACAGGTAATCTTTGCTTTTCGGGAAACAATGCACAATGAGAATTATGTGGCGAGAGCGCATATTTACCGGACGGAAGAGGCAGACAGGATGATCGCCGATCTGCAAAAGGCGGCAGGAGATGAGGCGGCGCTGAAAGATCATCTGCAGATGCAGCTGGATGAAGCGCTTTCGGAAGAAGTGGAGCGATACTGGCAGTTCCATCTGCCCGGGCAGTCGAAGGCGTAAAAAGAGTAAGCGGGTGAACACAGGGGATGCGTGAGCGTTCCGGAATGGGGATCGATATGGTATATAGTTTTCATCATTTTTATTATTGGGTCAGGGGAGGACTGGAATATGCGCAGGCCTACAGGGCGAAGGTGCTGCGCCGCATCGGGGTTGATGCCAGGTTTGTTTTTACAACGATGTTTCCGGATACTGCCATCTGGCAGGTGATGGAAGAGATGGGATTTCTGGATTCGGAAGTGCTCTGGCTGAATGGATTTTTTACGGATTGCAGAGTCTCACCGGTTACCTATACATTGGAACAGCTCAGAGCGTCTTTCGGTGAGAAGAACTTTACCTTTTCGAGAAAGGGCAGTGTTGTGACGTATTCTTTCCCGGACAGGCAGAGTTATTATGTGGTGCATATGAAGGACAGCACAAGTAACTGTGTCTATAAAGTGGAGATGATCGTGAATGGCTGTCTGTTGCGAACGGATTACTATACCTATTGCAGGATCTATTCGGAATATTATGCGCCTCTTGACGGGCAGGCGCATCTGTATCTGAGAAGATACTTTCAGCAAGATGGTACGACAGCGTACGAGGAGATCATAGACAGGGATGAAGTAGTCTATAAGTTCCCGGACAGGATCCTGTATTCCAAAAATGAACTGCTGGGATATATGATATCACGACTGCAGCTGACCAAAGAGGATGTGATCCTGATCGATGCGGCCATGGGAACGATTGATATCGCGGCGATCATACAGAACGCCGCACCGGCCAGAATCGGCCTTGTCATGCATTCCAATCACTTCGTGGAGTCAGAGACGGACGAGGATCATGTACGCTGGCATGTTTATTACGAATATGCAATGTCCCATCCGGAGCTGCTGGCATTCTATATTGCGTCCACCGAGGTACAGAATCGCTATCTGACGGAGCAGTTTCGGCGTTACAAGCAGGTTACGTCCAACGTGGTAACGATTCCGCCGTCCGGTCTGGATATGCTTCAATACCCGCAGGAGAGACGACGTAAACATGCGGTCATTACGGCGTCGCGTCTGGCGTTCGAGAAGCATGTGGACTGGATCATCACGGCAGTCGTGGAGGCGAGAAGGGCCGTGCCGGATCTGACGCTGGATATCTATGGTGAGGGCGGGGAAGAGCAGAAGCTGCGCAGGCAGATCGAGCAGTTACAGTGCGGAGAGTATGTCAGGCTTTGTGGACATCGGAAGCTGGATGAGGTATATCGGGACTATGAGGTGTATGTGTCGGCGTCGTTCATGGAATCCTTTGGCATCACCTTTATGGAAGCCATAGGAGCCGGACTGGCGCTGGTCGGATTCGACGTGTTGTATGGCAGCAGAAATTTTATCGATGAGGGAGAAAACGGCTATATTGTTCCCTGGAAGAATACCATGGATGAGAAGGAGCGGATTCACATGCTGGCGGCCTGTATGATCCGTTTGTTTACAGAGGATGACCTGGATGCGTTTCATGAGCATTCCTATCAGAAGGCACGAGGTTATCTGACGGAGGAAATAGAGAGGAAGTGGAGGGATTTACTGTGCAGGGAAATATAGTGTTGCTTTTTGACAGATATTCTTCGGATAGCAGGGACCTGCACGAATCCTTCAAGCGTGCCGGGGATGATCTGCCTGTGGTGGTGATCGGGGAGGACGGCTTTCTGCCGGATGATGTCATATCGGTTTACGGTTCGTTCCTCGGCAATTACAAAGAAGCCGAAGGGGCGGCCGGAAGACCTCTGTATTTTAATGAGGTGCTTGTTCCCGATCAGTGGGAGACGGGCGGAATCGGAAAGGACGGGAAGATCCATCATCTGCAGGAAGAAAAGGGGAGGATCCTCTTTGCAAAACATTCACACAAGGGATTCGTGAAAACAGTAGAATGGTTTGACAGGAGGGGGATCGTTCGATCCAAAGATCACTATAACCGCTATGGCGTAGTCTACGCCAGGACGGTCTGCAGCGCCGCAGGACAGGAGATCAACCGGACCTGGTTTTCTGTTACCGGGCAGGAAGTTATCGTCGAGAATTGTATCACAGGTAATATTATATTGAACAGAGCGGACGGAATCGTTAAGTGTTTCAGAAGCAGTCTGGAGTTCGTCCTCTATTTCATGAGAGAATCCGGGTATGGGGCACGGAGAATCTTCTTTAATTCTCTGTCAACACCGTTTTTTACAGCGCAGAGGTTCAGTGCCCCCGGGAAGGAGGACCGATTGTTCTGGCAGGAATCGGTAGGAGAAGAGGTTCCGTGGAACATGCGACTGCTCTTGCAGGGTTGGTCCGGAGGCCGGGTACAGATCATGGCGCAGAAGAGACAGGCTTATGACAGGCTGGCAGCGCTTGGTGTGCCGGAAGACAGAATGCACAGGCTGGGTTATATTTACGCCTTCCAAAAGGAAAACAGATATAGGCCGGAGGCATTTATCTGTACCAGCTCGGATCAGCTTACACAATGTGAGGAGTTGATAAAAGGACTGCCGCAGATGCATTTTCATATTGCGGCATTGACGATGATGTCTCCCAGGCTTATGAGTATGGGAGTGTATGAGAATGTAAGCCTGTATCCGCTTGTCTGGATAGAAGAAATAGCGGAATTCTTTGAGAAGTGTGATTTTTATTTGGACATCAATCACGGGGCCGAGGTGCTTTCATCTGTACGGCAGGCGTTTCTGCATAACAATTTGATCTTTGCTTTTGAAGAAACGGCGCATAACAGGGATTTGGTGGCGGCGGAACATATCTATGCGGCAGGTGACGTAATGAAGATGATCGCCGATCTTAAGGAGATCATGGCCGATGAAACGGTGTTAGACAGGCATTTGCAGGTGCAGAGAGAGGCAGCCGGGTGTGAGACGGCAGAAAGCTATCGAAGGCTTGTGATTGATAAATAATTTGTAGTTGATTATCAAGAAAATATCAGAAAGTTCTATAAAAAGTGTGCACATCGTACCTTCGGACAGTATCTGTCAGATTTTTCCAAATAAACAACTTAACAGGACAGGATTGCTTGAAGGCGGTGTTCACCGCCCGTAGTGTGTTTCTGTTTATTGCAGGAGGAGAACCTGTGCAGGAAATATGCAGGCTTCGTTTGTCTGCGTATGAAGGACAAAACCGGAGAGTATGATCGATTGCCGTAATCTTTAGAAAGATATATTAAGATATCTTTAAGATTATTGAGCTTTGCATAAAAAAGTGATAATTTTATATTATAGACTGTAACGATCACTGGATCATGAGAGAAAAAGGCGGGTGTACGGATGAAGAGCAAGCTGTATTATGTACTGTATTTTTTGTATGCTGTTGTTGTGGCGTTTGTTCTGTATTTGAACGGCGTATTTACGGGGGAATGGAGTTCCTACACGAATCTGATCATCAATATCGTATTTCTGATCATCATCGGGATTCTTTTTATCATATCTTCCGTCAGCTTTGGCAGGCTGAACAGAGTTACCTATGAGCTGGAAGAGGTGGCATTCCGGATGCAGAAGGAATATAAGGAGGCAAACGGAAAGAACCTCTGGGGAAATTACAAAGATAATAACAGGGTTTTTGAGGAAGAGGAACTGCAGGCAGCGTTTGATAAGTACCGTATGCGCATGAAAGGCGCGAAGTCGAAACGGGGAGCTGGCGTTTCCTGCGATCTGGAAGAGTATATCAATGAGGACCTGCTGGACAGGGTGGGCATGAATTTCTTTAATTCCGGGGTTTCCGGGACGCTCACGGGTCTGGGGATCCTGGGAACGTTTCTCGGCCTTTCCATGGGGCTGGGGGCGTTCAGCGGGGACGATATCTTCACGATCTCCGATAATGTGGGCTCTCTGCTTTCCGGTATGAAGGTAGCGTTTCACACGTCTGTATATGGTATCCTCTTTTCGCTGGTGTTCAATATTGTCTACAGGAGCATTATGGCGGATGCCTATGAGGTATTGAACGAATTTCTGGCGGTGTTCCGTCAGACCGTGCAGCCCCAGGTTGTGAAGGAAGATGACAGCATGGCGACGATGCTGATCTATCAGTCCGGGATGGCGACTTCTTTAAAGCAGATGCTTGAAATGATGAAAGGCAGTGCGGCGGACCAGACGGCGGGCGTGGAGCGTATCGTGGATAAATTTACCGACCAGATGCAGGCTGCTTTGGACACGGATTTTAAGAAACTCGGGAATGTCTTAAAGAAAGCAGGAGAGGCGCAGGCTTCAAGTGCGGCAAATGCGGCGGAAATGGTGGAGGCGGTGACAGCTCTGGTGGAGGTCAACCGCAATGTGCAGGAGGCGCTTGTTAAGGTCATGGAGCGGCAGGAGGTTTTTGCCGGGCAGATTGCGGAGCAGAAGAAAATGCTGGCGGATGCGTGCAGCGATATGAGCGATGAGATCAGCAGCCAGATCTATACGTTTGGACAGATGAGGAATTTGTATGAGAAATAAACGAAGGAACAGGGAAGCTTTTGCGGAGCACAGCTATTGGCAGTCTTATTCGGACATGATGGCGGCACTTCTGTTGATCTTTATCCTGATGATCGCGATCACGCTTGCCATATACAGGCAGAAGACAAATGATCTGGACCGGACAAAGCTGGAGCTTGACACGGCACAGAGTCAGCTGGATAAGACGATAGAAGACCTGGAGAAGTCCAACGGGGAACTGGAGGCTTCTCTGGCGCAGCTGCAGCAGGCATACGATCAGGCGGCCCTGACGCAGGAAGAATTAAATAACGCTTATTTGGAAATAGAAAATGCCAGGCAGGAGCTGACGACGACCAAACAGGAGCTGCAGGATATCGTCGGTATCCGGACGGATATCATCGGCGCGCTGCAGTCTGCGTTCAGCAATTCCGCGATGAAGGTGGATGCCCAGACGGGTTCCATTACGTTTTCCTCGGATGTGCTTTTCCGTTATAACAGCGCATCTCTGACCGCAGACAGTAAGGAGATACTGAAAAATATCATCCCGATGTATCTGGATGTGCTGCTGCAGGATCAGTTCCGGGACTATATCGCCGAGATCATCATCGAGGGACATACGGACACGGACGGTGGCTACCAGAGCAATATGGAGCTGTCCTATGCGCGGGCCAACGCCGTGGCGGATTTCTGTCTGAACAAGAGAAACGGACTCAGCGAGACGGAGATTGAACAGCTGCAGAAGATTCTCACCGTCAACGGCAAATCCTGGAGCAGTCCGGTCTATCAAAAGGACGGCTTCGGCAATCCAACGCAGGAAGTGGATATGCCGGCATCCAGAAGAGTGGAGATCAAATTCCGTCTGAAGGAAGATGAGATGATCGAGAAGATTGCGGGGATTTTGGAACAGGGATAGAAACGAGGAAGGGAACAGGAAGGGAAAATATTTGCGTGGTAGAATAACACAAGTTATCGCAATGCTGTGTGTCTGTGTATGGCTGGGAGGTGTGGCCTGCAGTCTGGAAAAAGAGACGGCAGGCGAGACTTTGCAGGATTATCAGGATCTTCCGGATTTTCCGGACTGCGTAGCGGATCTGCTTGCTTATGAGACATGTACGGACGGACAAGAGGCGTATGTGAGGCTCACAGGGATTAAGGAAGAATACCGGACAGACTTTGCCAAATATCTGGCTATGGTATCTGGCACGTATTCTTATCCCCGGCAGTTTTTCATACCGGATGAGATCAACGGGATCCGGGTGGAGGAAATTACGGCGGATGCATTCCGGGAGATCGCTGTGGAGGTGGCACATTTGCCGGAGCATCTGAGAATTGCAGGCGACCGCGCTTTTCTGCATACGAAACTGAGCACAGAGGAGCTTACTTTTTCAGGGGAAATGGAACAGATCGGCGAGGAGGCGTTCGCAGATTGCGGGATTACCTGGGTGGCTTTTGATGGCGGGCAGAATCCGTCTATCGGGAAAAGAGCATTTGCGGACAACGAATTTCTGTGGGCGGTCTATCTGCCAAAGTCGGACTGTGATATCGGAGAAGAGGCGTTCGCGGGATGTGAGGAAGTATTTTATATTGGCTGTAAAGAGCGTCTGACGGATGGCACAAGCCCGGTGGAAGAATATGCCGCGGCAAACGGTCTGACGGCACTGTGGGTTCCGGTCATCGACAGTCTGGAACCGGTCGTCAGGTATCCGCAGACGCCTTATGTTTTGGAACCGGTGATCGGAACTTTTTTCTACGGGGAAAATGGGGAAGGCGACATGTGCCTTTCCGGGGAAGAGGCGGATGATGCGCCGGATTATGGTTTTCAGGCATGGCATGCGCCCTGCGGCGAGTGGTGTGTGGGCGAGAACTACCTTGAGATCACGGCCTCGTCCGAGCTGTCATCCGCCGACGGCAGGTATGCGGCCGGGAATCTCCATGCACTGAGTGGGAGAGCACAGGCATGGGCGGAAGGGGTCGCAGGAAACGGTATCGGGGAAAGCATTACGTATCATGACCGTAATCGGTGGCAGGTCAGTAACCGCTGGGAATATCTTGCTTACGAAGAATGGTATAGGAAGAATCATAACATCTGTAATCCATTGGACGGCTATATACGTTACACCGAAATCTGTATCGTGAACGGCTATGCCAGGGACCAGAAGACCTGGGAGGAAAACGGACGTGTGAAGGAGCTGTTTATGTATGTGGAGGATAAGCCCTATGCAAGACTGGAACTGGAAGATACGATCAGGCCGCAGTATTTTACGCTTCCGTGGGAGGATATTATGGTAGGGGACGGCGGTGACATCACCTTCCGCTTCGTGATCGAGGATGTCTATCCGGGTACGGTCCATGAGGATACATGCCTGACAGGGCTTGTCGTGGAGTTTACGGGGCGGCGTGGACATTAGGATTCAATTTATCAGCCCGCTGAAAGATATCGGGTACGGTTTGTTTTGATGAATCAGGAGTCCGGCATCGGCAGTCTTTACCAAAACAGTATTTCTTTGGAACAACCCATGCGATCAGGATGAAAAAATGGGAATATGGAAACATGGATGAAAGAGTAGGTGAAAGCAACTGTCTGAGGTGACGGTGTTTTCACCTGTTTTTAGTTAAGCGTGCAGGAAAAGAAATATGAGAAGAGATATAGGAAGAGATATAAGAAGAGAAGGAAAGAAAGCGGCGTTGTTGTTCTTCCTGTTGGCATTTCTGTCAGGCTGTGGCAGGGAGGAAAGCAGGATCAGTGTCGGGAGTGTTGGGGAATCGGCGGAAAAAGTGAGCGTTGATGAACAAAAGCCGCTGCTGGTCATTCCGTCATCGGCAGAATGGATTGATCTTGTATTTGTTTCAGAAGGTATGTACTGTATATTTGACGGAGATCAGTACGGGTTCAGCAGCGAGGATGGAAGAAAGATAACACCCTGTATTTATGATATTGCCAATCCGTTCAGCGAGGGTCTGGCCTGTGTTTCTAAAGAAGGGAAGTATGGGTATATTGATGTAGAGGGAGAGACTGCGATCCCTTTTGTGTATGACAGGGCGACACCTTTTGTGGAGGGACTTGCGTATTTTGTGGCAGGGGATACCTACGGCTTTATGGATAAAACCGGGAAGACGGCTTTTTGTCTGGAATGTGACAGTGTCAGTTCCTTTCAGGAAGGGCTGGCGTATTTTTCCATAGACGGCCGTTATGGATATATTGACCAGAAAGGTCAAGTTGTGATAGAGCCGGTCTATGATGATGCAGGATATTTTAAGGATGGATTGGCGACGGTCATGAAGGATGGCAGATATGGCATGATCGATCGTGAGGGGACTTGTATCGTAGCCGCAGAATATGATGCCATTACCGCAGAAGATACGTTTATCATCGCACAATCTGACGGAGTGTATACCTGTTTTGACAAAAAAGGAAAAACGCTGCTGGAGCATGCCGATTATATTACGGCATTGGGGAAATATATCTGTTTCCAACAGGATGAAAAGCAGGGGCTGCTCGACGGGAGCGGCGGGATACTGCTGGAACCTTTGTATGATCAGATATCCTTACTTGTACCGGAAGAAAACCTTTTTTGTATACAGGAGAACGGGTTGTACGGCGTTGTCGATCTGCAGGGTGAAGTCACAATAGATGCAACATATGACTACATCTGTTATGATAAATATGCGGATGACAAAAAGGGAGGAATGCTTGTTTTTGAGAAGGCGGATGGAAGCATGGAATGCGCGGATGTTTCTGCGCTTTCCGATCCTTCCCGAAGGATATCCTGTCATTATGACAGCATTCACTGGCTGGATGAGGAACGGGCGGTTGTTGGACAGAACGGACTATTCGGAATCATGGACAGAGAAGGTAATCTGACGGAACCAATAACGTATGATATCATTCAGGGTTTTGACAGCGGCGCGTTTTGGAGGAAAAAGGGTTCAAACGCATGGTTTCATAACAGCATGGGAAAAGTGACAGCGCTGAAAGATAATATTACAGTTGTTTCTCAAAAGGGGAATTATTATCAGATAGAAAAAAATGGTAAATATGGTTTTATGAATGAACAGGGAGAAGAGGCGATTCCTCCGGTTTACAGCTATATTTCAAATCAGGAAGTGTACGGATTTCCTGATGATATTTTTGTTTTGAAAAATTATAACAGCAGTAATTACAGTTTCATTATAAAAACAGGTGAGTCGGAGCAGCGTGATAATCGCGGAGCACTTTTACGGAATGAGATCACGCCAAGGATCGGCCTTTATCATGAGTTTACACAAAGCGGCAGTATAAGGGTTGATGAGTATACTGCAGACGGCTGTGATGTTACGCCGGACGATATGCGGGACTGTAGGAAGATATATAAACTTTATGATTTAGATCATACGGGAGAACCGGTTTTGTATGTTAAAGCGGCACCTTATGCAAACAGTGGTTTTCCGATGTCCTACAGTGGTTTTTATGCGATAGAGGACATGCAGCTTGCGGAGCTGATTACCGGGTATGAATGCGGCGGTTCCATGCGTGGGGATTATGCCTGTCTCTGGTATGACAGAGAGACTTCCCGGGTACTTCCAGGAACAAAAGGATTCTGGGGAGGGTTTGGTGGATATTCTTCTTCCGGTATTGTTTATGACAGGAGCGATGCGGAAATGACACGTGCGGCCTCTTTTGGCTGGGTTTACCAGCCGATTTCCTATTTTAGCAAGGAAGAACTTGCACATGCAGACATGGTCTATGATGCGGATGATAAGCCATACAAAAAGGAAATGACCGGGCAGATGGAAAAGGAAAGTGTACGGATTTATTATGTGAATGGTGAACAGGTTGCGTATGAAGTGTATCAGGAGGTGTGTGAAAGATATTGGGTGTTATCGACTGATTTTTAGTGGTGAGTGGTCGGAGGTAATTTGTTTTATGATGTGATTGCAGATTTAAGGCGGAGGTTACAGTGATGGAAAAAGTATATACTGTACGGATGCAGGAGATTATACACTATATTGCGTATGAACTTGAGGCTCCTGATGCTGCACTTCATCTGCTGGGTTTCAAAATTTTCTTAAAAATAATTAACACTCACCTCTTGACAGTGGAGGGTGCGTTCCGACTTGTTTCATAGTATGCTGTAAGTGCCCATTTTACGGGATTTGCGGCATGTTCTATCATCTGTCTTGATTCATCAAAAGTCTTTATTTTGTGGGAAAATGGTGTAGTAAATGGTGTACTGGATGGATGACGGGATGTGCTTGGGAGACAACTGATTTGCGTATTTCATTTTGTTTTCGGAAAAATCAGATTGTGAGTCCTTGCACGATAAGATATAATAATAGTAACTTAATAATGAGACGGCAAAAGAAAAGACAGTCAAAAAGGCGGTGATCAGGTGGCTGGAGAAGAAATACGACAGGATACCAGAACTGTAGATCAAATTGTCGATGGAATGAGTTTATTCGATGATGATCTGATGTCAATGGTATTTGACGGTAATATAGAAGCAACGGAGCTTCTGTTAAAGATTATACTGAAAAAGGACGATATTCAAGTTATAAGCGTTGTAGGGCAGAGAGAATTGCAGAGTCCTGTAGTCGGCGGGCGGGACATCCGTCTGGATATTCTGGCAAAGGACAGTACGGGAAAGCACTATAATGTTGAGGTACAGCAAAAGCCGGAAGGGGCGCACATACGCCGCGCCAGATTTAATAGCAGTATGATGGATTCCCGAATGCTGAGAGCGGGGCAGGAGTTTTCAGAGCTTCAGGATTCGTATATGGTGTTTATCACCCGGACGGATATCTTTAAGCATGGGATGCCGATTTATACGATCAATCGTCATTTTGAGGAAACGAATGAGTTATTTGACGATGGTTCTCATATTGTGTATGTGAATGGAAACTATAAGGGAGACGATACGATTGGAAGATTGATGCATGACTTTGGCTGTAAGGAAGCGAAGGATATATATTATCCGGAACTGGCTAAAGGGGTGCGGCATTTTAAGGAAGAAGGAGGTCGGAAGAGGATGTGTGAAGCGGTTGAGAAATATGCGAAAGACTATGCGGAAGAATATGCAGATAGAAAGATGTTGGATAAGCAGGAAGAAATGATAAAAAATCTGATGGAATCAATGAAGTGGTCTGCGGAACAGGCTATGACGGCTATGAAAGTATCGGATGCGGATAGGGCGATGCTTTTGGAAAAGCTGTGAGGCGCGGATAAAACCAGGACGGAGAACGAAAGACTATGTGTGAATGTGCTTGCGGTTAATGAGCATGACAGAGAGATTTTACTGAAAAAGTTATAAAGATACGGGTTTAAATTGTGGTAAACAGGGAGTATTCTGATCGAATGGAGTGCTCCTTGTTTTAAATTTGCTGATTATGACATATCGGTTTAAATATGTAGTGTAGTACTAGCCAGCCACTTTATTGAGCGGCTATGTGAAGCTGGTATTGTGGGAGAGTTAGATGCAAAACTTCCAAGAAAGGTGATGAACATCAAGGTGCTGCAGTATCTCATGGGACACGCCCACAGCGATGTGACGATGGATGTATATAACCATATCGCAGGCAGAGAGGATGTTAGGGAGGAAGTGGAGCGGTACGCACTGGCAGTTGGCGGCTGAGTTACTACACCAAAAAATAAAAAAATGGTGTAGTAATGGTGTAGTAGAGGCATATAACAGGTGATGTTTTAAATTCTAGGACACGCAAACCCGCATAAATACTGGGTTTGCAAAATTTTAATAAATTTATTAGCACTCACCTCTTGACAGTGCTAACAATCCGTTGTATTGTGATAATGTCAGTAGAACAAACAAAGCACGCATTCAGGTACGATCACAAAATATCAGAAGTTA
>OFFY01000641.1_pt1 | contig 34507 bp, 22 predicted proteins | sample 1521481 | NCBI WGS metagenome assembly OFFY01 (sample SAMEA3504117, study PRJEB24116) | mouse gut metagenome | biome: mouse gut; feature: mouse-associated habitat; material: faeces | place: Denmark | collected 2011
CTATTGTCTTGAATTGAGCAAAGTGCGCTCATTTTGGCGCCTGCTGTCTCGGGGGGCGTGCATAATGCGCATGAAAACCCTCGCGGAGGCACCGAGTGAACAATAACATAAGACATATTGTACCACAAAATCCCGAAGAAAAAAAGCTTGCAATCAAAAGAAATTTGTGGTAGGATAATGGGCATATTAAAAATGCGATGAAAGAGACTCCTTTCAGGAAAGGCAACAGGAAGGCGGCGTCACCGACTGAGAGCGCTGCCTGCGGGAACTGATATGGGGAACACTCCGGAGCAGGCCGCCTGAACATAAGCGTGGGAAGCTTATGCTAGGACGGCACGTAGCACGCGTTAAGTGTCAGAGGGGATCAGCCGGGTATGTCTTTGATGGAAGATACGGCTGGTCAATGCGGGTGGTACCGCGGATAATACAGGAGAGATTATTCGTCCCGGGATGCAGATAATTGTGTCCCGGGCTTTTTCGTGTCCGGATTACGAGGCAGGCATGGAAGTTTCAGGACACAGTGCGTATGATATGCAGAGTATGCAAAAATGCGTATAATGGGTGCAGGAAATGTGCGCTGCATGAAGGATACGCACAGTGCACGGAGGATATCCGCAATGTGGGAAGGATACCTGCATTGTGGAATCAGAATCAGGAGGTGCCTTATGAAAAGAAGCAACATTTACAGAGACATGACAATCGGCTCCGTTAGCGAGCGGCAGATCGGAGAGCGGATTCGTGTGGCAGGATGGATCGAGAATATCCGTGACCATGGGGGTGTGTCCTTTCTCGATCTGCGGGATATGTACGGCGTATTGCAGGTGGTGATCCGGACGCCGGGGTTATTGAAAGGCTTGGTCAGGGAGACCTGTATTACTGTGGAAGGGCCGGTGGAAAAGCGGGATGCAGAGACCTATAATCCCAGGATTCCCTCCGGAACGATCGAATTGGAGGCCGGGGAGATTACCGTGCTGGGAAAAGTGTACGGCCAGCTGCCCTTTGAGGTGATGACTTCCAGAGAGACCAGGGAGGAGATCCGCCTGAAATACCGTTATCTGGATTTGCGGAATGCCAGGGTGAGAGATAATATATTATTCCGTTCACAGGTAATCGGATTCCTGCGCCAGAAGATGACGGAGATGGGATTCGTGGAGATTCAGACGCCGATTCTCTCCGCTTCTTCTCCGGAAGGCGCAAGGGATTATATCGTTCCTTCCCGTAAATACAAGGGGAAATTTTATGCCCTTCCTCAGGCGCCCCAGCAGTATAAGCAGCTGCTAATGGCGGCGGGGTTCGACAAATATTTTCAGATCGCCCCCTGTTTTCGGGATGAAGATGCCCGTGCGGACCGCTCGCCGGGAGAGTTTTACCAGCTGGATTTTGAGATGAGCTTTGCCACCCAGGAGGATGTATTTCGGGCAGGGGAGGAGATCCTTTCCGCGGTTTTTGAAAAGTTTGCGCCTGAGGGAGCCACAGTATCGAAGGCGCCCTATCCTGTTTACAGCTACAGGCAGGCCATGCTGGAGTTCGGTACGGACAAACCGGATCTGCGCAATCCCCTGCGTATCACGGATGTGACGGAGTTTTTCCAGAAATGTACGTTTAAGCCTTTTTTGAAAAGAACCGTCCGGGCTATCCGGGTAAGAGAGCAGATGAGCAAGGGATTCCATGAGAAACTGCTGCAGTTCGCTCAGTCTCTGGGCATGGCCGGTCTGGGATATCTGGAAGTGACGGAGGATTTTTCCTACAAGGGGCCGATTGACAAATTTATACCGGATGACCTGAAGCAGGAGCTGCGCAGGCTGGCCGGCCTGGAGGCAGGAGATACGATTTTCTTCATTGCGGACAAGGAGGAGAGGGCCTGTTATTATGCGGGGAAGCTCCGCAATGAGCTGGGGGAGAAGCTGGGGCTGACGGAAGAGAATGCCTTCCGCTTCTGCTATGTGAACGATTTTCCCATGTACGAGCGGGATCCGGAGACAAAGCAGCTGACCTTCACCCACAATCCCTTTTCCATGCCCCAGGGAGGTCTGGAGGCTTTGGAAAAAGAGGATCCGCTGCAGATTCTGGCCTATCAGTATGACATTGTCTGCAACGGCGTGGAGCTTTCTTCGGGGGCGGTGAGAAATCATGACCTGGACATTATGGTTAAGGCTTTCGCGCTGGCCGGTTATGACGAGAAAGATCTGCAGAAGAAATTCGGTGCACTATATCAGGCTTTCCGGTTCGGAGCGCCGCCCCATGCGGGAATGGCGCCGGGAATCGACAGAATGTTGATGCTGCTTAGGGGAGAGGAAAATATCCGTGAGGTGATCGCATTTCCCATGAGCGGGACAGCCCAGGATCTGATGTGCAATGCGCCGGGAGATGTGACGGAGCAGCAGCTTAGGGAAGTGCATATCAAGGTTCGGGACTGAGATCTTTAGAGAGGCGAGGGATGGATATGGCGAATAAAATAACGGATGAAACCATTGAATATGTAGGCATTCTGGCCAAGCTGGCACTGTCCGATGAGGAGAAGGAGCAGGCCAGGCGGGATATGGGCAGGATGCTGGATTATATTGACAAATTGAATGAACTGGACACCGGGGGAGCAGAGCCCATGTCTCACATATTTCCCGTGGAGAATGTGTTTCGGGAGGACGTGGTGACCAATGGAAACGAGAGTGAGAAAATCCTGGCGAATGCGCCGGCACAAAAAGATGACATGTTTATGGTGCCGAGGACATTCAATTAAGTTTCCTTAAACAGGATTGGACAGGAGGAAGCAGGCGATGGAATTATTATCTCTTTCTGCAGTGGAATTGGGCAGGAGAATCAGGGAAGGCAGGACTACGGCTGTGGAAGCCATGCAGGCCGTCCTGAACCAGATAGATAGAGAGGAACAAAGTTATAACTGTTATATAACGGTTGACCGGGAGCGGGCGCTGAAGAAAGCAGAAGAGGCGCAGCAAAAAATTGAGTCCGGGGCGTTATCCGGTCCCTTGGCAGGCGTGCCCATGGCGGTGAAGGATAATTTGTGTACGGAGGGGATGCTGACCACATGCGGGTCCCGGATTCTGGGAAATTTTATCCCCGCCTATTCGGCGGAAGCGGTTTCGGCGCTGGAAAGGGCGGGGGCCGTGATCATCGGAAAGACCAATATGGACGAATTTGCCATGGGTTCCACCACGGAGACTTCCGCCTATGGACCTACCCGGAATCCTCATAATCCGGAGCATGTACCGGGAGGCTCTTCCGGAGGATCCGCGGCGGCAGTGGCAGCGGAGGAATGCTTTTTTGCCTTGGGCTCCGATACGGGAGGATCCATCCGCCAGCCGGCGTCTCATTGCGGGGTGGTGGGTATGAAGCCCACATACGGGACAGTATCCCGTTACGGGCTGGTGGCGTACGGTTCTTCCCTGGACCAGATAGGGCCGTTATGCAAGACGGTGGAGGACTGCGCTGTGATTCTGGATCTCCTGGCTTCCGACGGGATGGAGGGACCGCATGTGGGAAATCAGGGCAGCGATTTTCCGCTCAGGGATTCCACGCGTATCCGCCGGGAAGATACCCGCTTTACGGAAGCTCTGATAAAAGATGTCCGGGGAATGCGTATCGGTATTCCGAAAGATTATATTCCGTTTACGGAATCAGAACAGGAAGCATCCGGCGGGCCGGATCCGGAAGTCAGAGACGCTGTGAGGAAAGCCGCGCAGCTTCTGAAAGAAAACGGAGCGATCGTGGAAGCATTCGATCTGGAACTGGTAGATTATGCAATTCCTGCATATTATACCATAGCGGCGGCGGAGGCCAGCTCCAATCTGGAACGCTTTGACGGCATTAAGTATGGTTACCGGGCCGAAAACGCAGATGAATTGCATCAGATGTATAAGGAGACCCGTTCCCGGGGCTTTGGCGCCGAAGTCAAGCGCCGTATCATGCTGGGGAGCTTCGTACTGAGCTCAGGTTATTATGATGCCTATTATCTGAAGGCGCTGCGGGTCAAGGCCATGATAAAGAAGACCTTTGACGAGGCTTTCCGGAAATATGACTGTATTTTGGGGCCTGTGGCGCCTACTACGGCTCCGAAGCTCGGCGAGAGCCTGTGTGATCCGATTAAAATGTATCTGGGTGATATATATACCATTTCGACGAATCTGGCGGGTCTGCCCGCGATCTCCCTTCCCTGCGGGAAGGATGGGAAGGGCTTACCAATCGGCCTGCAGTTGATCGGCGATTGTTTTCAGGAGAAGAAACTGCTGCAGATTGCGTATACCTATGAGCAGACGGCAAATCTTCGCTGAGACGCGGAAGTGATGCAATGAAAGCCGTGAGAATAGCAGGTTTTACGAGGGACAGCCTGTGACGGTTTTCATGAAGCGTTTTTACATTGTTGCAGGAAAGGAAGGAAGAGGCATGGCAAAACAATATGAGACAGTAATCGGCCTGGAGGTTCATGTGGAGTTGGCCACCCGCACCAAAATTTTCTGCGGGTGCTCCACGGCATTTGGCGGTTCGCCGAATTCCCATACCTGCCCTGTGTGCACGGGAATGCCGGGAACACTTCCGGTGCTGAACAAAAAGGTGCTGGAATATGCGGTTTCAGTGGGGCTGGCTACCAACTGCCAGATCACCCGGTACAGTAAATTTGACAGGAAAAATTATTTTTATCCCGACAATCCCCAGAATTATCAGATTTCTCAGCTGTATCTGCCAATCTGCCGGGACGGGTATGTGGAGATTGATATACGGCAGAATATGGAAGGAGATGAAGCGGATCCGGAGCAGAGGAGCCGTGGTGCCTGCCCGACAGACGGCGGTGCATCTGCCGAAGGCCTGGATTGCGGAAATCGGAAAAGGATCGGAATTCATGAGATCCATATGGAGGAGGATGCGGGCAAGCTGATTCATGATGAATGGGAGGATTGTACCCTGGTGGACTATAACCGTTCCGGCGTGCCCCTGATTGAGATCGTGTCGGAGCCGGATATGCGCAGTGCGGAGGAAGTCATAGCTTATCTGGAAAAGCTGCGCCTGATTATCCGGTATCTGGGCGCCAGCGATTGTAAACTCCAGGAAGGATCCATGCGGGCGGATGTGAATCTTTCTGTCAGGGAGGCGGGGTCTTCCCTGTTGGGTACACGTACCGAGATGAAGAATCTGAATTCCTTCCGTTCCATTGTCAGAGCTATTGAAAACGAGAAAAACCGTCAGATTGACCTGCTGGAATCCGGCCAGGCAGTTGTGCAGGAGACCAGACGATGGGATGAAGCGAAGGAGATTTCTTATCCCATGCGTTCCAAGGAGGATGCCCAGGATTACCGGTATTTTCCGGATCCGGATCTGGCGCCCATCCGTATCAGCGACGAATTTTTAGAGGAAATCCGTGCGCGTCAGCCGGAATTGCGTACGGAAAAAATGGGCCGCTATAGAAGAGAATACGATATTCCGGAATATGACATTGAGATCATTACGCAATCCAGACATATGGCGGAATTATTTGAGGTAACCGTGGCATTGGGGAGTCAGCCGAAGAAGGTTTCCAACTGGCTGATGGTGGAGACGCTGCGGCTGTTGAAGGAGCGGGAGATGGATCCGGAGGATATTTGCTTTACGCCGGAGCATTTGGCGAAGCTGATCTCCCTGACAGAGAGCAAAGCGATCAATTCCACGGTGGCCAAGGAAGTGTTTGAAGCAATGTTTGACCGGGATGTGGATCCGGAACAGTATGTGGAGGAACGGGGACTGAAGATGGTGAGCGATACAGATGCCCTGCGCAGGGTGGTTGAAGAAGTGATCGCGGCAAATCCGCAGTCCGTGGAGGATTATCGCAATGGGAAGGACAGAGCCATCGGATTTCTGGTGGGGCAGACCATGAAAGCCATGAAGGGCAAGGCAGACCCGGTCAGTGTCAACGGATTGCTGCGGGAGCTATTGTAGGGCAGAGGCGGCCCGGCGGGGGAGCGGAGGACGTCAGGGGCGGCTTGTTGGGGGATTGCCAGATGGCAGGAATGGTTTGTTGAGGGATCGCCGGGTGATGGACGGCTTGTTTGGGGAATGGGCGGAAGTCAGGTATGGCTTGGTGGGGATCGTCGGGTGACGGACAGCTTATTTGGGGGAGCGCGGGACATCAGGAATGGCTCGTCGGACGCCTGCCAGACATCCGGGAGGCTGATCAGAATAGGAAACGAAACTGCCGCATGCAGAATAATCCGAATCGGGTCCGGGATATTTCACATGCGGCAGTTTTGGTTTCGGATTCGGAAATTGCGTGTCTGCCGGAAACTGTATAGCCGGTAAACAAAATGCTGCCCCGCGGATTTTACTGGAATATGAAATCAATAAACGCTCTTGCATTTTCCGTATGCTGTGTATTGGCCGGCACGGTGAGAATGACGGTCTCATCCATGAACAGATAGTTTTCCGTCAGCCCCTCCGCCGCATCCAGGTAGATCCCCACCGGGATGGGATTTTCCATGGCTTCCGGATTCCTGGGAGAAGGATAATCCGGTACATTCACATATTCCTCCCCGGCGTCTTGGGCTTCGTTTCTTGCGTCTGCAACAGCCTGATCCATATAGTAGAAGTAAGGTTCATATTTTTCGAATTGTTCCTCGCTCAGAAGGGCGCTTAAATCATAAAAGGTCTCGTTATAGGCGTAGGAATTGGTGGTGGATTCGCTGGCAACGAGGATATCGATCTCCTGGGCGGCGATGTATACCATCAGTTTTTGGGTGGTAGCTACGGTGGTTTCGTCATAGGCCGTCAGGTCAGAGGAATCCATATGCATGGAGGCGTCGAAATAGAAATCATATTCATCAGGATCCAGGCCAATGTATTCTGCAAAACGGTTGGGATATTCCGCAGCGGGTTCCAGTTCGTATACATTGAGCAGAGCTACAAAAATGGCCCGTTCCTTTCTGGTCAGTGTCTGGTAGATCAGGGAGCCTGCAAAACCGAGGATCAGGACCGCTACAATGACATACCATTTATAATAATCCAGAAAGTAGGTAAATTTCTGTTTGAAAGTTCCGTGCTTCAGTGATTCTCTCTCTTCCTTGAATTCGTCCATTACCGGCATAATTCATCCGCCTTTCTTATTTTAAGTACCGCTGCTGCCCATCCCGGGCCAGATACAGCATAGAATTTACGTCCGCTGCCTAATATCATAATATGAAACAATGGGGATTGTCAATGAAGGGAAGCTAACATGATTCTAAAAAAATGATAAATCGACTATATTCTTGGAAAGTGTTCTTGAAAGTTCCGGAAAGATAGTTTATTATTATTATATGTATAAAATACGACAAAGGAAAGGTGTGTAAAATGAGTGATGCTTATGTAGAATGCCTGGTAAAGGCAAAAACATCCCTTCTGGGCAGGTTTTTCAAGTATTTGTTGATTACGCTGACCGTGATATTCGTACTGGCTGTGTTTGTGCTTCCGCCTCTGATGATTTTCGGAATGATCGGCGCGATCCTGACCGGAGTAGGAGCTTATTTTGTGAATCTATTTACAGATTTGGAATATGAATATCTCTATCTGGACAAGGAACTGGTGGTGGACAAGGTTATGGCGAAAAGCAAAAGGAAACGCATTGCGACATACCACTTGGACAGAATAGAGATTCTGGCCCCTATCAAGAGCTATCGTCTGGACAATTATAAGAACCGTACCGCAAAGATAAAGGACTATAGTATCGGTGAGGAACTGAAGCCGGACAAGCGTTTTGCCATGTTTTATGAGGGCGGCGAGAAGATTATTTTAAGCCCTTCTGAGGAGTTGATAAAGATTATGAAAAATGTGGCTCCCAGAAAGATATTTTCTGACTGATTTTTCTATTGACAGAATGGGGAAATTTTGATACACTCTTTGAAATATTTTAAGGAACGGAACTGGCGAACAGTAATAGCCCGTCCGCTACCCCATAGGATATACGGACGCATGCATTTGGCGGCCGGATATTCTATGCCGTATATGGGTACCGGAGGGGCTGTTACGGAACTGGAATAGGAGGACAAAATGGGACAGATAATCGGTGAGGGCATTACTTTTGATGATGTGCTGCTGGTACCTTCTTATTCGGAGGTGGTACCGAATCAGGTGGACCTGACTACTTGGCTGACGAAGAAAATCAAGCTGAACATTCCCATGATGAGCGCGGGAATGGATACCGTAACGGAGCATCGGATGGCGATTGCCATGGCAAGGCAGGGCGGTATCGGTGTGATCCACAAAAACATGTCCATCGAGGCACAGGCCGAAGAGGTGGACAAGGTAAAACGTTCTGAGAACGGCGTCATTACAGACCCTTTTTCTTTAACACCGGAGCATACGCTGGCGGATGCGGACGCATTGATGGCGAAGTTCCGCATATCCGGAGTACCCGTCACCGAAGGGCGGAAGTTGGTGGGAATTATCACCAACCGCGATCTGAAATTCGAAACCGATTTCACAAAGAAAATAAAAGAATCCATGACCAGCGAAGGGCTGATCACCGCACCTGAGGGAATCACCCTGGATGAGGCGAAGCAGATATTGGCCAATGCCAGGAAGGAAAAGCTTCCCATAGTGGACAAGGATTTTAACCTGAAGGGCCTCATTACGATCAAGGATATAGAGAAGGCCATCAAATATCCTCTGGCGGCAAAGGATGCACAGGGAAGGCTGCTCTGCGGTGCGGGAGTGGGTATAACTGCCAACGTTCTGGAGCGTGTGGCAGCTTTGGTGGATGCGAAGGTGGATGTGATCGTGTTGGACAGTGCCCATGGGCATTCCAGGAATGTGCTGAACTGTCTGAGGATGATCAAGGAGAAATATCCGGATTTGCAGGTGATTGCGGGGAATGTGGCCACCGGGCAGGCGACGAAGGATCTGATCGAGAACGGCGCGGACGCCGTAAAGGTGGGAATCGGTCCGGGTTCCATATGTACCACAAGAGTTGTGGCCGGAATCGGCGTGCCTCAGATCTCAGCCATTATGGATTGTTATGAAGTGGCAAAGGGGTATGGGGTTCCTATTATTGCCGACGGCGGCATCAAGTACTCAGGGGATATTACCAAAGCCATCGCGGCTGGCGGCAATGTCTGTATGATGGGCAGCATGTTTGCAGGCTGCGAGGAGAGCCCCGGAGATTATGAACTGTTCCAGGGAAGAAAATATAAGGTATACCGCGGCATGGGATCGATCGCGGCCATGGAGAACGGCAGTAAGGACCGCTATTTCCAGGAAAATGCCAGAAAGCTGGTGCCCGAAGGTGTGGAAGGGCGCGTGGCTTACAAGGGCGATGTGGAGGATACGGTGTTCCAGCTATTGGGCGGCCTGCGTTCCGGTATGGGCTACTGCGGTGCGCATAATATTCAGGAGCTGAAGGACAACGGCAGATTTGTGAAGATTTCCGCGGCCTCTCTGAAGGAAAGCCACCCCCATGATATTCATATTACCAAGGAAGCGCCGAATTACAGTGTGGATGAATAGAGGCGTTAAAGTATAACAATTTGTCGAGAGAAGCCAGAAGCTTGTGAAGGGCGAAAAGACGGGGGAGGTCAGAAAGCAGATCCCCCGTCTTTTTTGCAATTTGAAAGATCAGTCAGCACTAGTGATGCGGTCGCGGCGTGCCTGCATGATATTAGTATAGTCTTTCAGACCCAGATTTTCCGGCTCTTGCAAATAGGCAGGATAATCATCCATTGATTTTTCTTCCAGAGTGAGATCTGCCAGAAGTTCTTTTGCATAGGTGATTTTGGAAAAAGCGTCTCTCTCTGACAACTATATTTGCATATTTTATCAAAGAGTGGTAGAATGTTAATATAGATATAGCAAATATAATAAATATGTCAGAATGGGGGCGGCACCATGGAGGAAGAGAAGTGTTTATATCAGACCGTATATGCCACATTGCAGGAACAGATCCGGACGGGAAAGATTCAGCCCGGAGAACGTCTGCCTGCGGAGAAAGTACTGGCTGAGGAATTTGAGGTCAGCCGGATTACCGTGCAGAAAGCGATGAGCATGTTAGTGCAGGACGGCTATGTGATCAGGCGGCCCGGCAGAGGAAGCTTTGCTACCATGAATGCGAAGGCGCTGGAGGGGGAAAAGGGAGAGGAAGGCAGCGGACATGGGGAAGCGGCCCGAATCATTGGACTGGTGATGGAGGATTTTTCTGCGAGTTTTGGTCTGGAGCTGCTCAAGACTATCGAGGAGGAGGCGGACAGGGAAGGGTATTCCCTGTGTGTCAAGCGTTCCCGGGGGGATCAGAAGCGGGAGAAAAGGATGCTGGAATCCCTTCAGGAAATGGGGGTGAAGGGGATACTCGTCATGCCTACTCACGGGCAGCATTATAACCGGGAGATTCTGAAGATGGTGGGAGAGGGAATGCCGGTGGTATTTCTGGACAGATATCTGGAAGGACTTCCGGTGCCTTTTGTGGGCACAAATAACAAGAAGGCTATCGAAGGGATGATCGATTATCTCCTTGGGAAGGGGTGTCGGAAGATGGCGCTGCTTACGGCAAAGGCTGTGGATGCGGTATCCCTGGAGAAGCGGATCGAGGGATTTGAGGAAAAGTGCAGGCGCAGTCGGGCAGAAGGGCAGCCCTGGGAAGGGTATCTGCTGGACACCATCCGCAGCACCATACCGGATCTGCAAAGTCAGCAGAGCATGGAGGCAGATGCGGAAAAGATGGAGGCCTTTTTCGCGGAGCACAGGGATCTGGACGCTGTCATTGCGGCGGAATTTGACATTGCGGTTTTGGCGGAAAGCGTCTGCAGGAGGATGGGAATCAAGGTTCCGGAGCAGATGGTGATCGCCTGTTTTGACGGGCCGGTATCGGCTTACGGGGAATATACTTATCCCCATGTGCGCCAGGACGAGGAGGGCATCGGGAAGATGGCCGTGCAGACTCTGCTCCGGTTGATTCAGGGAGAGACGATGATTGAGAAGATGTATGTGGAGTCCCGGGTGGTGAATCTGGATTAGGACGGGCAGGAAACTGCTGCAGATAATGCAGGAGAACATCCTTTTGAAAGATGGAGGACAGATTTCGGCCTGCACAGGCTGCCGGAAAGGCAGAAGGCATGAAACTGCGAAAAGCAGCGGACAAATGAAAAACAGCAGATAAATGAAGCGAAACGGATAATTGATAAGATACAGATAAGCACGAGCAGAACAAGAATTGCTGTATAAAGCGGATCAACACAGGTATGTTTTCCCGGAGACAGGGGAATGCTGTACATAGCCGCTTTATACAGCATTTTTTTGTGATGGGAAAGGCCGTCTCAGAATTTTTTTATTGATTCTTTAGATAAGATATGTTTAATATAACAAATATAATTTACATAATTTTACTATTGACATTTTTGCCATATTTAGTTAATATGTACATATGATGAATCTGACATGAAAATCCCAGGACGGAGGTTTGCACAAAAAATGAAGAAAAAATCGTTTATAAAGGACATCATGAAAAACCCTGTTTCTTACCTGATGCTGCTGCCGGCGGCAGTGTATTCCCTGGCGTTCGGGTACTGCACCATCCCCTATATGGCCATCGCCTTTCAGAAATATTCCTACAAGGGAGGGCTCCTTGGCAGCGAATGGATCGGACTGCGGAATTTTGAGTTTTTCTTTAAATCCAATGATGTGCTGCGGATTATTTTGAATACCATCAAACTGAACCTGCTGTTTATTACATTTACTACATTGTCGGCCGTGACGCTGGCGATTCTGGTGAATGAAGTGGGAAAGCGGCGGTTTAAGAAGATTGCCCAGTCCTGCTATCTGCTGCCGTATTTTCTGTCCTGGGCCATTGTATCTTACATATTGAATGCCGTCATCGGGAGCAAGTACGGCATTGTCAACAGCTTCCTGCAGTCCCTGGGGCTGGACCGGATTAACTTTTATGTGCAGCCCAAATACTGGACCGCCATTCTGGTTATCCTGAAGGTGTGGAAGGATCTGGGGATGCAGATGGTGATCTACCTGGCGGCCATCACGGGTTTCGACGAAGAGGTCTACGAGGCGGCGGCCATCGACGGGGCAGGGAGGTTTCAGATGTGCAGGTACATTACGCTGCCCATGCTGCTGCCCACGGTGGTGATGCTGACCATCATGGCGGTAGGGAAGGTATTTTACGGGGATTTCGGCATGATTTATGCCATTGTGGGGGATAACGGCGTGTTGTATGACGCAACGGATGTTATCGATACCTATGTCTTCCGCACTATGCGGACCATCGGAAGTCCGTCCCAGGCCATGGCCATCAGTCTGTTCCAGGCCTGTATGGGATTTCTCTGTGTCTGGGGAACCAATTACCTTGCAAAAAAGAAATTTTCGGAAGGAGCGCTGTTTTGATGAGAGCCAGAAAGAAGATAACACCGGGAAAAACTCTGATTTATATTGTGGTGACATTGGTGGCCTGCTTTTGTCTGCTGCCCCTCATTTTGGTGGTGGCGGTTTCCTTTACGGCAGAGGAAGAGATTATCCGCAACGGATATTCCCTGTTTCCGGGACGACTTTCCCTGGAAGCTTACAAAATGCTTTTTAAAAACGGAAAAGAGGTATTCCGCTGCTATATCAATTCCGTGGGTGTGACGGCGGCGGGGACGGTTCTGGCAACGATGATTACGGCAATGGCGTCCTACAGCCTGGCAAACCCTTCCGTTCGGTACCGCAACGCGATTTCCATGTTCTTTTTCGTGACCATGGTGTTTAACGGCGGAATGGTGCCCTGGTATATTATGTGCAAAAACCTGGGCCTGACGGAGAATTATCTGGCGCTTTTGATTCCCACGCTGATTTTCAGCCCCTTTAATCTGTTTTTGATGCGGAATTACATGCAGCAGCTTCCGGCTTCCCTGATGGAGTCGGCGAAGTTGGACGGGGCCAATGACGGGGTGATCGCCTTCCGGATTTACTTTCCCCTGTGCAAGCCCATTCTGGCCACGGTGGCGCTGTTTTACGGTATTGCCTACTGGAATGACTGGTGGAACGCCATTATGCTGGTGTCGGATTCGAAAATGTATCCCATTCAGTATTATTTGATGAAACTGCGTTCGGATCAGAACTTTATGAAGCAGCTTCAGAGTGCCGGGGTGGCCGGACGGGGAGCATTTGCGCCTTCGGAGTCCCTGCAGATGGCTACGGCGGCTATTACCATAGGGCCTATCGTTTTATTGTATCCGTTTTTACAGAAATATATCGTGAAAGGTCTGGTGATCGGATCGGTGAAGGGTTGAGAGGAAGGATTCCGGAATCTGTGTCCGTTTTCGCTTCCGACGGAAGTGTTGTTACAATTCTTTGGGAAGAATTTCTGGCCGGTAGGGAAGTGTCTGTAAGTTACAGGAAATTGTATCAGTTATTTTTCGACATTTCCTAAGTATATGCAGGAGAGGGAGATGGACAGACGGGAGCTTTCTGTCAATAGATGCTTAAGAAACAGTTGCCGAATCATTACATAGTGAACCACGTTCCGGGCAGGCATTCCGGCAGGGGAGTGAAAGCCGGGAAGAGGATCGGAGGTACATGAAGGGATTCGGCAGAAAGAAAAGGAGGATTTTTATGAGAAGAACAAAAATGAAGCAGGTAACGGGGTTAGCGGCAGCTGTTTTATTTTCCGCTGCGTTGCTTGCAGGCTGCGGAAACGATGGGGGGACGCCGTCAGAGAGCGGTTCCCAGGGCGGTGAAAACCAGGATAGCAGCCAGGCAGGCGGTAACACAGAAAACAGCAGCCAGGAGAACAGCAGCTCGGAGAGCGGCAGCCAGGAAAATGAAAATTCCGGGGACGTGGTAACCATCAAATATCTGCGTCCCGGCACCGCGGTGGAGCACAATGACGAGCTGGTGCAGGCCATCAACGACAAGCTGGCGGCGGACGGCACAGGACTGCAGCTGGAGATTATGTATGTGCCCTCCGATGTTTTTTCGGACAAGGTGAACATGATGCTGCAGGGAGGTGATGAGTTTGACCTTCTGGCAGTGATGGAGGATCAGAAATCCTTTACCACCTATATCGGAGCGGAAGGAATCATCCCCATCACCCAGTATGTGAAGGACAGCGAGGTGCTGAACCGGGTCATTCCCCAGTATATGTGGGAATCCGCCACGGTAGGCGGCGAGATTTACACCATTCCCGCCAACTGGACGGAGAATGCAGATCAGGCATGCTGTATCACCATCCGGCGGGAGAAGCTGGAGGAGTTTGGCCTGGAGGATCCCAAGACCATGGAAGATCTCCTGAATATGTGCCAGGTGTTTACGGAAAAGTGGGATGGTCCGTCTGCGCCGGTGATCATCCCCATGTACAAGGAGCCCTTTACCTGGCTGTTCCGCACTCTGGATACCTATCCCTTCACGGTACAGAAAGATTTGATTTTCATCGATCAGGAAGGAAACGTGAAGAACTGGGTGGAAACCGACGAATTCCGGCAGACCGCGGAATTTTTCCGGACATGCTATGAAAAGGGATACATCCCCGAAGACGTGCTGTCTTCTTCATGGTCTTCCTGGAATACCATGCTCACCGGAGATTTTATCTGGGTGGATGGCTGCCAGCTTTGGGGAACGGAGGAAGTATGGAATGAGCGGATTCCGGGAACGAATCTGGATACCATCTATCTGAACCCGGATGCGGCGTCTTTCCGGCCTGCATCCTTCAGGAATGACACCGCGGTATCCGTGACCAGCAAGCATCCGGCGGAAGCCGTGAAATTCATGGAATGGGTATATTCCTCCCAGGAAAATTATGACCTGATGGTGTACGGCGTGGAAGGCCTGACCTGGAAAAATGAGGGCGAGGGCCTGTATACCAAGCTGATTCCGGACTTCGAGTTCAACGCGGACTGGATGATCGGCAATATGGAATATGAGCGCTACGAAGTGGGGACCTACCAGAAATTCATTGACATCATGGGTGTGGAAAAACCGGATGCGGAAAACAGCATTGTGCTGAACTTCGTATTTGACCCGGCGAGCGTGGCCACGGAATACGCAAACTGCCTGGCGGAAGTGGAAGCCAAGGTATGGCCCATCAAGCTTGGCATCATCTCCATGGACGAAGGCTACGAGGACGCGCTTGCGAAGCTGAAAGCCGCAGGCATTGAGAAGGTAGTGGAGGAGTACCAGAGGCAGTTGGACGAGTATCTGGCGGCGCAGGAATAAGAGAAGGCGAAAACAGGAGTATATATGGTAAAATTAAGTCTGGATGGAATTTATAAACTGAAAAGACTGGAGTACGGGGCCGATATGGGCCCCGTATTTTCAGAGAAATTTTTCCCGGCAGGGTATCTGGATGCCCGGGTGCCGGGAGATGTGAGGAGCGTCCTTAGGGAGCAGGGATATATCGACGGCTATTATCTGGGGAAAAACCTGGATAAGGAGCGGTGGATTGAGGAGAGCGACTGGCTCTATGTGAAGGATTTCTACTGCAGGGAGAAGCTGCAGGGGAAGGAAAACCTGCTCTGCTTCGAGGGCATCGACACCCTGTCGGAAATCTGGCTCAACGGGGTATGTGTGGGGAAAACACAGAATATGTTCATCCCTTACCGCTTTGATGTGGGAGAGGTGCTGCGGTACGGAGGCTGGAATACCCTGGCGGTGCGCATCGTATCTCCGGTAAAGGGTACGGAAAATATCGACAGGACGGATATCTGGCCCCCGGAGGACAGTACCAGGATGGTAATCCGTAAGTCCCAGATGAACTGGGGATGGGATTTCTGCGGGCACTGCCTGACAAACGGAATCTGGAAATCCGTGTACATCCAGAGCCGGGACAGGGCTGCAATCGGGAAGCTGCATCTGCGGACGAAAGAAATCCGGAAGGGAGAGGCGGTCCTGGAGGCCTGTTGGGAGGTGCTGCCATGGGAGTCGGCGGCCGGGGGCAGGGGAGGCCTGGCCACAGGCAGGATTGGAGAATCCGGGACGGACGCTGTAAGTAAGGGGCTTACTTTGAAGCTGACACTTACCTATGGAGGAACGGTTGCTGTGGAGCAGACGATTCCGCTCAGGCAGGCGGCAGGTGGCGGGGCAGAAGGCAGTATCAGCGCGGCGGCCGGCTTAGGCGGGGCGTTTTGCGGCAGTACGGAAATCCGGGTGGAAAATCCCCGTCTGTGGTGGCCCCGCCCCTATGGAGAGGCGGCGTTGTACGAGGTCAGCGCCTGCCTGTACGAGGATGGCGCGGAGGTTGACAGCAGGCGGTTCTGCTTCGGCATCCGGACCGTGAACCTGAACCAGGAAAAATTGCCGGAAGGCGGGCGGCGGTTCCTGTTTGAGATCAACGGAAAGCCCATCTTTGTACGGGGAGCCAACTGGGTGCCCCTAAACTGTGTGTACGGCGAGATAAGGCAGGCGGATTACGACTTTTATTTTAAGAGGGTTCTGGAGTCCAATTTGAGTATGCTCCGGGTGTGGGGCGGCGGAATTTATGAGCCGGACATCTTCTTTGATTTCTGCGATGAGAATGGTATCATGGTTTTCCAGGACTTCATGCTGGCCTGTGGGCTCTTTCCCCAGGACGATGGGTTCCTGGACCAGGTGTCGGAGGAAGTGGAGACCGTCATTGACCGGTATTATAACCGGGCCTCCCTTGTGCTGTGGTCTGCGGACAATGAACTGGACGAGGCCTATGAGTGGGCAGAACAACAGGAGCGTTTCCGGGAAAACAGGGTGAACCGGGTGGGAGTCCGCAGGGTGGTTCAGAAATGTGACCCTTACAGGCCGTTTCTGATCAGCAGTCCCTGCAGCCCCTTTGAGGAGGAAGAGGGTGGGAATTTCCCCGCGTCGCCTCTGCAGGGAGATGTGCATATCTATCTGACCAGATTTGAAAAAAGCAGCGAATACTATTACAGGAAGCTGTTGGAATTTGTGCCCAGGTTTATGAGCGAATACGGCTTCAGCAGCCTTCCGGCGGAGGATTCCTACTACCGCTTTAATTTCTTCGGGGAAAAACTGGATCTGCAGAGGAATCCCTGGCTTGGGGAGCTGTCCTGGCTGGCCCGCATGGGGGAGCAGGGAAAGGAGAGTGATCTGATCTATATCACCCAGTACACCCACGCCCAGGCGCTGAAATACTGGATCGAGTACCTGCGCAGCGCAAAGTGGATCTGCGGCGGTTCGCTGTACTGGAAGTTCAATGACCCTGTGGCGCCAAACCGGGAGAATATGCTGTTTCCCTCTCTGATGTCCGCCATCGATTTTATGCGGCGTCCCAAACTGGCTTACTATTATGCCAGACGGGCCTATGAGGATATCATTCTGGCCTGGCGGGAGGAAGAGGAAGGACTGGCGGTTTACGGCTGCAACGAGACGGAGCAGGCTCTGCCGGGAACCCTGGTGGCGGAGGTGCTGGATTATCGGGGCGCGGTGCAGGGCCGGTGGCGGAAGATCGCGGCAATAGAGGCGGACGCAGCCACAAAGATGCTTGTGATTCCAGGAGAGGAGCTGGAGGGCTTTGACAGATGCGAAACCTATGTGCGGGCCGTCTTTTCCAGTGGGGAACAGCGGTATGAGAACCGGTTCTGCCTGTTGGAAATAGGGGAATTTGATCGTGTGAAGCTGCCCCGGGCCGGGCTTGGGGTTTCGGTGGCATATCCTGGGGAGGCGAGATACACCGGAGAGGGTGCGCACATGGATGAAGGCAGATATCCTGGAGAGGGCGCACACATGGACGAGGCGAGATATTCCGGAGAGGGTGCGTACATGGATGAAGGCAGATATCCTGGAGATGGCGCACACATGGACGAGGCGAGATATTCCGGAGAGGGTGCGCACATGGATGAAGGCAGATATCCTGGAGAGGACACATACGTGGACGAGGCGAGATATCCCGGAGAGGGCGCGCATAAGAATCAGGTGCAGGTTACCGTGGAGACTGATTTCTTTGCCCAGGATGTGACGCTTACCGTACAGGATACGGATGTGTTTTATTCCGATAATATGTTCCACTTAGATGCCCGTGGCAGGAAGACGGTTACCCTGACCTTTGTGGGGGAAGGGTATGCGGGGAAGCGGCTGCAGGTCAAGGCCTGGAATGCGGAGGCTGTAGTGGTGCGGTTGTAGAGTGTGCGAGGACCGTGACAGTGCGGCTGGGGAGTATGCGGATGCCGTGGAGGTGCGGCTGGGGAGTATGCGAAGAGCGCGGTGGTGCGGCTGGGGAGTATGCGGATGCCGTGACGGTGCGGCTGGGGAGTATGCGGATGCCATGATGGTGCGGCTGGGGAGTATGCAGAGGCCGTGACGGTGCGGCTGGGGAGTGTGCGGAGGCCGTGACGGTGCGGCTGCAGAATATACAGACAGGCGGATGCAGGTACAGACAGAAACATTCGGGATCAGTTTATGGAAATGCAAAAGGCGGTACAGCCCTTCGGATGGGCTGTACCGCCGATGCAATTTTGCGGTAACTACATTCTCCCGGAATTCCGGCTTACGGTCAGCAGCTTCTGGCGCATCTCGTCCTCGATACGGCTCAGTTCCTGTTCTGCGCTCTTTCTCTTGGCCCGGCCGTCCTCCTGGATCTTCATGACTTCGTCCAGGGTGCTGATCAGGGTCTTGTTGGTGGCGGTGAGGGTCTCGATGTCCACGATGCCCCGCTCGCTTTCCCGGGCGGTCTCGATGGTGGCGATCTTCAGCGTCTCGGCATTTTTCTTCAGCAGGGAGTTGGTCATGTCGGTGACTTCCTTCTGGGCCCTGGCTGCCTCGGTGGAGTGGTTCAGGCCGATGGCGATGACCATCTGGCTCTTCCACAGAGGGATGGTATTCACCAAAGTGGACTGGATCTTCTCCGACATGGCGGTATCGTTGCTCTGGATCAGGCGGATCTGGGGAGCCATCTGCATGGAGATGGTCCTGGTCAGCTCCAGGTCATAAATCTTTTTCTCAAAACGTTCACACATAGACGCGTAATCGTTTGCTGCCTGGGTATCCTCGGGCAGTCCGCTTTGCTCTGCCTTTGCCAGGAGTTTGGGCAATTCTACGGTTCTGGCCTGTTCCAGTTTCTTTTTGCCGGCCAGAATGTACATGGACAGTTCTTTAAAGTAATTCAGGTTCAGCTCATACATTTTATCCAGCATGGCGGCATCCTTGAGCAGGGTGATCTGATGCTCTTCCATAACCTTGCAGATTCGGTTGATATTGCTTTCCGCCTTGTCGTATTTGATCTTCAGATTATCCAGTTTGTTGCTGCTTTTTTTGAAAAAGCCAAGAATGCCTTTTTCCTCTTCCTCATTGTCGAATTCCCGCAGCTCGGCTACCACGCCGGCCAGCATCTGTCCGATCTCGCCCATATCCTTGGTGCGGACATTGTTCAGGGCGTTCTCGGAGAAGTCAGCGATTTTCTTCTGGCTGCCGGCGCCGTACTGCATGACCAGGTTCGTATTGGTGATATCAATCTGAGCGGCGAAATCATTTACCATTTTCTGTTCTTCCGGGGTCAGAACTACCTCGGGTGCTTTCGCCGCTTCTTGTTTTACCACCGGGACTTCAGGCTGGGGCTCCGCTCCGAAGGGCTCAAAAGTCAGGGAAGGCGCTTCCTTTAACATTTCATCCAAGTCATTGCTCATCTAAATTTCCTCCGTATATATTTGATTTGTTATAATTTGTTTCATATACCTGCCGCGGCCCATATTCCGGCGCAGCTGCAGGACTTTGGAAATAAAGTAATGTAGTTCGCCATATGTATATCCGGCTTGCTGCCGAAAAGACCGATGGTATCCGAAGTGCCGGTTTTCTTCATACAGGAACCATGATACTGTTAGGAATTCTGCTCAAAGCCCGTAAAATCCATATCCCGGGTCAGGCCTTCCTTGGCCAGCATGGTTTTCAGCACCTGTGCATCGGTAGTGACATCGAATACGGTATCCTGGAACAGATTGTTTAAAAGCTCCCGGAAAGCCTGGTTGATGGTATCCAGGGTGTTCTCAATCTCGGTTTTGGCCTTTATAATGTCAGGACCGGGAGAACTGATTTTGTCAAATTTTTCATAGGATTCCACCAGCTTCAGGGTGGTGGGCAGATAGTAGCTTATCAGCTTATGCATGCGGTCCATTTGCTCCGGATGCTGTTTGACGCTCTCGAAGATGTCCATTAGGAGATTTTCCAGGCAAAACAGCTTGGCGGATATTACCTCGCCGGGAATCCGATCATTCAGATTCCGTAACTTGCGGATATAATCCGTTCCCTCGTCGATCATTGTCTGCAGCTCCGATTTCTGCTTGGCAGATACGCTGGGTTCAGGCTCTGGCCGGACAGTTTCGGAGATGTTTTGATTCCGGAGACTGCGGTCCTCCAGGGCCTTACGGGTCTCCAGTTCCCGGAGTCTGCGGTTGTTTTCCGCTTCCAGGTATTGGCGGTAGACCACATCGTTGAGCATGAAACAGGTCTTCTGCTCGTCCAGATGGCCCTCCGGAAAAATACCCAGTGCCAGCATTTTCTCCAGATCCTTGAGCACAAAATTCTTACTCTTGCCTGTGCCTTTTGCCAGATTTTCGATCTGTCCGTATACACGGTAGTCACATAACTGCAGATAACGTTCCGCGCGCTTTAAACGTCTTTTCTGTCCTACTCCCAGGCGGACCATGCTGTAGAAGCCGAACAAAAACACAAGGTTTGTGATCCAGCCGCCCAAGGTAGTTTCTCCTGCCATAAGCGCAAAGAAACGTATCAATGTTACCAATCCTGTAATACCCAGACCGATCCCCCCGAAAACCTGGTACAGCACATTGGAGATATTACCCACTCTTTTAAGTTTTATGGAAGGAAGATTGCGGTGGTGCTGGGCCGGATCCTGCCGGCGCTGCAATTCCTGATTGCGTTTCCTTTCCTCCCTCTCCTGTGCCCGCTGCTGCCAGATGGGAATGTCCTGCTGTCTGGCTGTATATGTCTTGCCGTAAGGGCCGGCGGCATCCGTTTCCCGGGATTTTGAGGCCGGGTTGTTATTCAAAATAGAGATATGCTTTCCTACGGCTTCCGTTACCGTCTGGGAGACCAGTTCATTCAGGTTCTTAAAATCTCCGCTTTGCAGAGCGTCCGCCAGGGCGCCTTTGATTTGCTCTCCGGTATTGCTCCAGTGTTTATTGTCATCCATATATCAAGACCTCTTTGTATACTTATTATAATGTAATCCATGTTCCTATTATTGCACAATGAGTTCTGTTCCGCAACAATTTCTTTTATTTCCTATAGGAAATTTCCGGGGAAACGTCTTTTCCGGCTCCGATTTTCTGATTCGCCTTGGCAACGGGGGGAGGACATGGTATAATATTGACTTGAAAGAGCATCAAGTCAACTTCTGAATCCAAATGCGCCGGGGCGCATGAAATTATGGTATAACGACCTTATTCCCGGCAGGAGACGGCCGGATCATCCCGGAACAGTTTCCGTCTGGCAAGGTAAAAACCTGCGAGAAGAAAGACACAGACAGCAGCCCTGGTGAGACGGAAATGACTGTAGCAGTCTGTGATCTGACGGCATAATCCGTCAGACAGCACGAGATAAGATTCCTCCGGCAAAGTGCCGATATAGGTGCGTCCGCTGGCGGTTGCCAAAGTGATGGAATCGATATTATTGGTGGAGGCGATATTGTCATCCGCGAAGAAATCACAGGGATTGTACTGCCGCTTAATGACACCGCCGCTGCTGACCGTAATATTTTTGATGCTCAGGAGCTGCTCCACATTGGGCAAATCCAGCCGGAATCCGGTAATGTGTCCGTCCAGATAGGGAGCCAGACAGAATTCTGCCATCCGCTCCTCCTGACTGATTCCGGAAGACAGATGCTGCTCGATGCAGAAGACATTTACCGTATCGGTAGCATAGTACAATGTACAGTCCTCCCCCTCTACCTCATCGAAATAGATCCGGATATAGAGATTGGCTGCTCCGGACGGAAACAGGATGAAAGCGATCATGATAAGCAGGGGAAGCAGGTATAATGCTTTTTTCTTCATTGGGATGCTCCTTTGTTGACTTTGTATGGACAACATTATATAAGAGATTGGAATCTTTTGCAAGTGTTATGGGCTGCCATTACTGGTACTGGAACGGCTTTCTGCGGAACAAATTGCGATAAATGATAAGTGAAAACAGCAGAAAGCCGATCCAGTGCCCAGAGGATTTACGGACGCATCATTAAGCGGCCGGAAATTCTCTGCGATTACTGGTACTGGAACGGCTTTCTGCGGAACTAAAATAGGAGGAAAAAACTTTGAAAAGAGAAAAAAATGATATTTTGGCGATACTCGTTCCGGGCGTGGTATTGTCATGGCTTACTTATATATTTGTGCTGAGCGAGCTGAAAGGGATCTATGCCGATTTCAACGGACACACATATGTCTACCTTCCCATGTTTACAAAGGAAACCTGGGTAAAAGGCTGGATGATGGTGCCCTATTGTATGTGGCATCTGGTAACCTTGTTTTTTCATAGGCTTCTGTTCATTCCCATTCAAAGCGCAGCGGCCTATACCACCTGCCTGTTTACCCTGTTTGCCTATTTTGTGACAGTGTGGATGATCCGAAAAGTCACGGAGGCTGCCGGCAGTACGGAGAGCCCGGTCAGAGCAGGGCTCATTGCATTTGGGATGTGTCTGCTGCAGCCGCTTTATTTTGACTGGCTGGATGCGGGCGGCAGATTTCTGGGATCATTTTCCATGAATCCCATTCATAATCCAACCTATATGTGTATGCGGGGATTCTCGCTGGTGTGTTTCTGCCTGATCCTTGATATCTGGGGACGGCAGAAATCAGAAGACTATAAGGGCGTCTTTTTCCGGGTGGAGACAGGGCTGAAGCGTTATTATATCTATCTGGCAGTCATGCTGTTTTTATCGACGCTGGCGAAGCCAACCTTTGCGGAGATGTTCATTCCGGCAGTGGCGCTTGTCATGCTGGGAGAATGGATTGTGAGAATCCGGAAAAAGGATGGCAGCGCGGCAGGATATTTCAGACATTGCCTGGCTACATTGCTGTGTGCCGTTCCTGCTTTGCTGTATATTCTGGTGCAGTTTCTGGCCTATTTTATCTGGGGCGGAAGCTACGGCAGCGACGGCTCTCTGGTGGTGACAAGGTGGTTGGAGGTCTGGCATATGTTTACACAGAATGTGGGTCTGTCCGTTGGCCTGGGAATGGCATTTCCATTATTTATGCTGCTGATCAACGGCGGATACTTTATCAAGAGCGATTGGGGAAGACTGGCGTTGGCAGGCTATGGCGTGGGATTCCTGGAAGCGGCGCTGCTGGGTGAAGGCGGCGGGAAAATGAGCCATGGTGATTTCCTCTGGCCCATGATGTCCGGCATGCTCCTGCTGTTTGTGACGGCAATGCTGCGGCTTCTGGTACTGGAGAGGACCCAGGCGGATACTAAGGGGAGGCGTCTGGCGCTTTCGGGGGCCTGGTTTCTGTTTTGCATCCAGGTGATGTACGGCCTTCTCTATATAAAGGATATGATGGGCGGGGGCTGAGGAAAGCATACAGATGAAATCAGGATTCCCTCTCGGAGAACAGGTTCTCTCTTGTAATATTATGCAGCCATTTGCCGCTGCGGTAGTGTTTGATGACCCAGGGCCACTTGACGAATTCGTCCGTGCACAGCAGGAAATAAACCCACATCACGGGAAGTTTCAGTACGAAAGCGGAGAAAAAGCCCAGGGGAACGGCATAGCACCACATGTCCACGGTGTCGCAGATAAAACCGAAGCGGCTGTCTCCCCCGGCCCGAAACACGCCGGCGATGAGGGTGGTATTCACCGCGGCCCCCATGACATAATAGGTATTGATTAACAGCATATATTTCAGATAATGCATGGCGGTGTCCGTCAGGGTGGCGTAGCGCAGCACCAGCGGCGTGGCGGCCAATACGATGAGTCCGCCGATGGCGCCGGTGGCCACCGTCAGTTTCATCAGTTTTCTGGCGTCTGCCCGGGCATCCTCCAACCGGTTTTCACCGATTACATTTCCCAAAAGAATACCGCCTGCACTGGCCATGCCGAAGCAGAGGATGGTGCCGAAATTCCGCACTACCACCACAAAGGAATTGGCGGCTACGGCATCTGTCCCCAGATGGCCCATGATAACGGAATACATGGAAAAAGCCACGCTCCAGGAGATATCGTTTCCCAGGGCAGGCAGGGAGAGCTTTACGAAATCGGAAAACAGGGCTTTATTTTTCACAAAGAGATACCGGAAATCCAGCTTGATGTCTCTGCTGCGGAAGGAAACCACAAAGCATGCCGCAAGTTCGATGAGCCTGGACAGAGAGGTGGCGATGGCCACGCCGGTGGCCCCCAGCCTGGGAGCGCCGAAGAGACCGAAAATAAATACGGCATTGAGAATGATATTCAGCGAAAATGCGAGCACATTCATCATGGTGCTGATCATCACCCGTCCGATGCTGCGCAGGACTGCCAGATATACTTCCGTAATGCCCCAGCACAGATAGCACACGCTCATACAGCGCAGGTAGGAGGCGCCGATGGCAATCAGTTCCCCGTCATTGGTAAAGAGACGCATCATGTGCTCCGGTACCGTCAGTGCCATTCCGGCGAAAGTCAGGGAAAAGCACAGGGAAAAACGTAGCGCGATGCCTTCTACCACCTGGATGGCACGCATATCGCCTTTTCCGTAATATTGTGCGCAGAGCATGGTGGCCCCGGTGCCCAGACCGTAGAAGACCATGAAGAGCACGCTGGCATACTGTGCCGCCAGGGAGACTGCGGAGATGGAGGACTGGCCCACGTAGTTGAGCATTACCACATCTGCGGAGCTCACTGCAGCACTTAAGAGGTTCTGTATGACGATGGGCAGCACCAGTTTGAAAATCTGGCGGTAAAAAGTAGCGCTTTTCTTTTGCATGGTTTTCCTCCGTATCCCTTCGGGCCGAACTACGGCGGTCGGAGCAAAATCAATTATGACTTCGCGGAAGGGACTGTCTAAACCATTCCATCATACCACACCCGAAGAGGAAGTGCAATTGGGTTTTGGTTGAAAAAGAAGTGGAATTTTGGTATAATAATTAGGTCATTGAGGAAAAGTGACAGCCTGGATATAGCAATGGAACCGGACAGGTCCGGGAGCGGAGAAAATGGGCCTGAGAAAAGAGGAGAAAAATATGGAATTGAAAATAAAGTTGCTGGAAGACTTTTCAGTGACCGTGTGCTGGGAACCTGAGGAAGGGGCGGATTGTTACCGGATCTACTGGGCGGACAGGGATACGCCGGGCATGTGTTACCGCCTGATGGCCGAGACCCAGGACACGGAGTATACGCTTCACAGGGCTACCCATATACCGCATTACATGAAGGTGGCCGCTGTGAGCGCAGGGGAGGAGTCGAAGAGCAGCCCGGTTTTGCGTACGCCGGTGAAGAAGCAATTTCATGAGCAGTTGGAGGAGCTTGGCCGCGGGCTGGTGGCGATTCAGACGGCGGGCGGTATTTTTTTAAGCTGGAGAATGCTTCTGGATGAGGTATCCGGCTATTGCGGGACAGGGATGACCGGTACGGATTATGCCGTTTACCGGGGGACGGAGCGTATCGCTGTAGTGACGGACAGCACGAACTACCTGGACAGAGACGGGACAGCCGCAGACAGGTACCGCGTGGTTCCTGTGAGGGACGGTAAAGCAGAGCAGCCCGGCGGGAATGCCGGGGGAGCAGCCGGGGAATCCGGAGATGACAGTGTGGGGGTGTGGCCGCATCCTTATTGGGATATTCCGCTGCAGAAGCCGGAGGGCGGCGTCACGCCGGCAGGTGAAGCTTTTGAATACCATGCCAATGATATGAGTGTGGGAGATGTGGACGGGGACGGAGAATACGAATTTATCGTGAAATGGGATCCTTCCAATTCCCACGATGTCTCCCAGAAAGGTTATACCGGTAAATGTTATCTGGATTGTTATAAGTTGGACGGAGCACTTCTGTGGCGTCTGGATATGGGGGTCAATATCCGGGCAGGAGCCCATTATACCCAGTTTATGGTTTATGATTTTAACGGGGACGGGAAAGCGGAGATGGCAGTCAAGACTGCTCCGGGAACGAAAATGACACGATATAAAGGGGACGGACAGATTCTGGAGGAGCATTTTATCACCATGCCGGAGGCGGATATCCTGGCAGGTGTTTCCCATGAGAGCAATTTCGTCTGTTCTGCCAATGATTATCGGGAGCATATGGCGGATGTGTTCCACCACTGGCAGGAGCATCCGGAGGTGGTGAAGGGACGCTGGCCGGAAACCCTGGAGGAATGCTTCGGGATAGAGAAAAGGTATGAATACCCGCTGAACCGTGAGGATTCTTACGCTTTGACAGATTATTTTATCCATACATACGCACTCTCCAGAAGTGAGAAAAATCACCTGGAAGCATTCGAGGGATTTGTTTATGAGGGGCCGGAATACCTGACCATGTTTGCCGGGGACGGAAGGGAACTGGAGACCATCCCTTTCAAGATGGGACGTGTAGACGACGGGCTGATGTGGGGGGATTATGCCCTGAAGAGGATTGAGCCCTGCAACCGGGTGGACCGTTTTTTGTCAGGGGTGGCTTATCTGGACGGGGAGCGGCCTTATCTGATTATCTGCCGGGGCTATTATACCAGAACCACAATAGTAGCTTATGACTTTTTTGAAGATAAATTTCATGAGGTGTTTACCGTGGACAGTGGATTTGTGCCCATGAAGAATCCCTTCCGGGATGACGAGATCCACGACATCTGCGGGGAAGACCCGGTGTACGGGATCCTGGCCGGACAGGGGAACCACAGTCTGGCAACTGCCGATGTGGACGGGGACGGCTGCATGGAGATCATCTATGGTGCGGCGGTCATCGATCACGACGGTTCTCTGCTGTATTCCAGCTATGGGATCAGGCCCGACGGCGTGCGTGCGAAATTCGGCCACGGGGACGCCATGCATGTGGCAAACATTGATCCGGACAGGCCGGGGCTGGAAATCTTCAATGTATTCGAGGGCGGCGCTGCGGTGCCTTACGGATATGCCCTGCGGGACGCAGAGAGCGGTGAAGTGATCTTTGGAGAATATGCCACCATCGATCTGGGACGCTGCATGATCGGCAAGATCGATCCGGACACCAGGGGACTGCAGGTTTGGGTGAATGATACCTATGACTGCAAAGGGAATAAGCTGCAGGTTCCTCTTCTGGGAACCAACCAGAGCATCCGCTGGGCGGGAGACCTGACCACCCAGATCATGGACGGGGTGCAGTATATTGGGACCACGCAGCCCGGGGTGATCAATGATAATATTCACGGTGTCATGCTGGCTCCCGAGGGAACCATGACCAATAACGGTACCAAGGGCAATCCCTGCCTGGTGGCGGATATCTTCGGGGATTTCCGGGAAGAGCTGCTGCTGCGGTTAGCGGACGATTCCGCAATCCGCATTTATATGAATACGGAGATTACGGGGCATAAGCTGTTCACCATGATGCACGACACCCAGTACCGTTGCGGCGTTGCATGGCAGAACAACTGCTATAACCAGCCCTGCTATCCCAAGTTTTATTACGCTGATGATATGGATTTTAAGGATGTGCTGCCGGAGTTTGCGATGTAGCTTACCCGGAGTTTGGCCGTTTCTGCATGGATTCATCAGAGAGATATCTGCGGCGGGACGGGAGGTATGGGAGGAATTGAAATAAAAAAGCGGGAGAAAACGATTTGTGGAAGAAGATAAAAGAAGCGATCGGCAGATTGCCCTATAAATATGTCATCTATCTGTGTATCCTGGGCCTGATGGGCATTATGCTCATAGCCTTTGCAACGTACATTTATCTGGACTATAGAGAACAGCGTCAGGAACTGGCAGGACGGGAGGCGGCCAATTCGGCGGAGCAGATTGTGAGCCAGGTAGACGAAAGACTGGACAATTTAAAACAGTATTACATATCTTTTGCGGATTCGGATGATTTTAAATGGGTTTTGGAGAATGAGCTGCATTACTCGGATTACAACGAGAGCAAGGCAGCTCTGGAAATCATGGCCGGCAAAAAGATATTTATGGACTATATCGACAGCTATTATTTCACAAATTTCCGGACGGGATGGGTACTGGGCAGTACGGGGATGTTCCCATTGAGAGAGGTGGAGAATAACGATGCGCTTCAGGAACTCTTCAGCAGGAATCAAGGGGCTTTGGATAAGAATTATTGGCTGTATAATGACATGACGCAGATAGAGAGGATTATGAACTACCGCTACCGGGTTACGGTTAAGGAAGGGGGAATCAGCCTTGTAATGACCTTCTCCAACCTGTATTCCGATCCAAACGGGCTATTTATAGCCAATATCAACATGAATACCTGGAAAAAGTGGATCGATCAGATGCTGGGCAGCAGTGAGGATCTGGTGGTTCTGGATGCGGGGGGGAAGCTGATTTATTCCACGGACGAGCGGTTGACAGAGAGCTGCATGCAGCTGCATGAGAAGGGGACAGCCGGCAGAAAGAGCAGAAAATTGAAAATAGGGGGGGTATCGGATTTTATGATCTCCTCCAGACAGTCGGATGTGCTGGGATGGGAATATTATGTCTGCTATGACATGAACCGCGGGCAGTTTGCGGGAGCGCGGCTGTCGGGAGTGATTATGCTGTCTATCCTGGTTATTGTGGCAACCTGCTTTTTCATGACTTCCTATACGATTTACCGCCCGGTGAGCAGGTTGGTGCAGGGTGTATCCGAGGAGGAACAGAAGATCGACGGGAACGAGCTGCAATTTCTTGCCAGCCGGTTCGCCGATATGAAAAATGACAGGCAGGCCCTGGAAGAGGTGATGTATCAGCATAAGGAGAAACTGCTGGAGCTGTTTGAGCTGCGCCTGATTCGGGGGGAGGTGCGCTCCGAGGATGAGTGGAGCGAATATTTCGAAGGACTGCATCTGCGGCGCTGTACTTATTTTGCATCTGCGGTGGTGGTGTTGAATCTGCGGGACGAGAGCCAGGCCCAGAGCAATGTGAACGAGGACGCGATCTGCTTAAAGCTGGTGGAAGCGCTGCCGGCAGAGCTGAAGGAGATGGCATGGATGCCTATTGTATACAATGCCTGCGCCATCTTCGGACTGTTCGGGGAGGACGACGAGGCGGTTTTGCTGGAAAAGATCACGAAATTCTACGACGGGATACAGGAATTTGCGGAGGAAAATTACGGTTACCGCATTCTCATGGGCGTCAGCGCTACCCATACCAGCAATCACCACATCCGGGCGGCTTACAGGGAGAGTATCAGCGCTTTGACCCAGGAGACCAAAATGCCGGCGGGAGAGCAGAAGACGGAGGAGGGCACGGAGCCGGGCGGAATCGGGCCGGGCCGGGAGGATTGCCGTTTCTTCCTGTCCAGCACCACCATGCGGGCCAATTCCTATAATCAGGTATACGAGAAGGAGATCCAGAATTCCATCAAAGCCATGGATAAGGAACAGTGTTATAAACTGATCGATGAGTTCAGCCAGGAACTGCGGGGAGAGGATTCCCATGACAAGGCTATGGTATACATCCTGCGGATGATGAATGCCATCCTTCTGGCAGGGATTGATACCAGGCTGGATATTGAAAAGCTCTATCCCAACGGGCTGAGACGGCTTTACGATGAGATGATCGAGGTGATAGAGCCTGCCAGGGTGCGGCGCCAGCTGAAATATATGCTCATCGATCCCATTTTGGAGGCCAGGACGGCGCTGCTTGAGGACAATTCCTATTCCATGATGCAGGAGATTGAGAAGCAGATCCGGGAGAGCAAGGGCAATATCACCCTGTCGGAGTGTGCGGACGCTTTGGGAGTCCATCCCACCTATATATGGAAGGTTCTCAAGATGGAGAAGGGGAAATCTTTCAGCGATTACCTGGAGGAGTATAAGCTGGAGGAAGCCATCCATTTGCTGCTGCAGACAGACCTGTCCGTGGCTGAAATTGCTGTCAGGCTTAATTATACCAATGCCCAGAATTTTATCCGTTTCTTCAGCAAGAGCACGGGAGTGACACCGGGAAAATTCAGAAAGCTGTATTGATTGCCGGGGAGAAGCCAGGCTGGACTGCCATGATGGGAGGGACGAAGGGGCAGAATTGCCCCCGGAAATTCCGGAACCGGACAGGAATGCCATGCCGGGGCAAAAATGGACTCTATAGCGCTTCGGTAATTTCAACAAAAGGAAAACGTGGCTGTAGTCATGGCGCTTTCCGATTGGACAGGCTCTTCGCAGCAGTTGAAAACACTGATTTTATATGGATTTTATAGAAAAATAATCATTTTCTTTTTTCACCTATTATTGGGAAAGAAAGTGATTATTTTTTGTTTATAAACAGACAAATTGCACAAAATGCACAAAAAGGAAAGGGTTAAAATCAAATCAAATAAATTGATTATAGACGTAATCGCTTTTGAAGGATAAAATTGCACTATCGGGAAACGTAAACGACATGTAAAATTGACAAAATGCCGAAACCCGAGTACATACACAAGTTATATAGAGAAAGGTGGATTGGTATGGCAAAAACAAAAATAAAGAAAGGATACATCACGTTGGAAGACGGACGTACCATGCGGGTGCAGAAGATGAGTACCCCGCAGTATATGTTCCAGCACAAGTGGCTGTATTTCCTTCTGTTGCCGGGAGCATTGTATTTCATTTTATTCCGTTATGTTCCCATGGGAGGTCTGGTGATTGCTTTTAAGGAGTACAGTCCCTTCATGGGCATGTGGAAAAGTCCCTGGTGCGGATTTGGCCAGTTTGTGAAGTTCTTTACAGGTAATGATTTCTCCAAGCTGCTTGTGAATACGCTGGGGATCAGTTTGCTGCAGTTGGTATTGTATTTCCCGGCTCCTATCATTTTGTCACTTTTCTTAAATGAAGTGAGACACAGCGGATATAAACGGGTGGTACAGACTCTGGTCTACATTCCCCATTTCGTGTCCTGGGTTATCGTGGCCAGCTTGACCTATCAGCTGTTTAATGTGTCGGACGGTATTGTCAATATCATTATTAAGAGTATAACCGGAAGTTCATGGGATGTGCTTTCCAAGAGTTCTACTTTCTGGGGGTTGATTGTAGGGCAGGATATCTGGAGAGAGACCGGATACGGAACCATCGTATTCCTGGCAGCTCTGGCGGGTGTGGATCAGGAGCTGTATGAGGCCGCCAGAGTGGACGGCGCAGGGCGTTGGAGATTGATGTGGCATATTACGCTTCCGGCTATTCGGGGTACCATCGTGATGATGTTCATCCTTCGTGTAGGCGGGATCCTGAATACGGGTTATGAGCAGATCTTCCTGATGAGAAACGATCTGAATGTGGCAAGAGCCGAAGTATTTGACACCTATATTTATATGCGCGGTATCCGGCAGGGGCAGTACTCCTTCTCCGCGGCGGCAGGTATGTTTAAATCCGTAGTGGGTATGATACTGGTAATTATCTCGGACCGTGTGGCCAAGGCCTGCGGTGAGAGTGGTATTTATTAGAAGGGAGGAGGCACACAATGGCGAAAGAGCACGTAGTAAAAGAAGGCGCCAAGGTAAAGAAGAGCACCGGCGACCGGATTGTGGATGTGATTATCTATGTAGCACTGGGACTGATTGCATTGAGCACCGTTTTGCCCTTCCTGTATGTGGTGGCCGGTTCCTTTGCAACGGAGAAGGAGCTGACAGAAAAAGCGTTTTTCATTATCCCAACACAGATTTCGTTGAACGCATACCAGTATGCCATCCGGACGGCGAATATATTGAGAGGACTGAAAAACTCCATTATCCTGACCATCCTGGGAACGGTGATGTGTATGATGTTTTCGCTGAGTTTTGCGTATCCTCTTTCCAAGATGCATTTCCGGGGCAGGAACTGGATCATGAACCTGGTGATTGTGACCATGTTATTTTCCGGCGGTATGATTCCTTCTTATATGGTAATCAATGCCTATGGTCTGTATGATACATACTGGGCGCTGGTACTGCCGGCTTTGATCAATCCGTTTAACATGGTAATCATCAAGAAATTTTTCACAGGGCTGCCGGTGGAGCTGGATGAGGCTTCCTATATGGACGGGGCCAATGACCTGCAAATATTTACCAGGGTGGCATTGCCGCTGTCCAAGCCGGTAATCGCTTCCATCTCCCTGTTTTACGGCGTGGGATTCTGGAATGATTACTTTAATGCCATGATCTACCTGCAGACAGCGGAGAAGTTCCCGATTCAGATTCAGCTGCGTTCCATCATATTGCTGTCCTCCACTTTCTCGGATGCAATGATGGACTTCTATGATATGAACGGGGCACCCCCTGATAAGGCGGTGAAGATGGCATGTACCGTCATCGCTACGGTACCCATCCTCTGCATTTATCCTTTCGTACAGAAATACTTTACAAAGGGTGTTATGGTAGGGGCAGTAAAAGGATGAAAAACATCATTAATAGCTGGTTCCGGCGGTGCGGTGAACGGGCCGCCGTGATCATAAATCATCATTAAAAGGAGGAAAAGATGAAAAGGAAAAGTTTAAACAAAGTATTGGCACTTGCACTGGCATCCGTTATGGCTCTGAGCGTAGCGGCCTGCGGCAACAATGACGGTGGCAGCAGTTCCACACCGGCAGGGAATTCCAGTGAGGAAAGCAGCTCCGATGCGGCAGGATCCGGCGAGGAGAGCAGCTCCGAGGAAACAGGCGGCGAAGAAAGCAGCGAGGCGGCAGGCGGAGAACAGGCTTCAGGAGAACGCCAGACCATCACATTCAGCGTTATCGACGTGAATGCCGGCAGCAACAACGTAGGTGAATATGCAGAGCAGATCCTGAATCAGATTAAAGACTACACCAATGTAAACCTGGAACTGACCTGGGTGGCCAATGACGCTCTGGCAGACAAAAACGCATTGTACCTGACCAATCCCAGCACCATGCCTCATATTATCACCTGGGGCGGCACTGTCACAGCCAATGTGGTAGAGGCGGCAAAGCAGGGAGCATTCGTGGATTTGAATGACTATGTATGGGACAGCACAAAGTATCCCAACCTGTCCGGTATGTCCAAGGAAGTAGCGGCTAACCTGACTGTAGACGGCAAGCTGATTGCCATTCCGAGAACCCGTGTAGTAGGCCGTAACGGTCTGAGTTACCGTACTGACTGGTTTGAAAAGCTGAAGGACGAGTACAACCTGACCGAGCCCAACACCCCCGAAGCAGTGAAGGAGATGCTGAAGGCATTTACCTACGGCGATCCCGACGGAAACGGTGTGGATGACACCATCGGTATGGAAATGACCAAGCATACAGGACCTTTCGACATTATTCAGACCTGGTTCGGCTGCGGCAACGGCTGGGCAGAGGTTGACGGACAGCTGGTTCCCGTATGGATGCAGCCCGAGTACATGGAAGCCGTAGATTACATCAAGAGCCTGTACGACGAGGGCCTGATGCCTGCCGACTGGCACACCCGCCCTACCGACGGATGGTCTGACGGATGTAAGAAGGGCGAGAACGGCGTATTCATCGACGTATTGGATTCCGGAAAGCGTATCTGGAAGTATTTTGAAGATGAAGCCACATTTACTCCCTCTGTAGTGAACCCTGAGGAACCCGCTCATATGACCCTGTACGGGGCAGTAAACGGACGCACGCTTGCAACTGCAGGCTATGCAGGATACTTTACACTGTCCGCTACCACTCTGGATACTCCGGAGAAAATCGAAGCCGCATTGACCCTGCTGGATAAGCTCAACGATCCTGAGATGTTGGTTTTGACCCAGTATGGTCTGGAAGGCATCAACTATGACATAGTAGACGGCCTGTTGGTGGATACTGATAATACCGAAGAGGGCAAGGCTCTGGCAGAGAACTACCTGGGACTGAACCAGCTGCTTCCTTTCCTGCCTACCACAGAGGAAACTACCGCAAGAGTTGAGCGTCAGATTGACAAGTATGATCAGGCACAGAACGAGGCTTATGAGGCAGCCCTTCCTTACGCAGTGATGAATCCTGCCATGTCCTATCTGGTGAACTCTCCCACATACGGCAGCGAGGGGGCTTCCCTGGACGAGGCGGCTTCCGCAGCGAGAACCCAGTATATCTGCGGCGCTATCGACAAGGCTGCTTTCGAGGCTGAGCTTCAGCGTATCCGTGACAACGGCTATGACACCATCATTGCTGAGGTGAATGAGCAGTTTAAAGCGAACCAGTAAAAAATCAGCTATTTTAAGAACAGGGCGGTTCGCTTGCGAACCAATAAGGAAATAGGATAAGTAATTTTTAAACGTATCGGCATCCTTAGAAAGGAGGCCGATACGTTGCTTTTTATTTCAGTTCTTTTTTGCAGCATGTTCAGGTGTCCTGCGTTTCTTTTCAGAGGTAAAACCCATTGAGAGATTTTCGCATCAGATTATATTTTTGAAATAGAGGGGCATACTGACTGGTATGGAAAAGAAGAAAATATCTCACGAATTTGATTATTATGCGCTGTTGTTTTTCCTGCTGGCCTTTATCGGATGGATCTGGGAGGTGCTGCTGTATTTGTGTACCGCCCATGCCTTTATCAACAGAGGCGTGTACAGGGGGGCCTACC
>OFFY01000648.1_pt1 | contig 34152 bp, 37 predicted proteins | sample 1521481 | NCBI WGS metagenome assembly OFFY01 (sample SAMEA3504117, study PRJEB24116) | mouse gut metagenome | biome: mouse gut; feature: mouse-associated habitat; material: faeces | place: Denmark | collected 2011
ATCAAAATTATTATCATATGTTTTGCCTTGTGATTATTTTCAAAGGGTTAATTCCGATAATGCAATATATTATTTTTAAAGATAAATATATCTTATATGACTACTTGATACCTGAATGGTTGGCGACGGATATCGTAATATATCCATGTCTTGGTTATTTTTTGGAAACTCGATATCATATATCTGGTAAAAAGATTATTTTATTATGGTGTATAGATATTATCACAATTTTTTTAACATGTTTTACAACCTATTTAAAAATAATATATGAAGGAGTTTGTAGCGAAACAGTCTCTCAGACGTTTTACTATTCTTTTGTTTTTATAAACTGTGTTACCATATATGTGACAGTCAAATGGTTTATATCCAAAATCCTCTTATCACAAAAGATAATAAAAATAATATGTGCAGTAGGAAATAACACTCTGGGAATTTACTTATGGCACTTATTGATTATGGGTACTGAAAGTTACAATAAGTTATGGAATTATTTAATTTCTTTAAAAATCAATGATATGTTAGTAGCATTTATAATGTGTTTTATCGCAATGACGATAGGTTTTTTCATCACATATATTCAAAAGAAAATTCCCTTATTTCAAAAATATGTTTAAATAATAAGGAGACTTAAAATGAAACGTGAACTCTCAATCCAAGAAACACAAGCCATTTCATTGGAAATACTTAAGACCATTTCTGATATTTGTGAAGAACAGTCCCTGCGCTACTTCCTCGTATACGGAACCCTGATCGGTGCGATCCGGCACCAGGGTTACATCCCCTGGGATGACGATGTGGATATTATGATGCCGCGGCCGGATTATGACCGGTTACTTATTTATCTGTCCTTACATATTTCTGATTATCCCAACCTGAAAGTTTTTAACCGGGAATCCTGTCCGGAATATCCTTATATGATAACACGGATCAGCGATGACCGGTTTGTGCTTGAAATGTCAAATGAAAAACCTTTTGGAATGGGCGTGTTTATTGATATTTATCCATACGACGGCCTGGGAAATACAAGAAAAGAGGCACTGACCTACGGTTTAAAAGGGGACCGGCTGTCCTCTCTGTGCTATCAGGCAACCCGAAAGCACTTTGCCATAGAAACTACTACTTCTTTGCCAAGACGAGTGTTGAAATTTCCAGTCTTTCTCTTTGCCCGGCTGTGCGGAAAGGATTTCTTTCAGAAAAAGTTAGAAGCACTGGCACATATGCGGGAATATGACAGCAGCAAATACATTGGCTGTGTCATATGGCTTTCCTGGGGAGAAAAAGATATCTTTCTCAGAGAATGGTTTGATGAATCTGTGATGATGCCCTTTGAAAAATATATGTTTCGGGTTCCAAGAGATTATGATAAGATCCTGCGCCATGAATATGGAGATTATATGCAGCTTCCTCCAGAGGCGGAACGCATAGGACATCACTATTATAAAGTGTATCAAAAATAATATCATATCAGACAGTGTTGAAAAGATATTCAGATTTCAGCAAAAAAAGTATTCGTTGGAGTAGATTCGAATATACGTTCTATCTATCTTTTTTTCTTATGATATGGTAATATCAGTTTGACGATTGTTCACGAAAATATAAAATACATATATCATGAAAATAAAAAAGGAGAGATATATGAACAAACAAGAACGAGACATTTTATCCGCGCTGTTATTGGAACCTTTTATCAACCAGCGCATCCTTTCTGAATATAGTGGTCACTCACTGGGAGTTGTAAACCGCTCTATTAAAAATTTAATAAAAGAAGGATATCTTGACGATAATATCAGACTTACCAACAAAGCTCAGAAGGAATTCCGTGATAAAGCGCCAAAGAATGCAATTATCCTTGCAGCAGGCTTTGGCATGCGAATGATTCCCATTAATACAGAGACCCCGAAAGGACTTTTGGAAGCATACGGAGAAATACTGATTGAAAGGATCATTCGGCAGCTTCATGAAGCAGAAATCTACAAAATCTATATCGTAGTTGGATTTATGAAGGAACAGTATGAATATCTGATGGATAAATATGATGTAGAACTGATTGTGAATCCGGAGTATGCTTCCAAAAACAATCTACATTCTTTAAAACGGGCGTTACCTTATCTGTCCAACACTTATATCGTACCCTGTGACATCTGGTGTGAGCAGAATCCATTTCGAAAGGAAGAGCTGTATTCCTGGTACATGGTGAGTAACCTGGTGGACGATGACAGCTGGGTCCGGGTGAATCGAAAAATGGAACTGATCTCTGTGCCGGATCAGGCAAGCGGCAACGCTATGGTTGGAATTTCGTATCTTGCAGAAGAACAGGCTGCGGTGGTGCGCAGCCGAATTCTGGAACTCAGTCAGGATTCACGCTATGACGGTTCTTTCTGGGAGGAAGCACTCTTTCAGAAGGAGCGTATGATTGTACTGGCACGTGTGGTCCACTCGTCAAATGTCGTGGAAATCAATACTTATGAACAACTTCGGGAACTGGATGACAATTCCAACCAGCTAAAATCTGATGCAATCACTACAATTGCGGAGGTCCTGCAGGTGGAAACAGCTAAGATCACAGATATTGCAGTTTTGAAGAAAGGTATGACCAACCATTCCTTCCTCTTCTCCTGCAAAGGCGAAAAATACATCATGAGAATCCCTGGCGAAGGCGCAAATCAGCTGATTGACCGCCGAAAAGAAAAACAAGTCTATCAGATGATTCTTGGAAAAGGAATCTGTGACGACGTTGTCTACATCAACGCAGCAAACGGTTATAAAATCACAAAATTTCTGGAAAATGCGCGGGTATGCGATCCATTTGACCCGGAGGATGTTGCTACATGTATGCGGAATCTGCGTGCATTTCATGAACAAAAACTAACAGTGGCACACACTTTTGACCTGTTTGGTCAGATCCAATTCTACGAATCTTTGTGGCAGGGAGCCAGATCCGTATATAAAGATTATAATAAGACAAAAGAACAGGTATGGTCTTTAAAAGCGTATATCGAATGCCACGCAGAACAACATGTTCTGGCTCATATTGATGCAATTCCTGATAATTTCCTTTTTATCAAAGATGACAATGAAAATGATACAATCTGTCTGATAGACTGGGAATACGCAGGTATGCAGGATCCCCATGTGGATATCGCCATGTTTTGCATTTACTCGTTGTATGACAAAGCACATGTTGATCAATTGATTCACGCATATTTTCCGGAGGGTTGTTCCCGGGAAACTCGCGTTAAAATTTATTGCTATATTGCAGCTTGCGGACTTTTATGGAGTAACTGGTGTGAGTATAAGAGGATGTTTGGCGTAGATTTTGGGGAATACTCGCTTCGCCAGTACCGATATGCGAAAGACTATTATAAGATTGTTCAGAAAGAATGGATGGTGAATTCATAAACATGCATCAGATAAAACGGGCAATTATTATGGCTGCGGGAATCGGTAAGCGGATGTATCCGATTACTCTTAAAACTCCGAAACCGCTGGTAAAAGTAAATGGAATACGAATGATTGACACAGTGATCCAGGGGCTTTATCAGCAGGGAATTCATGAGATCTATGTGGTTGTAGGGTATCAAAAAGAGCAATTTGAACAATGGAGTAAAACATATCCACAGGTTCAACTGATCGAAAATCCTTATTATAAAAGCTGCAATAATATTTCTTCCTTATATATGGCGAGAGATTATCTTGAAGATGCCATCATCCTGGATGGTGATCAGATGATTTATCATCCGGAAGTATTGAATCCTTTCTTTGAGCGTTCTGGTTATAATGTTTTATGGACCGAACAGCAGACGGATGAATGGCTTCTGACCGTGGAAAACGGCATTGTGACCCACTGCAGCCGAGACGGGGGCAAGAAGGGATGGCGATTGTTCAGTATCTCCAGGTGGAGTGCCGAGGATGGCCGAAAACTAAAACATCATCTGGAAACAGAATTCGCAGTTAAAAAAAATAACCAGATTTACTGGGATGATGTAGCCATATTTTGTTATCCAGGAGAATATGAACTGGGCATTTGCGAGATGAAGCCCGGAGACATAGTGGAAATTGACACCTATGAGGAACTGACAGAGATTGATCCAACTTATAAGAAGAAAGAATGGCGGGAGAAACAATGAATAAAAAAACATCTATGAAAACCGGGGCCGGCAGGATTGACTGGATGATCACGCTTTTGCCGCTGACCATGGTGATTGTCATGAGCCTTTTGTTTTTTCTATTTCCGGAACAGTCGAATCTGGTGATCAGTCAGGTCCGTCATGTGCTGGGCGATACTTTCGGAATCTATTATCTGATCATCGGACTTGGAATTTTCGGCATGACTCTTTTTGTTGCTGGATCCAAATATGGAAACATCGTTCTTGGCGCCCAGGATAAAAAACCGAAATATTCTTTTTTTACCTGGGGTTCCATGATGTTCACAGCAGGCCTTGCCGCTGATATTTTATTCTACTCTTTTTCGGAGTGGATTTTATATGCTGCGGATCCCCATATTGCAGAGCTTGGAAGCATCCAGGACTGGGCCAGCGTGTATCCGCTGTTCCATTGGAGTCTGATTCCATGGGGCTTTTATCTAATGCTGGCAGTTTCTTTCGGTTTTATGCTACATGTACGCAGAAGAGACCGGCAAAAATATTCGGAGGCATGCCGGCCGATTCTTGGGAAATACACCGACGGCATTGGCGGAAGATTGATCGATCTGCTGGCTGTATTTGCTCTTCTTGCCGGAACTGCAACCACCTTCAGCCTGGCAACACCGCTGATGGCGGGTATTATCAATGAGTTTGTTCCAGTGGAACTGAACCGAACCGTGGTCACAATTGTAATCCTGATTGTTACATGTGTAGTCTATACCTATTCTCTGCTTCATGGATTCAAGGGAATCAGTCTCCTGGCAAAAGCCTGTATTTATCTTTTTTTCGGACTTCTGATCTATGTGTTGTTGTTTGGAGGAAAAATGGGATACATTGTGGAAACCGGCTTTTCCGCCCTGGGAAGAATGGCACAAAATTTCCTGGAGCTTGCCACTTTTACAGATCCTGAGCGGACCACATCCTTTCCCCAGAACTGGACGATCTTTTACTGGGCCTATTGGATGGTATGGTGTGTGGCGGCACCGTTCTTTATCGGAAATATTTCCCGGGGACGCACGATCCGTCAGACGATCCTTGGAGGATATGGTTTTGGTGTCGGATCTACTATTTTGAGCTTCATCATTCTGGGAAACTATTCCCTGGAAAAGCAAGTTTCCGGAACCGTTGATTTTGTAACTATGTACACCGAGTCCGGTGATCTGTATGAAATTATTATTTCCATTATTCAAACTCTGCCCTGTGCTCCACTGGTTTTGGCTTTGGTATTGGTCACGATGATTGCATTCTATGCTACTTCCTTCGATTCCATTGCCCTGATCGGTTCCTGCTACAGTTATCATCGGCTGGCGGAAAATGAGACACCGCACAAATTGATCGAATTGATCTGGTGTATTCTGCTGATTCTGTTACCAATTGCATTGATTTTCTCAGACAGCTCCATGAGTAATCTGCAGTCCGTGAGTATTATTGCGGCATTTCCCATTGGGGCGGTTATTGTGTTGATTACGGTAAGTTTTTTGAAAGACGCGAAAAAGTTTTTAAAAGAATAATCAACGATAGCAGTCGAAGACATAGGCTTATATTCCTTATTTTCCCTAAGTTTTCCTTCCAGGCTTAGCATATAGTGTTTATCCTTTATCTGCTGTATGGCTGCCATAGCCGGTCATCTATAATGCAGGGATCTAGTCTAAATGTCTAACAGCTACAATTGTAGCTGGAGAAGGTAGATCAGAAAATCCTTAGGAATATTTGCTGAAAACGTATGAAAAAGTGCTAAATATTTTGGAAACCAATGAAAATTTATTTCTTTCTACAATTGAAATCCTGGAATTCCACGCATTAGCAACTGAAAAATACGGTAAGATAAAAGTTTCACTTGAAAAAAGGATACTCCCATAAGCCCTCTGGGCCTGCTGATCGCAGGCCATTCCAAATCAGAAGTACGTGTTCTGGCAACGAATCATACCAATGGGAGGGGTTAAGAGTAGAGGAATAGGAAATGGGATGAACAGCCAGCCCTGTTCGATGGTTTCTGTGGCCCATCACTAGAAAAGGAGATTGGATGACACATTAGCTTCTTCGATCACATCAAACCACTGCAGTATCAGATAAACGAGTGCATTTTCAAATCAGGATAACAGTTCTTTTTGTTCGTCCGCTCCTGCATCGTATCTTTTTCTAAGTTGTTGAGCACGAGAACTTAAGGTGGCTCAACAGATTTACGAATGAGTTTTATATCTTATTAGACAAATGTCATGATGCTGGGGTCAAAACATAGTGTTTTCTATGTTTGAACCTCCACATGAACCTTGAAAATTTAATATTTTACAGTATATATGCCATAAGCGGCTTCATTAACTTAGAATCATTGGCGCACTTCAGGCTGATATCTACGCTAATACCGGATTCTGGGCATAGTTCCCTAAACCCTTTCGGAATCCAAAGAGTTTCCTGAAATTTAAAGCTGCTATTTTGCTGCCGAAGAAGAATTTACCCCGTTGTTTCCCTCTTGGAAGTTTGTCAAGATGGTAATTCTTTCGAATATTGGCAGGAATGGTTTCCACACCATTTCTTAACCTCGCTAAATTGCCGAATTCCTCGCTTTGCATATATCTCTGGCTTTTTGCTCTGTTAGATGCATTTTTTGAGGTGATAAACGTAGCAACTTTTTTATAGATCTTGGGACGGCACTGTTCCTGATACGGACAGCCGACACAATGATTTCGGTCAAATGAAACTCTGCATTGCCTTGTTGTTTTAGTATAAGACTGGCTTACAGGTTCATGTCCTGCAGCACATTTCAAGAGACGGGTGCCATCTTCATTGAATTCGAAATTAGCCAAAGCATCCGGAGCTTCTTTACCGATCAATGCGGTAGTTACCAGCCTGACATTCTTCTCTTTTGCGAGAGCTACATTGTCCTGGCCATCATAACCGCCATCTGTAACCAGAATGATTTCTTCTTGGGATTTTTCCATTTGTGAAAGCGATTCCTGAAGGAAATGGCTATCCGTATGTGTATTTTTATCAAACTGATAATCCGTCACTACAGAGCCATTTTTGCCAACGGTTTCTTCCAGGTTGGCTACGTAGCCTCTATAAAGCTTACCGGATTTATTCCTGTAAGTGGCATCCGGATCGGATGGATTTTGAAGTGCCGACGAATTCATGGTGCCATCTTCCCTGGTTTTCAGACGACGTTTATCATTTTCAACAACTGTCTGGTCAGAAAGGCATCTGACAAAAAGCTGATATTCCGTCGCTTCTTCGAAATCTGTTTTGCACAGTTCCAGCAAGCAGTCACTGTCTGTCAGCAGGGTTTGAATCATTGTCTCCATATCATCATTTCTCTGATGATAAAAGATGCGGTTATAATCATTCGGGTCTGCGTAATGTTTTAGTGGTTCAGAAACCATATCGGGCTGCTTCTTTGTAAGATAAACAACCAATTTGGATATACAGGTGTAGATCAGTTCCATACGGCTCAGAAAACGAATGTTGGATTCTATCATCATGGAATCCATACGGCGTATGCGTCCATTCAGCTTCATTATCTTGCCGATTTTACCGCTAAGATCTTTTACACAGTCGTGGTATAAATCCACACCATGAAGCGTCTCATAGTCATAACATCTTTTACGGAAACGGCTCAGGGTTTTGTTTGGATATAGATGTTGTGGTGTCTTACAGCGGCAATCTGAAGGAGGATGCTTTTTTCAGTGCGCTTCATGAGGATGGATTAAAGATAGCAGGAATCCCGGTTGACATCAATCCAATCTCTACGGAACAGACCGGGAGTTTAGAAGAATATTTGGAAAGTGCGGAGAAATATCTGGATGAAAAACAAGGCTATATTGAGATTCCTGAAAGTAATGGGTGGGCAGACCGGAAACAGTCTATAACATTTTATATGGCAGAGTGTTCAGAATTTCATATATTGGGAGAATATCACGACCGTTTGGAGACATTGCAGGAAGCAATGGAATTATATGAAAAAATTCCGGCAGACAGGATAAATGGCATAAAAAGTATCGGTATTCAATTAGAGGATGACAGCATCTATGATGGTACGACTTGTGACCTCATGGTGGTGGGAGAAATCCAAACGGAATTTATCAATGAAATCCCTCATTACAGAGAAAGCCCGCTGGTGCAGAAAGCGATTGCGGATATGGAAGCAATCCTTTTGGAACAAAGAACGGAGCAGGAGGTATCAGATCCGGAAGAGAAAGCAGCGCTTCCGCAACAGACAATGCCAGAGGTAAAGGAAAGAAAAGCTGTTCAGATGGAAGAAAACAGGAATCCAGTCACAGAGGTACGAGATGGAGATACAGAGGTATCCGAAAAGCAGCCTGCAGAACTGAAAAAAGCGGCTGAAAATGCCACCAAAACAGACAGAGCCATATCCGGTGGCAGTAAGAAGCAGTCTGTCTTAAATGCCCTCCGGGAACGGCAGGCAAGGATGAAAGCGCAGGGGAAGGAAAAGCCGGGACAGGAAAAACAGGGGCAGAAAGCACAGATAAAAAAGAAAGGAGAATCGGAATTATGATGGTGAGATTTGAGGAAAATGAATATTTCCTGATGGCAATGTTCCAAAAGGAAAGCAGGCAGGCAACCATAGAGGAAATACATAACGTAATCCCCTACATAGGCAGGGATGAAGAAATGCTCTCACTTATTAACAGCACACTGGAAAAGCTATGGTTCCTTACGGATGAGGCATTTTTAAATATGGATTTGGAACCGTACAAAGAGGAACCGGTGGAGGATGAATGATGGATGTGAACCAATTTGCTGTTTATCAGCTTAAAAATATTCCTGAGAACAGGCCGCTACGGTTCCGTCCATACAGTATGCTGCAGGAGATGAAAATCCAGATACAGTATAGCAGTTATGAACAAGTTTATATGGGAAGGATGCAGCTGGGGGACGGGCCAGAACACATCCGCAGACGTTTTAATGAGAAGTTGCCAAGGACATTTCATGGACATTCGATCAGTGTCAGCGATGTGCTTGTGCTGAATAAGGATGGCGTTGTGATTTCCTATTATGTTGAGAAAGAGGGGTTTACCGTCATAGCCGGGTTTATCCGTAAGGGTTCATCTGGTACACTTGTGTCGATTGATACGGAAGATTTCCATATCGAAGGGAAGAAGGGGAGCTGGCTTGCCTTTGATAGTATTATCGTAGACGGTAGGGAGTTCTTCCTGATGGAAAATAAGGATTATGGGAAGGATGCCGCATGGACAGTAGTGGATGCAGATGGGAAATTAGTAGTGGACGGTGTGCATAATGGATTTGATCAGTCTGTTCTGCAGCAGATCAAAAAGTATCTCTATCCACCGCAGGCTATTTCGGAACCGGAGAAACAAGAAATACTGTCCGGGCATACATTGCCCTCTGAAGCTAATATGTCCTCCGGCAGTCATACGGAAAAAAGGTCGTTGGAAAACTGGCAGAAGTACATGGAGAACGGCGAGTATCTCCGCAGTATCGAAGGAGGAGAAGAACAAAATTACAGCTTTATTGACGGGAATAAAAATAACTGCAAAAAGAAGAAGGGCAGGGTGTCCGTGCTGGCAAAACTTCGGCAGAAACAGGCAGAGATTGCCAGGCGGAGCGGAAAGCCCGCACAACAGATCGCAATGGCAGAGGATATGGAGCGCAGACGGAAATAGGAAAAGGAGAAGTACCTGGCTTAGAGGGGGCAGGGGCTTCTCCTTTTCGCTGTCTATTTATATTTTCCTTGTCTCTTTTAAGTGGTTCAGTTCGGCAAGAGGTAAATCGGTAATTTCCGCAATTCCCTCAAGAGTATCTTTCCCTCTGATAATCAGACGGAGGGCAAATTCCTTTGTTGTTTCTAACGCTGTTTCATTCCGCATTTCCTCTAGCATCTGGCACATAGTCAACACTCCTTCCTCATCGCTTTTGAAAAACCGCACTCTGTCAGCTAATATCTTATAATTCATGTCAGACGGGTCGGTGCATGAGAAATCATGCATCAGCCGTCCTAACGCTGTTTCATCCTGAATCTGTGAATTTACATAGATGATATGGGAATCATCCCCAAAACCATTCCCGGTTTCCTCTACAGAACGGTTGATATGATAGAGGGGAAGCCCGGCTCCCATGACATCATTTTCTGTAATGAAGATAACATAGGATTCCGGAAGCTTCTCATATTTATCTCCCGGTTCCGTGATGTTGGCATCAATCAGGCTGGAATGGTATCTTGCACGTCTTGGGTTTGCGCCCTGGTCGCTTCTTTGTACTTCCACGTTCAGCGCCGCCTCGGTATCGTCAGTGGCAAATATATCAAGCCTTGCCGAGCGTCCCTGTAGATTCTTCATATTATATTGGGAATGTACTTCGGTTACTTTCAGATTATCTTTCTTTAATATGATACGCAGTAACAGCTCCACACATTCAATATCCTCAAACACTTTTGTGCAAAAATCATCGTCCAGTAACCGGAAGTTCTTCAGGCGCTTAAGATCTTCTTCGTGCTTCCGGTTGTATGGGAATCTATTGGAGACGTCCATTGTGTTACCGGTCCTTTCCAAATTCAAATTAGGTATGGCAGGCATTTTCTGGCAGAATACGTTTTTCAAAAGAGATTGCTGTCATCAAAATGCTCCATAATATCCTCTACCCTGCAGTGCAGGATGTTACAGAGCCTGTCTATCGTATTTACTTCCACATTCATGTTGTGCCTTAACCTGTTAAGCTGCGAGCGGTTGATATTGTAATGCGTGTATAGGTCATACTGTGTCACGCCTTTTTCCTTCATGGTTGCCCATAGTCGGTCGTATGTTATCATGCTGTTTCCCGCCTTTATTCAAATGCTGCTTGTATTACTTCTATTATCCATGTAAAATAATTGAAACAATAGTGTGCGCATAATGACACTATAAAATACAGAAGGGTGGGAAGATAATGTGGGAAAAGATTTGGAAAAGGATATGGTATTTTCTGATTGCTGCAGCGCTGGTATGCGCGGTTCAGTATGGGGTGAGGAAATATCCAGAATGGAAGGAAGCACATTCAGGAGTGCCTGATGTAGTAAGCAGCTTTTCTATGAACAATGACCATCATCTAAATGTGGTTGCCAACAGCAGCCGGATTGAGGATAAGGAAGAATTTGCAAGGGAGATTATCCACATGTGCCAGGACAATTCGTTTCATTCTATCCGATTTTCGACAGATGTAAACGGCTATCCATCGGAGTTGGATATAACGGTGTATCTGAACAGAAAAGACGTGAAAAAGGGGAAAGCGGTCTGCGAGATTGAATTTTCTACGGGCGACTTTCAGAAAGGTTACGATATAAAAAATGATGCGGATAAATTCCATCTTTATCTGGATGGGAAGGAAATTGACTTTTACTGATTTGGATGCAGGAGGATTATGGCAGAAGGATTTCCAGTAAAAGGGAATCCTTCCGACGATAATTGTGACAGCAGCATATCATTTTCATGATATATCCGTGCTTTTCTGCTTTTCAGTCTGTCTGCCGTGTGTCTGTCCTAAGATCATATCTACATTAGAGCAGACGGTATACAGTTCTTTTTGATAATCATGGTAATAATGGTATTTATTCCGCGCCTCTTTTTTCTTCTGCAGCAGGCGTTCCTTTTCTGCTTTTAGCAGCTTTATGGAGGGAAGTTTGCCATCGGCAGAATGTTCTTTCAGAAATTTCCTTGCGGTTTCATAAAGGGTTATCTCTGCAGGATGTTCTTTTCGGAACTGCCCTTTGTGTTTCGATTTACAAAACTGTTGATAGACAGATTTATTTGCAAGGTACTGGCTGGTATAATGGATCTGCTCATTTATTCCACGGAGTTTATCTTCAATTGACTTCAAGTCCTTTCTGGAACTGGAAGCCTGCTTCTTAATATCCGAAAAAGAATTTTCCAGAGATTCCTTTGTGTCATAGCCATGTTCCTGTATGTAAGCAACAGTCCTGGCCATTTCTTTCAGATTGGAAATCTTTACCTTGTTGGCATATGCGTTGCTTTGCTGCGCCTTCACACAGTCCTGCAGATTAATCACAAGCCGCAGGTCGGATTTGATAAACAGGATTGCAAATGGGTCTTCCAGTGTTGGAGCAGCTTGCGGAGGTATCGGTGATTTTATTTCTGCCTTATATTCCTTCGGGATTATCTGCTTCTTTTCCGATTCCTGTTCTTTCGCATTTACCTCAAATAAGCTCAAAAGATAATCTTCTTTATAATGTGTGCCGAGCATCCTTCCGGTTATATATTTGTTGCGTTCCGGGTGGAGATAGCTAAACCTGCCCCGGCTGACTTTCAATTTGATATTATATTTTTCTAAAAGTAAACTCTGAAAATCGTCCTGACTATGGGAACGGCTGGCAGTATCTTCGATTGCAGACCGTAAAAATTCTTTTTGAGTCTGAAACTCTGTTTTCCGTGGAATAAGGTCGTCTGCAAGAATCTGTTTGTTACGTTCATTCAGTTTCTTCTGCCCTCTGCGATTCGCATGATATTCCCGGTCTGTGATTTTCTTTTCTGCAGGAGTAAGGAGGTCTACCTGGTGCAGATGTTCCCGGCAGCACATATCCATAAGGGATTGCTTTAAGTGGGTAAGGTAATCTTTGAATACATGGTGTTTGTATCCGGCGCGGGAATCACAGGTGCGCTCCATGAAGTCCTGATGTTCCACATCGTATTTCCGCAGGCTGTTGATTACGATATGTACGTGAATGTTGTCGCTTTCATTATGTCCATCCATATGTGTGCAGACTAAAGTCTGATGACCGGGGAAATTTTTCTTTGCGTATTCTATTCCAAGCTGCTGCGCCCGTTCCCCGGTCAATCCATTTTCTGTTGCGTCCTTCGGATCGAAACTGATAATGTAATGATGGGATTTGATTTCATCATAAGATTTGTTTTTGTGATACAGGGTATTCAGCTCCCGGCACTCCATGTCAAACGTAAAGGGGTCGCAGTTTATACCGTCCATAAAATATTCCCTGCGTGGGATTAACTCACCATTTTCATTAAGTATTGGTTTGTTAGTAGATTCGTCATACTGGAACATGAGATAACGCTGTGCCTCCCCATAGTCAGCGTTTTTATTCGCTATGTGTTTCAGTATTGCCATCCAGGTTACCTCCGACGGCAGAGTGGAAATCTCCCGCCATCTTCAAGACTTCATATTTCATTTCATAGATTCTGGCCACGCTCTGGTCGATTGCCTTACGCATTCTCTGTGAATGGATGCCGCCGCTGTTGAAATGTCTTGCAATCTGGTTTAAGTTGCTCCCGATTTTTCCAAACTCTGCAATCAGTCTTTTCAGTTCCGGCAGGTCTGCCACAATTTCATATTTTGCAATTACTTTTTGTTTCATAACCTGCTTCCTTGCATACTCTGCCAGTGGGAGGTTTGCGGCTTTTGCACTTTCAGATATGATTTCATATTCTATGTCTGTGAGACGAGGCATGATTTGGTGTTTGTGCTGTAGTTCTTTCTCTTTTTTTGGTCTTGCCATTCCATAATCCCTTTCTCTAAAAAATTGTTCTCACAATATAAGCCGATTAGGAAGGAATAATGGGAAATAAAAAAGACTTTTTGGAAAAATATTTATTTTTTCTCCGTGATTGGGACAATCACGCTGCGACTATTTACAATAGGAGCCAATCCGCATATTTGAAAAATATGCCAGAACCGAGGGCATGGGGAGCGGAATCACCATCAAGTTTGCCGGGTAAGCAAAATCCACGAAGTGGGTTTTGAGTTACTCAGGCGAATCGTGCCCTTTCCTTATCCCGGATTCGGGATAAGGTATCTGTTGATGCAACCCTTCTTTGAGATAGGAAAGCCCTTTGAAATAAAGGCGGCTTAGAAAAATGGTGATGAAGTGACAGAAAGAGGTCTATATACTGAATTTTATTAAAAGCGTCCAGCTATTAGATCCTCTAAAGTTATATTATAAAAAAAATCATGTATAAGGGCGTTGTATTTCTTCCACAATGGTAAAGTAATGCATTCCTCATTTCTGGGACAGGTTTCTGCATCCGGCATTAAACAGGCAACCGGGGAAAGGGGGCCTTCTGTCAGTTCTATGATTTCTCCTACGGTATATTCTTTTGGCATACGGGTAAGCCGGTATCCGCCACCCTTTCCGCGGAGTCCTTTTACGATTTTGCCTTTTACTAACATTTTCAGAATGATTTCCAGGTACTTTTCAGAAATTTTCTGACGTTTTGCTATTTCTTTTAACGGAACGTAAGATTCTTCCTGGTGCTGTGCAAGATCGACCATCACTCTGAGGGAATAGCGTGCCTTTGTTGAAATCATAGAAATGAACCTCCATATTGCTTCTTTACTATATCCCATTATATCCTTTGCGGAAAAAAATTTCAATAAAATCATATAAACCTATTGACATAGTAGGTAAGTAGTAGTAATATACATTCAACGAAAAGGAAAGGAGAAAAGTCATGGCAAATAACTGTTGCAAGAATTTATGCTGTTGTCGGATGTTGGTTTACCGGATATGTTGTGTGATACGGTGTAGCAGCAGACTTTGTTATGCTTAAGTTCCATGTAAAAAGGCACGGCATATATCCGGGTACTGGAAGATAACAGTACTCCTTTTTTATGCCTGTAATTATGAAGAAAGAAGGAAATGAAAATGGCAAAATATTATAAAGGCACATTGGGGCTGATTGGGAATACTCCGCTGGTAGAAATCGTGAATATTGAAAAGGAACTTGGGCTTTTGGCAACCGTGTTGGTGAAGTTGGAGTATTTTAATCCGGCTGGCAGCGTAAAGGACAGGATTGCCAAAGCGATGTTAGAAGACGCCGAGGAAAAAGGCTTACTGAAAGAAGGCTCTGTGATCATTGAACCCACATCGGGAAATACGGGGATCGGACTGGCGGCAATCGCGGCGGCAAAGGGATACCGGATTATTCTGACGATGCCGGAGACTATGAGCGTGGAGCGGAGGAATATTTTAAAGGCATATGGAGCGGAACTTGTACTGACCGAAGGTGCAAAAGGAATGAAGGGCGCCATTGAAAAAGCGGATGAATTAGCGGAGGAAATTCCAGACAGCTTCATCCCCAGACAGTTTGTAAATCCGGCAAATCCAAAGATCCATGAAGCGACGACGGGACCGGAGATCTGGAATGACACAGACGGAAAGATTGATATTTTTATCGCTGGCGTAGGAACTGGAGGAACGGTGACAGGCGTTGGAAAATATCTGAAGGAACGAAAAACCGATGTGAAGGTAGTTGCGCTGGAGCCGGCAGCATCGCCTGTATTGTCGGAAGGAAAAGCCGGGGCCCATAAGATTCAGGGAATCGGAGCTGGTTTTGTTCCGGATGTGCTGGATACAGATATTTATGATGAAGTATTTCGGGCAGAAAATGAAGAGGCTTTTGCGGCGGCGAAGCTTCTCGCAAAAAAGGAGGGCATCCTGGTGGGAATTTCTTCAGGCGCAGCGTTGCATGCAGCCATTGAACTGGCAAAGCGTCCCGAGAACCAGGGAAAGGTCATTGTGGCGTTATTGCCGGACACTGGCGACAGGTATTATTCCACTCCATTGTTTACCGAATAAAGAAGATAAGGAAGGCAGGGACAATGATTTTTTCAAAACGGAGCAGGTATGGAATCCGGGCGCTGATTGATCTTGCACGGAACGCTGAAAACGGCAGTATGCAGCTAAATGAAATTGCTGACAGGAACAGCATCTCTGTTAAGTACCTGGAGCAGATATTCGCAGCGCTCAGAAAAGCTGGAATTATCAAGAGCATTAAAGGCCCACAGGGAGGCTATCTCTTGGCAAGGCCTTCGAAGGATATCAGGGCGGCAGATATTATTGCGGCGTTAGATGGAAGCTATTTCCTGGACAGCGAAGAAGTACAGGGAGATGGGAAAGGAAAAACGAATGCATCTGTAGTCCAGCGGGAAATTATTGAACCTGTAAATGAATGGGTAGAACACTTTTTAGGTACCCAGACATTAGAAAAACTCGCGGAATGTGCAAAAGAGCAGGAAGAAGCCTTGCAGAATATGTATTATATCTAAAAAGCAGTAAATGTGCTAGCTGATGAGTAATTATACTCACGAGCATACTTATTTGGCTCACGGGTATATAAACAGCATTGTATTAGGAGATGACACGATGAGTCTCGAATTTATAACAAAATATTTGCCTTTGTATGAGAAAGCGGCATGGCTTACTGTAAGGATTGGATTTGCCGGAGTTCTGCTTTCCATTGTGATCGGTTTACTGTGCGCGGCCATCCTGTATTACAGGATTCCTGTTTTAACAGGATTAACGGCAGTATATATAGAACTTAGCCGCAATACGCCGTTGCTTGTCCAGTTGTTTTTTCTGTATTATGGGCTGCCAAAGATCGGAGTCAGGACAGATGCGCAAGCTTGCGGTATGGCCGGGCTGGCATTTCTCGGAGGCAGCTACATGGCGGAAGCCTTCCGCAGCGGATTGGAGGCGGTGGAGAAGATACAGATGGAGAGCGCCCAAAGCCTGGGGATGAACCGTTATCAGACTATGCGGTATGTTATTCTGCCACAGGCATTTTCCATCAGTGTACCTGCTTTTGTTGCAAATGTGATCTTTCTTTTGAAGGAAACCAGCGTATTTAGCGCCATAAGCCTGATGGATTTGATGTTTACAGCGAAAGATTTGATTGGACTGTATTATAAGACGACGGAAAGCCTGTTTCTGCTGGTGGTGTTCTATCTGATTATCCTGCTTCCGGTATCCATACTGGGGGCGGCGTTGGAGAGGAGGGTGCGTTATGCCGGATTTGGGGCTTGAGGTGCTGCTAAAAGGCCAGAACATGACGAGGCTCTTTACCGGACTTCTGGCAGCGTTAAAGATCAGCTTGGTATCTGTGGCGATCAGCCTTCCATTAGGAATCCTGCTTGGAACCCTCATGACATGGAAAAATCCGTTCATAAAAGCAGCGCTCCGGGTTTATCTGGAAATCATCCGCATTATGCCTCAGATGGTGCTGTTGTTCCTTGTGTTTTTTGGGACAACACGGGCGTTTGGATGGGATTTGTCAGGGGAAAGCGCTTCGGTTATCGTATTTTCCCTCTGGGGAACTGCAGAGATGAGCGATTTGGTAAGAGGGGCGCTCATCAGCATACCGGTCCATCAGTATGAGAGCGGAGAGGCATTAGGGCTTAGTAAGGTACAGATTTATCGGTATATTGTGGTTCCACAGACATTAAGAAGATTAGTTCCGCTGTCCATCAATCTGATTACAAGAATGATCAAAACAACCAGCCTTGTGCTGATGATCGGAGTGGTTGAAATCCTCAAAGTCGCACAGCAGATCATAGAGGCAAACCGGACGGCAAGCCCCAATGCGGCATTTGGCATTTACCTCGTCGTATTTTTATTATATTTTTTCGCCTGCTGGCCCATCAGTATGGCAGCAAGATATCTGGAACAAAGATGGAGGTGATCTTTTATGGCAGGATCATTATTGCAGGATATGCCGGGGCAGGACACAGCCTGCGGCCAGGCGCTGCTTACCATGGAACATGTAACCAAGCAGTTTGAAGAAAGTCTGATCCTTGACGATATCAGCCTGACGATCAAAAAGGGCGAAGTGATCGTGCTGGTAGGTTCAAGCGGATGCGGGAAAAGTACGATGCTTCGGTGTATCAATGCTTTAGAACCGATTCAGGGTGGAATCATCCGGTTAGGGGAGGAACAGATTGATCCGAAGAGCCGGGGGCTGACCAGTATCCGGCAGAAGATTGGCATGGTATTTCAGAGCTACGAGTTGTTCCCTCATATGACAGTGCTTGATAATATCCTGCTTGCGCCGATGAAGGTGCAAAAGAGGAAAAAAGCGGATATTACAGAGGAAGCTGTAATCCTTCTTGAGCGGGTAGGCTTAAAAGAGAAAGCCGGATGTTTTCCAAGACAGTTGTCAGGGGGGCAGAAGCAGCGGGTGGCGATTGTCAGGGCTTTGTGCATGCATCCGGAGCTTATGCTGTTTGATGAGGTGACGGCGGCATTGGATCCGGAGATGGTCAGGGAGGTGCTGGATGTTATATTAGCGCTGGCAGCCCAGGGAAGGACCATGCTGATCGTTACCCATGAGATGCAGTTCGCCCGTGCGGTCGCAGACAGAGTTCTATTCCTGGATAAAGGGAAAATCATAGAGAATGCGCCGCCGGAAGAATTTTTTGAAAATCCGAAAACAGAAAGGGCAAAACAATTTTTAAATACATTTTCTTTTGAAACGGTAAAGGGTAAAGATAAACAGGGAAAATGAAAGAAAATAAAAAGAATAAAAAGAGAAGAAAAGGAGATATATTATCATGAAAAATTCAGTTTTAAAAAAAATTATATCCATAGCGGCTGCAGTGTCTGCCCTTCTGGCACTGACAGCATGCGGGAGTCAGGGAACGGAAAGCGACAGCCAGAAAGAGGAGGCTCAGAAGGAGGAACTGACAGCAGGCGCAGATACAGTATACCGTACTCTGGATGAAATCAAAGAAGACGGAACCATCCATATCGGGGTATTTTCCGATAAGAATCCTTTCGGTTACGTAGATGAGAACGGAGAATACCAGGGATATGATGTTTATTTTGCCAATAAGATCGGAGAGGATCTGGGAGTGAAGGTTGATTTCGTTTCCACAGAGGCCGCGAACCGTATTGAATACCTCCAGACTGGTAAAGTAGATATTATTTTAGCGAATTTTACCGTAACAGAGGAAAGGGCAGAAGAAGTGGATTTTGCCCTGCCATATATGAATGTGGCGCTTGGGGTAGTATCGCCGGACGATAAAGTAGTGGAAAGCCTGGACGACTGGAACAGTGACGACCAGATCATTGTGATCTCCGGCACAACGGCCGAGACCTACTTGACAGAAAATTATCCGGATATCCCGCTGCAGAAATATGATTCTTATGCAACAGCGAAAAACGCCCTTGAAAATCGAAATGGCGTTGCGTGGGCGAATGATAATACAGAAGTCATCGCATATGCGCTGCAGAATAAAGGATATACGGTAGGCATTCCAGAACTGGGAAGCAAAGATACTATTGCGCCGGCCGTATCAAAAGGGAATGAAACACTCCTTCAGTGGATCAATGATGAGATAAAAGCGTTAGCAGATGAACAGTTTTTCCATGCTGATTATGACGCTACGCTGGTAGATACTTACGGGGAAGAATACAAGGAAGAACTGGTGGTAGAAGGCGGAGTGACGGAATAGGAGAAATAGTACTTACGTCTGCCTGAACGGTTTCTTAGGAAAGATTCTATGAAAAAAGAAATCTTCAAAAAAGCATTTGTGAAATCCCTGCCAATCATGTGCAGCTACCTGTTTGTCAGCATGGCTTACGGGATTATGATGGAGGAGGCCGGGTTTGGATGGTATGATTCGCTGTTTATCAGTGTGACAGTATATACAGGAGCATTCCAGTTTTTATTGATTACATTATTAAGCAGCAATGCATCTATGATTACGATAGCTCTGGCGGCGCTCTTGATGAACAGCCGCCAGACCTTTTACAGTCTGACGTTTGTCCATGAATTTCGGAGCATGGAAAAAAGAATGCGTTATATGATACATACAATGACAGATGAGACATATGCAGTCAATCTGGCTCTTACTGAGCAGGGCGCCCAGAAAGAAGATATGATGTTCCTGATTGCAGCGCTGTCCAGATGCTGCTGGATGATTGGAGCAGTGGCTGGCGGAATGTTGGGACAGATTCTTCCAGTAAGGTTTCAGGGAATTGATTTCTGTATGACGGCATTATTTATTATTATTTTTATAGATCAATGGGAAAAAACCAAGGATCACGTTCCTGCTTTCACAGGTTTTATAGCGGCAGTTATCTGTCTGCTTGTTTTTGGAGAAAGGAATTTTATGCTTCCGGCGCTGGCAGCATCTTCCGGGATCCTGGTGTTAAAAAGAGAATATAGACAGACTGAAACTGCCCCAAAGGAGAAGCAAGATGGATAGAGGATGGATGATTGCGGCAGTGGCGGTATCTGCGGCAATTACATTTTTTCTTCGTGCCCTGCCCTTTTTTGCCTTTCGGGATGGAAGGAAGATGCCGGAAAAGCTTAAGCGTCTTGGGGGCATCCTGCCCTCTGCGATTATGGCGGTGCTGATTGTATATTGCCTGAAAGATGTGCTGCTGGATTTAAAAAACGTTACCTTGATGAACGGAGTCTTCCAGTCCCGTAAGGGTATGCTTTGCGGTATTACCTTTGGGTGTGGCATATCGGAACTGGTATCCGCATGCCTGGTGGCTGTAAGCTACAAATACAGGCATCATACAATGCTGTCGATTGCACTTGGAACGGTATGTAATATCATTTTATTATATTTTTTTACGAAATTCTGAAAGGACAAAATTATGGATCAGACACTTGATGAAGCAATTTATAATCGGTATATAGCGCCTACGAAAAGGCAGAGAACCGGGCGTGTAGGACTGGAATTCGAGCTTCCGGTTGTAAACAGGGAACATGCGCCGGTGGACTTTGAAGTGATACATAAAGTAACGGATGCATTCCTCTGTAAGTTCCACTTCCAGGAGGCAGGGAGAGATGACAACGGATTTATCTATGCGGCGCTGGATGGAAAGACAGGGGACGGGTTATCCTTTGACTGCAGCTATAATACGCTGGAATTTTCCTTTGGGACAGAGATGGATCTGCATACCGTATGCTGTACCATCATCTTTCTTCTTATGGGAGATATGGACAGGAGATGTTATTCCATCACTATCCCAATTTCGGCTTGTTTTCCTGCGCGAGCCAGATTCAACTGGATGTAGAGGAAAAAGATCTGGTGGAAACATTAAATACATTTACAAAACTGGAGCCTTTCAAAGCGCTTATTTTTGCCAACTCACCATGGAAGGAAAACGAGGAGCTTTGCGGCAGGGATTATTTCTGGAGGAACAGCCTGCACGGCCTCAACAGGCATAATGTGGATATGTATGGACTGGAGTTTGAGTCTGTGGATGAGATTATCTGTTATATCAGAAGCATGAGTCTGTACTGCGTGGAGAGGAATGGCAAATATGTGAATTTCCGGCCGATTCCGCTTAAGGAATATTTTTCTTCGGAAAGTATAGAAGGAGAGTATTTTGACGGAAACCAGTACCAGACAATCTGGTTCCACCCGGAACTTTCCGATCTTTCGTATCTGCGTTCTTTTAAATTCGAGGATCTGACTTTCCGGGGTACCGTAGAATTCCGCAGTGTCTGCGAGCAGCCGGTAAAGGAGATCATGGCGTCGGCTGCCTTCCATGCCGGCTTGATGGAAAATCTACACGCGCTTACTGAGATTATAGAGAAGGATCACGTCATCTACCACAAAGGCTACAATGCATCGGAACTGCGGCGCATGTTCGTAAAAAAAGAGCTGCCGGACGCCTTTGACTGGGAGAAGGTTTCCGGGCTGCTCTTTGTGATTCTGGATACTGCGAAGGATGGACTTTGCAAGCGTGGATTTGGAGAAGAAGAATTCCTGAAACCATTGTACAGGCGTGCCGCAAAGCTGAAAAGCCCGGCAAGGGAGATGATGGAAGGGCTTGCGGGCGGCAGGACGCTGGATGAATATATCGAAGAATATGGGAGATTGTGATGCTGCATATTGAAAATGAATTTATAAAAAAGCATATTTTGGATGGGAATTTTGGGCTGGAAAAGGAAAGCCTCCGGATTTTTGAAGATGGGACGTTTGCCCATAGGCTGCATCCATTCCCGAAGGATAGGCATATTGTGAAGGATTTTTGCGAGAACCAGACGGAAATCAATACTTCTGTACATGCCAGCATAGAAGAAACACTGGAAGAATTAGAGTTCCATAATCAGCGTATTTGTCAGAAACTGTGGAGCCTTCCAGAGAAAGAATATCTATGGCCCTTTTCCAACCCACCATATATTGAGAATGAAAGAGATATACCAGTAGCCGTATTTGAAGGCAGGGAAGTCTCCAAAACTGCTTACCGAGATTATCTGTCCCATAAATACGGGCGGTATAAGATGACTTTTTCCGGGATCCATGTAAACTTTTCGTTTTCTGAGGACCTGTTGCTAGCGGATTTTGCGGAAGAACAAAAAAAGGGCAGGGACTGGCGGGAAAAAGAAACCACAGGAAAATGAGTTGGATTATCAGGAATATAAAAACAGTCTGTACCTAAAGCTGGCGGAGCAGCTGGCGGCATACGGCTGGATTCTTGTGTCGGTGACGGCGGCAAGCCCGATCATAGACAGTTCATTTGTTGAAAAGGGAGTTTATGGCAGGGATATCTTTACAGGGATGGCGTCCGTCCGGTGCAGCGAGATGGGCTACTGGAATGAGTTTGCGCCGGTCTTTGATTACAGCAGTGTCAGGGCGTATGCAGACAGTATTCAAAAATATGTTGATAGGGGCCTTTTAAAAGCGCCTTCGGAATTGTACTATCCTATACGGCTGAAGCCCAGGGGAGAGAATGGTCTGGAGGCGCTGCGAAGGCACGGGGCGGACCATATCGAGCTTCGGATGTTTGACTTAAACCCTCTGGCAGAAGTTGGGGTGGAGGCAAGGGATGTCCGGTTCGCACAGTTATTAATGGTCTGGCTGACGTCTGTGCCAACGGTTTCGCTGACGCAGAAAGATCAGATACAGGCTGTGCAGAACTTCAAGAATGCGGCGCATTATGACTTGAAAACAGTGGGTATACTGAATCCGGACAAAGACAGTATGCCGGCCACAGAGGCGGCCCTCGCCATCATCCGCAGGATGAAGGAATTTTATGGAAAACTTGGCCTTCCGGTGCAGGAGATCCTGGAATTTGAATATGAAAAATTTACAGACGCCCGGAACCGGTATGCATGGAAGATCAGGGAACAGTTTCAGGATGGTTATGTGAAAAAGGCTCTGGAGCTGATAAAAGAAAGACAGGAAAAAGTAAATGTGTGAATTATTTGGAGTAACCGCTGCAAGAAAGGTGAGATTGAACAGCCTTCTGCAGGAATTTTTTTCTCACAGCATGGAGCATCCCCATGGATGGGGTATGGCGTTTTTCTATGAAAATGCAGTATCATTGGAAAAACAGCCGGAGAATGCATGTAAAAGTATGTATTTAAAACAGCGCCTGAGAGCGGAGATAGAAGCAGACCAGATGATTGCTCATATCCGTCTCGCCACCAGAGGATCGCTGGAGTATGAAAATACGCACCCTTTTGTGAAGAGGGACCAGTCAGGCCGGACATGGACACTGGCGCATAACGGGACGATATTTGAGAGCCAGGCGTTGAATCCATACGTATATGGCCAGAAAGAGCAGACGGACAGTGAGCGGATTCTTTTGCATACCGTGGACAGGACCAATGGGGAGGAACAGAAAAAAGGAAGGCCACTATCCCAGGAAGAACGGTTTGCGGTAATTGATGCGGTGATGAAAGAGATTACGCCCGAAAATAAGGTGAATCTGCTTTTGTTTGACGGGGAATTATTGTATGTGCATACAAACTACAGGGACAGCCTGCATTTTTTACGGAAAGAGACGGCTGTTTTTGTGTCCACAAGACCGCTAGATAAGGAAAAATGGGAGAAGGTTCCTATGAATACGCTTCTTGCATTTGAGTCGGGCAGATGCAAGTATACAGGGAAACCCCATGAAAATGAATTCTTTGACAGTGAAGAAAAAATGAGGATGCTTTTTTTAGATTATGCGGGACTGTAGCGGGAGCAGTTAATATGACAAATAAGAAATCAGACTATACAGATGAAGAATTAAAACGGTGGATAGAAGACGGTGCGTTCTTTGAAATGCTTATAGCAAAAGCAGACAGGCTTCGCCGGGAATATTATGGGGATAATGTATATCTCCGAGGTCTGATTGAATTTACGAATCACTGTAAAAATAATTGTTATTATTGTGGAATCAGGCGAAGCAACACGAATGTACAAAGATACCGAATGACTATAGAGGAAATCCTGGCATGCTGTCAGGAAGGCGATAAGTTAGGATACCGTACTTTTGTACTTCAGGGAGGTGAGGATGTTTTTTATTCCGATGGCGAAATTTGCAGGATAATAAATAGAATCAAGGAAATGTATCCGGATTGTGCGGTAACATTATCCATAGGGGAATGCAGTAGGGAAAGCTATCTTGCATATTTCCGCGCAGGGGCAGACCGTTATTTACTGAGGGAAGAAACTGTGAATGAGAGACATTATCAAAAGCTACACCCCAAAAACATGAGCGGCAAAAACAGGCAGAAGTGCCTGTGGAACCTAAAAGAAATCGGCTTTCAGGTGGGTGCTGGATTTATGGTGGATTCCCCATTTCAGACAACAGAGGATTTGATACAGGATTTGAGATTTTTACAAGAACTGCAGCCAGATATGATAGGAATTGGACCGTATCTGAGACATTCGAATACTCCATTTGCCTTGTATAAGAATGGAAGCATAGAGAAAACACTGCGTCTGATTTCTATTCTGCGGATATTGTTTCCATATGCTTTGCTTCCGGCGACTACAGCACTTGGAACGATTCATCCGATGGGGAGGGAACTGGGGCTAAAGGCGGGGGCAAATGTTCTCATGTCAAATTTATCTCCGACCAAAGTGCGTAATAAATATGAGCTATATGATAACAAAATTTGTACCGGCGATGAGGCGGTAAAATGTCGTGCCTGCATTGAGAGAAGAGTGAGGAGCGCAGGTTATCAGATTGCTGTAGGCCGTGGAGATGTAAAGAGGAAGAAATAAAGTGTATGCTGAACAAAGCATAAATGCGTGGGGCATAGGGACATGAAGTACTGCATTTGTACCGGCTGTGGCGGGTTTGCTCAAGGCCGGCGAAGTGATAATGGATTTGACTGACTATGCGAACAAGGAGCTATGAGTATGGAAGAACAAACAGCGTCAAAAGAACAATTCAAGAAATTGGAAGCTTTAAAAAATTATTTGAAAGGACTGGAAAGTGTTGCTGTTGCCTTTTCCGGTGGTGTGGATTCTACATTTCTTCTGAAAACGGCACATGATGTTCTGGGGGATGATTGTATTGCGGTTACAGCAAGATCCTGTTCTTTTCCAGAAAGGGAATTTGGCGAGGCCAGAGACTTTTGTGCGGCAGAGGGAATTCGCCACATTATAGTAGAATCAGAAGAATTGGAAATAGAAGGGTTTGGTAAAAATCCTCCGAACCGCTGTTATTTGTGTAAACGGGAACTGTTTGAAAAAATTAGGGAAATTGCAAAACGGGAAAATATAAAGACTATCGCAGAAGGTTCTAACCTGGATGATGACGGAGATTATCGTCCTGGATTGCAGGCAGTGGCTGAATTTGGAATAAAAAGTCCGTTAAGAAACAGTGGGATGTCGAAAGCAGATATACGCATATTGTCGAAGACTATGGGGCTTGCAACATGGAATAAGCAGTCCTTTGCCTGCCTTTCGTCCAGATTTGCATATGGAGAAACGATAAGCAGAGAAAAATTATCCATGGTGGATCATGCGGAACAGTTGCTTTTGGATCTTGGATTTCATCAAGTGCGTGTACGAATTCATGATAAGATAGCAAGGATAGAAGTGATGCCGGATGAATTTGAAAAATTGCTACGCAGCAGGGAGGACGTTGTAAATAAACTAAAAGAAGAGGGATTTACTTATATTACGATGGATCTGCAGGGATACCGGACAGGCAGTATGAATGAGATTCTGTGAACTGTCAGCGTTATGGATTTAGAAAATATATGAGGGAAAAAAGATGACATTAATTCAAGTGCATTATCTGATTGTGATTGCAGAAACAAACTCTTTGAATAAAGCAGCAGAACAGTTATATGTGTCACAGCCGTCCCTAACCAGTGCAATCAAAGAGCTGGAAAAAGAACTGGGAGTTACCCTGCTTTACAGGAGTGGAAGGGGAGTTACGCTGACCAATGACGGAGTGGAGTTTCTGCTTTATGCAAAACAGCTCTACAGTCAGTACGAGGCGGTTTTGGAAAAATATGGAATGGGCGGCGCCCATAAGAAGAAATTTGGAGTGTCCACACAGCATTATTCTTTTGCAGTAAAAGCATTTGTAGATATGGCAAAGGAATTTGATATGTCAAGATATGAATTTGCTGTCAGGGAAACCAGGACGGCGGAGGTAATCCGTGACGTCAGTACCATGAAAAGTGAGATTGGCATCCTCTATCTTTGTGATTTTAACCGGAAATCTATGGAAAAGCTTTTAAAATCAGCGAGCCTGGAATTTCATCATCTCATAGAATGTCAGGCGTATGTCTATATTTGGAAGAAGCATCCGCTGGCAAAGGAAAAGACGATCCAATTCGAGCAGTTGAACGGATATCCCTGTCTGTCTTTTGAACAGGGAGAAAACAGTTCCTTTTATTTTGCAGAAGAAATCCTCTCAACGAATGAGTACTCACAGGTTATTAAGGCAAATGACCGTGCGACGATGCTGAACCTGATGGTTGGCCTGAACGGCTATACCCTTTGTTCTGGGATTATCTGTGAGGAGCTGAATGGAAGTGATTATATTGCGGTTCCCTTTCAGGAAGATGAGCAGAATCCCAACAGTGTGATGGAGATTGGATATGTTGTAAGAAAAAATACAATCTTAAGTAAAATGGGGGAATTGTATGTTGATAAACTGAAAAAGTATCTGCATATTTCCTGAGAAAAAAACAAACAGATAAATGGCATGGTTAAATAATATAGAATTGGATGTTTTGATAATGCCAGTATTGCGTTAATATTTATATGAACTTGCAGGAATGATTAAGGAGGAATCAGACATGGATATGGAAAGATATGGATTGAACAAACAGTTGGCACAGATGTTAAAGGGCGGTGTGATTATGGATGTGACTACGCCTAAGCAGGCTGAAATAGCAGAAAAGGCAGGCGCATGTGCGGTTATGGCATTGGAGCGGATTCCCGCGGATATCCGTGCGGCAGGCGGTGTATCGAGAATGAGCGATCCGAAGATGATCAAAGGGATTCAGGAGGCAGTGACAATCCCGGTTATGGCGAAATGCAGGATTGGACATTTTGTGGAGGCACAGATTTTAGAGGCCATAGAGATTGATTATATTGATGAAAGTGAGGTGCTTTCTCCGGCGGATGATGTATATCATATTGATAAGCGGAAATTCAAGGTTCCATTTGTGTGCGGAGCAAGAGATCTTGGAGAGGCGCTCCGAAGAATTAACGAAGGGGCGTCAATGATCCGAACAAAGGGAGAACCGGGAACCGGCGATGTGATCCAGGCTGTCCGGCACATGCGGATGATGAATCAGGAAATTGCGAAAATTGTTTCTATGCGTGAGGATGAACTGTTTGAGGAGGCAAAGAATTTAAAAGTACCTTATGAGCTGGTAGCGTATGTACATAAAAATGGCCGCCTTCCGGTTGTGAATTTTGCGGCGGGGGGAGTTGCTACACCGGCAGATGCAGCCCTGATGATGCAGCTTGGCGCGGAGGGGGTTTTTGTGGGATCGGGTATCTTTAAATCCGGAGATCCCCAGAAGCGTGCGGCGGCAATCGTGAAAGCAGTTACGAATTATGAGGACAGCAGGCTGTTAGCAGAACTTTCTGAGGATCTTGGAGAGGCGATGGTGGGAATCAATGAGCAGGAAATAGAACTCCTGATGGCAGAGAGGGGCAGATAGGATGAAAGTTGCGGTACTTGCGGTTCAGGGAGATTTTATTGAGCATCAAAAGAAACTGAAAGATCTGGGGGCATCCTGTATAGAGCTTCGTAAAAAAGATGATTTGGAGAAGGACTTTAACGGTCTGATCTTGCCGGGAGGCGAGAGTACTGTCCAGGGGAAATTGTTGAAAGAATTAGGGATGTATTCTCTGTTGAAGGAAAAGATTGCATGTGGGATGCCGGTGCTTGCAACCTGTGCGGGACTGATTCTTCTGGCAGAAAAATTGACCAATGATCAACATGTCTATTTTGGAACACTTCCGGTAAAGGTGAAACGAAATGCTTATGGCAGGCAGCTGGGAAGCTTTCATACGGAGCAGGAAATGAAAGGGATTGGAAAAGTTCCTATGACATTTATACGGGCGCCTTATATTGAGGAAACCGGAAATGGAGTGGAAATTCTTTCATCAGTGGAAGGTAAAATTGTGGCAGTGAAATATGGAATGCAGTATGGTATGGCATTTCATCCAGAATTAGACAGGGACAACAGAATACATGAAATGTTTCTGGATGCGGTCAGGAATAGCGTTTAACGGATATCTGGTTATAAATTGAATTTATAGCCAGATATTTTTTTCATGTATTAGACAAAACAAACCTATCATGCTAGTATGTTTATAGAATTTAAAGAAGGAGGAATTTAAAATGGCAAATATAAATGATTCAAAAAACTGGGGTTTTGAGACAAGACAGTTACACATCGGGCAGGAACAGGCAGATCCGGTTACGGATGCAAGGGCAGTTCCGATTTATGCGACTACTTCTTATGTGTTCCATGATTCACAGCATGCGGCAGACCGTTTCGGACTTCGGGATGCGGGAAATATTTATGGAAGGCTGACAAACCCGACACAGGATATTTTTGAACAGCGGATCGCGTCTTTAGAGGGCGGTGTGGCAGCGCTGGCTGTGGCGTCCGGCGCGGCGGCAATTACTTATACCTTCCAGGCGCTGGCGAAGGCCGGAGAACATATTGTGGCATCCAAGACAATCTACGGAGGGACATACAATCTGCTGGCTCATACACTACCATTGACAAATAATGTTACGACAACTTTTGTAGACCCGGAGGCAGAAGGTTCCTTTGAGGCGGCGATCCGGGATAACACGAAAGCAATCTTTGTGGAGACTCTGGGCAATCCGAATTCCAATCTGGCTGACTTAGAAGAACTTGCGAAGCTCGCCCATAAGCATCAGATCCCACTGGTAGTGGATTCTACATTTGCAACGCCGTATCTGATCCGCCCGATTGAATATGGAGCCGATATTGTGGTCCATTCCGCAACAAAATTTATCGGCGGGCATGGAACAGCAATTGGCGGTGTGATTGTTGACAGCGGCAATTTTGACTGGAAAGCCTCCGGAAGATATCCGTGGATTTCTGAAGCGAATCCAAGCTACCATGGAGTATCTTTTGCAGACGCGGTGGGGGCGGCGGCTTTCGTGACCTATATCCGTGCGGTCATCCTGCGTGATACGGGTGCAACGCTTTCCCCATTCCATGCGTTTCTTTTCCTGCAGGGGCTTGAGACGTTATCGCTCCGGGTGGAGCGCCATGTTAGCAATGCGCTGAAGATCGTCCGGTATCTTGCGGATCATCCGCAGGTAGAGGCAGTACATCATCCGTCCCTTGAGGGCGAGCCCAGCCATGAACTGTATCAGAAATATCTTCCGGAAGGCGGCGGTTCCATTTTTACATTTGAGATTAAGGGAGACGCGAAGACGGCGCAGACATTTATCGATCATCTTGCGATTTTCTCACTGCTGGCAAATGTGGCGGATGTGAAATCGTTGGTGATCCATCCTGCGACTACCACCCACAGCCAAAGCACGGAGGAAGAACTTCTGGAGCAGGGAATCAAACCGAATACAATCCGTCTTTCTATTGGTATCGAGAAAGTGGAAGATTTGATCGCTGCGCTGGATGAAGCATTTGAAGCAATTAAATAGGAAGAACATGAAGTGTTTGCAGAAGCCGTTTATACGATTATAAGAAGTTAGTAACGGTATAAGAAGAAGCAATCTATCAGAATATATATCCCGGCGAAAAATTAAACAGTCGGTTTTTTGCCGGGATTGGGAAAGGGATGAGATGTCAGGTGTCGGAAGACAGAAAAAATGATGAATACATGAAACTGCTAAGACAGATAGTGGAAGAATTAAAATTTGGCTCTGTTACTCTGACAGTACAGGACGGCAGAGTTGTCCAGATACAAAAAGAAGAGAAAATAAGGATATAAACTGACTGGAAAACCAGAGGTTTTATTGATATAGGTTATGGAAGCTATGTCTTTAAAGTCTCTTTTTTATTGTGCTGCGGAAAGGATGAGAAATATGAGCGGTAAAAGTATGATAAGACTGGATCATATATATAAGAAATTTTACGGAAAAAAGGAAGAATTTCTTGCTGTCAGGGATGTCAATATGGAAATAGAAAAAGGTGAAATATTTGGCATCATAGGGTTTTCCGGAGCCGGAAAATCAACGTTGGTCAGATGTATCAATCTGTTGGAGTATCCAACAGAAGGCGCTGTATATGTTGGCAATACAAATCTGATGGCGGTGGGATCAGGAGAACTTAGAAAGATACGCCAAAGAATGGGAATGATTTTCCAACAGTTTAATTTATTGGAGCAAAGGAATGTAATTGAAAATATCTGTTATCCTCTGGAACTTGCCAGGGTAAAAAAGAAAGATAGATTAAAGAGGGCAAAAGAACTGCTGGAGCTGCTAAAGAAGATTAACAAATCATACGGGGTGACTATGATTGTCATTACCCATGAGATGAAGGTTGCAGAGCAGATCTGTGATAGAATTGCGGTCATGAGTGAGGGGGAAATTGTAGAATCTGGAATGGTAAAGGAGATTTTCCTGAATCCCAGGTCGGAAACGGCAAGAAAGCTGATCCTGCCTGATCATCAGCAGGATGAAATGGGGAAAGATAGAAAGATATTGAGGATTGCATTTGACGGACAATCTTCTTTTGATCCGATTGTTTCTGAATTAGCAGTGTACTGTAATGAATTGATTAATATCCTCGGAGCGAATACGCAGAACATTGGAGGTAAGGCATATGGGCAGATTCTAATTGAACAGCCTGAAAATGAAAAGACATGCAGGAAGATCAGGCAATTTTTGAAAGAAAAAAAGATATACTTTGAGGAAGGAAGAAATTATGAGCCAGGAAATGATAGAGCTGCTTTTTAAGGGAACCGGAGAAACATTATACATGGTGTTGGTTTCTTCGGCATTTGCTTATTTGATAGGAATTCCACTGGGAGTGCTGGTATATGTGACTGATACGAACAGCATCTGTAGAAACAGGGGGATTAATCTGGCAGTGGGAGGAATCATTAATTTGGTTCGTTCAATTCCATTTTTGATTCTGCTGGTGGCAATCCTTCCATTTACAAGGTGGGTAGTGGGAACCAGTATTGGTTCCACGGCAACCATTGTCCCGTTAGTGGCAGCGGCAGCGCCTTATGTGGCCCGCATGGTGGAATCTTCTCTAAAGGAAGTAAACGAGGGGGTAATTGAAGCGGCACAGGCAATGGGGTCATCCGTATTTCAGATTATCTGTAAAGTGCTTCTCCCGGAAGCCATGCCTTCCCTAGTTGTCGGGGTTACAATTTCATTGGCAACAATACTTGGCTATTCTGCAATGGCAGGATTTGTCGGTGGAGGCGGGTTAGGAGCGATTGCAACCAACTATGGATATTATCGGTATGACAGTGAAACCATGCTGATTACTGTAGTTTTGCTGGTAGTAATTGTACAGTTGTTTCAGGAGGGGGGGCTATGGTTAGTAAATCGGATTGATAAGCGGATGAAATAATAGTAAAAAACAGGAGGAGATTTTGTGGATATTAGTATTTTATCAATAGCTTCTGTGACTGTTACAGTCATTTTGTTTGGAGTGTTGTCTTATTTGGGAAGGAAAAAGAATATTGATTTTGGAGTGTTGACGATACTTGCACTTATTTTTGGAATTTTAATTGGAATTGTATTTAAAAACCATGTGGAATTAACGACAGTTTTTGGAAAAATATATGCGAATGTTATATCTGCGCTTGTAATTCCATTGTTATTTGTAAGTATTATTTCAAGTATATCATCTTTAGAAAATATAAGAAAATTGAAAACAATTGGTTTAAAAAGTATATTTTGGCTGATTGTAAATACTTTTACTGCTTCAGTACTTACACTTATAATTGCAGGAAATTTAAAAGCAGGAAAAGCAATAAATTTTACGTTGCCCGCAGATTATGATGTAAGAGAAGTGCCAAGGTTTCTTGATACAATTGTTGGATTGTTTCCCAAGAATATTGTAGCACATGCAGCAAATGGAGAAATAATTCCTTTCATTGTTTTTACAATTCTTGTGGGAGTTGCACTTGTATATTTGCAGGGACAGAACAATGAAGAAGCAGTACCATTTAAAAATTTTATAGATTCAGCAAACAAACTGATGTTTATAATTGTAGAATTTGTAATTGATCTAACACCTTTTGCAGTGCTTTCGCTTATTGCAAATGCTGTAAGTACTTATGGTGTTGCAGAACTGGTTCCATTATTGGGTATTCTTGCATTAGCTTATATCTTATGCGCGATTCAAATGTTTATCATTGATGGGGCATTAATTCAAATTGTTGGAGGGTTAAATGCGCTAAAATTTTTTCGGGGATTCTGGCCTGCTCAGGTGGTTGCATTTACTTCACAATCCAGTGTGGGAACAATACCGGTTACTATAAAACAATTGGTGTCTGGACTTGGGGTTAATGAAGATATTGCGTCATTTATCGCAGCTCTTGGGGCAAATCTAGGAATGCCAGCTTGTGCAGGTATTTGGCCAATGCTATTAGCGGTACTTGCAATTAATATTTTTGATATACCATATTCGTTAGGTCAATATGTATTTTTGATTGTGCTTACACTAATCGTTTCCATTGGGACGGTAGGAGTTCCAGGTACATCTACGGTGACAACAACAGCAATTTTTACAGCAGCGGGACTGCCGGTGGAGATTATAGTGCTTTTGGTCCCAATTTCAAGTATTGTTGATATGATGCGTACAGCAACAAACGTGACGGGAGCCGCAACAGCAGCGATACTCGTTGCAAAATCGGAGCAGCTTCTTGATTGTGAAATATATAATCATAGAGGTGGTTCAGAAAAATTAGGGGATGCAGTTACACAGCATTAATGAATTCATAGAAAAGGAGAATAATTATAATGAAAAACAGAATAATAGGATTGATAATAATTACGGCATTAACAGCAGGAGTTTTAACGGGCTGCGGTCAATCATCAGGGACGGTTTCTAAGGATAAGAATTCGGAGCAACATTCTGAAATTGAAAAAGAACTGGAACCAATCAGAGTTGGTGCAGGTGTAACTCCTCATGCAGAGATATTAAGAGAAATTCAAGATGATATTGTCAATATTGGTTGACACTTTTTTTACAAGGATATCAATGCCTAAGCAGCAGTATCCAGAGATTCATAATATCTCTGCCGCTTGACCATAGGAGGAAGCCCCTCATTGGAAGAGCATATTCTCCTGTTGTTCCAATAACTGATGAAATATCTCCAGATGAGGGTTTTCAGTTCCTCTACTGTCATTCTTTCTGTGTCATGCCTTCCATAGATGAGTTCTTCCTTCATCCGAGCCCACATGCTCTCACAACGGGCATTGTCATGGCAGCGTCCGCTGGCGCTGTTCATGCTCTGGAGAATGCCATACTTTGCTACTGCCCTGCGGTAGGTCTCACTGGTGTATTGAGATCCACGGTCAGAATGGATGATGGCTCCCCTGAGCGCCGGGTAAGACCGGACCGCATTGGTAAGCGTACGCTCGCATAGTACGGCTTTCATGTTTGTATCCATTGCCATGCCCAGAACTGCAGCATCGAAACAGTCAAATATGGCGGATACATAGAGTTTTCCATCTTTTGCTTTGATCTCGGTTATGTCCGTGATACATTTTTTGAGTGGTTCACTGGAGTTGAAATCCCTTTTCAGCAGGTCCTCAGATTTACGCGCCTCACGATCTGCTTTGGTGATCCCATTTGGTCTGTGTTTCGGGCGATGGCTCAGCCCGATCTCTTCCATGATGCGGTAGACAGTGCGTTCACTGGGAATGCGGACCCCTTCCGGCTGTTTTAAAAGAAGCGCCTGATACATACGGATCCGTCCGTAAGTGTCGTTGCATTCATCCTCAGACACGACTGTCCTCATGGCATCAGCTAACTGCTGGTATTTCCACGGACGGTCTTTGTTTGCCAGATATTTATAAAATCCCTGCCGCGTCACTTTCAGCATCCGGCAGTAGAAA
>OFFY01000649.1_pt1 | contig 34115 bp, 29 predicted proteins | sample 1521481 | NCBI WGS metagenome assembly OFFY01 (sample SAMEA3504117, study PRJEB24116) | mouse gut metagenome | biome: mouse gut; feature: mouse-associated habitat; material: faeces | place: Denmark | collected 2011
TCTTGGAAATAAGCAGATAAAGTCGAGAATAGAAGTAATGAAAAAAGCAGGAAGAATAGGCGGGGTATGTTCAAAATTGCTAAAAATCTTAATAAAGGGCAGGATTTTTAGGTTTTGAAGCAGAGAACACATGTCGTCTGTTTGGAGAGCTTTTTCTGCCATACATCCAGATGCTGACAACATCAGAGACAGGTTTTATGCGTGTCCTTTCATTATACCAAGGATAAAATGGAATTTCCTTATATATAATGGAATATCAAGGAGATAATACAATGGAAGCCAACACATTAATTAGAAAAATTCACATGAATTGTCCGGTATGTGGCAAAAAATGAAATTGAAGAAAGAAAAAGAACAACAACTATTACACTGAAAGGGGAAGAGGTTGCCTACGAAGAGAGGTTCTATTTTTGTGCAAACGCCGACGAAAATGAGAACGAGTTTGAAGTAGGCGCAATGACCAATGAGAATCTTCTGAATGCAAGAAATGCTTATCGAGTTAAGATGGGATTACTTACATCTGATGAAATTGTAGCGATTAGAGAAAGCTGTGGTTTATAGTTAAGTGTCGTGACTCAAGAAATATTGGAGGAGAAAGGATATGTCAACATTGGAGAAAACGATAGATTTATTAAATGCTCTGCCGGAAAACCAAATTGAAATGATATTACGCGAAAGTCACTGGAAGAATACAGAGAGGAAAGGATGCGAATGTCTGAATCTGGTTGAATCTCCCGAACTGGCCCAATTTCCCTCTTGACAAACCCCGCCACATATTCTATAGTAAGGAAGTCCCAAGCAATAGAACGAAACCAACAAAAGCAGCGACGAAGAGGAGTACGCATCACCCCTTATCAGAGAGGATGGCCGTCCCGCCGGGCGGGAAGCTGAGAGGCTGTCCGAAGGAAGGAATGCGGAAGGTAGCTTCCGAGCCGGGAGCCTGAATGGATACGCAATTTGAGTAGAGAGTAAGGTTTCACGGGTTATCCCCGTTACAGGATAGGACTTTAGCAGAAGTCGCTTAAGGCAGCAGGGCGTGAGTCCGGCTGTGAACAAAGGTGGTACCGCGTTGATGACGCCCTTTGCCGATGAGAGTCGGCAGAGGGCTATTTTTTTCGGAAAACAGGAAAGGAGCAGAAAATATGAGCAAGGAACTGGCAAAGACCTATGATCCCAGAGGTCTGGAAGAAAGACTGTATCAAAAATGGCTGGACAAGAAATATTTCCACGCGGAGGTAGACTACGATAAAAAACCTTTCACCATCGTGATCCCGCCTCCGAATATTACGGGACAGCTCCACATGGGCCACGCCCTGGACAACACCATGCAGGATATCTTGATCCGCTTCAAGCGCATGCAGGGCTATAACGCCCTCTGGCAGCCGGGCACGGACCATGCCTCCATTGCCACCGAGGCGAAGATCGTAGAAAAGCTGAAGGAAGAGGGCACGGACAAGAACGAGCTGGGCAGGGAGAAATTTTTAGAGCGTGCCTGGGACTGGAGGAGAGAGTACGGCGGGCGCATCGTGGAGCAGCTCAAGAAGCTGGGCTCTTCCTGTGACTGGGACAGGGAGCGTTTTACCATGGACGAGGGCTGCAACCGGGCGGTCACGGAAGTCTTTGTGAAAATGCACAAAAAGGGCTATATCTATAAGGGGTCCCGAATCGTTAACTGGTGTCCCGTGTGCAATACATCCATCTCCGATGCGGAAGTGGAGTATGAGGAGCAGGCGGGCCATCTGTGGCATATCAAATACCCTGTGATGAAGGACGACGGCACGCCCAGCGATACGGAGTTTCTGACCTTTGCCACCACCAGGCCGGAGACTATGCTGGGGGATACTGCGGTAGCAATCCATCCGGAGGATGAGCGTTACGCCCATCTTATCGGAAAGAGCGTGATGCTGCCCCTGATGGACAGGGTGATCCCCGTGGTTACAGACACTTACGTGGACAGGGAATTCGGTACAGGCGTGGTGAAGATCACGCCGGCCCATGACCCAAACGACTTCGAGGTGGGAAAGCGGCATAATCTGCCCGAGGTCAATATCATGAACGACGACGCCACCATCAATGCCAACGGCGGCAGGTTTGCGGGCATGGAGCGCTACGAGGCCAGGAAGGCCATTGTGAAGGAGCTGGAAGACTTAGGCCTGTTGGTGAAAATAGAGGATTACAGCCATAATGTGGGCACCTGCTACCGCTGCCACAGCACGGTGGAGCCCCTGATAAAGGAACAGTGGTTCGTTAAGATGGAGGAGCTGATCAAGCCCGCGGTGGAGGCCGTGAAGAAGGGCGAGATCCGGCTGGTTCCCGAGCGAATGGAGAAGATATATTACAACTGGACGGACAATATCCGCGACTGGTGCATCAGCCGCCAGCTCTGGTGGGGGCACAGGATACCTGCTTATTACTGTGACGGGTGCGGGGAGACCATAGTGGCGAAAGAGGCGCCGAAGGTCTGTCCGAAATGTGGCGGGACCCATTTTACACAGGATCCGGATACGCTGGACACCTGGTTCTCTTCCGCGCTGTGGCCCTTCGAGACTTTTGGGTGGCCGGATCAGACGGAGGATCTGAAATATTTCTATCCTACGGATGTGCTGGTGACGGGCTATGACATCATTTTCTTCTGGGTTATCCGGATGATTTTCTCCGGCTATGAGCAGATGGGAGAGAAGCCTTTCCACACGGTGCTCTTCCACGGCCTGGTTCGGGACAGCCAGGGGCGCAAGATGTCCAAATCCCTGGGCAACGGCATCGATCCCTTGGAGATTATCGAAAAGTACGGGGCCGATGCTCTGCGTCTGACGCTGATCACCGGAAACGCGCCCGGAAACGATATGCGTTTCTACTATGAAAGGGTAGAGAACAGCCGGAATTTCGCGAATAAGGTATGGAATGCCTCCCGTTTCATCATGATGAATATGGACGGGGACGAGATTACCGAGCCGGAGCCGGGGCAGCTGCAGCCGGTAGACAGATGGATTCTGTCCAAATTAAATGATCTGGTGAAGGAAGTCACTGATAATATGGAGAACTATGAACTGGGTATCGCCGTACAGAAGGTGTATGATTTCATCTGGGATGAATTCTGCGACTGGTATATCGAGATGGTAAAGCCCAGGCTCTACGCGGGGAAACGCAGGCCGGAGACGGAAAGTGTCAGGGAAACGGATCAAGCTGTCACTGCGGGCGGGGAAAGCGTTGGGGAAGAAGGCCGCTGCTGCACTGACAAAGAAGGCATCGGCCTCGCCGCAGACAGCTCACAGAACAGGTCAGCCGTAAGCCGCAACGCGGCTCTCTGGACGCTGAAGACGGTCCTCACCGACGCCTTAAAGCTTCTGCATCCCTATATGCCCTTTATTACAGAGGAAATATACTGCACGCTGCAGGGTGGAGACGGAGAGGAATCTGTCATGATCAGCAAATGGCCCGAGTACAGCGCAGACAGATGCTTTGCGGAAGAAGAGAAGGATATGGAGATCATCAAGGAAGCCGTGAGAGGTATCCGCAATATCCGCAGCGAGATGAACGTGGCGCCGGGCAAAAAGATAGCGGTGCATGTAGTCAGCGAGCGGGAGGATATCCTGACCACTTTCTCGGAAGGAAAGCTGTTTTTCGCCTCTTTGGCCGGGGCAAATGAGGTCACCATGTTACGTCGTCGTCCGGAAGAGAAAGCCGCAGAAGAGCAGGGTCAGGCAGAGGGGGCAGGAAACTATGCCGAAGCCGGGGAGACTGCATTCGCAGCGGAAGGCGCCGGTCAGGAGACGGACATGGCGGACAACTCCGTGTCCGTGGTGATTCCGGGGGCTACCTTATATCTTCCGTTAGCCGATCTGGTGGACATCGGGCAGGAGATCGAACGTCTGCGCAGGGAGCAAAAGCGCCTGGAGGGAGAGCTGGCCAGGGTGAACGGCATGCTTTCCAATGAAAGATTCCTGTCCAAGGCTCCGGAGGCGAAGGTGGCCCAGGAGCGGGAGAAGCTTGCAAAATATACCCAGATGATGGAGCAGGTGACCAAGCGGCTGGCACAGCTGGAGCGGGCCTGAGGAGTCCGGCATGGACTGTAGTGGAGCGTAGACCAACGCAGTACCGATAAGGATGACGAGTGTGCATTATGCAAGGATGAATGCAATGATGTATTGGCCGGGGCATCGGCAGTAAGCTTCGGACTCTCCGATATGGCGGCCCGGGGTACGGATGTGGAACCTATAATTAGAATCGAGGAATACAAGCTTGAAAGAGAAGTCTATAACAACTTTTGAGGAAGCTGAAAATTATATCAACGATCTGCCGCGCTTTACCTCCAAAAATTCCATGGAGGATACGAAGGCTTTTCTGCACAGGCTGGGCGATCCCGACAGGGATATGCGCATCATTCATGTGGCGGGCACAAACGGGAAAGGCTCCGTCTGTGCCTGCATGCGCAGCATTTTGGAAGCGGCAGGATATCGTACGGCGGTATTTACGTCGCCGCACCTGGTGTGCATCAGGGAGCGGTTTGTGATAAACGGGGAGATGATTTCGGAGAGGGCCTTTCTGGATGCTTTTCTGGAAATCTACGGTAAACTGGACTGGCATGGGGAGGAGACGGTGGAAGCCGGTTATCATCCCACTTATTTTGAATACCTGTTTTTCATTGCCATGCTGGTATTTCATAAGGGGAAACCGGACTTCTGTATTTTGGAGACAGGGGTGGGAGGCAGGCTGGATGCCACGAATTCGGTATTCAAAAAGGAAATATCCGTGATTACACATATCGGGCTGGACCATGTGGAGTATTTGGGAGATACGATAGGGAAAATTGCCTTTGAGAAAGCGGGCATCATGCAGCGGGGCGTTCCGGCCGTGTATTGGAGGACTTCCCCGGAAGCGGAGGCGGTATTGCGGCAGCAGGCGGAGAATCTTGGAATTTCCGCATACTCCGTGTCGGAAAATGACTACTCTTTTTCAAATTTTAAGAGAAAAAGCATTGATTTTTGTGTACGTACTGAGTATTATAAATATATTACGCTGACCCTGCATACCATTGCAGCTTATCAGATGGAAAACTGTGCGTTGGCCATCCATGCACTGGAGGTACTGGACGGGGGGAGGACCATTACGAAAGAACAGATTCAGGAAGGCGTAGGCGCATTTTTCTGGGCAGGGCGGATGGAGGAAGTGCTTCCGGAAGTCTATGTGGACGGCGCGCACAATGCGGACGGTATGAGGGCTTTTCTGGAGACCGTGGCAGCGGACGGCTGGGAAGGCGCAAGGAGCCTCTGTTTCAGTGTGGTGAAGGATAAGGATTATGAGCGCATGGCGAAGATGCTGAAGGAGTCGGAACTGTTCGGGAAGATTACGGTGGCGGGAATGCGGGGCGGACGGGCGCTGGCAGCAGAGAAGCTGGAAGGGCTGTTCGGCTCTCCGGGCCCGGAGGTAGCGGCATATGATCATGTGGAGGATGCTCTTTATGCGCTGTTTAGGGAGCGGAAGGCGCAGGAGCGTATCTATGCGGTGGGAAGTCTGTATTTGGTGGGAGAGATAAAGGAGCTGCTGGATAATGATAAATTTCGAAGAAGAATTGAAGAAATTCCATCCCAGTCTTGAGGTGGAGGATGCGGAGGATGCCATTTATCATCAGGATTTGACGGATATAGCCGATATGTTGGTGAAAAAGATCATGGAAACCGGACAGGAAAGTACACAGGGATTTGAGAAGGAGTAATCATGTATTGTTATCATTGTGGATGCCGTTTGTCGGAGCATGATTTTTGCACTGCCTGCGGGGCTGACGTCGCTTTGTATAAGAAGGTGATCTATGTCTCCAATATGTATTACAATGAGGGGCTGGAGAAAGCCGGTGTGAGAGATTTGTCCGGAGCTATTGTCAGCCTGCGTCAGAGTTTAAAATTTAATAAAAATAATATAAGAGCCCGCAATCTGCTGGGGCTGGTGTATTTTGAAATGGGAGAGACCGTGAGCGCCCTTCGGGAATGGGTGATCAGCAAGAACATGCGCCCGAAAAAGAATATCGCAGGCGAGTACATCGATAAAGTGCAGTCCAATTCTAACCGGCTGGACTCTCTCAACCAGACCATCAAGAAATATAACCGTGCGCTTGCCCTGTGCCGTCAGGACAGCAGGGATCTGGCGGTGATTCAGCTGAAAAAGGTTCTGTCCATGAATCCCCGTTTCATGCGTGCCCATCAGCTGCTGGCCCTGCTGTATATGGACAGACAGGAGTGGGAGCGGGCAGAGCGGGAATTGCGCAAGTGCATGGAGATAGACAGGAATAACCTTCAGACGACAAGCTATCTGAAGGAAGTGGAACGGATGCTGATGCCTGAGGAGGGGGTTAAACAGCCGGTCAGGCGCAGAACGGAAGAGGCTGTAAGGTATCAGACGGAGAATGAGATCATCATTCAGCCGCTGAATGTGAAGGAACCGAAGCGGAACGGACTTTCTACCTTATTTAATATAGGGATCGGGCTGGTCATCGGGCTGGCGGCCATGTATTTCCTGGTGGTTCGGGAGGTGGAGACGAGAGTCCGCAGCGAGGAACAAGAGGTCATCACCAGGATCAGCAGCGAATCCGACACGAAGACCGCCCGGATCCAGGAACTGGAAAGCCAGCTGGCCGAAATGAACGAAAACCTTACATCGCTTCAGGGTGAGATCGACGAATATGTGGGGGTGAACGGCACATTGCAGGTGACGGAGGAGTTGACCCAAATTGCGGCGCTGTATCTGGAGACCAAGGATGTGGCGGCGGTTACGCCTCAGCTGGAAGCGCTGAGCCAGCGGGTGAATCTGGAGGAGATGTCGGAGGGTTTTCAGAGGCTGTACCGGTCGCTGATTCCGGAGATCGCAGCCGTTTATTTCGCTGAGGGGACGAGTCAGTTCAATGCGGGAAATTATGCGGCGGCAGCGGAGTCTCTTGAGAAGGCTTTCGCCTATGACCAGACCAATGAGGAGGCGATTTATCAACTGGCTCAATCCTATCGGATTCTGAAGGAAAACGAGAAGGCCATCGCCGCTTATGACAAGGTGATCGAACTGTTCCCCGAGTCGTGGAGGGCGGAGAATGCGCAGTCTTATAAGGACCGGCTGACGGGAAACTGATAAAAATACAGGAAAGATACGAAAGAAGAGGATCTGCTGATGAGGGCAGGTTCTCTTTTTTGTGTGCAGGTCCATACACACGCACCCGAAGGAGATTGCCGGCGTGGCGCAGGGGCCGCACAGATTTATTATCAGGGAAAGGATGTGCGGATTATGGAGCAGATAAACGGAGGAGATTTCAGGATCATCGACGACTGCCTGCTGATCAGGCTGCCGGAGGAGATCGATCATCATGGGGCAGGGACTATTTGTGAAAATGCGGACAAGTATCTGCTCAGAGAGGAGGTGCGGAATGTGATTTTTGATTTCGAAAAGACGAAGTTCATGGATTCCTCCGGAATCGGTATCATTATGGGACGTTACCGAAAGATTGCCTGTTTCGGCGGATGCGTCTATGCCATTCATGCGGACAGCCAGATACAGAGGATTTTTCGTCTCTCGGGGCTAAATAAAATTGTGGAGGTACTGGAATCATGAGAAACGAGATGGAGATATGCTTCGATGCGGTTTCGGATAACGAGAGCTTTGCAAGGGTGGCGGTGGCTGCGTTTATTGCCCACCTGAATCCTACGATGGAGGAGATGGCGGACATCAAGACTGCCGTATCGGAGGCGGTGACCAACTCCATTATACACGGTTACGAGAATTTGTACGGCTATGGAAAAATTGCCAGAAAAACCGTTCCTGCCCTGCAGAATCAGGAGCATCCGGAAAAAGTACGCATACATTGTATTTTGGATGAGAAAACGTTACATATCGAGATCTCCGACAGCGGGCGGGGCATTGCGGATGTGGATCAGGCCATGGAGCCTCTGTTTACAACGAAACCGGATTTGGATCGGTCAGGGATGGGATTTGCCTTCATGGAGGCTTTTATGGATACGCTGGAGGTAGAGAGTACGCCGGGAGAAGGGACCACGGTACGGATGATGAAGAAGATAGGAGCCGATACGGCGGCACAATAGGCAGCGGAGGTTTGGTATGGAAGAGATGTCAGTACTGATTGCCAGGTCCCAGGCAGGAGAGAGAGATGCGAGAGAAGTACTGATAGAGAAAAATCTGGGCCTGGTGCGCCATATTGTGAAGCGCTTTGCAGGCAGAGGATATGAGCTGGAGGATCTGTTCCAGATCGGTGTCATCGGATTGATCAAGGCCATCGATAAATTTGACCTGACACTGGGGCTTAAGTTTTCCACCTATGCTGTCCCTGTAATCACAGGGGAGATCAAGCGGTTCCTCCGGGATGACGGACCGGTAAAGGTATCCAGAACCATCAAGGAGAACGGAATGAAGGTAAAGCTGGCAAGACAGCGCCTGCAGGCATCCCAGGGGCGGGAGCCTGCCCTGCGGGAGCTGGCGGAAGCCACCGGTCTGTCTGTGGAGGATGTGGTGCTTGCCATGGAAGCCGGAGGGGAAGTGGAGTCCATATACGCAGCGGTTTACCAGGACGACGGAAGTGAGGTATATCTGGTGGATAAAATCGTGCGGGGAGGTAACGGCTCAGTGGGCAGCAGTACCGTGGGCGGATGTGACGGCGAGGACAGGGAGAAGGAGGAATTGCTGAATCATATGCTGTTAGGCCAGCTTTTGGACAGTCTGGCGCCCGGGGAGAGAGAGCTGATCTGCATGCGGTATTTTCAGAATATGACCCAGACCCAGATTGCGTCCAGTATCGGCGTCAGCCAAGTACAGGTCAGCCGGATGGAAAAGAAGATATTGAAAAAACTGCGGGAAATTGCATTGCGGTAAAATTTGGCTTCATTGCTTAACTTTTTATAAAAAGTGAAAAATATGCTTTTCATCTAAGGACAATTCGTTTACTATAAAAGGGTAGAAACAAATTGAGATTCAGTGAAATGTAAGCGCGGATTTAAAGGGAGAGAAGATGAAAAAGCAGACAGAAGACAGAAACAGGATAGAAGACGGCCAGGCAGCCGTACAGCTTCGGCGCAGCAGATCCCGTTCCGGGAAGAGGACGCTGATCATGCTGGTATGCCTGACGGTGATGGTGGCACTGATGTTTTTGACGGCTTCCGTGTGCGTCTGGATGGACAGAAAGATGAATCGGGACGCGGTTCCTGCCCTGGGAGGAGCGGACGGGAACGGGGGAAGCGTGAATTATGTGGACATTGATGAAGACGGGAATATAGTAGATACCGACGGAAATGTGATCGGGCTGTTAAACGGTGGGGCCGGATACAGCCAGGAAGAGTTGGATCTGCAGGTGGGAAATGCCAGGCAGCAGGCAGCGGCGGAGGTATTGGAGAATATTCGGACAGAGTTAAACAATGGCGATACTATTTTACAGACATTGCGTCCCCTGTATCCGGATGACCTAATCGTTTACAGCGGGGGCCAGTACAATTTCGTCCCCATTAACCGGAATCTGAAATTGCATCAGTATGACCCGGCCAATGTGAATATACTGGAATCCGGTGAGTACCAGTATCTGCAGGACGGGCAGGTGATTTCCCATAAAGGGATCGACGTGTCCAAGCACCAGGGGGAGATCGACTGGAATCTGGTGGCTCAGGATGGGGTGGAATTCGCCTTTATCCGGGTGGGATACAGAGGATACGGCAGCGGCAAGATGGTGGAGGATGAGTATTTTGAGGACAATATCAAAGGGGCCATTGCCGCCGGAATCAAGGTTGGAGTGTATTTTTACAGTCAGGCTGTCAATGAGGAGGAGATTCTGGAGGAGGCCGCCTTCGTATTGGAGAAAATCGCGCCTTACAGGATTGAATGTCCGGTGGTATTCGATGTGGAGCGGGTAGCAGGGGATGAGGGCAGGATGAACAATATCTCTGTAGAGGAGCGCACGGCGCTGACACTGCTGTTTTGCCAGACGATCGAAAGTTCGGGATACCGTTCTATGATTTACCATAATACGGAGATGGGGGTCATGCTGCTGAATCTGGAGGCTCTGGAAGGATATGAGAAGTGGTTTGCGGCCTACAGCGATATCTTTTATTATCCCTATGAGCACAAGATATGGCAGTATTCCCAGACCGGAAAGGTGCAGGGGATCAACGGGGATGTGGATCTGAATATCAGCTTTGCGCCGTTGTGGGAGTAAGAGACGATGTAAAAGGCACGGGTGGTTCGAGACGGAACCGAAATAGAAAAAATGAGGTACATTATGGAGAAAAAAGAGAGAATTTTGGAGAATCTTTTGAAACCGGAGGCGGAATTTTCCCCCATTCCTTTTTGGTTTTTCAACGATGCCTTCGATGAGGAGCGGGTGAGGACGCAGCTGGAGGATTATAAGGCCAAGGGGGTGGACGGCTTTGTGCTGCATCCCAGGATCGGGGTGCCCCGGGAGCTGCCTTATTTATCGGATGCCTATTTTCAGGCGGTACGCTTTATCGTGGAGACGGCGGCGGAGCTGGAGATGAAGGTGGTGCTCTATGATGAAGGCATGTATCCTTCCGGCTCGGCCCATGGCATGGTAGTGGAGAGAGAGCCGGCCTATGCATCCAGGGGTATTATTTTATTGGAGGAAAAAGCCGCAGCTGACAGACTACAGAGAGAGCCGGGGGCGGAAACCATTGTGCGGTTGTCTGATGGACGGCAGATTTTGTACGGTTTTACGGGAGGAACCATCCGGGGGATCCATTTCGGAGAAGACGACGGGGAGCCGGGCGCGCCGAAGGCTGCGGATATTTTGAATCCGGAGGCGGTGGATTTGTTTGTGGAACTGACCCACGACAGATATTATGAGGAGCTGAAGGAATATTTCGGGAATACCGTGATTGCCTTTTTCACGGACGAACCCAGCGCGCTGGGGAGAAACGCGGAAGGGTACAGGCCCTGGGTGAAAGGACTGGAGAGAGAGCTGGAAGCGGCAGGGGGATGTCTGGCCGAACTGGAGGGCCTGTTTACGGATACCGGAAAAAAGATAGCCGGACGGGAAGATCTGACGCAGACAGAGGAAAATGATACGATCCGGATTTATCACAGGCTGATCAAGGAGAAGCTGCGGGAGATTTTCTATGCAAGGCTTTCCGCCTGGTGTGAGGCCCACGGGATCGCGCTCATGGGGCATCCGGCGGAAAGCGACGACATTGAGGAGGAGCTGTATTTTCATATTCCCGGACAGGATCTGATTATGCGCAGGGTGGCGCCGGAGACTGGGGGAGTCAGGGAATTCGATTCCGTACAGGCCAAGCTTTCCGCGGATATTGCCAGGCATCTGGGACGGCGCAGGAATGCCAACGAGTGTTTCGGCGTATGCTGCAGAGAGCAGATTCCCTGGTATATGACGGGCAGTGACATGAAATGGTATATTGACTGGTTGGGTCTAAGGGGTGTAAACTTCTATGTGCCCCATGCCTTTTACTACAGTGTGGAGGGAGCCAGAAAGGGAGAGCGTCCGCCGGATGTAGGACCCAACAATATCTGGTGGAAGCATTACCGCAGATTCTCGGATTATATGAAAAGACTTTCTTTCCTGATGACGGATTCCGTCGACGGGGCGGAGATGGCGGTGCTTTGCGACAACAACCGGGTACCCTATACGGAGATTGCCTGTCTCTATGAAAATCAGACGGAATTCCATTATGTGCCGGCGGCTATACTGGAGAAGGGGGAGGTTGCGGACGGCAGAGTCCGTATCGGGAAGAATGCCTACCGGGGCGTATTGAATGTGCTGGGAGAAGCGTATGAGGCCAGATTCCGGGATATGCTGGGAGAGCTGCTGTGGACCGCGGAGGGCGGCGAGGGAGCGGCCCAGGCGGTGGTGCAGGAGCGGCTTTACGTGGCGGAAGACGGCAAGGATACGGAGCGGCGTGCCATAGCGGAGCGTGCCGTGATGCAGGAGCGGCTTTGCGCGTCGGAAGGCGGCAGCCCCGCGGAGCGGTCCGGCGGAGAGACGATGCAGCCCATGGCACAGCAGCGTTCTTCGGCAGCGGGAGAGGGCAATGGTGCGGGTCGGATCGGCGGAGCATTCCGGACATTGATCCGGGAGCGCTCTTCGGCGGTATGTGAGGGTAAGCACGCGAAGCAGGCAGCTGAGGAGACCGTATATGCCGGGGAATCAGATTTTGGGAAAAGGATCCGCCTGGAGTCCGCCTGCCCGTCCCTGCGGAAGGTAAGCTTATACAAGGATGGCATGTCCATGCTGTTATTCGGAAACGAAGGCAGCGAGCCGATCTGTACCGGGGTCACGGCTCCAGGCCTGAGAGAGCCTCTGTTTGTGGACTTGTGGAGAGGAAACTGCTATCGGGTGGAAGGCGCCGGGGAGAGATTTGTTTTGAGCCTGCAGCCCCGGGAGACCTTACTGATATTGGAGGGGGCCGGAATCATTGAGACGCAGGCTCCGGCCTGCATCTGCGGGGAGGACAGCCATGGAGGAAAGAGAAGGTTGACCGGAATAGTCGGCGGAATGCCCCTTGAAATCCGTAAGGCAGACTGGTACAGAGAAGAGTATGCGGACTGGACAGACCGATTCTCCATAGTAGAGAAGAAGGACAATACCCAGGTGTGCCTGCTGCACTATACTGCATCGGAGCCGGGAGAAACGGTCCGGTTCTGCGTCAGAGCACAGGAGATGGCGGAGTGCTGGTGCAACGGCGCTTTTGCGGATGTAAGCTTCTGGGGAGTACATCGCTTTGAACTGAAAGATCTGCGGGAAGGCGACAATGAGATCCGCCTGGTAATTACGGGAAATGCGGCAAATATTTACGATCATGCAGGTATTGCATTCGGATTGTGCTAAACAGACAGGGGGCTTTTGCCCCCTGAAATATTATTCGTATTCTGCTATCTCATAAATCAGCCGTTCGGAGTCTTCCCATCCCAGACAGGGATCCGTGATGGATTTGCCATAGATGCCTTCCCCGATTTTCTGGGCGCCTTCCTCGATATAGCTCTCGATCATGACCCCCTTTACCAGCTTGTGGATATCGGCGTTCAGCTTCCGGCTGTGCATGACCTCCTTGGTGATGCGGATCTGCTGCCTGAACTGCTTACCCGAATTGGAATGGTTGGCGTCGATGACGCAGGCCGGGTTCATCAAATCCATCCGTCCGTACATTTCCAGGAGGAGATTGAGATCCTCATAATGATAATTGGGGACATTATTGCCATGTTTATTTACGGCGCCCCGGAGGACTGTATGAGTCAATTCATTGCCTGTGGTGGTGACTTCCCAGCCCCTGTAAATAAAGGAATGGGGATGCTGGGCAGCGTAGACGGAATTCAGCATTACGGACAGATCCCCGCTCATGGGATTCTTCATGCCGGCGGCTACGTCAAAACCGCTGGCAGTCAGGCGGTGCTGCTGATCCTCCACGGAACGGGCGCCGATGGCCACATAGGACAGTATATCGGAAATATATCTCCAGTTTTCCGGATAGAGCATTTCGTCCGCCGCCGTGAGCTCCGATTCCTCCACGGCTCTGATATGCATCTTCCGCATGGCGATGAGCCCGGCCAGAAAGTCAGGCTGTTTCTCCGGATCCGGCTGATGGACGATTCCCTTGTACCCTTCCCCGGTGGTGCGCGGTTTATTGGTGTAGATCCTGGGAATCAGGATCAGCTTGTCCTTTACTTTTTCGTTTACCTTTGCGAGACGTCCTATGTAATCACAGACAGAATCCTCGTTGTCGGCGGAACAGGGACCGATGATAACCAGAAATTTGTTGCTTTTGCCGGTGATGACATCTTTGATTTCCGCATCCCGGGCCTGTTTGAGCTCTGCGAGCTTTCCGGGAAGGGGGTATTGTTCCCGGATCTCGGCGGGGGTGGGAAGCTTTTTTATAAATTCAAAACTCATGGTAATTACCTTTGCCGAAGCGATCCTTTCTATTAGTGTATGCAAACACGTCTATTATAATATAGGAAGCCGTAACGTGCAAGATGGGAACATAGATTTTGGGAACATAGATTTTTCACAATGGTATTGACAGCTTGTTCTCCTATATGCTACACTGAAAAAACAATCGAAAACACCTGTGAGGGAGTAGTAAGCGCTGTGAGCGTGACAAGTCAACAATCCCGGCCTTTCTCAGGTCTGGCTTGCCTTAAATAACGAGACTCATACATAACCGGGCATTGTACAGCCGATCCGCTGTACGCTTTCCTGTTATGGGTGGGCTTTTTTCTTTTGAAAAAATACGAAAGAATGAGGATGGTAAAAATGGAATTGGCTATGATTATTTTCTTGTTTCTCGTAGGGATTGTGTTTATTGTAAAGGGCGGAGATTATTTCGTGGATGCCGCATCCTGGATTGCGGAGGTCAGCGGGATTCCCAAATTGATCATCGGGGCTACGATCGTCAGCCTGGCTACTACGCTTCCGGAGATGCTGGTCTCCGTCATGGCTGCAGCGAAGGGAAGCGTGGATATGGCCATCGGAAATGCTGTGGGAAGTGTGACGGCCAATATCGGTCTGATCATGGGAATCTCTCTGGTATGTATGCCAGCGGTGATTAAGCGCGGTGATTACTTGTTAAAATCCGTATTGATGCTGGGCGCTGCCGGGCTGATCGTGGTTTCCGGTTTTGCGGGCCAGATGGAGATGGGCATTTCCGCAGCATTGATTGTGATTTTCTTCCTGTTTTTATGGGAAAATATCACTTCTGCCAAGCGTTCCATGAAGGCGGAGGAGAGCGGGAACCGGAAGAAGATTGAAGGCCGGAAAGAAGTGCTGATCAACTTGCTGAAATTTGTAGCAGGCGCGGTGGGAATCGTCTGGGGCGCCGATCTGCTGGTGGACAACGGCAGTGCCCTGGCGGCCATGGTAGGTATTCCGGAGCGTGTCATCGGGGTGACCATTATCGCAGTCGGAACATCCCTGCCGGAATTGATCACCACCATCACGGCCATCGCGAAGAAACAATCCTCCCTGTCCGTAGGCAATATTCTGGGGGCGAATATCATCGATCTGACTTTGATTCTGCCCCTGAGCTCCTTTGTCTCGGGAAAGGCCCTGCCCATTGCGGAGGCATCCGCAAAGCTGGATCTGCCGGCATGTCTGGCAGTAGGATGCATTGCGGTGATCCCGGCCATGATTTTCTCCAAATTTAAGAAATGGCAGGGGATTCTGTTGCTGGCTGTCTATGCAGGCTATCTGGTTCTGACGCTGGGCGCATAGCATATCGGAATAAAAGGCCCTTTTCGCAGGTCCGCCTTATTCGGCGGAGGCGGAAAGGGCCTTTTTACATACAGCTTTTAATCATCGAAATCTTCCGTGAAGACGAAAACGGGGCTGTCTTCAGGCAGGTTTTCCAGGATGGTGTTGCGGCCGCACCATACAGCCTGGAAATCGCTGAGGCTTTCCAGGGGCTTCAGGCTGGTGACGCTGTTGTCCGTAATGTCCAGATACTGCAGCTTCGGCAGCTTTTCCACAAATGCAATATCGTCCAGCTTCAGAGACGCCAGGTGCAGCTCCGTCAGATTCGGAAAATGATCGAACATGTCCAGATGCTCTGACAGACGAACCTCGTCTCCGTTATTATAGGTAGGATCCTTCAAAATAGAGATGTCGCTCATGGACAGAAGCTCCAGCGTCTCGTTGGTGGGCAGGCTGTCAAAATTCAGACCCACCTGACAATCGTCGAGATAGAGATATTGTAATGTCGGAATCCCGAATATCTCCTCAATGTTCCCGAAGATGGGGGTACCTTCCAGACTTAAAGCCGTCAGGTTGGGAAGCTGGGTCAGTGGCGCCAAAGAGTCCACATAGGAGGAAAAATCCTTGATAATCAAGGTATTCAGCCCCTGCATGGCGGTGACGGAATCCAATTCCCATCCGGAGCAGGTATCCAGAGAGAGAGAAGTGACGCTGGTGGCATCCTTCAGGGGAGACAGGTCTCCGGCATATTTTATGGTGAGCCACTGCAGCTGGTTTAACTCCGCAAGGGAAGGAAGGGTGCCGCCGTAATTCATTTCCAGAGTCAGATCGGTCAGCTGGGTCAGCCGGCTGACCGCGGAATAATCCTGGATCTCATAATTGTCAATCAAGGACAGATAGGTGATTCCGGGACAGGAATCCAGCGCGCTCAGATTGGAAACCTGGGTATCCTCTATGCTCAGGCTGGTCAGAGAGGGCATCTGCGTGATGAAATCGATGCTCTTGAGCTGAGTAGACTGGATTCCGAGGGTTTCCAGGTTCGTCAGGTTCATCAGGGGGCTGTAGTCGTTTATGTCGTCACAGTCTGTCAGAACCAGTCCCCGCAGATCGGGAAACTGGGACAGTACCGTAATATCCTCCAGGGATTCATAATTCAAATCCAGATACAGGAGATTTGGGAAGGCGGTCAATTTGTCAATATTCCGCTCGAAAATACTGTCATAGGCGCCCAGATCCGTGATATTTTCCGGATTAGGGATGATATCGGCCAGTTCTCCTAAGGTGTTTTCCGCATAGACGCCGTATAATTGGTTCAATCCGTCCAGATCGCCCTCATCCAGGTCATCGTCCACGGAAATCCATTCCAGGCCTGTAAAGGAGGCCAGATCTGCCAGATCCATTCCAATGTCCGTCTGGTAAGTAAGGGATTGGGTTTCACCGTTATCCAGCTGATAGAGCAGGGTTTTTTCGTCCCGGTTGATCTGTAATGCGGTCAGGCTGGCATACTCCTGCGCCGTGATGGTCCGGTAGGCTTTTCCCCAGATCGCTTCCGATACCTGACGGAAGAAATCCGACTGAGGCCAGCGAACCTCTTCGCTTTCCGGGAGATCTTCTGTCTGGGATTCGGACTCTAGGGAGAAGGTTTCGCTTTCCTGGACGGAAGAATCCGCACTGCTTTCTGCATTGCCGTAGTATGAGGAGCTGCTGTTTCTGGGGTTATCGCCCAGAAGCAGATGATTCAGGGCGCCGGCTTTGAAGAGTACGATACCGGTGAGAGCCGTCACAGAGACGGTGCCCAGACACACTGCGCTTATAATAGCAGCGGCGGGATTGCTTTCTTTATTCTTTTTGGGGGCGGAATAGCTGCCGGAGGAACGATAGCCGTTGTCGGAGGTGCTTTGCTGCCCCGAAGCAGAGGATTGGTAGCTGCCGGAAGTCTGATAGCTGCTTTGAGCTCCCGTCTGTTCTGGCTGGCTTCTTATGTAATAGCCGCACTTCTTACAGGTCAGTTTTCCGTCCGTCATTTTCAGTTTGGTGCCGCACATGGGGCATTTTGTGGATTCTTTTGCCATGGGATTCCTCATTTCTGCATATCGTCAATCTTTTTGAGGGTATGCTTTTTTCTTGACACAGCTCTTCTGTGTCAATATCATACCATAATTTTGTGCGCTTTAGTGCACATGGAATCAGACGTTGACACAGTTCTTCTGTGTCAATATTATAACAGATTTGTGTCTTTTTGCAACCGGAGCAAAATAAAAAGATTGCGTCTTGACAAGAATTCCCGGATAGACTATTCTGGTTATATGGACATGGATCAAGGCTTTTGTCCAGGATCTGAAGTTCGATATTTCTGAAGAGCAAGGGCAGTTCTGCCATTTTCACTGGAGAGAGTCTGACATTTCCCGGGGGACTTTTATTTTGTGGTGGATTGCTGTAAAAACAAGGCGGCATAACAGGAGGATGAATATGGCAAAACAGGACAAAAAGCAGGATATGGGCAGCGGAAGTATACCTTCATTAATGTTGAATCTGGCAATTCCGGCGGTGGTGGCGCAGTTGATCAATATGCTGTACAATATTGTGGACAGGATTTATATAGGACATATTCCGGATGCAGGAGCGTCTGCGCTGACGGGGGTGGGGTTATTTTTGCCTATCCTGATGATGATTAATGCATTCGCCATGCTGGCCGGTTCCGGCGGCGCGCCCAGGGCGGCTATCGCCATGGGAAAGGGAGATCGGGAAGGCGCGCAGAAGATTATGGGAAACTGTTTTTCGGTGCTGATGATTTTTGCAGTGCTGCTGACGGTTCTTTTCTATGCATTTGCGCCCCAGCTGCTCCGCCTGTTCGGCGCCAGCGATGTGACATTGCCCTATGCGCTCTCCTATGCACGGATTTATATTGTGGGGATTGTGTTTGTGATGATCGTGATGGGACTGAATCCTTTTATCACCACCCAGGGCTTTGCTAAATTCAGTATGCTGACCACGGTTATGGGCGCAGTATGCAATATCATTCTGGATCCGATCCTGATCTTCGGCTTCGGTATGGGGGTACAGGGAGCGGCGCTTGCAACCGTAATCAGTCAGGCCGTCAGTGCGGTGTGGGTCCTGGGCTTCCTGAGAGGGGGCAGGACTATGCTCCGGCTGACAGTTGCTGATATGAAACTGATTCCGGAGGTGATTGCTCCCTGCCTTGCCCTGGGGATTTCCACATTTGTCATGCTCAGTACCGAGAGTATTCTGAATATCAGTTTTAACAGCAGTCTGTCCCGTTTCGGCGGGGATGTGGCGGTAGGGGCCATGACTATCATATCCTCCTGCAGTCAGCTGGTGACATTGCCCCTACAGGGAATCTGCCAGGGTGGGCAGCCCATTATGAGCTATAATTTCGGAGCGGGCAAGAAGGAACGGGTGAAGCAGGCTTTCCGGTGCCAGTTTTTGGCCTGCGCCGGTTATGCGGGGCTTATGTGGCTGCTGTTGCTGACGCTTCCGCAAATTTTTGCCGGAATATTCAGCAGCGATGCCGTGCTGGTGGAGTACACGGTGTGGGCAATGCGGATTTATATGGCGGGCATTTTCTCGACAGGTGTGCAGATTGGCTGCCAGCAGACCTTTATGGCGCTGGGCCAGGCGAAAATCAGTCTACTTATGGCCTGCCTGCGGAAGCTGGTATTGTTGATTCCGTTGATTTTCATTCTGCCGTTTTTCTTCCAGGATAAGGTTTTCGGCGTCTTTGTGGCCGAGCCGGTGAGCGATATCATAGCGGCCGGCGTGACCGCAGCCATGCTGTTTACGCGGCTGAACAGAATTCTGGACAAAGGAGCGGGAGAGCGCGCATGACGCCGAGGGCATTGCAATTTTGGGATTTTTTGGTATAATGCAAATACAATTAAGAAAGGCAAGGCAAGTACAATGGACATTTTTCAGACAATCAAAGAAGAACTGAAGGTGGAGAAGTGGCAGGTGGAGGCTGCGGTAAAGCTGATCGATGAGGGCTGTACCATCCCCTTCATTTCCCGATACAGGAAGGAGGTTACCGGTTCTCTGAATGACGAGCAGCTCAGAGACCTTCATGAGCGGCTGAATTACCTGCGCAATCTGGAAGAGAAAAAGGAGCAGGTGTTGGGCAGTATTGAGGAGCAGGGCAAGCTGACGGAGGAGCTGAAAGAGAAAATCCTGGCGGCCCAGACCCTGGTGGTGGTGGAGGATCTCTACCGGCCTTATCGCCCCAAGCGCAAAACCAGAGCCAGTGTGGCCAAGGCGAAGGGGCTGGACGGACTGGCGGAATACATTCTGGCGCAGAATGCCCAGGCGCCTGTGATAGAGGAAGCTGCCAAATATGTAACCGGCAGCGATACGGAAGAAGAGCGAAAGGTGTCCACGCCCCAGGAGGCTCTGCAGGGAGCAAGGGATATCATTGCCGAGAGTATTTCCGACAATGCGGACTACCGCAGCTATATTCGGGAAATCACTATGGAAGAGGGAATTATCACCAGCACGGCCAAGGATGAGAAGGTCCAGAGTGTGTATGAAATGTACTATCATTTTGAAGAACCCGTGAAAAAAGTGGCCGGACACAGGGTGTTGGCGCTGAATCGGGGTGAGGCGGAGAAGATGCTGACTGTAAAAGTCAATGCCCCGGTGGAACGGATTCAGCGCTATCTGGAGAAAAAGACGGTCACGGCGGACAATCCTTATACCACACCTGAGCTGCAGGCGGCTATAGAGGACAGCTACGAGAGATTGATCGCGCCGGCCATTGAGAGAGAAATCCGCAACGATCTGACGGAAAAGGCGGAGGACGGCGCCATTTCCGTATTCGGCAAGAATCTGGAGCAGCTTTTGCTGGCGCCGCCCATCGCAGGGAAAGTGGTGCTGGGATGGGATCCCGCTTTCCGTACCGGCTGTAAGCTGGCGGTGGTGGATCCTACCGGAAAGGTGCTGGATACCAAAGTGATTTATCCCACTGCACCGCAGAATAAAGTGGAAGAGTCCAAAAAGGAGCTGAAAAAGCTTATCAGCAAATACCATGTGGATCTGATCTCCGTGGGCAACGGCACCGCTTCCAGAGAATCCGAGCAGATCATCGTGGATTTGCTGAAGGAGCTGGATCGGCCTGTTCAGTATGTGATTGTCAATGAGGCAGGGGCCAGTGTTTATTCTGCAAGCAAATTGGCCACAGAAGAATTTCCGAATTTTGATGTGGGGCAGAGGAGCGCTGCCTCTATTGCCAGAAGACTGCAGGATCCGCTGGCGGAATTGGTGAAGATTGATCCCAAATCCATCGGTGTGGGCCAATACCAGCATGATATGAACCAGAAGAAACTCAGCGAGGCCCTGAGCGGTGTGGTAGAGGACAGTGTGAATAAGGTAGGGGTGGATCTGAATACGGCGTCCGCTTCCCTGCTGGAGTACATATCCGGAATCAACAAGACGATTGCACGGAATATCGTAGAATACAGAGAGACCAACGGGCGCTTTACCAATCGGAAGCAGCTTTTGAAGGTGGCGAAGCTGGGCCCGAAGGCCTTTGAGCAGTGTGCGGGATTTATGCGGATTCCGGGCGGAGACAATCCGTTAGATGCTACAAGTGTCCATCCGGAGTCCTATGAGGCGGCCATGAAGCTGCTGGACAAGCTGGGCCTCACCATGGAAGATGTACGGGAAATGCAGCGCAAGGCGGCCTCCGGGAAGAAACTTTCCTCGGGCCAGACAGCCGGCGCAGAGGGTACAAAGCAGGCCGCGACGGGCACGAAAGGTCAAAACGGTCCAAAGAAGCCGGACCGGAAGGGGATCCGTATCTCCAATACCAATACGGCGATGGGAAAAGCGCTGGCCGCAGCCATGGGCGGAATAACGCCGGGGCAGGAAGAGCAAAGGAACAAGGCAGGGCTGGTTAAGGATCCCGGAAGTGCGGTGGATGGCAGGAAGAGCGCCAAAGACACTTCGCAGGAGGCAGACGGCCCGGGAGTGCTGGCCAGATTTGCCAGACGGATTCCGGATCGGAAGAAGCTGGCGGAAGAGCTGGGTATCGGCGAAATCACGCTGAACGATATCTTAAAAGAGCTGGAGAAGCCGGCCCGTGACCCCAGAGAGGACAGTCCGAAGCCGATTCTGCGCAGCGATGTGCTGGAGATGAAGGATTTGAAGCCGGGCATGATTCTCAAGGGAACCGTGCGCAACGTTATCGACTTTGGCGTGTTCGTGGATATCGGAGTCCATCAGGACGGCCTGGTACATATTTCACAGATCACAGACCGTTTTATCAAGCACCCTCTGGATGTGGTCAGCGTGGGGGACATTGTGGAGGTACAGGTTCTGGGCGTGGAAGAGGCGAAGAAGAGAATCAGCCTGACAATGAAGATAAATCAGGAAAAAAAGTGAAAAGATTGTGAACGGTACTTGACAAACGAGTTAAAATGATATAATGTTAGTACGCTAACAAAGAAGTTAGCGTACTAACATTTTTTGTTGTGTGCAAGTGGTACAGGCAGGAAGGAGATGGGCGCAATTGAACCCGAACAAACGGATTACATTTATTTTGCGGGACATTCATAACCAGATCAGGCAGGTTATCCATAAGAGTTCTCCCAGATTTGAAAAGGGCCCCAGGAGCCAGCTGCAGGGAGGAATTCTGGGATATCTGTATCATCATGGGGATCAGCCGGTATATCAGAAAGACCTGGAGAAAGAGTTCCGCATTTCCAGAGCCACGGCAAGCAATACGCTGCAGGTGATGGAGCGGGAAGGGCTGATTGTGCGCAAGGCTCTGGATAAGGATGCCAGGCTGAAACGGATTCGGCTGACGGAGGAAGCATATCAGAACCACAGGCAAATAGAAGCCCAAATGGAATTGATCGAAGCCCGTATGACGGGGGGGCTGTCGGAGGCGGAGGTGGAAGAGCTGCGCAGGCTGCTAGGCATTGCGATGCGGAATCTGGAGGAAATGGCTGCGGAATGTGAAGCGCTGCCTACCAGAGAAGATTCCGTGCCGGAACCATGTGTGCAAAGCGGAAAGATGGGCACGGAATCAGGAGCTGGAAGGGAGCTTTCCGGAGCGTGTGAAACGGCTGGAAAGCAGGATGCCGGAGCACGGGAGAGCGCTCTTTGGCAGGATAAGCAGGAACCGGAAGGAAGGGCCTCTCCTTGAGAGGAGACCGAAACGAATTATAATACCGGTGAGGCAGCGTATTGCGGATAGCAGACTGCATAAGAAGAATATCCGGTTAACGGAAAGAAAGGAAGAATAAAAATCATGCTGAAAACATTGGGAGCCCAGATTAAAGAATTTAAGAAAGACTCCGTCCTGACGCCTGTTTTTATGATCGGAGAGGTAATCATGGAAACAATTATTCCGCTGTTGATGGCGTCCATTATTGATAACGGTGTGACAGCGGGCAATATGAAGCATATTTATCTGATCGGAATATTGATGGTGGGGGCGGCGGTTTTAAGTCTTACCTTCGGTATCATGGGAGGACAGTTCGGGGCCCGGGCATCCGCCGGTTTTGCCAGGAACCTGAGGAAGGCTATGTATGAGAATATCCAGACCTTCAGCTTCTCCAATATCGACAAGTTCTCTACGTCAGGTCTGGTGACCAGACTGACCACGGACGTAACCAATCTGCAGAATGCCTATCAGATGATTCTGCGTATGTGTATGCGGGCGCCGGCCACGCTGATCTGTGCCATGGTGATGTCCTTTGTAATCAGCCCCAGGCTTGCCAGCGTCTATCTGGTGGCGGTGGTGGCATTGGCCTGTGTGCTGGGACTGATTGTGAGCCAGGCCACGAAGCATTTCTCTCAGGCATTTCCGAAATACGATGCGTTGAATGAAAGTGTACAGGAAAACGTATCCGCAATCCGGGTGGTAAAGGCATATGTCCGGGAAGATTACGAGGTGGAGAAATTTAAGACAGCCAGCAACAATATTTATAAAATCTTCTGTAAAGCAGAGGGGATAGTCATCTGGAATAATCCGGTGATGAACTTTACGGTTTATGCCTGTATTCTGGCCATCAGCTGGATGGGTGCCCATATGATTGTACAGGATTCGCTTACCACTGGACAGCTGATGAATATGCTGACTTACTGTATGAATATTTTGATGAGCCTGATGATGCTGTCCATGATTTTTGTCATGGTCACCATGTCCATGGCCAGCGCAAGAAGAATCTGTGAGGTATTGCAGGAGGAAGCGGATCTGGGGAATCCGGATGAACCGGTGAGAGAAGTACAGGACGGCAGTATCGTGTTCGATCATGTTTCTTTCAGTTATAAGAAAGAGGCGGAGGACCCGGTTCTGAAGGATATCGATCTGAAAATTCGATCAGGGGAGACCATCGGTATCATCGGCGGTACCGGCAGCGCGAAATCCAGTCTGGTAAATCTGGTCAGCAGACTTTATGATGTGACGGAAGGGAGACTGCTGGTAGGAGGCGTGGATGTCAGGAATTACGATATGGAGACACTGCGGAATCAGGTAGCGGTAGTGCTTCAGAATAATGTACTTTTTTCCGGCACGATTTTGGAAAATCTGCGCTGGGGAGACAGGGAGGCCACGGAAGAGGAATGCCGCAGAGCCTGCGAGATGGCCTGTGCAGACGAATTTATTAAGAAGATGCCCGATGGTTACAATACTTACATAGAACAGGGAGGAACTAATGTGTCCGGAGGTCAGAAACAGCGCCTTTGTATCGCCAGAGCGCTTTTAAAGAAGCCGAAAGTGCTGATTTTGGACGATTCTACCAGTGCGGTGGACACGGCGACAGATGCAAAGATTCGCAAAGCTTTCGCGCAGGTCATTCCCGGTACTACAAAGCTGATCATTGCTCAGAGAATTTCCAGTGTGGAGCATGCGGACAGGATTATCGTCATGAACGACGGACAGATCGACGGCTTCGGAACCCATGAGGAACTGCTGAAGAACAATGCGATATACCGTGAGGTATATGACGCCCAGATGAGCGGAAGCGGCGATTTCGACGAATAACAGGCAGCTTCCGGGCAGGACATGCGATGTGTCAGGAGGGAGAGTCCGGGGGTACGGGGCAGAGTCGAAGAGAGATAACGGAGAACGCGGCGGGAAAGAAAGAGCCCCGGAGGTACGGGGCATAGAAGCGGAACCGGAATAACACGGACGGAATAATTTCAGGAGGAATCTTATATATGTCTGAAGAAAAGAAAGTCAAAGTAAATCAGGGTCCGGGCGGTCCCAGGGGGCGCGGGCCCAGGCCGAAGATCGAGAATCCCGGCAGGCTGTTTAAGCGTGTCATGGCCTATACTTTAAAGGATTATGCCGTTGGCTGGGTGATTGTGGTTATTTGCATTTTTGCATCAGTGTATTGCAGCTTGCAGGGAACCATGTTTATGCGTACTCTGATCGATGAGTATATTCTTCCCCTGATCGGAAAGGAGAACCCGGAATTTGATGCGCTGGCGGCAGCTATTTTTCGGGTGGCGGTTTTTTATGCCATCGGCGTGGCGGCATCGTTTACCCAGTCCAGAATCCTGATCAATGTCGGGCAGGGGACTTTGCGCAATATCAGGAACGATCTGTTTGAGAAAATGGAAGCGCTCCCGATTAAATATTTTGATACCCATGCCCATGGGGATATTATGTCCATCTATACCAATGACATCGATACGCTGCGGCAGCTGATCAGCCAGAGTATTCCGCAGCTGCTCAACAGTGTGATCACCGTGGTGAGCGTTTTTGTGTGTATGCTGATTTTGGATATTCCATTGACATTGGTAACACTGCTGATGGTGGGGCTGATGCTGGTGGCTACGAAGAAGATCGGTTCTCTGAGCAGCCGCTATTTTGTGGCGCAGCAGAAAGCCATCGGCGCCCTGAACGGGTGCATCGAAGAGACCATGACGGGACAGAAGGTGGTGAAAGTATTCTGTCATGAGCAGGAGAGCATGGAGCAGTTTAACGAATTGAACGATCAGCTGTTTGAAAGCGCCTATCAGGCCAATCGTTTTGCCAATATCATGGGGCCGGTGAATGCACAGCTGGGCAATTTAAGCTATGTGGTCTGTGCGGTAGTGGGCGGAATTCTCACAATCACCGGGGTGTCCGGATTGACTCTGGGAGGACTTGCCAGCTTCCTGAATTTTAACAAATCCTTTAATATGCCGATCAATCAAATCAGCATGCAGTTCAACAGCATCATCATGGCCCTGGCAGGCGCGGACCGGATTTTCCGGCTCATGGATGAGACGCCGGAGGTGGATGAGGGTTATGTGGAGCTGGTAAATGCCGTGCGCGGGCCTGACGGAGAGTTGACGGAGAGCAAAAAGAGAACCGGTCTCTGGGCCTGGAAGCATTACCATAAGGCCGACAATACCACCACCTATGTGGAGCTGAAGGGAGATGTGGTATTTGATCATGTGGATTTTGGGTACAATGACGAGAAGATGATTCTGCATGATATCGAATTGTATGCAAAGCCGGGACAGAAGATCGCATTCGTAGGCGCCACCGGCGCAGGGAAAACCACGATTACCAACCTGATCAACAGATTTTATGATATTCAGGATGGGAAAATACGGTATGACGCCATTAATGTAAATAAAATCAAGAAGGCGGATTTGCGGCGTTCTCTTGGCATCGTGCTCCAGGATACTCATCTGTTCACAGGAACCGTCATGGAAAATATCCGCTACGGCAAGATGGATGCCACGGATGCGGAGGTGAAGAAGGCTGCGGTACTGGCCAATGCCCATAGCTTCATCCGCAGGCTTCCCGACGGCTATGATACCATGCTGCATGGAGACGGAGCGAACCTAAGCCAGGGCCAGAGGCAGCTTCTGGCCATAGCCCGGGCTGCAATCGCCGATCCGCCAGTATTGATTCTGGACGAGGCGACAAGCTCTATCGATACCAGAACGGAGAAGCTGGTGCAGCAGGGCATGGATGCGTTGATGAAGGGACGTACCAATTTTGTCATTGCCCACAGACTTTCCACTGTCAAAAACAGCGACTGCATTATCGTCCTGGAGCAGGGGAGAGTCATCGAGCGGGGCACCCATGACCAGCTGATCGAGCAGCGGGGCAAATATTACCAGCTGTATACGGGAAATGCGGTTACTTCATAAAATTGATTCATAAAACAGTTGCATTTTATCGAAAAAGGTTTTATAATCATAACCGTAAATAAAAGAAAATTCTTCGGGGGCGGGTGACCCTTGTGGAGATTGCATTCTCCATAGGCTGGAATTCCCTACTGGCGGTACAGTCCGCGACCCGCGGCAGCGCGGATCGTCCTGCGGGGCGATGAGAAGGAAGCTGCTGCGGCTGATTCGGTGAAACTCCGGAACCAACAGTAAAGTCTGGATGAAAGAAGAACAATCATTGGCAGCGGCAATTTTTGCTGGCTGTGATTGAAATGCATGCAAAACCCCGAGTCTGCGGATTCGGGTTTTTTTGTATGCACATGGGCACCCAAAGCGCTTGGAAATATGCCGGCAGAGGCTGGGGGGTGCCCGGCGCGCGAGTAGGGGAAAGGCTTTTCCTCTACTTGATTAAGAAGAATTTTCCGACAGAAGATAGCGTCAAATGCGCTATGAAAAAACAGCGACGGCCCGGCCCCGTGAGGATTTACCGACGCAACTGCGGCAGGAAATTCTCCCGGATTCAGGGGGCCTGGGAAGGGAGTCGCGGAACGAAAATGGAGGAAAAGAAAATGAATGAACTGTTCCAAAATGTTGCGGAGAACGCAATGTATGTCTTAAGTTTCCTGGCGATTATCGCGGTGCTTTTCCTGTCGGCGGTCTTGCTGGAGCAGGCGGCCCAGAAGAAAAACGGGGTAACGGAGCCGGTCTTCAGTACACGGAAGGTAGCTATGATCGGCATGTTTTCGGCGGTAGCCATGCTGCTGCATCTCTTTGATTTCGCCCTGCCCTTTGCGCCTACATTTTACAAGCTGGATTTCAGCGAGCTGCCGATTCTGGTGGGAACCTTTGCCTTTGGTCCGGCTGCAGGCGTTATGATGGAATTTATCAAGATTCTGCTGAAGCTGTGTGTGAAAGGGACCTCCACCGCATTTGTGGGAGATCTGGCCAATTTTGTCATCGGATGCAGCTTTATACTGCCGGCTTCCGTCATATATGCTTTCCGGAAGAATAAGAAGACGGCGGTTATTGCCTGTATAACGGGAACATTGGTGATGACCGTATTCGGGACGGCATTCAATGCCATTTACCTGCTGCCGGCTTTCTCGAAGCTGTACGGCATTCCTCTGGAAAGTCTCCTTGCCATGGGAAGCGCGGTGAATCCGCTGGCAAAGGAGGGGAGTATCGTCAGCTTTGTGATTGCCTGCGTGGCGCCGCTGAATCTGATTAAGGGTGCCAGCGTATCGGTGGTCACCCTGTTGATCTATAAGAAGCTGAGCCCTGTTATCAAAGCAGGAATCCCGGAAAATCTCGTAAGAAAGCGTGTGTGAGTATAAATTCCTTTTTTGCTTGCTTTTTCGCAGTTTATAGAGTAAAATTGTAGCAGTCCGGATTTTATCCGGGCTGTTACAGGTTAGAGGGAACAGATTTCGGGAGCGGCAGGTGAAAGAAATGCTTGATTTAACGGTAAAGATCGAAGCGGGAGATTTGTATGATTATATGCTGATGCATGCCTATAACAGTCCTGCGGGGCTGGTGGGGAGTACGTTCGGCGCGATTTTGATTGTGTTTGCCATTGCCACGAAGCAATGGATCTTTATTGTGCTGGGACTCGTCATGCTGCTGTATCTGCCATGGACATTATTTTTAAAGAGCAGAAGCCAGATCCTGAGCAATTCAAGCTTTCAGGAGCCGCTCCGGTATACGCTGGATGAGGAGGGACTGACGGTATCCCAGGGAGAAGCGCAGGAGAAAATGGCATGGAAGGATATGCACAAGGCAGTGTCCACCGGCAGAAGCATTATTCTGTATACATCCCGTATCAATGCCACAATATTTCCCAAGCGCCAGCTGGGAGAGCAGCGTACGGCAGTGATCGAGATCATTTCCACGCATATGCCGCCGGGAAAGGTGAAGATTCGTTCCTGACCGAGGGGCGGATTTTGAATGCAGTATTCAGGGAAAGGATGTAGAACGTTTCTGACATTAGGAGAAGCCGTCGGATATGGATAGGAAAGATTTTTTGATAAAAATGAATCGGGAAGGCAGAGCTGTAGTAGAAACTGAATCCAGGGAGGAGACCTTTGCCCTGGGACAGGCGCTGGGAGAGGCCGGTCATGCCGGGCAGGTCTATGCCCTGGAAGGCGATCTGGGGGTGGGCAAGACGGTCTTCACCCAGGGATTTGCCCGGGGACTTGGCATTACCGAACCGGTGAACAGCCCTACCTTTACCATCCTGCAGACATATGAGGGAGGAAGGCTGGAACTGTGCCATTTCGACGTATACCGCATTGCGGATATAGACGAGATGGAGGAGACCGGATATGAGGACTGCTTTTACGGGGAGGGCGTGTGCCTGGTTGAATGGGCAGACTTGATCGAAGATATATTGCCGGACTCCTGTATCCGGATCCGGATCGAAAGGGAGCCGGAGCGGGGATTTGACTACAGGAAGATAACGATTTCGGGCGGAACGCGTAAAGCTTGAAAGCGATTGCCGGGAATTTTGAACGGTATGAGGGTATAAGTATGAAGATATTGGGTTTGGACAGTTCCGGGCTGGTGGCAAGTGCTGCCGTCGTGGACGGGGATGAACTGATTGCGGAATATACCACGAATTATAAAAAGACACATTCGCAGACGCTTCTTCCCATGTTGGAAGAGCTTCGGAACATGATCGAGCTGGATTTGGGCACTTTGGATGCCATTGCCATTGCCTCCGGTCCGGGATCCTTTACCGGACTGCGCATCGGTTCGGCTACGGCAAAAGGGCTGGGCCTGGCATTGGACAGACCCCTGGTGGAGGTGCCTACCCTGGAGGGGCTGGCATGGAATCTGTGGGGGACGGACAGAATCGTGTGCCCGCTGATGGATGCCCGCAGAAACCAGGTCTATACCGCGGCCTATGAATTTGTGCAGGAGGGGGAGGGATTTCGGCTGCATACGCTGATCGGACAAAGTCCCATGGATATCAGGGAGATTCTGGAAAAACTTATGCAGCTTGGCAGGCCGGTTACGTTCCTGGGGGACGGTGTGCCGGTGTATCTTAACGTGATCCGCGGACAGACCGGACTGGAGTATGCCATTGCTCCTGCGGGAAATAACAGGCAGAGAGCGGCCTGTATTGCCGCGTTGGGAGCGGTGTATTTTGCACAGGGCAGAACGGTCTCCGCCGCGGATCATCATCCCGAGTACCTGCGCACAAGCCAGGCGGAGCGGGAAGCCGCCGGGAGGCGGGGGCACCCGGAGGAATCGCTGTAACAGGCGGATTTGGGTATTATCAATCGGATAGATTATGCCGAAATAAATTACGGAGTACTTATGCGGATCGAAATCAGAGAGTTGCAGGACGCAGATATAGAGATCCTGGCGCAGATGGAGGCGGAAGCTTTCTCCATGCCCTGGACGGCACAGGATTTTCGCGGATTGTTAGAGCGTTCCTATTGTTTTTATCTGGTGGCATTGGCGGACGGCGAAATTGCCGGCTGCGGATATACCGATCTATGCGGGGAGGCTGATATTGATAATGTGGTGGTAGGCAGCCGGTATCGCAACCAGGGGGTGGCACAGGCTATGCTGGAGGAACTGATTGCCCGGGGAGAGGCCCGGGGAGTAGAGGCTTTTACACTGGAAGTCCGTGTCAGCAATGCCGCGGCAATTCATATTTATCAAAAATACGGTTTTCGATCGGAGGGAATCCGGCCCGGATTTTACGAGAAGCCAAGGGAAGATGCCATGATTATGTGGCGTAGGAAATTCAAATAATTACCAAACGTATTTATGTATATTTCTGATATAATGATTACGGCTCAGTCAGGCGGAACGTATCGCCGGCACAATCGGTCCGGAGATCATTGCCGGGGATAAGGAAATGTGTTCCTAAGGTAAGCATATGCAGAAAGGGAGAAAAGTATGCGTAAATACGAAGAAGGACAGGACAGAAAGTTGATTCAGGTGGTCTGCAACAAATGCGGCAGACCGTTAAAGCTTGAAAACGGACATCTGAAAGAGCACTGTTTCAGCGCCGATACGGTATTCGGGTATTTTAGCAGGAAAGACGGTATCCGGCATCATTTTGATTTATGCGAAAGCTGTTATGACCAGTGGACGGCACAGTTTGCGGTGGCCGTTGAGGAATCGGAAGAGCCGGAATTATTATAGAAAAGAATCTGCAGGGCCGCTTCGGAAAGAGAGCGGGAGCTGCGGCTGGGAAGAGGTTGGAGAGACATGTTGGATGTAAGTCTGCTGGGAACGGGAGGTATGATGCCGCTGCCTTATCGATGGCTCACATCGTTGATGCTTCGATACAATGGAAAAAGTATATTGATCGATTGCGGAGAGGGGACGCAGATTGCGCTGCGGGAGAAGGGGTGGAGTCCCAATCCCATAGATATTATCTGCTTTACCCATTATCATGCAGACCATATCAGCGGACTGCCGGGCATGCTGCTCACCATGGGAAATGCCGAGCGCAGGGAACCTCTTCTTCTGATCGGGCCCAAAGGACTGACCAAAACAGTCAATGCGCTCCGCACCATAGCTCCCGAGCTGCCTTTTGAGATTCGGTATCAGGAAATTACCCAGGATGAACAGGTTTTTGAGCAGGAGGGCTTCCGGCTGAAGGCCTTTCGGGTGAATCACAGTGTATGTTGCTATGGCTATAGTATGATTGTGGACAGAACGGGCCGGTTTGACCGGGAACGTGCGCAGGCACAGCAGATCCCCATGAAGCTGTGGAGCCGTCTGCAGAAGGGGGAAGTGTTGGAACAGGACGGTATGGTGTATACGCCGGACATGGTGCTGGGGCCGCCGCGGAAGGGATTGAAAGTCACCTACTGTACGGACAGCCGTCCCGCGGAGGCCATTACGGAGAATGCGAAAGAATCGGACCTGTTGATTTTGGAGGGGATGTACGGAGAGCCGGATAAGCTGGCGAAGGCCAGGGAAAACAGGCATATGACCATGTATGAGGCGGCCAGGATTGCCAGGGGGGCAGATGTACCGCAGTTGTGGCTGACACATTACAGTCCTTCGCTGATGCGGCCGGAGGAATATCTGGAGGATGTGCGGAAGATATTTCCGAACACCATTGCTGCCAGGGACGGCAGAACCATAGAGCTGAATTTTGATGAGGAATGACAAGGGGGGCGCCATGAAAAAATCTACCGTGAGGATTACCGTTGTTTTTGTGATACTGATCATCGTCGTGGTAGGGTATTACACGTATCTGTCAGGGAAATCCAAAGATGCCGCAGGCGATGCGAAAATGACGGAGATACAGATTGCCCTGAGCCGTGATCTTGCGAATAATTATCCTCCTACCGTAAAGGAAGTAATGAAATATTACGCGGATATTCAGAAATGCCTTTACGGCGGAGCCGCTACGGATGAGGAGATCGAGCAGCTGGGATTGAAGGCCAGAGAACTTTATGACGAGGAATTGCTGGAGAACAATGACGAGACGATGAACTTGCTGCAGCTGAAGGCGGAGGTGGAGTCCTTTCAGGCGGATGAGAAGAAGATGACGGCCATCTCCGTATCCGCCAGCAACAATGTGGAAACCTTTTCGGAAGACGGATATGATTTTGCCAGAATTCAGTGCTATTATACGATTGTGGAAAAGGGACAGAGTTCGCATACCGCCACGGTATATCTGCTGCGTCAGGACGAAAACAGACGCTGGAAGATCTACGGCTGGGAGCTGGCTAAGAATGTCAATCCGCAGTAAGGTTTAACAGATCAGGTAAAATGCCGGGGGACAGAATGAAAGTGTGTGAGAAAGCGAAACAATATAGCGGGAAGGATGTCCTGATCCTGGCGATTGAGACATCCTGTGACGAGACAGCGGCTTCCGTGGTGAAAAACGGCAGGAAGGTGCTGTCAAATGTTATTTTTACCCAGATTGCACTGCATACACAGTATGGCGGTGTGGTGCCGGAGATTGCTTCCAGAAAGCATATTGAGAAAATCAACCAGGTCATAGAAGCGGCATTGCGGGAGGCCGGCGTTACCCTGGCGGACATCACGGCCATTGCGGTAACCTATGGACCGGGACTGGTAGGGGCGCTGCTGGTGGGAGTGGCCGAGGCTAAGGCCATCAGCTTTGCGGCAGGGATTCCGCTGGTGGGCGTGCATCATATCAGCGGACATATCAGTGCCAATTATATTGAATTTGAAGAGCTGAAGCCGCCGTTTGTCTGTCTGGTGGCCTCAGGGGGGCATTCCCATCTGGTGGTGGTCAGGGATTATGGGAAATACGAAATCATTGGCAGGACCAGGGACGACGCGGCGGGGGAAGCCTTTGATAAAGTGGCCCGCGCCATCGGCCTGGGCTATCCTGGCGGGCCGAAGATCGATAAGCTCTCAAGGGAGGGCAACCCGGATGCCATTCCTTTTCCCAGGGCGAAGGTGGCGCAAAATGAATATGATTTCAGTTTCAGCGGTTTGAAGTCGGCGGTTTTGAATTATTTAAACGGCTGCCGGATGAAAGGGGAGGCTTTTTCACAGGCAGATGTGGCGGCTTCTTTCCAGAAGGCTGTCATCGACGTGCTGGTAGAACATTCTCTTCATGCCGTAGCGGAATTCGGATATGATAAATTTGCCATTGCAGGAGGCGTGGCGGCCAATTCCGCTCTGCGCGAAGCATTCGGGCGGGAATGCGGGAAGCGGAATGTGACGTTTTACTGCCCTTCCATGGGACTGTGCACGGACAATGCCGCCATGATCGGAGCTGCCGGATATTATGAATACTGCAGAGGCGTACGAAGCGGCCTGGATTTAAATGCAGTACCCAATCTGAAGCTATAGGAACTGTCGCGAAATAACTGACCGGCGGCTGTTTGAGGCTGCCTGAAATAGAGAAGGTGCAGGCGGGGGAGGTTTCCAATGAAGAAGAGGTGTACGGCAGTAATACTGGCGGCGGGAAGCGGGAGCCGGATGAAAAGCCGGAGGGCAAAGCAGTTTATGCCATTGAACGGAAAGCCATTGATCACCTATGCACTGTTGGCGGTAGAACTGTCCGACATTATCGACGACTGCATTTTGGTCACGGGGGCGGAAGACATTCCATATATGAAGAAAGAGATTGTGAATAAATGCCGGTTCCGAAAGGTAGACACGATTGTGGCAGGCGGATCGGAACGCTTTCTTTCCGTGGCCAACGCACTGCAGGTCATTCGGGAGAGAAAGATGAAGGTGCCGAACGAGGACGGTTATGTATTTATTCATGACGGAGCAAGACCGTTTCTCACAGAGAAGATTCTGGAGGATACCTATCAGGCTGTGGAACAATATCATGCCGCTGTGGCGGCGGTCCCTTCCAAAGATACCATAAAGATTGCGGATGAAGAGGGATTTGTCACGGCTACGCCGGCCAGAAATCAGGTCTGGAGCATTCAGACGCCTCAGGTATTCGATACACAGCTGATTTTGGAGGCTTACGGGAAATACATGGATCAATGGGAAAGTCTTCGGCAGAAGAATATCACAGTCACGGACGACGCGGGTGTGGTGGAACTGATGACCGACAGAAAAGTGAAGCTGGTGATGTCCTCGTATGAGAATATAAAAATTACTACACCGGAGGATCTGATCACTGCAGAGGGTTTCCTTCGTCCTGACATATGGTAAAACCTGGGCTTTCCGGGGACATTTGGATGGTTGAAAAAATTTTCAAATTTTTTTGAAAAAAATTGAAAAAAGTAGTTGACATAAAAAGGTTTTTTTGGTAGAATAATCTTCGCCGTCGACGAATGGCGGTTGAAAGCAATACATGGAGAGATATCGAAGTGGTCATAACGAGGCG
>OFFY01000650.1_pt1 | contig 34069 bp, 28 predicted proteins | sample 1521481 | NCBI WGS metagenome assembly OFFY01 (sample SAMEA3504117, study PRJEB24116) | mouse gut metagenome | biome: mouse gut; feature: mouse-associated habitat; material: faeces | place: Denmark | collected 2011
AAAAACTGGACGAATTGACGGAAGAATACGAGAAATTCAGGATTAAAACGGAAGGCCGAGCGCTTCTGCAACGTAGAATAGAAAGTGCCGTGTGAGTTCATTCACAAGCGGACACGGCTGTGAAAATGGGATCAAACAAAAAACAATATATGAAAAGAAAGGATGACGGGCGAAGATGGGAAAAGCGAAAGTGTATTTTACGAAAGAGATAACACCTCAGGCTATGGTCAGAATGTATGAGGCCATGGGAGTGGCGCTGCCCGGAAAGGTGGCCGTAAAGCTGCATTCCGGGGAGGTGGGAAATCAGAATTTCCTGCGGCCGGATTTTATGAAGCCGGTGATCGATCATGTGAAGGGAACCATCGTGGAATGCAATACCGCATACGAAGGAAAGCGGAATACCACGAAGGCGCATTGGGAGACTATGAAGCTTCACGGCTGGGCGGATATTGCGGATGTGGATATCCTGGATGAAGAAGGGGAATTGGAACTTTCCGTCCCGGAGGGACAAAAGATTCAGAAAAATTATGTGGGAGATCATGTGAAAAATTATGACTCCATGCTGGTGTTGTCCCATTTCAAGGGGCATCCCATGGGCGGCTTCGGCGGAGCATTGAAAAATATCTCCATCGGACTGGCTTCATCTCATGGGAAAGCCTATATTCATGGTGTGGGAGATGTGAATAATTTCTGGAATTCCGATCATGATTCCTTCCTGGAATCCATGGCTGACGCCAGCAAATCCATTATGGATATGTTCGGAGATAAAATCGTATTTATCAATGTGATGAAGAATATGTCCGTTGACTGCGACTGCTGCGCCGTGGCGGAAGATCCGGCTATGGCGGATATCGGCATTCTGGCTTCCACAGATCCGGTGGCGCTGGACCAGGCATGTCTTGATCTGGTATATGCCTCCAAGGATCCCGGAAGAGATCATCTGTTGGAGCGCATCGAGTCCAGAAACGGCGTGCATACGGTGGAAGCCGCTGCGAAAATCGGTGTGGGAAGCCGGGAATATGAGCTGACGCAGATCTGAAAAAGCATGTTCAAAAGCTGAAATGACAGCCCGGGATGGCCGAAAGAGGTATCCCGGGCTGTTGGCAGGTGTTCTCGTTTGTCACAGGGAGAATCAGAGCTGTTTTCAGAACCATTTCCCCGAAGATACATATTTCTCTTCACAATATTTACAGCGATAGACCTCCTTGTCCATATCGGCCAGATAGAAGATATGGGGGAGCTCCTGCTCGATGGAGGTGATGCATCTGGGATTGTGGCAGCGGATGACATTTTTGATCTGCCTGGGCAGGGTCAGTTCCTTTTTCTCCACGATCTCGCCGTTTTTAATCACATTGACGGTGATATTGTGGTCAATGAAGGCCAGCACATCCAGATCCAGCATGTCGATGTCACATTCCACTTTCAGGATATCTTTTTTCTCCATCTTGTTGCTTCTGGCATTTTTGATGATCGCTACGGTACAATCCAGCTTGTCCAGCTGCAAGTGATCATAAATATCAAGACTCCTGCCGGCTTTGATATGGTCCAGGACAAAGCCTTCTTCAATTTTTCCTACGTTCAGCATATATGAATCATTCCTTTCCGTTATTGTTTGATAAGGGCTCTATTTCGAAAGAGTGCCCGCGTTTCAAGGATCAGTGCATCATACCGGGATGAGATCAGGGCAACTGAATTTCCAGCAGCGTGAGGATCAGCGCCATCCGCACATAGACTCCGTAGAGGGCCTGTCTGAAGTAAGCGGCTCTTGGATCATCGTCTACTTCCACAGAGATTTCGTTGACCCTGGGAAGCGGGTGGAGTACCAGCATATCTTTTTTGGCCAGCATCATCTTATCTGCATTCAGGATATAGAAATCTTTTAAGCGGACATAATCCTCCTCATTGAAGAAACGTTCCCGCTGTACTCTGGTCATATACAGCAGATCCAGCCTGGGCATAACGGTTTCCAGCCGGATTACTTCTTCATAGGGAATGCCCTTTTCTTTCAGCGCGTCGGTGATATAGTCTGGAACCCGAAGCTCCTCGGGGGATATGAAGATAAACCGGATTCCTTCATATCGCGTCAGTGCGTTGATGAGGGAATGAACGGTGCGCCCGAACTTCAGATCGCCACATAAACCAATGGTGAAGTTTCCCAGTCTGCCCTTGAGACTGCGTATGGTCAGCAGGTCTGTCAATGTCTGGGTGGGATGTTGATGGCCGCCGTCCCCTGCATTGATGACGGGGATGCCTGACTTTTCTGCCGCCACCATGGGGGCGCCTTCTTTGGGATGACGCATGGCACAGATATCCGCATAACAGGAGATGATGCGGATGGTGTCGGATACGCTCTCTCCCTTGGTTGCGGAGGAGGAGGAAGCGTCGGCGAATCCCATGACCTGTCCGCCCAGTCGGATCATGGCCGATTCAAAGCTTAAGCGGGTGCGTGTACTGGGTTCGTAGAAGCAGGTGGCCAATATCCTGCCGTCGCAGGCATGGGCATATTTGCCGGGATTTTTTTCGATATCGTTTGCCAGATCGAAGAGCCGGTCCAACTCTTCGGCGGTAAAATCAAGGGGGCTCATTAAATGTTTCATATCTTTTCCTCATTTCTGCGCTGCCGTTTCGGCGCCGTTGAAAACAGGGTATGAGAGCGGCGGCAGCGCGGACACAGACCATACCCAAAAAGAAGTCGAAGAGAAAAACTCTTCGACTCCAAATTATGATTGATAAGATAACAATTCTTCTACCGTCTTGCGTCTGGGTGCAACGGGAGATTCAGCAGGATAACCAATGGGAATTAAAGCTACCAGTTCCCGTTCCTCGGGAATCTCCAGCAGCCTGGCGGCATCTTCTTCGTCAAACAAGCCCATGATCACGGTTCCCAATCCCTGTTCATAAGCGGCAAGACAGAACGCTTCTCCGGCGGCGCCGGCGTCGTACATCTGCCATCTGTCTCCCTTGGGGGTGGAGTATGAACCGTCTCTTTCATAACCGCTGCGGCCCTTAATCATGGTGACGGCAATTACCATGGGAGCGTTTTCCATTATTTTCCCATTGCCCGGGAAGAGAGAGGTGCATTTTGCCAAAGCGGCTTTCTTTTCCCCTTCTATGGCAATATAACGGACAATCTGGGTGTGTTTCCAGCTGGGGGCATAGGAAGCTGTTTCGACAATCTGTGCAAGCAGCTCATGGGAAACGGGCTGGTCTGTAAATTTACGGATACTTCTGCGGCCTTTGATACACTCATTAGCAGTCATCTGTGGAACCTCCTGATTTATTTTTGTTTTATCTATGATACCACGTTGCGGGAGGAGTTTCAATGAAATCTTTGAAAGAAGTGAGAAAGATTTGCATAATCCGTTATCATAGATTATAATGGAGACAGAATAAATACGAAAGGACGGATACAGAGGATGGAATATGTGGAGAGGAAGAGGTGGCTGTTTTTCGGGCTTCCTTTTACATTTACAAAATATACGGTAAAAGAGGACATGATTACCGTGGATGAGGGATTGTTGAAGACAGTGGAGAACGATTGTTATATGTACAAGGTGCAGGATGTAACCCGCAGCGTCAGTCTGGTGGAGAAGATGTTCGGCCTGGGGACCGTTATCTGCTATACGGGGGATACTACTCATCCCCAGCTGGTGCTTCAGCATATCAAGCATTCCAGAGAAGTGAAGGATTTCATCCTGAAGGAGTCGGAGGAGGCCAGGCTGAAGAGGCGTACCGTGAATATGCTGGATATCGGTTCCGGCGAAACAGGAGATCTGGACGACGGAGAGGATTGAGGCAGTCGCCAAGGAAGAGAGTGTATGCGAACAGGGGGCGTTGCTATCGGTTATTGAGGCTGGCGTCCCGAAAAAGGGACTGCCTGGGGACATCGCCGTCCTGTGCAGGATGCGCGTGGTGCGGATTCTATCGGCCGGAGGAAGGGGACAGGAGCTGCTCGAATAGTAATCCGGCGAGGAACCAGCAGGGGGCGAAATCCAGGCGGATGATCCGGCGTACATTCCAGCGGCTGCGTCCGTAGTCCCAGGGGCAGAATTTATGCCTGGAGAGAAGGCAGCCTGAGAGGTATTCCCCGCAGAAGAGCAGGCTCATATAGGTGAAACCGCGCACCCAGGCGGACTTTGTGCGCAGCAGGCGTGCGAGAGGGGCGAACAGGGCGGCGCTGCCGTAGATAGGGAACATCCAGAGGGAGGTATTTCCCTTCAGCGTCATATCGCGGCGGCGAAGGGCGTCCATGGCAGTAAACAGGATCTCCATGCACCAGCCTGTAAGGCCGCATTTCAGAAAGTTTTTGGGAAAGTCTGCAAGATATTGTTTCATAAACAGCACTCCTTTCATACCCTGCGGTGAGTAGCCCTTGTTGCGGGCGCTTTCAATGAAGGATTACGCCGCCGGGGCTGACCGTATCAGGATTTGTAGTCACTTCTTTAGTATGGCATTTTTGAAGAGAATTATGAAAAAGATTACGGGCGGCGGAGGAATTATTTTGCCGTTTCCGCGCCGGAGGCAGGGAGGAACGATGAATTACAGAGAAACCATGGAATATATGGAACAGTCCGGGCAATACGGCATTTCGCCCGGACTGGACAGCGTGCGGGAATTGTGCAGGAGCCTGGGGGATCCTCAGCAGGCTCTTTCTTTTATACATATAGCGGGAACCAACGGGAAGGGGTCCGTGGGCGCATATATCGCATCCGTGTTGAAGTGGGGGGGATACACAGTGGGGAGGTATCTTTCCCCTGCTATATTCGACTGCAGGGAGGAAATCCAGGTAAATGACAGATATATCACCAAAAAGGCGCTCTGTGAGGGGATGGAGCTGGTGAAGGAGGCCTGTGACCGGATGACGGAGAGGGGATTGCCCCATCCCACGCTTTTTGAGATGAAGACAGCGCTGGCCTTCTGGTATTATCGGGAGAAAAAATGTGATATTGTGGTGTTGGAAGCGGGAATGGGCGGTTTGCTGGACGCTACGAATGTGGTGGAAAATACCTGCGTTGCAGTGATGACATCAATCAGCATGGATCATATGAAATTTCTGGGGAACACTCCGGCAGAGATCGCCGTCCAGAAAGCCGGTATTTTCAAGGAAGGGTGCCGGGTGGTGACCGGCAGACAGGAGCCGGAGGTTATGGAGGTTATCAGGGAGAAAGCCGCCGCGAAGGACTGTCCGGTTACGGCCGCCGCTTCGGCAGGGTGTATCCGCTATGGTCTGGAGAAGCAGAGATTCGACTACGGTTCTCTCAAAGACATGGAGATTACGCTGGGAGGGCAGTACCAGATAGGGAATGCCGCGCTGGCTCTTGCCGCGATACAGGTGCTGGAACAGAGCGGATTTGCTGTATCGGAGCAGAATCTGCGCAGGGGAATGGCACAATGCCGGTGGCCGGGCCGATTTAGTGTAGTGAGCAGGAAGCCGTATTTTATTGTGGACGGCGCGCACAACGAGGATGCCGCGCAGAGGCTGGCCGATTCCATAGAATACTATTTTCCCCAAAAGAGAATTCTGTATATTATGGGGATGCTGAAGGATAAGGAATGCGAAAAGATAATTCAACGGACCCATTTCCTGGCGGATCAGATTATCACAGTGACACCGCCGGAGAATCCCCGTGCATTGCCGGCGTATGCGCTGGCGCAGAAGCTCTCCGAGGTTCATGATAAGGTAACGGCGGCGGACAGCCTGGAAGAGGCCGTGGAGATGAGCCGCCTGCTGGCCGGAAAAGAGGATGTCATTATCGCCTTCGGCTCCCTTTCTTTTCTCGGGAGACTGATGAAGATTGCGGAGACAGGATCACGTAATGAGGGAGCGGAGAAAAAGGCAAAGGAAGGCCGAAAGCAGAAAGGAATCCGGATAAAATGATAGATCAGGAGAAAATCAGGAAAGCAGTTCGGCTGCTTTTGGAAGGAATCGGGGAGGATCCCGACAGGGACGGACTGGCAGAAACACCGGACAGGGTTGCCAGGATGTACGGGGAGATTTTTTCCGGAATGGATGCTGACGGATCGGAGCCGTTGGCAAAAGTATTCAGGGTGGATAACAGCGAGATGGTACTGGAGAAAGATATTGTCTTTTATTCCATGTGTGAGCATCATATGATGCCTTTTTATGGAAAGGCGCATATAGCCTATGTTCCTGACGGGAAGGTGGTAGGGCTGAGTAAACTGGCCAGGACGGTGGAGCTGTTTGCTGCCAGGCTGCAGCTTCAGGAGCAGATGACGGGGCAGATTGCGGATGCCGTCATGCGGTTTCTAAAACCCCGGGGAGTTATGGTAGTATTGGAGGCGGAACATCTGTGTATGACTATGCGGGGGGTGAAGAAGCCGGGCAGCAGGACGGTCAGTATCGCTGCAAGAGGCGTTTTTGAGGAGAATACCGGGCTGCAGAATCGCTTCTTTCAGATGCTGCAAAGTTAGAAGACACTCACAGAAAACCACTGCAGTGAGGGAAGAGGAGCGGCGGCAATGGCAGCGAAGAAAGCAACAGAAGAGTCGCCGCAGGGAGGGACAGGAGGAGAAAATGAGAATTGGAAAAAGAGAATTTGAGACAAAAGGACATACCTATGTCATGGGTATTTTGAATATTACGCCAGATTCCTTTTCGGACGGGGGAAAATGGAATAACCGGGACAGCGCCCTGCGTCATGCGGAAGAGATGGTGGCACAGGGAGCGGATATCATCGATATCGGCGGAGAGTCTACACGGCCGGGCTATACTTTTGTGCCGGAGGAAGAGGAGATAGAGCGGGTGGCGCCGGTGATTGAGGCAGTGAAGGCGGCCTTCGGTGTGCCGGTATCGCTGGATACCTATAAATCCAGGGTTGCGTTGGCAGGCATCTCGGCGGGAGCCGATCTGATCAACGATATATGGGGGTTGAAGTATGATCCGAAAATGGCAGAAGTCATTGCGCAGAGCGGACTGCCCTGCTGCCTGATGCACAACAGGGATAATACGGAATACCGCCATCTTATGACTGACGTGACATCCGATCTGGCACAATCCCTCTGGCAGGCGAGGGAGGCAGGGATCGGGAAAGAGAAGATTATCCTGGATCCTGGTGTGGGCTTTGGCAAGACCCGTGAACAGAATCTGGAAGTGATCTGCAGGCTGGAGGAATTGGATAAGCTGGGGTATCCGCTGCTGCTGGGGTGCAGCCGTAAGTCTGTGATCGGGCTGACGCTTGATCTGCCTGCCAGCGAGAGACTGGAGGGGACTCTGGTGACCACTGCATGGGCCGTGATGAAGGGCTGCATGTTCGTGAGAGTCCATGACGTGAAAGAAAATGTCAGGGCCGTCAGAATGGCCGAAGCGATTATGGGGGCAGGCGGGCAGGAGAACTGCGTCTGCCCGGAACAGGTGTGAGTGCGGATACAGGGAAGGACAGGAGGTGGAGGCGGATGGGTTTTCAATGGAAGCCGGATGAGATCCATATTGATAAACTGGAGGTATTTGCGCATCACGGAGTCTACCCGAAGGAGACGGAAGAGGGGCAGATATTTTATGTAAACGCAGTACTGTATCTAAATACACGCAGAGCCGGAGAGAGCGACGTGCTGGAACATACAGTGAATTACGGGGAGGTCTGTCGCTTTATCACGGAATGGATGCAGGAGAACACCTGTCATCTGCTGGAGGCTGTGGCGGAGAGAATGGCCAGGGCAATATTGCTGAAATACAGGCTGCTGTCAGCTATAGATCTGGAAATCGTAAAGCCCTTTGCACCGGTCAGGCTTCCCTTTGAAGGACTGTCTGTGAAAATACATCGGAGCCGTCATAGGGTCTATGTGGCTCTGGGTTCGAATATGGGGGACAGAGAAGGGTATATCAACGGTGCGCTGGAGGCGCTGAAGAGACACCCGCTGATGGAAGTGCGCAAGGTTTCCGAGTTGATTGTGACGAAGCCGTACGGAGGCGTGGAACAGGAGGATTTTCTGAACGGAGCGGTGGAGATTGAGACGCTGCTGGAACCATGGGAGCTGCTGTATGTCCTGCATGGGATGGAAAATGAAGCGGGGAGGAAACGGACAGAGCATTGGGGACCTCGGACGCTGGATCTGGATATCCTGTTTTTTGACAGGCTGGTTATGGAGAATGAGGATTTGGTGATTCCTCATCCGGATTTGGAGAATCGGCGGTTTGTGCTGGAACCGATGAACGATATCGCGCCGTATCTGCGGCATCCGGTGTCGGGGAAGACTATGGCTGCGCTTTTGAGGGAATTGGGGCCGGAGAGACAGGAGGAAAATAGAGGACGCACTCTGCGCACTGATGCTTGCAATCGATGCGGAAAAGTGCTCCAGAAATGATTAAAGTCATTTTTTCAAAAACGAGGAGAGGTATTTTCCCAGAAAGCCCGCGCACAACCCGGTGAAAAGTCCGGTTAGAATTCCGCTGAGAACCAGGAAGGGCAGGTAAGGGAGCACGCCGCCGGCAGTCAGGATCCATGCGATGAGAAACTGGCCCATATTGTGGCTGAGTCCGCCCATGGCGCCCGTGAGGAACAGCATGTGCTCACGCAGAAGCTTTATCACCAGTGCCATGACCAGCAGGCTGAAGAGGCCCCCTGCAAGGCTGTAGAGCAGAGAGAGGGCCTGGCCGAACAGAAGGGCGCAGAGGAGAATCCGCGCAGACAGCACAAGCAGAGCATCCCTGGCCGTGAAGTGCCGCAGCAAAACCAGCGTAACGATATTGGCCAGGCCCAGCTTGAGCCCGGGGATGGGCACAAGGGGCGGAACGGCGCTTTCAATGGCATACACGGCCAGAGACAGGGTGGTAAAAAGGGCCAGCAGGCTTATTTTTCTGACAAACATGGCGGTTCTCCTTTGGGTAGCGTAAATATATCCTACGATCATTCCGAAGCCAGGTGAGGCGGAACTGAAATTCTGATGTTACGGACAGTCCTTTGCAGCAGGTGCTTAATAGGCGACGGCATCGGGAAGGGCATTGTCCCCGGCGGTATCGGAAAGGGGACGCAGCTGAATGACCAGCCGGTTGGGGAGACAGACCACGGGTAATCTGGAATCCCGGATAAATCCCTGCCGGACACAAAGCTGATCCGGGCAGTCTGCGGAGATGACTCCGATGCTGCCGGAACGAATTGAAATCTCATTGACACAGCCGTTTTCCCCTTCTACGAGAAAGGATTCCGACGCATTATCTTCGGTGAGCGGGATACTCATGATCAGTGTACCGTTTTGGAAGATGTCGGCGGCGTATTGCCCCGGATGGTTTCTGCCTTCAGGGTACAGGATCCATAGCAGGCTGACGGCGCATAATATAATCAGGAGAGCGGCAATCAGAGCGGTTGCCCTTTTGTAACCTAAATGTTGTTTCATATGGAAAGCCTTTCCGAGTAGAATATTGTGTGTTCTGGCTTTGTAAGGAAGTACGTGTACATGCAAAGCCTTAAGTAATTACAGTATAGCAAAAGGGATGAAGAAAATGAAGCTTTTTTTGAGATCGGTGCTTCTGGGGATAACCATGCTTTTCTGCTGCATGGGCTGCGGAAGGGAAGAGATGCATTCTGAGGAAGGCGCATCGGGAGGACAATGGAATCCGTCGGAGGGGACATGGCAGTATACGGATACGGCAATGGGAACAGTGATTACCGAAACATTATATGCGGGGGGCCAAAAAAGCGCACAGGAAATCGGCGGCAGGGTAAGCGCATTGCTGGAGCAGCTGGAGCAGGAATCCTTATCCTGGCGTACGGAAACTTCGGAGGTATACAGAATTAACGCTGCGGCGGGAGACGGGGAAGGGTGTCCGGTGTCGGATGAGATGGCCGGGCTGCTGCAGGAATGTCTGGAATTGTCCGGGAAATCGGAAGGAGCTTTTGATATTACTATTGGAGCGTTGACTCGGGTTTGGAATATCGATAAATGGGCAAGAGAAGGAGAAACGGAAGGTTTTCGGCCGCCCTCCCCGGAAGAGCGGGAGAGCGCGTTGGAAAAGTGCGGAAGCGGCCGGGTTCGGCTGGAATGGGTTACCGGAGACGGCAGTCAGGCCAGGATATATCTGCCGGAAGGGATGCAGCTGGATCTGGGGGCCGTGGGAAAGGGCGTGGCCCTGTCACGGCTGGCGCAGCTTCTGGAGGAACAGCAGGGGGTGGACGGAGCGGTGATTTCTCTGGGCGGGAGCATTCTTACCTGGGGAAGCAAACCGGATGGCAGTCAATGGAAGGTGGGGATCATAGATCCTGCGGATACATCATCTCAGGTGGGAATTTTGTCCTTGGAGGGACAATGGTGTGTCTCTACATCAGGAGATTATGAGCGATATGTGGAGTTTGACGGTGTGCGTTACCATCATATCCTGGATCCTGCCACAGGGGCTCCCGGAGAGAGCGGCGTGCGGGGAGTGACTATCCTGTCGAAAGAGGGAATGATGGGGGACGGCCTGTCTACAGCCTGTTTTCTGTTGGGACCGCAGAAAGGAATGGAACTTGCGTCAGCGTACGGCGCGGAAGTATTGTTTGTGATGGAGGACGGGGAAATCATGATGTCGGAGGGGATGGAAAAATATTTTAGGGAGATATAATCCTACAATAGCAGGCGATTTTCCGGAACCATTTTTTCCCGCGGAGAAAATAAGAATATATGGAGCAAAACACTTGCAATAATTTTTATATCGAGTAAAATAGTAGATGAAAGCAAAAGATATCTCAGGGAACAAATATGGGACAGAAAATTTTCATGCTGGAGGGCAGGCAGTTTCGGACAGAGAGCGATTATGCCTGCGCCAAAAGAGATAAGGAAATCATAGACCGGCTTCGGGAACAGACGGATTTCGGGGATATAGGACAGATGGAAGCTCTGCGCAGGGAACTGCGGGGCGGCAAATACAAATTTCTGACACTGCTGGGGCGGGATTTTTTGGATGAAGTGGAAGAGAAGCTGCGAAAGCGGGAGACTATCGCCGGCAGCCGTACCGAAAAGGGCGCCTCGGATATACAGAACAGATCCGGTCCTTTCGAAAGAAAGCGTGAACGGGGCAGGGAGAGCGCCCGGTTCGGGAGGCAGGGTAAAGGCAGTGCAGCAGGAGGCAGGGCGGAGATAGAAGGAAAAACGAACGCTTCCGGGCACGGACAGCGATCGTACAGGGAGAAACAGACAGTTTCCGCAAGGGACCAGGCCGCGGTGGATCAATTTGTACAGGAGGAACTGAAAAAGCGGGAGAAACGCCGAAAGCTTTCCTTATTCATATGCAGTGCAGCGGCGGCGTGCTGCCTGGGTTACTTCGGAATCTATTCTTACTATAACTATCGGACACAGAGTACATATGAACAGCTAAGCAATCTGAAGGAAAAGGCTGCCGAGGCTGCAGCTTTCGGCGATACAGGGCCGCTTTATACACTGGACGATGATCCGGAGGCGAAGGAAGTTCTGGAGGAATACAAAAAATTATTAAATCAGAACAAAAAGCTAATCGGATGGGTGAAAATTGACGATACAAATATAGATTATCCTGTCATGCAGACTACGGACAATGAATACTACCTGGACCACAATATGAACCAGGAGTATGACAAAAACGGTACCATTTTCATGGATAAGGACTGTGATGTACTACGGCCCAGTACAAATTATATATTATATGGGCATCACATGAAAAGCGGGCAGATGTTCGGACAGTTGGATCTGTATAAAAAGAAATCCTACTATGAAGAACATCCCTATATAAATTTCGACACCATTTATGAGAAGGGGACATATCAGGTCATGTATGTGTTCCGTTCCAAGGTGTATAAGGAAACGGAAATCGTATTCAAATACTATCAGTTCATCGACGCAAACAGTGAGCAGGAGTTTGATTCTTACATGAAGGAAATGGCGGAGTTGTCCCTTTATGATACGGGGGTCACCGCAGAGTATGGAGACCAGCTGCTGACTCTTTCTACCTGTGATTATCAGGAGACGGACGGACGGTTTGTGGTTGTGGCGAAAAAGATCGCAAAGGAGTAGGGAAAATGACAAAGGTTGCAAAGAAAAAGGCCAGAAGACTGGGAAGGACGATCCGCAAGACTTTGGGGACGCTGTTTTTGATATCTGCGTTGGTGGTTGCCGCGATTCCGGTGGATTATTTGCAGGCGGAAGGGGAAGGGGATCCGGATGCGGCAGGGACTGCAGACGGGATTATGACGAGAGAACGGACAGACAAGAAGATAACGTTGGGGCTTAATAGCGATACTACAGCTGAGTATCGAAGTAATATACCTGATATAGCTAAAGGTGCAAAAATTTATAGTACAGGTGATGGTAAGTTTCAGTTTGCATATGTCAAATCAACTGGCGGCGGAGATACGATGGTTGCTGTCATTTTGGGATATGATAAAGACGGTCCTCTGGAAGGCGGACAATTGGTGATTCCTGATAAAGTAGATGCATACAAACGTTTTTTTGCAAATACTTCTAGTACGGATTATTCTTATGTTGCTGTTAATAAGGCGGATGAATTTTTGTATTATGAAGTATGGGAAGATAAGCTTGTAGACGGAAAGCCTGTATATATACCAGAGAAGGATGCAGATGGTAATGACAAAGTGGATGAGAATGGTAACACTGTGTATCAAAAAGATCCTAATACAGGAGAGTTTTTGAAGGTACAGGAAAAGGCTTATAAACCATGTTATTATGATGATTTTAATAAATGGGGAGGTTTTGAGGTTGATGAGTTATATAGAAAAAAAACGAACGATAAGGGTGAGGAGATTGAGGGATATGAACTAACTGGTACAGAAGATAAACAGCGTATTTACGGTGCTGTAGTGCGGTATATCGGAAATCAATATCTGTCGGCTAATGATAAAGGCTGGAGTGTTGAAGATAATGTCACAGAAGAATCACAAGGTATTTTTGCACAGGCAGGAAATATTCAGACGCTGACTGTCGGAGATAATCTGTCGGGAATCGGAAACTATGCCTTTGCGGGCTGCTCTGCATTGAGCAGCATAAAATTGTCGAACGGTTTAAATACAATCGGAAACTATGCGTTTTATAACTGCGTTAATATGACAGACGTAAATATTGATGCAATTGCAAATATTTCCATTATAGGTGAACGCGCGTTTAACAATTGCAGAAGCCTGCAGAGATTTACGGTACCTATAAAAGTGGAAAGGATTGGAGATTCCGCTTTCGAAAACTGTGAGAAAATGACAGAAATCGACTTGACCGCAGGTGGAAAGGAAGTAATGCTTACGGAATTGGGGTACGATGTGTTCAAAGGCTGCCGCAGTCTCCAAGGCATAACCTTTCCGCAGGTATTTTCAAATAATAGCAGTGATTTGGATATCAGTACTTTCCAAGGCTGCATCAGTTTGAAATATATAGCTACCGGAACCGGGGCAATTACGGAAAACGGAGTTCGGGATGAAGGAAATGGTGATTTTAACCTTAACGATAGCGAAACTGACTATAAATGGAGCAATTTTAAAGCGGAGATGCCCCAGGGCTTCTATTTGAAAGGGCCTGAAGTAGCTAAATTGCATACGACTGCAACAACTCAGGAAATTCCTTATAGTTATTATGACCGAAATCTATCAGAATATGTGTACGAATTGACAGTAGGAACCGGTTCTAATAAAGTAATTTATCGTGTTACCGAAGAAGGGCGTCTGGTGGCCTGTGAAATGACAGGTATGAATACGGTAGATATTCCTCTGGTTATCGGTCCCAACGATGTAAAGAGCATTGCCGAGAGGACTTTTCAGGATAATTGTGCATTGAAAAAAATTACAATTCCGGAGTCTATCAACGGGATTGAGCAGAATGCATTTAAGGGTTGCCATAATTTGGAGGATGTTATCTTTGTAAATCCGCCGGAAGGTATGACCATCGGTGCAGGAGCATTTAAGACACAGCAGAAGGTGGGCACAAATCATATTATTGATTGTTCAAATCCGGGCTATTTGGAGATCCCTGCCGGAGAGAATAAACCCAAATCGCCGATATTGAACTTTGTGGGGCCGATTTCCAGCACGGCAGCGCCTTTTGAATATGCGATGACGCCCGGTGAGAATATTAATGCCGGAGAACAGGACCAAACATACATTACCTATCAGAGTGGCCAGCCAATCTGGAAGTGCGGTATAATCCAGCTACGGATAAAAACGAATTGGTGGATTATCCCACTGTGAAGGAGTTGGCGGAAGGACTGAAATATTACGCAAAGAACTACCTTGGGGGCAATAGCTCAGGGGGATATGCGTATATGACAAAGTCTTATGAGGAGGCCGCTAAATCCGCAGCCAGCAAGTATATTGCTTCGGGAGAAAATGCTGAGCTTACAGAGGATGAGAGCAATGTTTTATCGGCAGCATTGAATCTGGTTCTTCCGGACGGAATCGAAGCCATCGGAACCCGTGTAACGCCTCAGTCGGACGGGACAAATAAAGTAGAAGGCCTTTTTGAATATAAAGAGGCAAACGATGAGATGGCAACCGGGACACTGGGCGACGGCACAGGTCTACGTAAAACCATAACTGCTGAAGGAATTGAGGAAGTGCAGGATAATGCCTTTAAAAAATGCAAGTACTTAAAGGGAATTACCTTCAGCGACAAGACCACATCTATCGGAAACCATGCTTTTGAGGATTGCGATGTATTGCAGGATGTAAGTATTCCGGCCACGGTAAGCAAGATGGGCTTAAGTCCTTTCCGCGGATGTGATATCCTGAGTGATGTGAATTTTAACGAAAGCCCGTATTTTTCCTGCGAGAAGTCTGTCATCTTTGAATTAGGAGAAGAGGGTGTACACACTGCGCTGGTAGAGTATCTCAACGGCAAGGTGCCTCACATTGTGAATTCGGAGGATGTGGAAGGGATTACGTCCATATATCCGGAAGCCTTTATGAACAGTAATATTGAATCGGCGGATTTGAGCACTGCTACTCTGGAGGAGATTCCAGTAAGTGCTTTTCAGGGAACAGAGAGGCTGTTTTCTGTGACTTTGCCCAACGGTTGTAGGCGTGTTAATGAGAATGCCTTTGCAGACAGCAATATCCGTCAGCTGGTGGTACCGTCGACGGTGAATGTTATTAATGACAGGGCTTTTGCTCATATTGATACACAAAGTCCCGAGTATGCGGCCCTGACATTCTATTGTCAGGAAGGCACTGTCGCAGAAGATTATGCCAAGAGTTACGGCATCAATATCTCTTACAAGCTGCCGGAATATGAAGTAAGGCTTTATGACGAAGAAGGCAATCTGGCAAAGAGCATCTATGTGGAGCAGGGCCAGCCTCTGGAGATTCCGGAGGATCTGGAGAATCTGCCTCCCACAAAGGGCTATACCAGGCTTACATGGACACCGCCGGCAGGTACGATTATTACCGGACTGACCAATGTGTACGCAAGCTATGTTCCCATGGAGCCTTCCGAGTACCAGAAGGTAGTTAACTTTATCGCATTTGACAAGGAGACCATACTCAGCACCCAGACCGTGACGCCCGGTGAGAATGCGGTACCGCCTCAGGCTCCGGAGGAAGCGGGCTATGAGTTTACCGGCTGGTTCGGAGAGCAGATCGGCGAGGATATGCTGGTGACGGACGAGATGGAGAGTCCTGTCAATATATATGCTCAGTATGAGAAGATTGACTCTCTGGCCAATACGCATACCGTAACTTTCCTTGACTACGATAATACCTTCTTATATACGCAGTCGGTGGAGCACGGAAAAGATGCGTCGGCGCCCAGGACGCCCTCCAGAGAGGGGTATACTTTCAAAGAATGGCTGCCTTATCCTGTCAATGTGACAGAGGATATGACGGTAGTGGCACAGTATACATCCAATAACAGCGGCAGCACGAATCCCAGCGGCAGTCCGAACCCGGGCACGTCGGGAAGTCCCAGCCCGAGCCCCAGCCCGGGTACATCAGGCAGTTCCAGCCCGTCTCCGACACCGGGCGGAAACGGAGGTAATACAGGATCCGGCAACGAGACTTTGTATACTTTGACAGTGCGCAACGGAAGCGGTTCCGGGCAGTATGCAGCCGGGTCACAGATTATTGTAGTAGCCGATGAACCGGGACGGAGTATGGAATTTGACGGCTGGACCGTCAGCCCTTCCGCTACTTCCGTGACGGATAAGAAGCTTTCTGCCATGGCGATTACCATGCCGGCAAATGATGTGGCTGTCATAGCGAATTACAAATCCAGGACTACGGGAACAGGGAATACTTCTACCACCAATACGAACCGTCCTACCGGAACTTCAGGAACGGTGAATCGTGGCGGTACCACAGTAGTCATTGATAAGAACGGGCTGTCCAATACGGGAGTGGTATCCGCTACCGTAAACGGTTCTTCCGATAATTTTACAATCAAGATTACGGAGAGCAGCGAGGCGACGGAAGCAGTGCTTCGGGCTTTGCAGGCGGAATACGGCAACCTTGAGAATGTGAAATATTTCCCGATGGATATTTCCTTGTATGATTCTACGGGAAATAACAAGATTACGGATACCACGGGTCTGTCCGTAAGCATTACTTTGCCACTGCCGGATTCTCTGATTACCTATGCGGGCAACAACAAGGTGGCAGGCGTGGTGAATGATAAGCTGGATAAGCTGACGCCGAGGTTTACGACGATTAACGGTGTATCCTGTATCACCTTTACGGCGGAGCATTTCTCGCCCTATGTGATTTATGTGGATATAACCAATTTGTCCGACGGAACAATTACAGACAATACCCCTACTACCGGAGACGGCATTCATCCGAAGTGGTTCCTCTCCATAGGATTGGCCTGCCTGTCCTTCGTAATGTTTACAATGAAGGATTCCAGGAAGAAGCAGAAGGTGAAGGTAAGGGCGTGAAAGGATAGCAGATGAAGAGGAAAAAGCGTATTTTAAGTGTCTTCATAACGATGATGACGCTGATGATTATGCTGCTTCCTGGATCGGAGGCAGGTGCAGCGACATCGGCCTCCGATTTTCGAATGGAAGGAAGCACGCTGGTAAAATATCGCGGTACGGAAAAGAATGTAACCATTCCCAGCACGGTAGAAGCTATCGGTGCAAGTGCTTTTGAGGAAAATACGAATGTTGAGCTGGTGGTGGTGCCTAATTCTGTGAAGCGTATCGATTCCTATGCTTTTTGGGGCTGTGACAATCTGGATACCATAGTACTGGGAACCGGTTTGAGTGAGGTGGGAGATTATACCTTTGCAAAATGTACCGGCCTGGAGCAGATATCGATTCCCTCTAATGTTACATCCATCGGGGCCCAGGCGTTTGGAGACTGTATCAACCTGACAGACATCAGCATCCCGAAGGAGACTACCAGCATAGACGAGTCGGCTTTTGACGGCTGCAGTAAAGTTACCATTCACTGTGACGAAGGAAGCTATGCGGCGGAGTATGCAGAGCGGTTTTATGAGCGGCAGAAGAATATGCCGGGATACGGGGAGGAACCGGAGGAAGGTTCCGATGGGACGCCGGGTGAAACTCCCGGTGGGACGTCGGGAGGAACTCAGGATCAAGATTCTTCCGATACCGTACAGGATCCCGGCGTCTCACAGCCGGATTCTTCCGCAGTGCCCGGAGAACTTATCGGTTCCACGCAGATCGTGGGAAACCAGGCAGTGCTGATCGTCAATAATACCTGTCTGCATGTATATGAGAAGGAGCAGAAACCGGCAGTTTCGGCGGATGCGGATCCTTTTGCGCCAAACTGGGACGGTAAGATTTCCAAATACCGGATTGTAGACGGGAAGACAGTGGCGGATCAGGCTTATTATCGCAATGCAGGGCTGGACAGCCTGGCTTTGGAGGAGGGCATCGAGGAGATCGGCGAATTTGCATTTGCCAGAAGTTCTCTTTACGCAGCTGCTTTGCCGGAAGGGGTGAAGCATATCGGATACGGCGCCTTTTATCACTGTGATCAGCTTGCGGCGGTAACGCTTCCAGAGACTGTGATGTGCGTGGAACCCAAGGCTTTTTCCAATACCCTGTGGATGAAGTCGTTTCTGGAAGGGGAACACACTGCGCAAGATAATGCCTTTTTGATCACAGGCGGCGTCCTTATGGCTTATGGAGGAAATGCCGCGGAGGTGACGATTCCCGAAGGCGTACGCGTGATTGCCGGTGAGGCATTTCAGAACCATACAGAGATAGAGAAGGTGTCCCTGCCGGATACAGTGCAGGTGGTAGGAGAAGCTGCTTTCGAGGGCTGTACCGCTTTAGGGCAGATTGCGCTGGGGACAGGCGTAAAGGAGATTAAAGACAGAGCTTTTCTGGGCAATACCCTGCCGGAGATTACCCTGCCGGAGTCGGTGGAGAAGGTAGGGCTTCAGGCTTTCGGAAATACCATGATCCATTATCAGGGCACAGAGGCAGCGTATACGTACGAAACTTCCGCCACAAGACTTTCCAACAGGGCTTACCGGGGCATTTCCGATCAGGGAGAAGAGATGGCAGGCGTGACTGTGGAAGGGCTGGCCGAAGCATTTGGCGGGACGGCAGAGGATATTTTTCGGACGGGCCAGTCGGCTTTGACAGAGGCGGACAGAGCCTATACATTGACTGTAAGCCAGCCCGGGGACACGGCAGAGATGGAGAAGGCTTTCGGGCGTGTCTTCCAGACTGAATTGCCGGAGGGGATGGTGTTTTATGATCTGGAGCTGACGGATGAGAGCGGGATTTTGCTGAAGAAGCTGGGACAGCAGACGCTTACTGTGGTGTTGCCTGTGCCGGAGCAGATGGCGGGAGGGCAGCTGCGGTTATTTGCATTGGACGGAAACGGTCAGCTGGAAACGCTGGAAACGGAGACTGTAGAGATAGATAATGTGCAGGCTTTCCGCTTTGAGACCAATTATCTGTCGATGATTGGGGTGTGCAGTGTAAATCAGCAATAACAGGATATGAATGGCCGATAGCGCATTTTTTCTATGTCTATGTTAGGTAAAGTCTTGCCTGTAAACAGGGGCATTGCAGGAAGTAAAGACCTTTTGTTAAGGGAGCTGGATTGTGCTGTCATTGAAAGAATTCATCAGTACAACAGAGAAAAGGACGAAAGACCTTATGATAGTGTCCGGGAGTGTTCATTGAGGGAAATCCGGTCTATGAAGATTTAGGCATTATGGAAAAGACACATACGCAGCTGTGTATCATAAAATCCAATTGCATCAAAGGTTATTTTAGTCCATTGCTGCCTGACAGCGGATGGAATATGGTATGATGAAAAACAAAATGATATAGAACAAATTTTAAGATCCCGGCATACAATGAACGAAAAAGATATGCCGGGATTTTTATGCTATGCAGCGTGTAAGAAAAATGATTGCGGGAAATATACCGGAGAAATTAGATGGCAGAGGGGTAACGGTTGCCGTACTGGATACGGGAATCGGCTGGCATCCTGATCTTCAGGGCAGATCCATCGCTTTCCGCGATTTTGTGGGGGCCAGGAGCCTGCCGTATGACAATAACGGGCATGGGACACATGTCTGTGGAATTCTATGCGGGAGCGGAGGCCTGTCGGGCGGACGTTTTCGGGGAATGGCACCGGGGGCGAGACTGGTTGTGGGTAAGGTATTGGATGAAAAGGGGGAAGGGGCCGCAGAGGTTATGGTGGAGGGAATGGACTGGGTAATGCGGCTGCAGGATAGATATAAGATTCGTATTTTGAATATTTCCATAGGTATAGGGAATCTGAAGGAACAGGAGAAGGAGCAGGTGCTGCAGGATAAAATAGAGGAGCTGTGGAGGAGGGGCATTCTCGTAGTCTGTGCCGCGGGCAATAAAGGACCCGGCGACGGGACGATTTCTTCCGTAGGCGGGAACCGGCTGCCATGACGGCGCCTATGCGAAGGACAACCCGGCCAGATGCGAGACATATTCCGGCAGGGGGATTTTGGGGAGTTCTATCCGGAAGCCGGATCTGGTGGCGCCGGGGACGGATATCATCTCCTGTAACGTAAACTGCCGCGGCCTGTGGGGCAGAGTAAAGGATCCTTATATTGCTAAAAGCGGGACTTCCATGGCTACGCCTATTGTTGCCGGGACGGCGGCGCTGGCTTTCCAGAAGGATCCGGGCATGTCTAATGAGGAGTGCAGGCAGAGGCTGCTGTATACGGCCGCGGATCTGGGACTGCCCTGGAACAGGCAGGGATGGGGGATGGTAAATGCGGACAGATTTCTGGGTTACGACACGTATTATGACACTTATTTTAGAAAAAAGCATTGACATAATCGGCATGATTGTATACAATAATACGAGTGTGTGAAAACATGCCATTTTATGAAACAAAAGGAGGGATCGGGATATGAGAGAGAATGACACTTTTCAATACCGGCCGGTCACCATGAACCAGAACAGCAATCTGCTGCAGATAGAGGAACATATGTACATTTTGGATGATGTAAAGAAGCCTAATGTATTCCGCAATATGTTTCCCTATTCTGAGGTGCCCAAGATTCCCTTCAATGACAGAATTGTGCCTCACAATATGCCGAAGGAAATCTGGATTACGGATACTACTTTTCGCGACGGCCAGCAGTCCAGGGCGCCCTATACCACGGAACAGATCGTGACAATCTATGATTATCTGCATAAATTAGGCGGCCCGGAGGGGATGATCCGTGCCAGTGAATTTTTCCTGTACAGCAAGAAAGATCGGGATGCCGTCTACAAGTGTATGGAGAAAGGATATCAATTTCCAGAGATCACCAGCTGGATCCGTGCCAGCAAGGATGATTTTAAGCTGGTGAAGGATATCGGTATGAAGGAGACAGGTATTTTGGTAAGCTGTTCCGATTACCATATTTTTCTGAAGCTGAAGATGACCAGACGCCAGGCCATGGAGCATTATTTAAGCGTGGTGCGGGATTGCCTGGAGGAGGGAATCAGCCCCAGATGTCATCTGGAGGATATCACAAGGGCGGATATCTACGGTTATGTGGTACCCTTTTGCCTGGAGCTGATGAAACTGATGGAGCAGTATAAAATTCCCGTCAAGATCCGTGCCTGCGACACTATGGGATATGGGGTGAATTATCCCGGAGCCGTCATTCCCAGAAGTGTCCAGGGAATCGTCTATGCCATTCATACCCATGCGGGCGTGCCCCACGGGCTGATCGAGTGGCATGGGCATAATGATTTCTATAAAGCGGTGAGCAATTCCACTACCGCCTGGCTCTACGGATGTTCCGGCGTCAATACATCCCTGTTCGGCATCGGAGAGAGAACCGGCAATACGCCTCTCGAGGCCATGGTCTTTGAGTATGCCCAGCTGAAGGGGCATCTGAACGGGATGGATACCACGGTGATCACGGAACTGGCGGAGTATTACGAGAAGGAAATCGGATACCGGATTCCGCCCAGGACGCCTTTTGTAGGAAAAAATTTCAATGTGACCCGGGCAGGCATCCATGCGGATGGCCTTTTGAAAAACGAAGAAATCTACAACATCTTCGATACGGAAAAGTTCCTGAACCGTCCGGTTCTGTGCGCCGTATCCAATACCTCCGGATTGGCCGGCATCGCTCACTGGATCAATACCTATTACGGGCTGAAAGGTGAGGCGCAGGTGGTTAAGAATTCTGAACTGGTAGCCGGGATCAAGGCATGGGTGGATGAAGAATATGCGGGCGGCCGGGTTACCGTGCTGACGGATGAGGAAATCGTGGCATGTTTGAAACGGGTGTGCGGGGAAAAGGGAATCGACTTTCCCGGAGAGAAGTCTGACAAAACCGCAGGGGAATAAATACAAATATGTAGTCGGACATGGAGGAATGAAAAAGAAAAAATGAGTAATTATGACGTAAAGCAGGAAGTGACAGACAAGTACTCCCTGCGGGGCCGTGTATTTAACCGTTTGAGAGAGGATATTTTGAGCGGCAGATACGCGGAACATGAAGAGTTGAGAGAAGTGACAATCGGAGAGGAGATGGGGGTCAGCCGTACTCCTGTAAGAGAGGCTTTCAGACAGCTGGAGCTGGAGGGACTGATCCAGATCATTCCCAATAAAGGGGCTTATGTTACAGGTATCACGGAGAAGGACGTAAAGGATATCTATATGATCCGCTCGCTGCTGGAGGGACTCTGTGCCAGGTGGGCCACGGAGCATATCTCAAAAGAGCAGATGGACGAGATGGAGGAGAATGTGTATCTGGCGGAGTTCCATGCCAGGAAAGGACATCTGGAACAGCTGGCGGAGCTGGACAACCGTTTTCATGATATCATGTATGAAGCCTGCGACAGCAAGCTTCTGGAGCATCAGCTGAAGGATTTTCATCAGTATGTACTGCGGGTGCGCAGAAAGACCCTGGCCAATGCCAACAGAGGGCCGAAATCAAATGAGGAGCATAAGGAGATCATGGAGGCCATTAAGGCGGGAAACGGAGATCTGGCGGAGCGGCTGGCTCATCAGCATATGATCAACGCCTATGAAAATATGGTAAAAAACGGGCTCCATGAGGCATATGTTCGGGAAGGGTTGGCGTAGGGTACTATTTATAGGAAAAGAGAGGAGAAGGCGATGGATAAAATTATGATGACAACTCCCCTGGTGGAGATGGACGGCGATGAGATGACCAGGGTTCTCTGGCAGATGATCAAGGATGAATTGCTGCTTCCGTACATAGATCTGAAAACGGAATACTATGATCTGGGTCTGGAGCACAGGAATGCCACGGATGATCAGGTAACGGTGGATTCCGCCAATGCCACTTTAAAGTACGGCGTGGCAGTAAAATGTGCCACCATTACGCCCAACGGGGCCAGAATGAAGGAATATGATCTGAAGGAGATGTGGAAGAGTCCCAACGGAACCATCCGTGCGATTCTGGACGGAACCGTATTTCGCTCCCCGATCCTGGTGAAGGGGATTGTTCCCTATGTGGCAAACTGGACGAAGCCCATTACCATCGCGCGCCATGCCTACGGCGATGTGTATAAAAATGCAGAGATCAAGGTGCCGGGGGCCGGCAGGGCGGAACTGGTATTTACCGCGGAAGACGGCACCCAGACAAGGGAATTGATCCATGAGTTTAAGGGGTCCGGCATTCTGCAGGGAATCCATAATACACAGAAGTCCATCGCAAGTTTTGCCAGAGCATGTTTTCAGTATGCGGTGGATACGAAGCAGGACCTGTGGTTCTCCACCAAGGATACCATTTCAAAGAAATATGATCATACCTTTAAGGATATCTTTCAGGAGATCTATGATAGCGAATATAAGGACAAATTCGAGGCCCTGGGGATTGAATATTTCTATACGCTGATCGACGATGCGGTAGCCCGGGTCATTCGTTCGGAAGGCGGTTTCATCTGGGCCTGCAAGAATTATGACGGCGATGTGATGTCGGATATGGTGGCAACGGCCTATGGCGATTTGTCCATGATGACTTCCGTATTGGTATCTCCTGACGGCGTCTATGAATATGAGGCGGCGCATGGGACGGTACAGCGTCATTACTACAAGCATCTGAATGGGGAGGAGACCTCTACGAATTCGATTGCGACGATTTTTGCATGGACAGGCGCATTGAAGAAGAGAGGGGAGCTGGACGGAAATGCAGAGCTTTCCGCCTTTGCACAGAAGCTGGAGAGGGCATGTATTCAGACAGTGGAGGAGGGCAGGATGACGAAGAGCCTGTCTTTGATTTCCACCTGCGAAAACCCGGTTATATTGAACAGCCTTGATTTCATCAAAGCCATCCGGGAGACTTTGGAGACACTTTTGTAGGATGTATTTCAGGAAACTTGGAAAGCGGCGGCCGTAAGGGCAGCCGCTTTTTTCAGGGGTGTATTGCATTACACTTCGTTGAATTTTATGTTGTATTGTAAACGAAAAATTGAGTGACACATTTATATATATATGATAAAATATAACATAACGTAGTCCAATAAAAAAATTCATGAGAAGTGTGGTGTGATACCAAAATGGGAAAGAAGACAAAAAAAGTTTTTTATAAATTGCTGCCTGGCCTTTTGTGGGGGATATGTTTTTTAAGTGCAGGCTGCAGCGCTGGGGAAGAGGAAGAATCCCGGGAGGCCGTTGTGATAGAGCGTCAGGAAGAGACGGTGGAATATATGACCGTGCCGGTAAAACGGGAGGATGTGATCAAAACGGCGAAGCTTCGGTGTATGTATAACCATACGGATGAGGAAGAGATCAGTATTCCTGTCAAGGGGAAGAAGGTGGAAGAGATCTGCGTGCAGGTGGGAGACAGCGTCAAAAAAGGCGATCTTCTGCTGGTGCTCACCGGCGGCGACAGGGAAGAAGGTATCAGAGAGCTGGAGTATAATATCGCCAGGAACAAACTGCTTCTGGGATATACAGAGATGGATGAGGCCTATGAGCTTTCCTATACATGGTGGAACTACATATATCAGTCTCCGGGAGGCGAAAACGTGGACGAAAGGCGGGAAGAAGAGTTGGAAGGCATCCGTCAGAAGTACCGCTATCTGAGGGAGGATTATCAGGACAGTATCGATCTGGATACCATGCAGCTGGAGATCTGGAAGCAGGAGATGAGTGAAAGCCGTCTGTATGCGGGGATAGACGGGAAAGTGTCCTACATGATGCTCAATTTGTTCGAAGGGGCCGAGGCCCCGGCGGGGGAAGCCCTGTTTAGGCTGATCGATACGGCCCATTGTAGGTTTGAGACGACTCAGACCGATTATGCGGACTCTTTTCGGGAAGGGGAAGAGCTGGAGCTGGAACTGGACGCGGGGAGCAGTGTGAAGTCGGTGCGGGTGGTTCCTTATGATATGGAAAACTGGCAGGAGACGCTTTCCTTTGCAGTGGCTCAGGATGCGGAGATCGAGGCCGGCACTGGAGGCAGTCTGAATATCACCGTAGAGAAACGGGAGAAGGTGCTTTCTCTCCCTAGGCAGATGATCTTTACGGCCGGTGAGAAGCATTTTGTCTATGTGCTGGGGGAGGACGGGCTGCCTCAGGTGCGCTGGGTGGAGATCGGCCTGAGCGGGGACAGCCTGACGGAGATTGTCAGCGGATTATCTGAGGGAGAGGACGTAATCGTGCGATGAAAATGGCAGAAAGGCTTTTACGGATGAAAAGGTTGTCAGGGAAGTTCATAACCGTTCTTCTGACGGCGGTGCTTCTGACCGGATGTGCCGGAGAGGAAGCTGTCGGGACGGGTGCGGAGACAGAGTCCATAGAACTGCATACACCTAAGAGAAGTATCATCAATACGGAACCGGTGATAAGGCGGAATCTATATGATGCCACGCTTTATGAAGGGGCGGTCTATCCCTATGTGGAAGAATATTCTTTTGAATCTCCTCAGAATTTCGGCTCCTATGCCGCGCTCCCGGGAGAGAAGGTGCAGGAAGGAGATGTTCTGGTAAGAGCCAATGGAGAGAGACTTGCTGGACAGATAGAAGAGCTGCAGGAAAAACTGGACGAATTGACGGAAGAATACGAGAAATTCAGGATTAAAACGGAAGAAGCCATTCAGGAGCAGGAAGGGGAGCTGGAATGGCTTTGGGGGATTGTGGACAATCTGAAGAATGATGTGCCGGCGGAATTCATTTTAGATGAAGAGGGAAAGCAGATCGAGAATCCGAATTATCAGTCCTGGCAGGCGGATCTGAAGAAATGGGACGGCAATTACGGTCTTAAGGAGCAGGACATCAAAGTCAATCAGGAGGCGCTCCGCCAGAAGAAGGAACTGTATGAGCTGGACTATAGCTATTATAACAGACAGCTTCAGGAATTGAAGGCCAAACGGCAGAAAGAGACCATCGTTTCCAAAATCTCCGGTGAAGTGGTGGGGATCGGCTGGTATACGGATGGTTCTTATGTGAGTGAGGGGACGACGGTGATAGCGGTAGCAGATCCGGAGCGTTTCTTTGTAAAATGTAATTATGTTCCATGGCGTCTGTTGGTGAATGCCGCAGATATGTATGCGTTGATCGGCGGAAAGCGTTATGAGGTTTCCTATCTGGAGAGCGATATCAGTACGACTACCTTTACTTTGCAGGACAGGGACAGTGAAGTGGAGATGGGCGACTATGTGATGCTGGTATTGATGGCGGATTACAGAGAACAGGTGCTGACGGTGCCCGGGGATTCCGTATACGAAGACGGCAGCGGACAGATCGTGTACGTAGTGGAAGATAACAGGACCGTCCTCAGGGAAGTACAGACAGGAATGAGCGACGGAATCTATACGGAGATCGTGTCCGGTTTAGAAGAAGGGGAGCAGGTAGTCTCTCATTTCAGTGTAGCCGGCGGGAAGGAGGCTGTTCTGGAGAGGCAGGACAGGCAGACCTCTTATACGGGCAACGGTTTTCTCTATTATCCCTTGGAAACCATGGTGGAAAATCCGGTAGAAAACGGAACGGTGTCGGCAGTGGAGCGATTGGTATCAGTAGGCGAATATGTGGAGAAGGGACAGGTCCTGCTCTCCGTCACGGTGAATGCGGACGAGGTGGAGACGGCAAAACGGGAGACGGGGCTGCGCAGAGCAAAGGAACGGCTGGCAGATCTGGAGGCGAAGGGCAGGGAGGCAGATGCCGAGGCCATCGCCGAGATGAAAGAGAAGATCGCTGAGCAGGAGAAGGCGTACGCAGAGATAAAAGCTGACAGCGCCGTTACGGAAATATGCGCTCCGGATGCCGGTTATGTACAATATTTGATTTATGTTTCCCCCGGGGATATCATAGAACAGGGAGAGAATGTTGCCTCTATTGCGGACGATCGGGCGGCATATATGGCATTGGATACCAGGAACAATAAAATATTGAATTACGGAGATGTATTGACGGTTAAATATATGGATCCTTCCGGCGTCCAACAGACCATGGAAGGCAGGATATTGACCATGGGGGCTTTGGGAAGCAGTGAAGATCTGCTGCCAGATATGATGCTGATGGAAGTGCCCGAGGAGGCAAGGGCGAATATGGAAATCATGAGAAACGGCAGCTTCGGACCGGAAATGACCATGTACATTGCCAGCGGGTATGTCAATATAATGGAAAATGTGGTGATCGTGCCGGCGGAAGCGGTGACGGACAAGACGGAGACAAGGGGCTATGTGAATGTGGTGGGTGAGGACGGCTCCGTGACCAGAACTTCCTTTTTGTACGGACAGATGAATTCGGACTATTACTGGGTGATCGACGGTCTCACGGAAGGGATGAAGATATGCTGGGAATAATGTTTCAGAAGCTTCTGTCAAAAAAGTGGATGTTTTTCTGCCTGCTTATGGGCAGTGCCCTTCTGGTGGCCACTGTGGTCAGCGTTCCCATGTATCGGGGGGCAGTTTTTGACAGAATGCTGCGGGATGAATTCAGGAATTACTACGCAAGTACCGGGGAGTGGCCTGCAAAGCTGGAAAAGCAGGCTACTTCGGAATGGAAGTCTCTGGATCCGATTCTCCGGCTGGAAGAGTCCATGACGGATATCGAAATGCGCGTGGGTGTGAAGACCGTGGAAGAGGTTTCCTTTTACCGTTCATATAATACAGGGTATCTGGAATCCGGCAGGACGGATGCAGTGACTTCCAATCTTGGTCTGGCTTTTTTGTCGGATGCAGAGGAGCATATCAGTATCGTGAGCGGGGAGATGTATTCGGAAGACGGCCTGGCGGAGGACGGCGCAATCGAAGTCATCATGAATCAGGAATTTATGTTGAGCAAGAATCTGATGTTGGGCGATACGCTGACCATGGTCATGCTTAAGGACGAAGAGGATAAATTGGTGCGGCTGGTCATAACAGGAGTCTATCGGACGGAACCGGATGCATACTACTGGGAAATCGGCACGGATTATCTGGGAGAGGTTTTTCTGATGCAGGAGGATGTCTTCCGGAGATTTTTGATGCGGAAAATCGACGGCGTATACAGCGCTATTACGGCCGAGTGCTGTTATCTGTTTGATTATGAAGCGCTGGAAGTGGGACAGGTGACGCAGGTGGCTGACAGCATAGAGGAGAATCAATATGAGGGGGAGGTCTGTATCGAGCTGCTGGAGCGCTTTTTGGCGAAGCAGCCGCTGATCTCGATTACGCTTTTCATTCTCCAGATACCGGTGCTGGTATTGTTAATGGCTTTCCTGCTCATGGTCTCCAGGCAGATGTACGAGCTGGAGCAAAATGAAATCTCGGTGATCAAGAGCAGGGGCAGTTCGGGATTTCAGATATTCCGGCTGTATTTGTACCAAAATCTTTTTGTAGCGGGCGCGGGAGCCGCGATTGGAATTCCGCTGGGGTTTTTGTTTGTCCGGGGATTGGGATCGGCGAGCAATTTTCTGGAATTCGGTCTGCGCAGAAGGCTGGATGCAGTATTTGACGGTACGGCGGCGATGTATCTGGCGGCTGCGGTTGCGGCTACGGTGCTGATTATGACTCTGCCGGCTATAGGACACAGCAGAGTCTCCATCGTCCATCTGAAACAAAAGAATACGGTAGGGAAAAAGAGCTGGTGGGAGAAGTTTTTCCTGGACGTGCTCTGTCTGGCAGCAGGGATATACGGATTCTATAATTACTCCCGCAATAAGGCCATACTGATGGAAAACGTGCTGACGGGAAAGCCGCTGGATGCGCTTCTATACATAAGCTCGGCGCTGTTTATCGTGGGAATGGGACTGCTGTATCTGCGCCTGCAGCCCCTCCTTGTGAAGCTGATCTATCTGGCCGGGAAACGTTTCTGGCATCCGTCCAGCCATGCTTCTTTTATGGAAAGTATGAAAAACGGCAGAAAACAGCAGTTTATTATGCTGTTTCTGATTCTCACCGTTGCCTTGGGAATATTTTATGCAACAGTGGCGCGGACCATATTGCAGAATGCCTGGAATAATGTAGATTATTTGGATGGGGTGGATGTGCGGATCAAGGAAGTGTGGGAGGACAATGCCGCGGTGGTTAAGACCTATGCGGCTCATGGCGAAGAGCTGACCCCGCGTTACTATGAACCGGATTTCCTGAAATATGCCGGTTTGGATGCGGCCTCCTATACAAAGGTAATCTATGATGATACAAGCGATGACACGCCTTCCGCCCATGCCTGGGTGAAGCTGGAGGATAAGACGGTGGATGTCACTCTGATGGGCATCGACACGAAGGAATTCGGCGAGAATACCTGGGTGGACAGGGCGCTTTTGGAGGAGCATTATTATACCTATCTGAACGCGCTGGCCGATGAACCGGAGGGGATTTTAATGTCCCGCAGCTTTCAGACGCAAAACGGATGTGAGATCGGAGACGAGATAGAATACTGCTATGTTTCCGTCATGGGGAACGATGACAGCGAGATTGTGATGCAGTATGAAATGAAGGGAAAGATCGTAGGGTTTGTGGATTACTGGCCGAAGTTCGAGCCTGCCTATGCGGCTATAGATTATTCCGGAGAGATGGTAACGGGGGTAAATTATCTGGTGGTGGCCAATATGGCACAGCTGCAGAAAGCATTCGGAGAGATGACGGAGCCCTATGAGATCTGGATTACTTTAAAAGAGGGAATGGATTCCGGGGATGTGCGGGAATGGATTGTGAGTAACCAGGTTCGGGTGGCAAAGTATGTGAACAGGGCGGATGATCTGCGCCAGACGGTGGAGGATCCCATGCTTCAGGGGACCAACGGTGTGCTGACCATGAGCTTTCTGGTCATGATTCTGCTGTGTGCCGTGGGCTATCTGATTTATTGGGTGATGTCCATCCGTTCCAGAGAGTTGGTCTTCGGCACCCTCCGTGCCTTTGGTATGCATAAGGGTGAGCTGTTTCATATGCTGATTTTGGAGCAGATTTTCTCGGGCGCGTTGTCCGTGTTGGCCGGAATCGGGATCGGTAAGCTGGCATCCCGGATGTATGTGCCTATGCTGCAGATGGCCTATGCGGCGGCAAATCAGATATTGCCGCTGGAGCTGTATACCAATGGGGAGGATTTGCTGCGGCTCTACGGTGCGTTGGCTCTAATGATGGTGATTTGTCTGCTCGTATTGATTTTGCTGGTATTTCGTCTGAATATGACGAAGGCGCTGAAGCTGGGAGAAGAGTAGGCGGTGCATTGGGGCAGGAAAAGCTCCCTTCAAATTCTGATTGGTATGCCCGTGGAAGGAGGACATAGGGGTATAAATATGAATAGGAAAACGAAAAAAATGAGTTCCATGAAGAGAGAATTTTCCATGAAAAAAGGATCTTCCGCAGAAGAGGGCGATTCCATGGAAAAAGGACCTTCCACGGAAGAGGTGCCTTCCATGGAAAAAGGACAGTCCATAGAAGAGGTATACTCCGGAAAAACTGTCATCAGAGCGCAGAATATCAACCGAATCTTCCCCGTGGCGGGCGGCAGTTTCCAGGCGCTTCGGGATATCACCCTGGAGATTCCCAAGGGGCATTTGACGATATTGCGGGGACGTTCCGGTTCCGGCAAGACGACGCTGCTCAATATCTTAGGATTGTTGGATCAACCTACTTCCGGGCAGGTGTACATAGACGGGCAGGATGTGGGGAGGTTGTCGGAGTATGCCAGAGAGGAGCTGCGCAGGAAGCAGATGGGATTTGTGTTTCAGTCGGTTTCCCTGCTGCCTGCCATGAATGTGTTTCAGAATGTGGAATTCTCCATACGCATGGCAGGAATCCGCTCCGGGCGCAAGGAACGGGCGGAGGAGTGCCTGCGCATGGTGGGGCTGGGCGGGCGGCTGCGGCATATGCCTTCGGAGCTCTCCGGCGGAGAACAGCAGAGAGTGGCCATTGCCAGAGCCATGGCGCACAGACCCAGGATTATCTTTGCGGATGAGCCCACCGCGGAACTGGACAGTGCCATGGGGGCAGAGGTGGCAAGGTTATTTAAGGAAATGTGCGAGAAGGAGAAGGTTACCATCGTTATGACCACCCATGATGTGGGATTGATGGGGGCAGGAGATACGGTGCTGGAACTTGAAAGCGGGTGTCTGAAGGAAGGCGGTTCGGCAATGGAAGAGAGGCATTCCATGGAAGAGGGGCATTCTATGGAAGAGAGGCATTCCATGGAAGAGGGAAGTTCCAAGGCAGAGATTCCTTCCAGAGAGGGTTGAGGACACACCGGCAGGAGGCGAAACGATGGCAGAGGCTATGATTCAGGCGGACGGCCTGGTTAAGATTTATAAATCAAAACAGACGGAGGTACTGGCGCTGCAGGGACTGGATCTGACGGTGGAGGAAGGGGAGCTGACGGCTGTCATCGGGAACAGCGGCAGCGGTAAATCGACCTTTTTGAATATGATCGGCGGTCTGGACAAACCCAGTGCGGGCTCTCTGGTAGTGGGAGGAAAGAATCTTTTTACCATATCAGAGAAAGAGCTGGTGCGGTATAAAAGGGATACGGTAGGATTCGTATGGCAGAATAATGCCCGGAATCTCCTGCCCTATTTGTCCGTACTGGAGAATGTGATGCTGCCCATGGGACTGGCCGGCGGAAGAAAAAAGCGAGAGAGAGCCCAGGTTCTTCTGGAGATGGTAGGGATGGCAGCCAGGAAAAGAAGCCGGCTGAACATGTTGTCCGGGGGAGAACAGCAGAGAGTAGCCATTGCCATTGCGCTGGCCAATTCCCCGAAATTGCTTTTGGCGGACGAGCCCACGGGAAGTGTGGATACGGCGACTGCGGATTATATCTTTGATCTGTTTGCGGAGCTGAATAAAAACGGTCAGACAATCCTGATTGTCACACATGATGTGGCGCTGTCCAAACGCGTGAGGAGGGTGGTAGCTATCCGGGACGGCAAGATCAGCTCCGAGAAGATATTGAAAGAGGCATACCGGGATCGTATCCGGGAGAGCTCCATCAACTGGAGGGAGGAAGAGACACAGGACGAATATGTCATCATGGACAAGGCGGGGCGCATCCAGATACCCAGGGAGCTGGCGGGAATGTTGCGCACGGACGGCAATAAAGTGAAGGTGGAACTTCAGGACGGTAAAGTGATTTTAAGCGGCGGGACTCGGGAATAATTTTTACAAAACATGTTACAAAACTTCTGCACAGGCAGGAGTTTTTTTGTGGAAAGGCATTGCATTTATATGGAAATGCGGTATAATGGTAAGACTGTGGCAAAAAAGAACAAAAGAAAGAGGGAAAAGCATGGCGTTGGACAAGTGGAAGAAAGGCGCCCCATATAAGAAAGGCATTTCATTGCGGAAAAAATTTATCGGAGACAAAGCGTTTTACAGACTTGTTCTGTTGGTGGCAGTGCCTATTATGATTCAGAACGGTATCACCAATTTCGTGGGTATGCTGGATAATATTATGGTAGGTCAGATCGGTACGGAGCAGATGTCAGGGGTGGCCATTGTAAACCAGCTGCTGATGGTGTATTATCTGTGCGTCTTCGGAGGACTGGCCGGAGCCGGTATTTTTACGGCGCAGTATTTCGGGCAGAAGGACAATGAGGGGATCCGCCATACCTTCCGTTACAAATTCTGGATGGCATTGTTTCTGACCGCCGGGGCAGGAGTATTATTGCTGACGGCAGGGGACGGCCTGATACGGATGTACTTGAACGGCAGCAGTGACGGCGGCGATCTGGAAGCGGCGTTTCGTTATGGACAGGATTATCTGAAGGTGATGCTGCTTGGACTTCCGGCGTTTATGATGGTCCAGATCTATGTGAGCACGCTGCGGGAATGCGGTGAGACATGGGTGCCCATGAAGGCGGGAATAGAGGCTGTTTTGGTGAATTTATGCCTGAACTATCTGCTGATTTACGGAAAATTCGGGCTGCCTGCGCTGGGAGTCATGGGCGCGGCCATTGCCACCGTGGTATCCCGGTACGTGGAGGCTGCTATCGTTATTGTCTGGACACACAGAAATAAGAACCGGAATCGTTATATTGAGGGTGCATATGAGACACTGAGAGTACCGGTCCGCCTGGCGGGGAAGTACTTTGTAAAAGGCGCTCCCCTGCTCATCAACGAGACCTTGTGGTCTGCCGGAATGGCTGTGCTGATTCAATGTTATTCCGTCAGGGGATTAAGCGTCATCGCAGGGCTGAATATCGCTAATACCATCAATAATGTATTTAATGTGGTGTTTATTGCTATGGGAGACGCTGTGGCCATTATGATTGGACAGCTTTTGGGCGCCGGCAGGCTGGAGGAGGCAAGGGATACTGATAACAAGATTATTGCATTCTCCGTTTTCAGCTGTATTTGTGTGGCGCTGTTGATGGTAGTGATTGCTCCTTTGTTTCCGGAGATATACGATACCACGGATGAGGTCAAGACGGTGGCCAGGCAGTTTATTCTGGCACAGGCCGTATTTATGCCTCAGGCGGCCTTTATGCACGCGGCGTATTTTACGCTCCGGTCAGGGGGCAAGACCATAGTGACTTTTCTGTTTGACAGCGTGTTTGTATGGTGCGTCAGTGTGCCGGTAGCTTTTTGCCTGAGCCGGTATACGGATATGTCCGTGATTGCCATTTTCGCCATGGTGCAGATAGCGGATTGGATCAAATGTGCCATCGGATTTGTGCTGGTGAAAAAGGGTGTCTGGCTGCAGAATATTGTGACGGAATAGGTCGATGCTATTTCGTCTTTTGCAGATTCTGTGTTTTCAGATAATTTACATATTTTATGACGGCGTCCAGAGAACCGGAATCCAGGTACAGCAGTGTGTTTACGATATTGTGGATCGCATAGTCGGACGCGGCATATTGATCGAGAATCTCAGGAGGGCAGCGATAGGAGGTCCGGCCCAGAAGATAATCGGTTGTGACATTGAAATAGTCTGCCATTTTGCAAATGGTATTCATATCAGGCCAGTAAGCGCCGCTTTCATAGTTGGATATATTACTGGGAGACATATTCAAAATTTTAGACAGATCCTTTTGGCGGAGCCCTTTTTCCCTGCGCAGCTCCGCTATTATTTTGCCTACTTCCTTTTTGTCCCGCATCTTCTGTGCGTCCTCCTTTCCATGCATTTTTATATCAGCTGAATATTATTCTATATGATTTTAGAAATAATAAAATATGAGTTTAGAAATGAGAAAGAATTTTGAGTACAAAATTAGTATTACTAATTTTCCTGCAGCCGGCAAATTAATTCGTTTTCAGACAATAAAGGAATTGCTTTTTTGCACAGACTTTTGTATAATGTGTTTATCAAATTGG
>OFFY01000653.1_pt1 | contig 34060 bp, 29 predicted proteins | sample 1521481 | NCBI WGS metagenome assembly OFFY01 (sample SAMEA3504117, study PRJEB24116) | mouse gut metagenome | biome: mouse gut; feature: mouse-associated habitat; material: faeces | place: Denmark | collected 2011
GCTGGGCTGGGAGAAGAATCTGGTGGCGGTGTACAAGGTGGGCTACCGGCTGGAGTTATAGGACGAAGGGTAAGTTTTACGCATTCAGGGATATTGCAGGCACAGCCGGCAATATCCGCGCAGAGGAAACTATGAAATTTTCGCAGAAATTATTGCTTTGGACGACGATCATCATAGCAATTACGCTGGGATTGAGCGGGTTCTATTTTGTGAACTATGTGTTCCGGACCTCTCTTGCACGTGAGGTCGATCAGGCGCTGGACGAGAACAGCATACTGCGGTTCGCCTTTCAGACCGCGGCGCTTAATGTGCCGCTTAAGTACGATCTGCTGCAGGACGGATCTGTGGAACAGATCGCCTCCAATCTGGAGACGGGCGGGCAGGGCAGCGGGCGCCTGCTGCGGCTTTCCGATGAAGGAAAACAGGTGCTCTATGCCAGCGACGGTTTTGAGGCGGACGATGCCCTGCTGGAGCAGACGGAAGAGAATATGTATGCCTACCGGGTGATAAGACAGGGGAATCGGTATTATATCCAGACGGGCAGCAGTGTCAATGCGCTTGGCAGGGTTTTGTATCTGGAGACGCTCAGGGATGTGTCCCAGGTGTTTGAGGAGAGACAGACAGGGTTTACGGTCTACCGGCGGCTGATGATGCTGATGCTCGTTCTGGGGATCGTAATCATGTACTTTATCGCTTCCCGGCTGACGAAGCCGATCCGGCTGCTGATGAAGGCCACAAGAAAGATGGCGGCCGGGGACTACGGGTATCGTGCCAGACAGGTCAGCAGCGACGAGCTGGGGCAGCTGACGCAGGATTTTAACCATATGTCGGAGGCGCTGGAGAAGACCATCGGCCAGCTGGAGGAAGAGGTAGCGGCCCGGGAAGAGTTCGTGGGCGCTTTTGCCCATGAGCTTAAGACGCCGCTTACTTCCATCATCGGGTATGCGGATATGCTGCGATCCAGAAAGCTGGATGAGGAGAAAAGTTTCCGCTCTGCCAACTATATCTATACGGAAGGCAAGCGTCTGGAGACCATGTCTCTGCGGCTTCTGGATATCATGGTGACGAAGAAGGAAGGGGCAAGGCCGCAGAAGATTCTGACAGAGACTCTGTTTGAATATCTGCGGAATATGTTTCGGCCCAATGCGGACATGGATTTTCGGTTCTGCTGCGAACCGGCCGTGGTGACAGCGGATATCAGCCTGATCCAGACGGTGCTGGTGAATCTGATCGACAATGCCTGCAAGGCTTCGGAGCCGGGCGGCAGGATCGAGATAGAAGGCCGTGTCGTGGAAGAGCCTTCATCGGAAAAGGAAAAGCCCGGGCGGATCGGGTATCGGTTCAGTGTCAGGGACTACGGCATCGGGATTCCGGCGGAAGAGATCTCCAGGATCACGCAGGCCTTCTATATGGTGGATAAATCCAGATCGCGCAGCAGAAACGGAGCCGGGTTGGGGCTGGCGCTGTGCACGGAGATTCTGGCGCTGCACAAAAGCAGGTTGGAATTCGAGAGCGTGCCCGGACAGGGAACGACGGCAGGATTCCTCTTATGGGAAGAGGGGAAGGAGGCGCAGCATGAAGAGATCCATTCTTAGTCCGGCGCTGCTTGTTCTGACTGTGCTGGCGGTGATACTGTCCGTCTGGGGACCGGAAGCGCTTGCAACCTATACCGACAGAAGGATATTGAATCAGATCAAAACACAGGAGGAAGAGACCGGTGGAGAAGGCTACCGCTATCGGCTGAGCAGCAATGAGAAGCTCTATATTCTGTCCCGCTGTCTCAATGCCCAGACGCTGCCGGAGACGGAACAGAGCGCGAGGACCAGGGAGACGGAGCCGGACAGCGCTTACCGGGAGCTGACGGGAACCTATGCCTTCGTGGTCAACCATAACGGCCCGTCCGGGAAGGAGATCACGGACGAGCAGATCTATGAGACCGCGAACAGGGAAATTTCCATCCTGAAGGAGGCCGGTATTCTGCCGGAGGAGATCCGGGAAATCCGGGCGCAGGCTTATGAGGCGACGCTCTATTCCGCGATCGACGTGCCGGAACCGAGAAATAATGTGGCGGTCTGGAAGCTGAGCCTGACGGGCAGCCTGCAGAATGCCAATAAGGAGAATCGGCTGATCGACGCGTATATTGATGCGGATGACGGCAAGATCTACGAATTCTATGTGCGGGCGCAGCTTGGATGGGAAGATATTGATCCGGACGCGCTGATCGATGCGTGGAGCAGCTATATGGGGCTGACGAAGCCGGAGGCATACGAGACGGATAATCCGCTGCTGGAGACGACGCCTTATTATAAGAAGTATGTCTTTGCCGGCACCGGAGAAGAGAGGACGATCGTTACGGTTGGTTTTTACGAAGGAATCAATGAACTGTTTCTTAAGATCTCCCGATAATCCGATGATACAACTTTGATGCAAAAATGATGTAACTATGTTACAAAAATGATGAAATTATGATGCACCGCTTCTGTATGATAGGAACAGATCACAGGAGAGGAGCATCATTTTATGTACAGAAAAAGAGGATACCGCAGCTTACAGAGAAGAAGAGAAGAATTGAGAAGTTATCTGCGCAGGATCGTGACGGGGTTGTCGATTGTCTGTATCATCATAGTCTGCGCCGCCGTGGCCGTTAAGACAAGGAAGGCGACGCAGTCCGTGGAGGCGGCGACGGCGCAGATGCAGTCCGGTACCGTGACGGTGAAGACCAGGGCCAGGGATACCGTCACGCAGGAGCAGCCGGCGGTTTTGGGGACCGGCAGTGAGGACAGTGGCGATAAAAGGGACGATAGAGAAGAAGAGACCGCCATGCAGGAAGCGCAGAGCGAAGAGACATCGGTGATCGTTATCGACCCTGGACACGGCGGAGTGGATGGCGGATGTGTGTTTGAGAATATCGTAGAGAAAGATATCAACAGGATGATCGCGGCCCGGGTCGTTGTCCGGCTGCGGGAGATGGGATATCAGGCGGAACTTGCCAGAGAGGGCGATGACTACATAGATAAAATGGAGCGGGTGGAAAATGCGAACGCCAGGAATGCGCTTCTCTATGTGAGCATCCATCAGAATTCCTGCGAGGATGAAAGCGTGGCAGGCATTGAGACCTGGTATGACGGAACCGATACGGGGCGGGACAGCGGACGGCTGGCGCAGCTGATCCAGCAGGAGACCGTGAAAGAGACGGGCGCTGTGAGCAGGGAACTGGTATCGGATTCCGAATTGTGTGTGACCAGCAAAAGCATGATGCCGTCCTGCCTGATCGAGACCGGGTTTCTCTCCAATCAGGAGGAGCGCGGCAGGCTGATCACAGGAGAATACAGAGACAAGCTGGCGGCAGGGATCGCCAGAGGAATTGACAGATACCTGAACCCGAAGACAATGTATCTGACTTTTGACGACGGTCCTTCGGAGGAGAATACGGACAGGATACTGGATATTTTGAAGGAAAGGAATGTGAAGGCGACTTTCTTTGTGATCGGGGAGTATGTGCGCAGATATCCGGAGACGGCCAGACGGATCGTGCAGGAAGGGCACGCCATCGGCATTCACTGCGACGTACATGATTATAAAACGCTCTATGCGGATGTGGACAGTTATATGGAAGATTTTCAGAAAGCATACGACACCGTATACGAGGTGACGGGAGTGGAGGCCAGACTGTTCCGGTTCCCGGGCGGCAGCATCAATGCCTTCAACAAAAAGGTGAGCAAAGAGATCATTGAGGCGATGGAGGCAAAAGGGTTTGTCTACTATGACTGGAATGCCAGTCTGGAAGATGCGACGGGCAAGGAAAACAGCCCCGAAAAGCTGGTGAGCAATGCGGTAGACACGGCGATGGGCAGGCAGCAGGTGGTGCTGCTGGCCCATGACAGGGTAACGTGCACCGCGGATGCCCTGCCGGCGCTGCTGGATGCTTTTCCGGAGTATCGGATGGAACCGCTCACGGTCCGGACGGAGCCGGTGCAGTTTTGAGGCGGCCGGCAGAAAGGAGAGAACAGCGTATGTATATAATACCGGAACCACAGAAGATGCATCTGGAGGAGGGGGAGTATACGATCCGGTTTGACCAGAAGATCGTGCTGGATGTATCCTGTCCGGCAGAGGCGTATGAGTACGCCGGACTGCTGCAGGAGGAGCTTGCCGGATGTATGGGATACGGGCCGGCGGTGACGAGAGGGGCCTCGGGAAAGGCGGCGGTAGTGCTGTCGGTGGATCCCGGTCTGGGAGAGGAGGAATATCGGCTTGAGGTCGGAGCGGACGGCATCGGCATCACGGGCGGCGCGCGCAGAGGGCTGCTGTACGGCGTGCAGACGTTGCGTCAGATCGTCAGGCAGACCGGTTCCTGTGTGCCCTGTATGTGCATTCATGATTTTCCCGATATCAAAAACAGGGGCTTTTATCATGACGTGACCAGGGGCAGGGTCCCGACTCTTTCTTATTTAAAGAAGCTGGCGGACAATCTGGCTTTTTACAAGCTCAACCAGATGCAGCTGTATATCGAGCACTCTTATCTGTTCGAAGATCTGAGCGAGATGTGGCGGGACGACACGCCGCTGACCGCACAGGATATTCTGGAGTTCGACGCTTACTGCAGGAAGCTGAATATCGAGCTGATCCCGAATATCTCCTGTTTCGGCCATCTGTATAAGCTGCTGCGCACGAAGACATATGAGCATCTGTGTGAACTGCCGGATCCGCGTGAGCAGTCTTTTGGATTCGTGGACAGGATGATGCATCATACGATCGACGTGACCAATGAAGAGAGTCTTGCGCTGATCAAGCGGATGATCGAAGAGTTTATGCCTCTTTTTACATCGAAGCACTTTAACATCGGGGCGGACGAGACTTTTGATCTGGGAAAAGGCAGAAGCCTTGCGGAAGCGGAACGGATCGGTGTGAAGCGGCTCTACATCGACCATGTGAGGAAGCTGTGCGAATTTCTGGTGGAAAAGGGCCGGATTCCCATGTTTTGGGGTGACATCGTCTGTGACTTCCCGGAAGTCATAAAGGAACTGCCGCCGGAGACGATCTGCTTAAACTGGGGATACGACAGAAACCAGAGCGACGAGTCCACAAGGAAGCTGGCGGAGGCGGGCGCAGTGCAGTACAGCTGTCCGGGCGTGAGCGGCTGGAACCAGCTTGTTAACCGGCTGGATGCGGCTTACGAGAATATTAAGAGGATGTGCACCTATGCGCGCCAGTATCATACGGAAGGAGTATTGACGACGGACTGGGGCGATTACGGCCATATCAACCATCCCGATTTCGGGATTTCGGGCAGGATCTACGGGGCCGCTTTTTCATGGAACGGACAGATACCGGCATTTGAGGAGATGAACCGCAGGATATCCCGGGTGGAATTCGGGGACCAGTCGGAGCAGCTTGTGTCGGTCATGGCACAGATCGCAGACAGTCAGGTGTTTGGCTGGGATCATGCGGTATGGTATATAGAAGGCTATGCCGGCAGGCTGCTTTCACCTGCGGAGGCTGCACAGGTGGCGGAGCGGCTGAAAGGAGCACGGACGGCGCTGACAGGCCTTGAGCAGATCGCTGACAGGCTTTGCCGGATGATGCCGCAGCTGCCGGCGCAGACCAAAGAGATGCTGCATGCCTGTCTGGTGGCGGTCCGGGGCGCAGAACTTTTGCAGAAGATCGGGGTATGGATCGGCGGGAGAGAGTTTGGCGCAGAGCCGGTGATCGCGGTGGACGGGAAGCGTCTGGCGGCGGAGCTGGAAGAGTGGTTCCTGTTCTATAAGGAAGTGTGGCGCAGTGTGAGCAGGGAATCGGAGCTGTACCGGATACAGGACGTTGTGTTCGGGTATGCGGATCTGCTGCGCGGGTGAAACAGAGAGGATTTCAATCAGGAAGGAGCAGAGTATGGAAGCAGATATCAGGTGGCTGGATGACCCGCAGGTGTTTCGGGTGGGTCAGCTTCCGGCGCACAGTGACCATAAGATCTATGGGAGCGTAGAGGAGATGGAGAGGCAGCAAAGCTCATTGTACCAGTCTTTGAACGGGATGTGGCAGTTTGCTTATGCGGCAGATCCGCAGAGCCGCCCGGCGGATTTTTTCCGGGAGGACTTTGACGCGAAAGAGTTCGGGGAGATTCGGGTGCCCTGTCATATCGAGATGGCGGGATATGATAAGATTCATTATATCAACACCATGTACCCGTGGGAGGGGAAGGTGCACCGCCGCCCGGCTTATGCGCTGGGAGAGGACAGAACGGAAGCGGGGTCTTTCAGTAAGGCGGCATATAATCCGGTGGGATCCTATCGGAAGATATTTGACCTGGAGGCAGGGCTTTTGGGCGGACGGGTATGCATCTGCTTCGAGGGTGTGGAACAGGCTGTGTATGTGTGGCTGAACGGACAGTTTGTGGGGTATGCGGAGGATACCTTTACGCCTTCGGAGTTCGACCTGACCCCTTTTATCAGGGAAAAAGGGAATGTGCTGGCGGTGGAGGTGTATAAGAACAGCACGGCGGCCTATCTGGAGGATCAGGATTTCTTCCGGTTTTTCGGGATTTTCCGGAATGTGACGCTCTATGCGAAGCCGAAACTGCATGTAGAAGATCTGTGGATCAAGGCGGACCCGGCGGAGGATCTGAAGCGTGGCAGCGTGAATGTACGGATGAAACTGTCCGCGGAGCATCCGGACACGACCCGCAGCACGGCCGGGGAGCCGTATGGGCAGGGCACGGGAGCAGATCCGGCAGACGGCGCGCTGTCCGGCAGGGTGAAGGTGATCCTGAAAGACCGGGAAGGGAATGTGATCGGTGAGCGCGCCGCTGAGGCCGCACAGGAAATCAGCGTGTCCTTTGAAGGGATAGAGGACGTGGTGCTCTGGGAGAACAGGAATCCGTATCTGTACCGGGCGGAGGTGATCCTGGAGGACAGTCAGGGAGCCGTGACGGAGGCGGTGCCCTGTGCGGTGGGCTTTCGTCGTATCGAACTGCGGGATAAAGTGATCCTGTTCAATGGAAAGCGGCTGATCATCAACGGGGTCAACCGGCATGAGTGGAGCGCAGAAGGCGGCAGATGCATCACCCTGCAGGATATGGAATGGGATATCGAGTGCTTTCGGCGCAATAACATCAATTCGGTGCGAACCTGCCATTACCCGGATCAGATCGCTTGGTATGATCTGTGCGACAGGCACGGGATCTATGTGATGTCGGAGACCAATCTGGAAAGCCATGGTTCCTGGCAGAAGATGTCCATCGAGACTTCCTGGAATGTGCCGGGCAGTCTGCCACAGTGGAAGGAAGCGGTGGTGGACCGGGCAAGGAGCAATTTCGAGACGTTCAAGAATCATCCGTCGGTGCTGTTCTGGTCGCTTGGCAACGAGTCCTTCGTTGGGGAAGATATCGCGGCCATGCAACGGCTTTTTAAGGAAAAGGATGACAGTCGGCTGGTACATTATGAAGGCGTGGTGCACGACCGGACTTATGAAGATGCGGTGTCCGATGTGGAGAGCCGGATGTATGCGAAACCGCAGGATATCGCAGCGTATTTGGAGAATGAGCCGAAGAAGCCTTTTATCCTGTGTGAATATATGCACGATATGGGCAACTCGCTGGGCGGCATGAAGTCCTATATCGACCTGCTGGAGCGGTTTGAGATGTACCAGGGCGGTTATATCTGGGACTATATCGATCAGGCGCTGTATGTGGAGGATGAGGTGACGGGGAAGAAGGTGCTGCGTTACGGCGGCGATTTCGACGACCGGGCCAGCGATTATGAGTTTTCCGGAAACGGCATCGTGTTTGCGGACAGGACGGAGAAGCCCGCGATGCAGGAGGTGAGGTACTATTATGGATTGTATGAATAAATTGCAGGTTGTCGTGGGAGATGCGATGATCGGTATGCATGGAGACGGTTTTTCATATCTTTTCTCCGTGACCAGAGTCGGCATGGAATCTCTGGTGCGGGACGGGAAAGAGTGGCTTTACCGGGCGCCGTTACCAACCTTCTGGCGTGCCCTGACGGATAACGACAGAGGCAGCGGGTTTGGCATAAAGAGCGGCATGTGGCTGGCGGCGGACTGCTTTATCAGGAAGACGTCGGTTACGGCGGCGATAGACGGCGTGTCTGTGGCGGTGCCCATGGCTCCGGCGAACAATGCCTGTAACGGTGCGGTGGAAGCAAAGCAGGCCGGGGTCACGTATACGTATGAGACGATCACGGTGCCGGCGACGACCGTGACGGTAGCCTATGAGGGGTATGCGGGCGGAGACATCCATGTCCGTGTCGGTTATACGGGAAAAAAGGGGCTGCCCCAGCTGCCGGTGTTCGGTATGCGGTTCGTGATGCCCACCTGTGCGGACCGGTATCGCTATGAAGGGCTGTCCGGGGAGACTTATCCGGACAGGATGGCCGGCGGGATTCCCGGCGTCTATGAGGTGGAGGGTCTGCCGGTGACTCCTTATATGGTGCCCCAGGACTGCGGGATGCATATGCAGACGAAGTGGGTGGAAGTGTACCGCAGCAGCGTTTTAAACAATGTCTGCACAAAGAAGCAGCAGACAGGACTGTGCTTCCGGGCGGAAGACGGGAAGGATATTGCCTTTGCCTGTCTGCCCTACACGGCGCCCGAATTGGAGAATGCCACCCATCATGAAGAGCTGCCGCCCCCGAGGCGGACGGTATTGACGGTGCTCGGCGCGGTAAGAGGCGTGGGAGGTATCGACAGCTGGGGGACAGATGTAGAGCCGGCGTACCATATCAGCGCGGAAGAAGATATTGTGTACGGGTTCTGGATCGGCGGCACCATGCAGGAGGCACAGGAATAAAAAAGGGTGAAATATAGTGAACGAAATTTCTAATGTCGTTCACTATAAAACAGGATATCTGCGAGGACACTTTTCCCGTGAGAAGGGGGAGTGTCCTTTCTCGTTTTAAAACGACTTAAAATGGACAGTTTACTGCAAAAAGATATGAAAAACAGGATTGAACTAAGAAAAGATTTTAGATATAATGGGTAAAGACAGCGGATGCAGAAAGTCTGACTGTCTGTTTCTGTGTGTTATCACTTAATAAAGCAAGACGGGAGACAAGATTCATGTGTGAAAACGGGAAAACGGGAAAGTGTGAAGAAACAGGAAGCATGGCCGGTAAGGACACGATGGGAATAGTGACATTGTCATCAGTCCGAGCCAGGATCATATTTATGTCGATAGGAGCGATCGTGATCGTGGGAATGACGCTGATAGCGATTTTTACTTCCATGTCCAGTGGACAGTTTAAGGATATGGTGGGCTGTTATATGGAAGACCTGGCTTCGGCTTACGGGAAGACCATGAATATCCGGGTGGCGGATCTGCGCAAAGAGGGTATAGAACCGGATACGGCATTCTGGGAAGAGCTGGCAGGCGGTGTTAACATTATGGATCTGGACGGTTCCTATGCCTATATCGTGGATCGGAACGGGACGATGTGCTATCATCCGACAGCCGACAAGATCGGAAGCCAGGTAGAGAATGAGGCGGTCAACGGTGCGGTGGCACAGATTCAGGCGGGCAATATTCCGCAGGGGACGGTTTCCGTAAAATATGTCTATAACGGCGATAAGAAATATGCTTCATACAGCGTGACGGAGGACGGTTCTTACATATTTGTCATCACCGCGGATGAGGATGCGGCCATGAAATCAACCGGCGGGGAGATGAAGTCGTCGAACGAGATCTTCTGGACCTGTATCTTCTGGGGCTGTATCACGATGTTCGTCTGTATGGTAGGCGCCTTTTTCTGCTGTAATGTGATCGTAAAGCCCCTGCGGCATATCGCGGAGCTGGCGATGCGGTTTGCGGGGCTGGATTTCCGGGAGGACGAGGACCAGAAGAAGCTGAGTGAGAGAAAAGACGAGATCGGCGCCATCAGCAGGGCCGTGGATATCCTGCGCGGACAGCTTGTGAAGGTGATCGGCCGGATCGAGGAACACAGCGGCACGGTGATGGAGACGTCCCACAGGCTCAATGCGGATACAGATACGATTTCCAATACGGTCAGGCAGGTGGATCTGGCCGTGCAGGAGATGGCGGACGGCGCCATGTCCCAGGCGGAGGAGACCCAGCGGGCGACAGAGGATATTGTGCTCATGGGCAGTATGATCGAAGAAAACAATATGGAGATGGAAGATCTGCGCAGGACCGCGGAGAACATGTTCACTTCCAGTGAGGTTGCGGTCAAGACGCTGGATACGATGGAGGCGGTAAACCGGAAGGCTCAGCGGGCGATCGAGCTGATTTACGAACAGACCAATACGACCAACGAATCCGCGATGAAGATCAAGGCGGCTACAACGCTGATCACGTCGATTGCCGAGGAGACCAACCTGCTGTCCTTAAATGCGGCGATTGAGGCGGCCAGAGCCGGCGAGCAGGGCCGGGGCTTTGCCGTTGTGGCGGAACAGATTCAGAAGCTGGCCGAGGAATCCAACGAATCGGCCAAACAGATCGGCCAGATCATTGCGCTGCTCATGACGGATTCCGAGAAAGCGGTGCAGACAATGAGCGAAGTCAAACAGGTCATGGAAGACCAGAACGAGAATGTCGGCATGACCAAAGAGCAGTTTGAAGAGATGCACGGCGGGATAGCGAAGACGATCGAGGGAATCCGCAACATTGCCGACAAGATGGAGAAGATTGACAATACACGTATCAATGTGGTGGATATCGTACAGAACCTTACTTCGCTTGCGCAGGAGAATGCGGCAGGCACCGAGGAGTCGTCGGCTTCCGTGACGGAGGTAGGGGAGCATATGTCCGCTATCACCCAGAAGTCCGGAGAATTGAGGAAGATCGCGGACGACCTGCAGAAGGAGATGGAGGTATTCATCCTGTAGCAGATTTTGCTTGCAAATACAGGAAAAAGGTGTTATACTACTGTAGATGTCATTAATAAAGGATAAGATAAAGAGTGGACTTGCGAGTCCACTCTTTTATGTGAAACGGCAGTTTCGGAGAATAAAAAGGATAATAATAAGGAAGAAGACGATCAGGAGGAATACATGTCAAAGAAAGAAACCTACGAGGCAAAAACCGAGCAGCTTCTGACGCCGATCGCCGGGCGTTTCGGCGTGGAGATCTACGATGTGGAGTATGTCAGGGAAGGCAGCGACTGGTATCTGCGGGCCTATATTGATAAGCCGGAAGGGGTCAACATCACGGACTGTGAGAATGTCAGCCGGGCGCTGTCGGATGTGCTGGATGAAGAAGATTTTATTGCGGATGCCTATATTCTGGAGGTCAGCAGTCCGGGGCTGGGCAGGACGCTGAAGAAGGATCGTCATCTGGAGAAGAGCCTGGGGGCGGAAGTCGAGCTGAAGACTTATAAGCCGGTCGATAAGCAGAAGGAGTTTTCCGGGATTTTGAAAGCATTCGACAAAGAGACGATCACGATAGAGACGGAAGGAAGCGGGCACGTGTTTCGGCGTTCCGAGGTGGCGCTGATCAGACTGGCGTTTCATTTTTAAGAGACGGCCAAAGGGCGTGACGAAGAGGCAGGAAGCCGTATTGCCGCGGCCGACAGGGAGACAGATTGAGAACATAAGGAATTGAGAGAGATCAACAGACATAGGAGGATAATGGAAAATGAATAAGGAGTTAATGGAGGCGCTGGACATTCTGGAGAAAGAGAAGGATATCCCGAAAGAGACACTTTTCGATGCGATCGAGAATTCTCTGATCACGGCCTGTAAGAACCACTTCGGCAAGGCGGACAATGTGAAGGTGGAGATCGACAAGGAGACCTGCGATTTCCTCTGCTATGCCGAGAAGGAGGTCGTGGAGGAAGTGGAGGACGATGTGCTCCAGATCTCACTGGAGGATGCGCGGGAGCTCTCCCACAAGGCACAGCTGGGCGACATGCTGCATGTGGAGATCAAGTCCAAAGAGTTCGGGCGCATCGCGACACAGAATGCGAAGAACGTGATCCTGCAGAAGATACGTGAGGAAGAGCGAAGCGTTATCTACAATCAGTATTACGAGAAAGAAAAGGATGTGGTGACGGGAATCGTACAGCGCCACATCGGCAGGAACATTTCCATTAATCTGGGCAAGGCGGATGCCATCCTCAATGAGAGCGAGCAGGTCAAAGGGGAGAATTTCAGACCCACGGAGAGAATTAAGGTATATATCCTGGAAGTGAAGAATACACCTAAAGGACCGAGGATTCTTGTAAGCCGTACCCATCCGGAGCTGGTCAAGAGGCTGTTTGAGGCGGAGGTGACGGAGATCAAGGACGGCACGGTGGAGATCATGAGCATCGCCAGGGAGGCGGGCAGCAGGACGAAGCTGGCAGTCCGCTCCATCAATCCGAATGTGGACGCGGTAGGCGCCTGTGTGGGGATCAACGGCGCCAGAGTCAACTCTATCGTGGATGAGCTGCGGGGGGAGAAGATCGATATCGTCAACTGGGATGAGAACCCCGGTAATCTGATCCAGAACGCGCTGTCCCCGGCCAAGATCGTGGCGGTATTCGCGGATCCGGATGAGAAGACGGCCAAAGTCGTGGTGCCGGACTATCAGCTGTCTCTGGCGATCGGTAAGGAGGGGCAGAACGCAAGACTGGCGGCCAGACTGACAGGTTATAAGATCGACATCAAGAGCGAGACGCAGGCGAAGGATGCGGTAGGCTTCCGGTATGAAGACTATGTCTATGACGATGAGGAGTATGAAGACGAGTCCTATGAAGACGAAGAGGGCTTTGAGGAAGACTACGGCGGTGATGGCTTGTATGATGAGGCCGAAGAAGGAACGTATGAGACGGACGCTTATGAAGGAGACGATGAGGACGCCGGCGAAGACGAGAGCTTCGTAGAAGAAACATACGGGGACGAAACTTACGAGGATGACGGCGAAGAGGAAGACGCGGATGAGGAGTCCGGAGAGGAGCCGGAGGAGATTTAAAAGGCCGGTGAGATTCCGGAAAGGATTCGGGAGGATAGAAAGGCCGGTGACGGCATAAGACAATAGAGAGGATACGGTGATGGCGAAGAAGATTCCCATGCGGCAGTGTGTGGGCTGCGGCGAGATGAAGAATAAGAAAGATTTGATGCGTGTCTTGAAAACAGCGGAAGACTCTATTGTGCTGGATATGACCGGCAGGAAGAACGGCAGGGGCGCTTATCTGTGTATGGATAAGGAATGCCTGGCGAAGGCGCGGAAGAATAAAGGGCTGGAGCGTTCCTTTAAGATGAGCATCCCGAAGGAAGTTTATGAGAATCTGGAAAAGGAGTTTGAGGAGGGAGAACATGCAGGGCAGACCGAATAAAGATCGGGTGTTATCTATGCTTGGGCTGGCCACCCGCTCCAGAAATGTTGTCAGTGGCGGATTTGCGACAGAGGAAGCAGTTAAGAACGGAAAAGCATATCTGGTTATCATAGCGGAGAATGCTTCGGATAACACCAGAAAAAAATATAGTAATATGTGTGAATTCTATAAGGTGCCATACTGGTATTACAGTGAGAAGGAGATACTGGGGCACGCGATCGGCAAGGAAGAGCGTTCCTGTCTTGCTGTGACTGATGCGGGATTTGCAGATTCGATACGGAAGCATTTGGTAGATTCGAAATAGTTGGAGGTAGTGAGCATGGCGAAAATGAAAGTACATGAGCTGGCAAAAGAGCTGGAAAGGCAGAGTAAGGAGCTGGTGGCTTTTTTGCAGGATAAAGGATATGAAGTGAAAGCGGCGCAAAGCTCTGTCGAGGAGGAGGCAATCGCGCTGGTACGCAGGCATTTCGGCGGCGGTGAGGCGTCAGGTGCAGGCGGCGGGGCGGCAGAAGACAGCAGGGTGAAAGCTGCGGAAGCGGGGCCGAAGCCTGAACAGACGGCAGTCAAAGAAACAGAGAAGGCGGGCACGACGGTGAAAGCAGACACGGCAGTATCCACAGAGGACGGAAAGAAGGCCGCGGCGGCCGGGAACGATGCGAAGGCGGAAGGCGGAAAGGCCGACGGGAAGGGACAGCCGAGACCGAATGGCGAGAACAGAAAGCCGGAGGCCGGCAGAGGGGAAGCGCCCAAGAAGAAAAAGATCATCTTCGTGAGCAACCCTCAGCATTCCAAGATGCAGGGCGGACAGGGGCAGCGTCAGTCACAGGGTCAGGGCCAGCGTCAGGCGCAGGGCGGCGGCAATGGTAACGGCGGCCGCAGGAACAACAATGACAGAGACCGGGACAGGAGAGTGTCAGGCAACGGCGGCCGTCCGGTTCAGGTGCAGAATGCGCCGCATAAGATCATCAGACCGACCCAGAAGCCGATTCCTGTTACGGCGGAGCCTTATGAAGTGCGTCAGAGGCAGCAGCAGGAGCGCAGACTGGAACAGCGCCAGCAGGAGAAGAGAGAGCGTGAACGGGAGAGAGAACTTGAAAGAGAACGGGAAAGAGAGCGTGAACGCGAGAAAGAGCGGGAGCGCGAGAAGGCAAGTGCAAACGCGAACGCAGGCGCTGCACAGACTGCCAGAGGGCCGCAGGAGCAAAGACGGTCCAGAGACGGAGAAGGCCGGGATAACCGGGATAATCGCAGACCTGGCGGACAGGGCAGGCCGCCTTATAACAACAATCAGGGGGATCGCAAAAGCGGTGGCCCTGGTGCAGGCCCTAACAGGAGCGGCGGCGGTTTTGACCGCTCTGGAAGAGGCAATGGCGGACAGGACAATCGATTTAAGAAAAATAACGGTCAGAAGAGCTTTATGCCTGAAACCTCTGCCAAGGATGCGGAGAAGCACAGAGAGGAAGAGAAACGCAGGGTAAATCAGGACAGAGACAAACGCTCGAAGAAAGACCTGATTTATGAAGAGGACGACGCAGCGGTAAAGAACCGCAATAAGGCAGGTCGTTTCATCAAGCCGGAGAAGAAGGCAGAAGATAAGGTAGAAGAACAGATCAAAGTGATCACGGTTCCCGATTCGCTGACCATCAAAGAGCTGGCGGATAAGATGAAGATCCAGCCGTCTGTGATCATCAAGAAACTTTTCCTGCAGGGAAAGATCGTGACCCTGAATTCCGAGGTCAGCTACGAGGACGCGGAGAATATCGCGATCGAGTATGAGATCATCTGCGAGAAGGAAGTCAAGGTAGACGTGATCGAGGAACTGCTCAGGGAGGACGAAGAAGACGAGAGCGCGATGGTCAGCAGACCGCCCGTTATCTGTGTTATGGGGCATGTAGACCATGGTAAGACATCCCTGTTGGATGCGATCCGTAAGACCAATGTGACGGATAAGGAGGCAGGCGGTATCACGCAGGCCATCGGTGCTTATACCGTGACGGTGAACGGACAGAGCATCACCTTCCTGGATACGCCGGGCCATGAGGCATTTACGGCAATGCGCATGCGCGGCGCCAACTCTACCGATATCGCGGTGCTTGTTGTGGCTGCGGACGACGGCGTTATGCCCCAGACGGTGGAGGCTATTAATCACGCCAAGGCGGCGGGGATCGAGATCATCGTTGCCGTCAACAAGATTGATAAGCCCAATGCGAACATTGACCGGGTGAAACAGGAGATGACGGAATATGAACTGATCCCGGTAGACTGGGGCGGATCCACGGAGTTTGTTCCGGTATCGGCCAAGTCCGGAGAGGGGCTTGAGAACCTGCTTGAGACGATCCTTCTGACAGCGGAGATTCTGGAACTGAAGGCGAATCCCGACAGGAATGCGAGAGGTCTGGTGATCGAGGCAGAGCTTGACAAAGGCCGGGGTCCCGTGGCGACGGTGCTCGTACAGAAGGGTACGCTGCATGTGGGAGATTTCATTTCCGCCGGATCGAGCCACGGCAAAGTAAGGGCGATGATCGACGATAAGGGCAGAAGAGTAAAAGAGGCAAAGCCTTCCACACCTGTGGAGATTCTCGGTCTGTCCGATGTACCGAGCGCGGGCGAAGTATTTATCGTGCATGAAAATGACAAGAGCGCGAAATCTTATGCGGAGACTTATATGGCACAGCATAAGGAAGAGATGCTTGCAGATACGAGGACGAGAATGTCCCTGGACGATCTGTTCAACCAGATTCAGGAAGGTAATCTGAAAGAGCTGAACCTGATCGTTAAGGCGGATGTTCAGGGTAGTGTGGAGGCAGTAAAACAGAGCCTGATGAAACTGTCCAACGAGGAAGTTGTGGTGAAATGTATTCACGGAGGCGTGGGGGCCATCAATGAGTCCGATGTGTCTCTGGCTTCCGCATCATCGGCTATTATCATCGGTTTCAATGTGCGTCCGGATACCACGGCCAAGGCTGTGGCAGAGCGGGAGGGCGTGGACGTGAGACTGTACAAGGTCATCTATCAGGCAATCGAGGATATCGAGGCAGCCATGAAGGGTATGCTGGATCCGATTTTCGAGGAGAAGGTGATCGGTCATGCGGAAGTACGTCAGATCTTCAAGGCCTCTGCAATCGGCAATATCGCCGGTTCTTATGTACTGGACGGCGAATTCCAGAGAGGCGCCAGGATTCGTATCACAAGAGAAGGCGAGCAGATTTACGAAGGTGCGCTGGCTTCCTTAAAGCGTTTCAAGGACGATGTGAAGGAAGTAAAAGCCGGATTCGAGTGCGGCCTTGTGTTTGACGGTTTCGACAAGATGCAGGAGCTGGATATCGTAGAAGCATATATTATGGTGGAAGTGCCCCGCTGACCGGAAGAACGGTGCTGACAGGCCGGCGAAGGCCTGTACAGTGGGGAGGACATTTCACCGGAAGTGGCAACGATGTATAGAAAGGAGTCTGGCATATGCGTAAGAACAGTGTGAAAAATACCAGGATCAACGGAGAAGTGCAGCGCGTGCTGGCGGAAGTCATCAGGAGTGAGATCAAGGATCCGAGGATCGCCCCGATGACTTCGGTGGTGGCCGTGGAGGTAGCACCGGACTTGAAGACCTGTAAGGCATGGATCAGTGTGCTGGGAGATGAAAACGCGCAGGCAGATACGTTGGCCGGGCTTACAAGTGCGGAAGGGTATATCCGCAGTCGTCTGGCCAGAACGATCAATCTGCGCAATACGCCGCAGGTGACTTTTATTATGGATCAGTCCATCGCCTACGGGGTGGATATGTCCAGGAAGATAGACGAAGTGATCAGCAGGGAGAGCAGTGATGCCGGAGAGCGTGCAGAAGACGTAGAACTGCGGTGATCCTGTCGGATCCCGGGGCAGGCGAAAGGAAGAGATATAAATGATTAGAATAACAGAGGAAGTAAGAAATGCAGGATCGATAGCGGTCAGCGGACATATCAGGCCGGATGGAGATTGTGTCGGCTCGGTTATGGGATTGTATCTTTACTTGAAAAAGGAACTGCCAGAGGCAGAAGTTGATGTGTATCTGGAGAAACCGGCGGAGATATTTGACTGCATCAGCCATATTGAAGACATTAAATCAGAATTTAACAATGTAGAGACTGGTAAAATATATGATGTTTTTATTGTGCTGGACTGTGCGGACGACCGGTTGGGAGAGGTACGTGTTCTTTATGAGAAGGCGCGTAAGAAGATCAACATCGACCACCATATCAGCAATCCGGGCTGCGGGGATGTAAGGATCGTTGAGCCGGAGAGAAGCTCTACGGCGGAACTTCTGTACGATTTGATGGATCCGGCAGCGTTGGATGAAGAGATTGCCAGGGCGCTCTATATCGGTATTATCCACGATACGGGCGTGCTGCGCTATTCCAATACGGCGCCGCATACGCTGCAGGTGGTGTCGGAATTAATTAAATTTGGATTCGATTTTTCAAAAATCATTGATGACACCTTCTATGAGAAGACTTATGTGCAGACACAGATCATGGGAAGGGCGATTCTGGAGAGTGTCCGGTTCATGCATGACAAGTGTATTGTCAGTATGGTATCAAGACGGATGATGGATTTCTATCAGGTGACGCCGCAGGATCTGGACGGGATCGTGAACCAGCTGCTGGCGGTGAAAGGTGTGGAATGCGCCATCTTCATGTACGAGATACGGACACTGGAATATAAGATCAGCATGCGCTCCAAAGGCCGTGTCGATGTGGCAGCCGTGGCGATGCGGTTCGGCGGCGGCGGACATGTCCGGGCGGCCGGATGCACGATGAACGGTACATATCATGATAATATCAACAATCTGGCCATCGGTATCGCAGAGCAGCTGAATATAGAATAGCGGATATTATTAAAGAAGGAGATTTGAAGGTACGGAATCTGATATGTATAACGGAATCATGAACGTATATAAGGAGGCGGGCTACACATCCCACGATGTAGTGGCCAGACTCCGTGGAATCTGTAAAATGAAAAAGATCGGGCATACAGGAACACTCGACCCGGATGCGGTCGGCGTGCTTCCTGTATGTTTGGGTTCGGGCACAAAACTCTGTGATATGCTGACGGACTGGGACAAGGAATATATCGCTGTCCTGCGTCTGGGCGTGACTACTGATACCCAGGATATGAGCGGATGCATCTTAAGGCAGTGTCCGGCGGGAGAGGCACAGCGCCTGGATCCGGAAGCGGTAAAGGCTGCTGTCCTTGGCTTTGTGGGAGACTATGACCAGATCCCGCCCATGTACTCGGCCCTGAAAGTGAACGGCAGGAAGCTGTATGAGCTGGCAAGGGAAGGCCGGGAAGTCGAGCGCAGGGCGAGGCGGGTAAAGATCAGGGAGATTGAGATCCTTGCGCTGGAGCTGCCGCTTGTTCGGATGCGGGTCGTCTGTTCCAAGGGAACATATATCAGAACCCTCTGTCACGATATCGGGGAGCAGCTGGGATGCGGCGGCGCCATGGAATCACTGACGCGCAGCCGGGTGGGCATCTTTGGGATCGAAGAGGCGTTGACACTGGAGCAGCTGGAAAAACTGCGGGATGAAGATAAAATATCCACTGTTATTATAAAACCGGACACCGTGTTTGAAAAAGATCGGGCAGTCACGGTGACAGCGGCCGGACAGCGGATGGCGGAGAACGGCAATGTTCTCACGATGGACCAGCTGGAGCGGCAGGCCGGAGAGTCGGAATTTGCCGATGCACAGCAGCTGCGGGTTTATGACCGGACAGGCAGGTTTTACGGAATATACCGGTATTATAAAGAAACGGATGTTATAAAACCGGTCAGGATGTTTCTTGAGAGGTGATTATGCAGATCATAGAACAGACGACAGCGTTTGGGCTGCCTGGGCGGAGCGCCGTTGCGCTCGGCAAATTCGACGGCGTACATCTGGGGCACCGGGCGCTGATTCATAAGATCATGGAGCAGAAGCGCAGAGGGCTTCTGGCCACTGTGTTTACTTTCGATATGTCGGCGGCGGCCTTTTTCGGCGGGGAGGAGAAGGAACTGACTACCCGGGAAGAGAAACGACGCATCTTCCGGCAGATGGGGGTGGATGTGCTGATCGAATTCCCTCTGAATCCGGAGACGGCGGCCACTGAGCCGGAGGAGTTCGTGCGCCGGTATCTGGCAGAGCAGATGCAGGCGGCTTATCTTTGCGCCGGACCGGATCTGTCCTTTGGCAAAAAGGGAGCGGGTGACTACGCCCTTCTTGCCCGCCATGCGGACGAGTACGGCTATCAGGTGGAACTGATCGACAAGGTGATGGTGGACGGAGAGGAAGTCAGCTCCACCAGAGTGCGGGAAGCCGTCCGCAGAGGAGAAATGGAAGCGGCCGCCCGTATGCTGGGTGTACCGTACAGCGTGACGGGCAATGTGGAGCACGGTATGCGGCTGGGACGTACCCTGGGGATGCCCACGGCCAATCTGCTGCCGGAAGCGGACAAGCTGCTGCCGCCGAACGGTGTCTACTATGCGAGAGTCGTCGTAGAAGGCGTGGACTATAAGGGCATCTCCAACGTAGGCTGCAAGCCCACGGTAAGCGACAGACAGATGATGGGTGTGGAGACTTATCTGTATGACTTCGACGGAGATCTTTACGGCAGGGATATCAGCGTGCAGCTGCTGGCCTTCCGCCGCCCGGAGATGAAATTCGACGGGGTGGCGGGGTTGAAGGCGCAGCTTGATATGGACATTGTGGCCGGCGCGGCCTGGGGCGGATGACATTGCCTGATTTGGCCGGAAGCGGTTTTGCCGCAGGTTGTTGTAAGGGAGGTTTAGAATGAGAATACAAAATCCATTGTTTCATGCCGATATGCCGGATCCGGATGTGATCCGGGTCGGTACGGACTTTTATATGGTTTCCACGACCATGTTTTATATGCCCGCTGCGCCGGTTTTAAAGTCAGGGGATCTGCAGCATTGGGAGATTGTCTCTTATATCTGTACAGAAGTTTCCGACAATGCTGTTTACCGTCTGGAAAATGGCAGACATGCATACGGAAAGGGGCAGTGGGCGACCAGCTTGATGTTCCATGAGGGGCGTTTTTACGCCTGTTTCGTCTGTCATGATATGAAAAAGACATACCTGTTTTCCACAGACGATATCGAGAAAAGTGATTGGGACAGGATAGAGCTGGACTGCGTATATCATGACATGTCATTTTTACGCTGGGAAGACAGGGTCTATCTGGTTTACGGCAACGGCGAGATAAGGATCGTGGAATTAAATGAGGATCTTACCGGTATCGTAGAGCAGTCGGATCGTGTGCTTTTTCATGCGCCGGCGGAAGGGATGCGACTGCGCTGTGAAGGATGCCGGGCCTATGTGAAAGACGGATGGATTTATCTGCTGTTTGTCGAATGGCCAGCAGATACGGAGACGCAGACAGGTATACGCAGAGAAGTCTGTTATCGTTCCAGAAACCTGATGGGACCTTATGAGAGAAAAGTGATCCTGAGCGATGACGGGAGTCTGCCCGGCAGAGGGATCGCACAGGGGGTGCTTTTTGACGACGCCTGCGGGAACTGGTATGCGATGATGTTTCAGGACAGCGGCGCGGTCGGAAGAGTGCCGTTCCTGATGCCGGCTGTCTGGGAAGAAGAATGGCCGGTGATCGGAGTGAATGGAAAGGTTCCGGCGCAGCTGGAAGTTCCCTGTGTGGAAACGGTTACGGGGAAGATCATACAAAGCGATCAGTTCAGCCATTCGGAGAACACGCTGAAAAAGGTATGGCAGTGGAACCACGCGCCGGATCCAGCCGCATGGTCTTTTACGGAGCGACCGGGCTATCTGCGGCTGAAAAACAGGAGCATGGCAAAGAATCTGTTCTATGCAAGAAATACGCTGACACAGAGAACGCGGGCGCCTTACAGCCGGTTCAGTGTAAGGCTGGAATGTGACGGCATGAAGGACGGAGATTATGCCGGCCTGTGTGTTTTTCTGGAAAAATACGGACAGATTGGCGTCCGTCAGAAAAAGGGCAAACGGAGTATCGTGATGCAGTGCCGTGACGGTGAGAATGCGCCGTATGAGTTGACACGCAGAGGAGACCTGGGGGCACTGGATGAGTGGTATGCGGTAAAGGAATATGAGCTGCCGTTTTCTGCCGGGCAGGTTTTTTTGAGAATAGATTTCCGGTATGACAGCTGGGGAAGCGAAGAAGAGACGGCCGTGTTTTCCTACAGTCTGGATGGAGAGCAGTACTGTGTTCTTGGCAGGGAGCTTGCACTGGTTTACTCCCTGTCCGTGTTTGTGGGCGCGCGGATCGGGATTTTTTCCTATAACGAAGAAAGAGAGGATGGAGGGACAGCGGACTTTAAGGATTTTGTTGCAGAGTTTGAATAATTCTTGGCCCGTGTGGCGTTTAGGGCTTGCCAGTAAAGTTTATTTTCGATAGAATGGATAGTAGCGGGTGTATACTGCCTGTGAAACATTCTTCTTGATAAACTTACATAGTAGGAAGGAAATCTTATACAAATGAATCCAACGATCATACTTTCCCTGGCAGGCGGCCTGGGGCTTTTCCTGTACGGCATGCGTATTATGAGCGACAGCATTGAGAAGGTTGCCGGGGCGAAACTGAGAGGCATACTGGAGAAACTGACTACAAACAGGTTTATGGGCATCCTCGTGGGTATCTTTTTTACGGCTGTGATCCAGTCTTCCTCGGCGTGTACCGTGATGGTAGTCAGTTTCGTTAATTCCGGGCTGATGACGCTGACACAGGCGGCCGGCGTGATCTTCGGGGCGAATATCGGTACGACCGTGACAGCGCTTCTGGTCTCGTTTAAGCTGGAGAAGGCGGCTCCGGTCATTCTGCTGACGGGTGTACTGATCGTTATGTTTTGTAAGAAGGAGAAGCTGTCCCGCTGGGGAGAGGTCATCATCGGCTTCGGGGTTCTGTTCATGGGGCTGAGCACGATGTCGGGCGCCATGTCGGGCATGAAGGATTCCCCTGCGGTAGTACATATGTTCGCTTCTTTGAGGACGCCTTTTTTGGCAGTTATTCTGGGTGCCGTGCTGACCGCCATCATCCAGAGTTCTTCCGTCACCGTCAGTATCATGGTTCTGCTCGCGAACCAGGGGCTGATGGGAATGGATATCGGTATGTATATCATTCTGGGCTGTAATATCGGCGCCTGTACTTCCGCGGTGCTGGCTTCTTTAAACGGTAAGAAGGATGCCAAGAGGGCGGCGGCCATTCATTTGATTTTTAACGTGATCGGAACGATCATTGTCTATATTATCTTTAAGCTCTGTGTACATCAGATTGTGGACGGCCTTGTTTACGTGACGGGAAACAATCTGGGGCGCGTTGTCGCCTATGCGCACATTGCCATCAAGATTTTCCAGGTAATCATTTTGATGCCTTTTATACAGGGAATCGTGAAGCTGACCTATCTGTTTGTGCACGGTGATGACAGGAAGGTGGGCTACAGAGACAGCTATCAGCTGAAGTATATCGGTGAGAAGTCGGTCTTAAATCCAGCCACTGCTGTTGTGGAGGCGATCAAGGAGCTGGATCGTATGGCTTCGCTTGCCATTGAGAATTTGAACCGCGCCATGAATGTGCTTATGACACTGGATGAGGATGAGATACAGGAGGTGCGGGAAGTAGAGAAGAATATTGACTTTTTGAGTCATGCCATCACGCATTATCTGGTGAAGATCAACCAGACGACATTGCCGATCGAGGATTTGAAGAATATCGGTGCATTGTTCCATGTGGTGAATGATATCGAGCGGATCGGCGATCATGCGGAGAACATTGCGGAGGCCGCCGTGCGCCGGATAGAGACCGGTGTAGGTTTTTCGAAGGATGCGCAGAAGGAGCTGGGCGAGATGGTGGATATGGTCAATACGCTGCTGCGGTTTTCCGTGGAGATGTTCGTCAAGAGTACCGAGGAACATATGGAAGACGTGGTACATCTTGAGGATGCAATCGACGAGAAGGAGAGAGAGCTGCAGAAGAAGCATATCGAGAGACTGTCCAATAACGAGTGTTCTCCGGAGGCCGGGGCCCTGTACTCGGATATTGTATCCGGTCTGGAGCGGGTGGCAGATCACGCCGTGAACATTGCGTTTTCGAATAATTACGGTGAGGAGATCACGGAGATAACCGCATAAACTTCATTGTAAAAGACAGAGCATATAGAATTTCGGTTTCTATATGCTCTAATGCTGTTGCTTATCAAGTGACAGCTTTCCAATTTTTATCATTCTTTCCGCTGTTTCTCTGGCTTCATCATGTCTTTCGCTTCTGATGAACGATTTCATGATCTGTTCTTCATCAAACAACCTCATCATAATCGTCAAAACCTCCTTTTTGCGATACAGACTGCTCCTGCCACATATTAATTATACAAAAAACGTCTGTCTTTACAAGAGATAACCATATAAAAAAGTGGTATTTGACATTTACCGGCTTTATTGTTATAATGACTCTCGGAAATGTTACGGAAATATTACAAGATATGAATTCACAGGTAATAATTGTAACAAATCGCCACGAGAGGAATGAAGCAGGATGAAAAGAAGAGAGATCATGTGTCTGCTGGCGGCGGCCGGATGTATTTTACTATTGGCACCGTTACGGACAAGGGCGGCGAACCTGCAGGATCTTCTGTCGATCGGTACGATTGACACCGAGAAGACTGCGGATGTGGAGGAAGAGCCTATAGAGGAAGACGAAGACCGTGAAGGAGCCGATCTGTTTGCGATGACGCAGAGCAGTGCGGAGGGGCAGCTGGATAAGGGAGCAGAAGAGAACGGGGATAAGGCCGAAGAAGCGGATACGTCAGATGATGCCGGAGATAAGACCGAAGAAGCGGATACGTCAGACGATGCCGGAGAGCAGGATGAATCGTCTGTACAGGAGGAGTCGGGTGAAAGAAACAGTGCGCTGCAGGAGATTCTGGGAGATGCCATTGGTTCCAGTGTGATCCTGGAATCCACCAGGACAGAGACGGAATATGCGCAGGCCTATGAGAAGGCGAAGAATGCCAACTGGGGCTATACGAATCTGGGCATCGCCAACGTGGACAATAATCTGAACATCCGCGCAGCAGCGGCAGAGGACGGCAAGCTGGTCGGTAAGCTGCCGAAGAATGCGGCCTGCGAGGTGCTTGACAGTGACGATACGTGGGCGTATATCAAGTCCGGCAAGGTGGAAGGATATGTGAGTCTGGAATTTCTGCTGACAGGCATACCGGCCAAGCGGCGGGCGGAAGAACTGGCGACGACGATGGCGCGTGTCACCACCGACAGCCTTAAGGTGCGGGCGGAGGCGAACACGGAGTCCGAGGTGATCACGCTGGTTCCGAACGGAGAAGAACTGGAAGTGGCGGATGTGGAGGGCGACTGGGTCAGAGTCTATCTGGACGACGAGGAAGTGTTCGTGTCCGCGGAGTATGTGGAGGTCAGCTCCGAACTGGGGACGGCCATCACGATGACGGAGCTTCTTTACGGGCAGGGCGTGTCGGACGTGCGCGTGGATCTGTGTCAGTATGCCAAGGAATTTCTCGGCAATCCTTATGTGTGGGGCGGTACAAGCCTGACCAAAGGAGCGGACTGTTCCGGGTATGTACTTAGTATCTTCAAGAAATACGGTGTGAATCTGCCCCATTCTTCCGTGGCGCAGGCAGGTTGTGGAACTACCATTCAGGTATCGGAGGCACAGCCGGGAGATCTGATCTTCTACGGCAACGGCAGGTCCATCAACCATGTGGCGATCTATATTGGCGGCGGGCAGGTGATCCATGCCAGCAATCCCAAGACCGGGATCCGGATTTCCAACGTATCTTACAGGAGTCCGGTCAAGGCAGTCAGGATCCTGCATGACTGACAGCAAACAGTCAGGAAACTGCTATAAAATGCTTTACAAGGCAGGGCATGTATGTTAAAATAAACATTGTGTGAATATCTGCAGGTGAGATTCCTTTTTAATAAGAAGGAAGGCTTCACCGGCCAGAAAGAAGACTTCACACGGAAGATTCAGCTGACACTCAGAGCTGGGAAACTCCAACCCGATCTTGGTGTCCGGCGGTTAAGGGTATTGAAAGGAGACAACATGATTTCGAAAGAAAAGAAAACAGCGGTTATCAATGAGTACGCAAGAACACCCGGCGATACAGGTTCACCGGAGGTACAGGTAGCAGTCCTCACAGCAAGGATTCAGGAGTTGACAGAGCATCTTAAGGCGAACCCGAAGGATCATCATTCCAGACGCGGTCTGCTGAAAATGGTTGGTCAGAGACGCGGCCTGCTTGCTTACCTGAAAGATAAGGATATCGAAAGATATCGTTCCCTGATCGAAAGACTCGGACTGAGAAAATAAAAAGAGAAATAAGGCGGATGTAAGGCTGGATTATATCCAGTCCTGCATCTGTCTTTTCGTTTATGTTAAGGAGAGAAGAGCATGTACAAGAGTTACACAATGGAACTTGCCGGACGCACCCTGCGTGCGGATATCGGCAGAGTAGGCAAACAGGCGAACGGATGCGCTTTCATGCAGTACGGTGAGACGACAGTGCTGTCCACGGCTACGGCGTCCGAGAAACCGAGAGAAGGGATTGATTTCTTTCCCTGCAGCGTAGAATATGAAGAGAAGCTGTATTCCGTGGGTAAGATTCCGGGTGGTTTTAACAAGAGAGAAGGTAAGGCTTCCGAGAATGCAGTGTTGACGAGCCGCGTGATCGACAGGCCGATGCGTCCTCTGTTCCCGAAGGACTACCGCAATGACGTGACTTTGAATAATATGGTCATGAGCGTAGACCCGGCATGTCGTCCGGAGCTGGTGGCCATGCTGGGTACGGCGATCGCAACGTGCATTTCCGATATTCCCTTTGACGGCCCCTGTGCCATGACACAGATGGGAATGGTCGATGGTGAGCTGATCGTGAATCCGTCTCAGGAGCAGTGGGACAAGGGCGATCTGAAAATGACGGTTGCATCCACGGCACAGAAGGTGATGATGATCGAGGCGGGAGCCAATGAGGTGCCGGAGCACAAGGTGTTGGAAGCTATCTACAAGGCTCATGAGATAAACCAGACGGTTATCGCTTTTATCAATAAGATCGTGGAAGAAGTGGGTAAGCCGAAGCACACATACGAGAGCTGTGCGATTCCGGAGCAGATGTTTGAGGACATCAAGAAGTTAGTGACACCTGAGGAGATGGAGACGGCTGTTTTCACCGACGAGAAGCAGGTGCGTGAAGAGAATATCAGAAATATCACGGCCAGACTGGAAGAGGCTTTTGCGGAGAACGAGGAGTATCTTGCAGTGCTGGGCGAGGCGGTATATCAGTACCAGAAGAAGACGGTCCGCAAAATGATCCTGAAAGATCACAAGCGTCCGGACGGCCGTGCGCTGGATCAGATCAGGCCGCTGGCAGCGGAAGTGGACATCATTCCGAGAGTGCATGGCTCGGCTATGTTTACCCGCGGACAGACGCAGATCTGCAATGTATGTACGCTGGCGCCGTTGTCTGAGGTACAGAGAGTGGACGGACTGGATGAGAACATTACCTGTAAGCGGTATATGCATCACTACAACTTCCCGTCTTATTCCGTAGGCGAGACGAAGGTCAGCCGCGGACCGGGACGCAGAGAGATCGGACACGGTGCACTGGCAGAGAGGGCATTGATCCCGGTACTGCCTTCCGAGGAGGAATTCCCTTATGCGATCCGTACCGTATCGGAGACGTTTGAGTCCAACGGGTCTACTTCCATGGCTTCGACCTGCGCATCCTGTATGTCTCTTATGGCGGCAGGCGTGCCGATCAAGAAGATGGTAGCGGGTATTTCCTGTGGTCTTGTGACAGGTGATACGGACGATGATTTTGTACTTTTGACAGACATTCAGGGACTGGAAGATTTCTTCGGTGATATGGATTTCAAGGTAACGGGTACGCGTGACGGTATCACAGCTATTCAGATGGATATCAAGATTCATGGACTGACCAGACCGATCGTGGAGGGCGCCATTGCCAGATGCCGTGAGGCGAGAGAGTTCATTATGACGAACTGTATGTCGCCTGCGATTTCGGCACCCCGCAAAGAAGTAGGGCCTTACGCGCCGAAGATCATTTCCGTGCAGATCGATCCGGAGAAGATCGGCGATGTGGTAGGCCAGCGTGGCAAGACGATCAACGAGATCATTGCCCGTACAGGCGTAAAGATTGATATCACGGATGACGGACAGGTGTCCGTATGCGGTACGGATAAAGTGATGATGGATAAAGCTGTGGAGATGATCAAGACGATCGTGACGGACTTTGAGGAAGGACAGATCTTCAAGGGAACCGTAGTCAGCATCAAGGAGTTCGGTGCATTCGTTGAATTTGCTCCCGGCAAGGAAGGCATGGTTCATATCTCGAAGATCGCCAGAGAGAGAATCAACCATGTAGAAGACGTTCTGACCCTGGGAGATAAGGTGACAGTGGTATGTCTTGGTAAGGATAAGATGGGCAGAATGAGTTTCTCCATGAAGGACGTTGCGCAGGTCTGAGCTGTTAAGGATTTTGGCTGCAAATTGGAACACAGCAGATTGAATAAGATGTGAGGTAAAGATGAATAATTCAACCATACTGATTGTCGATGACGTAGATATTAACAGAGAGATTCTTTGTGAGATTTTTGAGGATTACAAAACGATCCAGGCGGCTAACGGCAAAGAGGCTCTTGATATCATTGCCGCCAAACCTGATGAGATATCGGTGGTATTGCTGGACGTAGTGATGCCCGTTATGAACGGCGTTGAGGTGCTGGAGGAGATGAAGGGACGCGGTTGGATCGATAACATTCCGGTTCTTCTGATCACCGGTGAGGCCACGACGCAGATCGAACGTGATGCATACCGTCTGGGAGCAAGCGATATCATTAAGAAACCTTTTGACTCTTATATCGTTAAGCAGCGTACCAGAAACGTGATCGAGCTGTACTATAACAAGCGGCATCTGGAAGAGATGGTGGAGATTCAGACCAAGGTACTGCGCAAGCAGGCGGAAGAGCTGCGCCACATGAATGACCATATCATTGATGTCATGAGTAACGTGGTGGAGTTCCGTAATCTGGAATCCGGCGATCACGTCAAGCGCGTGAAGACTTTTACGAATATACTGGCGAAGTATGTGGCGAGAGATTATCCGGAGTACGGACTGGACGAGAATATGATCAATATCATCACTTCTGCGGCGGCGCTGCATGACGTGGGTAAGATTGTGATCTCCGACGGTATTCTTTTGAAGCCGGGCAAACTGACCAATGAGGAGTTCGAAGTGATGAAGTCCCATACGACCAGAGGCTGTGATATCATTGACATGCTCGGTGACATCCAGCAGGGCGAATACCGCAGAGTCAGCTATGAGATCTGCAGGCATCATCATGAACGCTTTGACGGAAGAGGCTACCCGGATCATCTGCAGGGAGAGGATATCCCGATCGCTGCACAGATCGTATCCGTGGCGGACGTGTATGACGCGCTGGTACATAAGCGGGTATACAAGGCGGCCTTTACGCCGGAAGTGGCTTATACGATGATCACCAACGGAGAGTGCGGTACCTTCTCACCCAAGTTGATGGCATGTCTTACATCGGCGAAGGAAGAGTTTGCGGCAATCGTCTTAAACAGCCAGTCGGAAGAAGAGAAGTAAGCATCATAGATACAGTAAAGAGATTGATACAAAAGCGTCATGGAAGCACAGGACTTTCATGACGCTTTTTGAGGTATTTCTTTCAATATATCTCACCAGACGGCCCTGGCAGATGATCTTACCAGGCCGAGGCGGATTTGCCGGCTTTCTCTTCACAGTACTTACAGCGGTAGATCTCCTTTTCCTCGTCGGCGAGTACGAAGACATGGGGAAGCTCCTGCTCTATGGAAGTTATACAGCGGGGATTCCTGCACTTGATGACGTTCTTGATCTCGCGGGGCAGGATCAGCTCCTTTTTGTCCACGATTTTGCCGTCCTTGATTACATTGACCGTGATATTGTGGTCGATGAAGGCCAGCACATCCAGATTCAGGGTGTTGATGTCACACTCAACTTTCAAGATATCCTTCTTGCCCATCTTGTTGCTGCGGGCGTTCTTGATGATCGCCACGGTACAGTCCAGCTTGTCCAGCTGAAGATGATGATAGATGGAGAGACTTTTGCCGGCTTTGATATGGTCCAGTACGAAGCCTTCCTCGATTTTTCCTACATTTAACATAGCTGTATTCCTTTCCCGATTATGGTTGTGATTTTGTATGTTTTTATAAATTTCTATATGATACCCTTTTATATGCTTTTATCTGTCTTTGTCAGCGGATTCCAGCAGCGTGAGGATCAGCGCCATTCTGACATAGACGCCGTATTGTGCCTGCTTGAAATAGACGGCCCGCGGATCGTCGTCCACCTCTACGGAGATCTCGTTGACACGCGGAAGCGGGTGCAGCACGAACATGTCCTTTTTCGCGAGATTCATCTTTTCTTTGTTGAGAATGTAGAAGTCTTTGAGGCGGACATAGTCCTCTTCATTAAAAAAGCGCTCCCGCTGCACTCTGGTCATGTAGAGCAGATCCAGCCGGGCGATGCTGTCCTCGAGGCGGATGACTTCCTCATAGGTGATGCCCCTCTCGGTGAGCATGTCGGTGATATAGTCCGGCACTTTAAGCTCCGGCGGGGAAATGAAGATAAAGTGGATGCCGGGATAGCGGATCAGCGCATTGATCAGTGAGTGGACTGTCCGGCCGAATTTCAGGTCGCCGCACAGACCGATGGTAAAATTGCCAAGGCGACCTTTCAGGGCACGGATGGTCAGGAGGTCGGTCAGGGTCTGGGTCGGATGCTGATGCCCGCCGTCACCGGCGTTGATAACGGGAATGGCGGACCGGCTGGCAGCTACCATGGGCGCGCCCTCTTTCGGATGACGCATGGCGCAGATGTCCGCATAGCAGGAGATGACCCGGATGGTGTCGGATACGCTTTCGCCTTTGGAGGCGGAAGAGGAGCCGGCGTCGGAGAAGCCCAGTACCTGTCCGCCCAGGTTCAGCATGGCAGCCTCGAAGCTGAGCCGCGTGCGGGTGCTTGGCTCGTAGAAACAGGTGGCCAGTTTCCTGCCTTCGCATGCGTGGGCATATTTGGCGGGATTGGCTTCGATGTCATCCGCCAGGTCAAAAAGTCTGTCGAGTTCTTCCACGGAAAAATCCAGTGGATTCATTAAATGTCTCATAGTGTTCAATACCTTTCTGCTTTCTGTTTGGATTTTGTTGCCAGAGGGCGCCTGCCGTTATACCGGTGAAAGCGCTGTCCCAAAAAAATAGAAGAGAAAGGATCTCTTCTATTTGTAGTATATCGTTATGACTGATAAGACAATAAGTCTTCTACCGGTTTCCGCCTGGGTGCAGCGGGTGCCTCATCAGGGTAGCCGACGGGAATAAGAGCCACCAGCTCTCTGTCCTCGGGGAGCTGCAGCATAGACTCTATGGGAGCCTGATCGAATAAACCGAGAATAACGGTGCCAAGGCCCTGTTCGTAAGCGGCGAGACAAAACGTCTGGGATGCAACACCGGCGTCATACATCTGCCAGCCGTCGCCGCGGGGAGTGCTGAAAGAGCCGTCGCGTTCATAGCCGCTGCGGTTCTTAAGTACGGTAACGGCAACTAAAACCGGTGCGCTGGAGATGATTCTGCCATTGCCCGGATAGAGGGATGTGCCTTCATTTGCAATCTTCTCTTTGAGATCGCCTTCTATAGCTATGTAGCGGGTGATCTGTGTATGTTTCCAGCTGGGCGCATAGGATGCCGTCTCCACGATCTGTGCAAGCAGTTCATGTGAGACCGGATCGGCCTTAAACCTGCGGATGCTTCTGCGTCCCAGAATACATTCTTTAGCAGTCATGCGGTAGTCCTCCTTATTGTGTGATGTGAATTCGAAACCTCTATATTTTGTATATCATATCATAAAGAATGGAGGGTTTCAACAGTTTTTGAATAATGGCTCTGTGGTGGGACTTGTTATGAGAAACGACTGCCCGGCATAAGAATCGGTTTGTCAAAACAGAGGGGGTGTGTTATAGTGGAAAAAGGTATTTGACCATGACAGTTCAGACAGGTCAGCGCGTTTGGTAAGGGCATCCGGGCTGTTACATGGGAACAGGGAGGAAGGAGGATACAGTATGGCAGAGATAAGGACAGAGGGGCCGGAAGAAAACGGCGGTACGGCGGACGGGACGAAACAGTTTGTGGAGCGGAAACGCTGGGTGTTTTTCGGGCTTCCTTTTACGTTTACGAAATATACGGTGAAGGATGATGTGATCACCGTCAATGAGGGTCTGTTGAACACAAGGGAAAACGACTGTTATTTATATAAGGTTCAGGATGTGGAGCTCCAGATGAGCCTGCCGGAGCGCATTTTCGGGCTGGGCACGGTGGCATGTTATACGGGAGACAACACGCATCCGCAGTTGTTCCTGGCGCATATCAGGAATGCCAGGGAGATCAAGAATTATATTCTGAAGGCTTCAGAGGAGGCGCGTAGAAAGCGCCGTACCTTAAACACGCTGAACATTGATGCGGCGGATCTGGAAGAACTGGAAGAGTCATGATGCGGCGTCGGCGTCTTCATTTTCCAGAAGCAGGCGTTCGAACAGCAGGCCCGCGATAAACCAGCAGGGCGCATAGTCGAGGCGGATCACCCGGGCCAGATTCCAGCGGGAACGCTCGTAATTCCAGGGGCAGAGCTCCCGTTTGCGCAGCAGCATGCCGGTGGTGAACTCGCCGGTGAAGATCAGGCCGGTGTAGACCAGGCCGCGGAAGATGAAACCCCGTCTGCGCAGCAGGCGGCAGAGGACGCCGCCGGTGCGGAAGTACCACTCCGGGTCCGCCTTCCCCTCTTCCTCCGCCGAAAGGAGGAGGGAAAGGGCGGTGTCCCAGTTTTCCGGCTCCTGGGTGTTCACATAAGCCCTGGCCAGCAGGCAGGTGAGGCGGTAGTCCCACTCCTCCCTGGGGATGGACAGGACACGCTGGATGATTTGCTGGTGCTCATCCGCCTTGTGCCACGCTTCAATTTGCTGGTAAAGTTTTTCATCCATAAAGGCTGCCTCCTGTTTTGTTGATAGCTCCATTGTACCACAGGGAGGCCCCGGTGTCACGTCCCCGGCGTGCCCCCTCCGGCGTGCCGCCGGTGTCACGCCCTACCCGCCCCCTTTGGGGGCTTAACCCTCCGGAGGGCGATAGCCACTGCCTGGAGTCTTAGCCAGCAGGGCCGTTCAGGCCCCGCCGGCTTTTCCCATGTATACATCGAAAAGAAACCTGGAAATCCCTTGTCCATTCCTCTCACTTGTGGTAAAATAAAACTTGACTGTACAGACTATGAAAGAAAGGAACGCATGAGAGCTATGGCGACACGAAGCAAGGTAAAGGTGCTGGGCACCACCTATTATATCACCACCTCCGGCAGCGAGGACCGGGTGCGCCGCATTGAGGAGCAGATGAACGAGCAGCTGGCGGCCATCCAGGAGCAGCGCCCCAGCCTTTCCACCCTGGACGCCTTGGTGATCCTCTCCCTGAACCTGATGGATGAGATCACCGACGCGGAAAACTCCACCGACCGGATGCGGGAGCAGCTGAGCCAGTACCTGGAGGACGCCGCCAAGGCCCGGATGGAGCTGGAGGACCAGCGGCGCGTCTGCGAAAGGGTCACCCAGGAGCTGGAGGATGAAAGACGCCTCTGCACCCAGTTCCGCCAGGAGCTGGAAAAGCAGAAGCGGCAGTTTGACCGGGCCCGGATGGAGCTGAGCCGCCTGGGCCTGGATGAGGAGCAGTAAGATGTCCCGGATGCGTCTGCTGGCTCCCGCCGGGGGCCGGGAGCAGCTGGAGGCTGCGGTAAAAAACGGCGCCGACGCCGTCTATTTGGGGGCCGGAGGCTTCAACGCCCGCGCGGGGGCGGAAAACTTCGGGGGCGGCAGCCTCCGGGAGGCGGTGGCCTACTGCCACGGCCGGGGGGTGAAGGTCCATGTCACCCTGAACACCCTGATCACCGACCGGGAGACCCTGCCCCTGCTCCGGCAGCTCCAGGAAATCGCCGAAAGCGGAGCCGACGCGGTCATCGTCCAGGACCTGGGGGTGGCCGCCCTGGCCCGCCAGTGCTGCCCCGCCCTCCCCCGCCACGCCAGCACCCAGCTTTCGGTTCACAGTCTAAAGGGAGCCCAGGCGATGAAAGACCTGGGCTTTTCCTGCATTGTGCTGGCGCGGGAGCTTACCGGGGCGGAAATCGCCGCCATCCATGAGGGAATGGGGGATTCCATCGCCCTGGAGACCTTCGTCCACGGGGCCCTGTGCATGAGCCTTTCCGGCCAGTGCTATCTTTCCGCCATGCTGGGGGAGCGCAGCGGCAACCGGGGCCGGTGCGCCCAGCCCTGCCGCCTGGATTTCCGCGCCCCCCAGGGGCGGGAGTACGCCCTTTCCCTGAAGGACCTCTCCCTCGTCCCCCGGATGGCGGAGCTGGAGAAAACAGGGGTCACCTACCTGAAGATTGAAGGGCGGATGAAGCGCCCCGAATACGTGGCCGCCGCCACCGCCGCCTGCCGGGCGGCCCTGGACGGCAGGCCCTTTGACATGGACACCCTCCGGGCGGTCTTTTCCCGCAGCGGTTTTACCGACGGGTACTTCACCGGCCGCCGGGGGGTGGGACATGGCATCACTGCTGCCATCCTTGGGGCAGTGATCTACCGCATCATCATCGCCGCCGCCCTGGTGGCAAACGTGGGGGC
>OFFY01000654.1_pt1 | contig 34048 bp, 37 predicted proteins | sample 1521481 | NCBI WGS metagenome assembly OFFY01 (sample SAMEA3504117, study PRJEB24116) | mouse gut metagenome | biome: mouse gut; feature: mouse-associated habitat; material: faeces | place: Denmark | collected 2011
CCCAGCCCCACAACCATAATTTCACCGCCAAAATTTGGATGGCGGATCACATTGGTAATCGCCCGGATCGGGATATGCGCCATTGGTGCGTTGATGGCTACGCCGCAGCCATAAGGATGATTTACCGCCACTACACCGTCCACATTGGGATACTTGGGAAGCAGCTCTTTTTTAATGCGCTCTACCGCTACCTTTAACACACCCGCTGCACACTGCACCGTTGTCACAATTCCCAGTAAATTTCTGGTTCCTGCCGGACCCTCAGCATTCTTATATCCCATCCATGTGGTACGGGTCGGCATGGGAAGTTCCTCAAAAGGAACCAGATTTGTTCCAAACTCCATATCATCCACGGAAGGGCTCTCCGGCAGTTCAAGCATGTGCTCATTAATCCAGTCGCCCTTATGGATATCCTGAATTGCATAGCCTAAAACCACGCCATAGCGGATAATTTCGCTGCCTGCCGGAATCTCCTCCGCAAGCGCTTCCAGCTCCTCCCCGGAAAAGCAGGCGTTCATATCCGTATCAATCACGCCAAAGGCCGCGCCGTTCACCTGAATATTGCTGGGCGCAAGCTCCTTTGCAAGGGCTTTTGTAAAGCTGTTGACCCCTCCCTTTGACGCGCTGTAGGCCACCTCCATGGACGCCCCCGCGTTTCCCCAGACGGAGGAAACATTGATAATTTTCCCTTCCTTCCGGCGCACCATCTGAGGCACCGCCAGACGGCTGGCGTAAAACAGGGAATTCAGATTGGTGTCGATTACCCTGTGCCACTCCTCCAATGTCATATCCGTAAGCAGACTCACACAGGATACGGCGGCGTTATTAACCAGCACATGGATATCCCCCGCCCTGCCCACCGTCTCCTCCACCTGCTTCGGGTCAGACACGTCGCAAAGCGCCGTCTCGCAAAAAACGCCGTATTTTCTTTCCAGTTCTTCCTTTACCTTTAAAAGAGCCTCCCCGGATTTTCTGCATACCAGAAACAGGTCGTAGCCGTCCTTTGCAAGGGCATATGCCGCCGCTCTCCCGATTCCCCTTGAAGCTCCCGTAATCAGCGCTTTCTTTCTCATGTTTCTCCTCATTTCCACGCTGCTTTATTGCGCAAAGCCAGCCTGGCTTCTTACGTTTATGGACGCAGCGCAGACTCAAATCTTTCCTTACCGGCTTTTTGTGCCTGCTGGCAGCGCCTTAAAATGCGCGCGGATGCAAATTCTTATATCAGACTCTTGATGCCCTCGCAAATCCTGTCTGCAATTTTCACATTGTTCATGGTGTAAATGTGAATCCCGTCCACGTCATTGGCTATCAAATCCACAATCTGGTTGAGCGCATACACCATTCCGGCGTCGAAAAGCGCCTCTTTTTTATCTTCATATTTATGAATAATCTTCTGAAATTTACCGGGCAGCGACGCGCCGCAGGTATTTACCATGCGCTCAATCTGCGCCTTGTTGGTCACCGGCATAATTCCCGCCTCCACCGGCACGTCGATTCCGGCAATCCGCGTTTTTTCATAAAATCTGTAAAAAAACTCATTGTCGAAAAACAGCTGGGACACCAGATGGGTGACTCCGGCGTCAACCTTCTTTTTCAGATTGTGGATATCCGAAACGGCGTCCTTTGCCTCCAGATGGGTTTCGGGATAACATGCCCCGCTGATGTGGAAATTTCCCCGGCTCTTTATGTATTCCACCAGCTCGCTTGCATATTTAAAATCATTTTTCACAGGAATATTGGGATTGACGTCGCCCCGAAGCGCCAGAATATTCTCCACCCCCGCGACCTCCAGATATTTCAGCATTTCGCTGATTTCATTTTTCCCGTAATGGAGACAGGTCAGGTGGACGATAGGCTCCACATGGTAGTTATTTTTAATCTTTTTTGCAATCTCAATGGTCTTGTTGTCCGCAGCGCTGCCTCCTGCCCCGAAGGTCACGCTGATAAAATCCGGCCGCAAATCGCAAAGCCGCTCTAACGTGGCGTCAATGTTTTTTAATGCTTCCTCCTTTTTGGGCGGAAAGATTTCAAAGGACAGAACCGGCTTGCCTTCCTTTTTCCGCGCTTCAAATATTTCTGTAACTTTCATTTATGTTTTCCTTTCCCGCAGCTTAAATTGAATTTATCTGACGTTCAAATTATACATGGGATTGGGCGGAAATGCAAATGGATGGTTTTATGAAAAGCGGTTTCCGTAGCGCGGAGTTTTCATTCTTTTTGCTTTTTCATACACGGAATCTTGTAGACATTCCATAAATGTGCTAGACTGAACGCAACAGCCAATCGGAATTTGGAGGTAATTGGGACATGGATGCGAAAACAGATTCAGGGAATGCTGCATTGAAACGATGGTATTTCTTTGCTGTTTTATGGCCATTGGCGTGCTTCATTTTTGCAGGAATTATCATTTCTCAGCCCGGCCGGGAAACGGACGAACGTATTGCAGACGCAGGTTTCACAATCATTCCGCTGATTTTCTTTGCTATGGGTATGCGCATGCGTTGGCGGCTATTGAAAGAACGTTCACATTCCACTGTTTTAGCTAAAGCCATTGTTGTTACTGTGGAAAGCAAATTGAAGATAGGGGAAGGAAACAGGCGAAGCTATTTTCCCCAATATGAGTTTCAGGCCGGGGAAAAACAATATCGTGTCAAATCTTCGGTCGGATATGGGCGCAGCTATGTAAAAACAGGACAGCAGGTAGATTTATATTATGCCCCTGAAAATCCTGATTTATTTTATGTCCCAATCATGCAAAAACACGATAGACGCTGGGCATTGCTTTTATGTGGAGTGGGAGTGGCGTATCCTCTAATTGGTCTGTTGGCTCCACAGATAAGAGCATTCATTTCATCTCTGCCCTCAACTTAAAATCATCAGAGAACTATGTAGATGCCATGAACAAATTTAATTATCTTAATCCGTTCTTATGACATTCATTAGCATAATCCTCGAAAATATATTTTATTTTTTGTTTTTCCAGTACCTTTAAGGATATCCAGCTTTTCAGCCTTCGACAACAAACGACTTGCCGTCTTTATCTCAACTTCCAGCAACTTCGCTGCAACAGAACTATTTATTTCTTTATTTGTTTCCAAATAAATCAAAATAATCTGCATTCTTGCTCTTTCCAATTCGGACATTGATTCGGACATTGATTCGGACATTGATTCGGACATTTTCTCTTTTCTTTCAAAACCGTCTCTTATGCGAATAATCGCATTCAAATAAGTTCTTTCCTCATCCATATCAAACTCAGGCTCTGGTGAACCATTTTGTTTCAGTTCTCTTAATATTTTAGGAATACCTGTTCCCTTTTTTTCAGATAAGTCAATCTCCTTAAATAATTCTCCGATTCTTCTGTTACGATATTTCCTTCCTTTCACTTTACCTGATACAAAACGATCAAGATTAATCCATTTCGCAAGTCCGGGATAATTAAGTATCTGAATGCTGTCCACATATATACGAATTTCCACTGGCTCCGGCTCACGATACGATTTGTGAAATACAGCATTTACCAATGTTTCAAATGAACTGCTATTCAATTCCATCACCAGACTACTGTTGCTCGATTCATATGACAGTCTCATGCCCTATACTCTGGTTTTTTCTGCCCTTATTTATTTCTCAAGTCTGTCTAAATGCACTGTTTCCATATCGTTTCATACATTTTTAGAACCAGAGCAGAACCAATAGGGCAGAATAGAACCAGAAACTTTTTCATGCTTTATGCCAGTTGCAATCCGGCCAGCTCCTTTACCTCTTCTAAGGATAAGTCTGTATCCTCTGCAATTTCCTCAAGAGTCATTTTTCCTCTCGCAATCATGCGACGAGCAGATGCCCTCTTTTCCTCCGTAACCCTCTTCTCCGCTAAATCCTCAAATATTTGACACATAATTTCCTGACCTCCTTCCGTCTCCTTAAAATACTTTACTTGACTTGCCAATATTGGATAGAACATATCAGCAGAATTCAAACACCTAAAATCATGCATCAATTTTCCAATAGGATCATTGTCATTTTTATAGCTGCCATTCACGTATATGATATGGGAACCATCTCCAAAATATGTGCCTGTCTCTTCAATCATCCTATTGACATGATATAATGAATGTCCTGCACCTATGACATCACTTGCCGTTATGAATATCACATAGGAATCATGGATTTCTTTAAATTCCTGACCTGCTTTCAACATTTTCGTATCAATCATGCTGCTATGGAACCTCGCCCTGTGTGAATCCGCTCCTTCTGACGCACGCTGGACCTCCACATCATAGACCTTATCATTCCCATCCATCGCATAAATATCTATGGTGATAGAACGCCCTCCGGACATTGGGTTTTTATATTCCCGCTGTCCAACCACCTCCAGTACCTTTAAATCATTTCGCTGAAGGATAACATTCAGCAACAGTTCCGTGGCCTCAATATTTCTGTCAAACACAAGCGTCATCAGATTATCGTCCAAAAGACACAGTTCTCCTATTGCTTTCAGGGTCTCTTTTCTTTTTAATATTTTCTGATATTCTGTATCCATCACATCACCTGCCTTCTCATTAAATATCATATCACGAGTCTGTTTCTTTTTCAATCTCATCTGCCTTTCCATTATTAAGTTCCAACACATGGCGGTATTGTTCTAACTCCAGTTCGGCTTTCCAGTTTCTCCGATTTACCGGAGGTTCTTTATCAAACAGATATGCCGCACCATCCATTATATCAACAATTGTTACCACAAGTGCCAGAAAATCCCTTTTTAACTCCTGATAGCTTTCTCCGGAAAGAGAAAGACCACCTGACTGTATCTGTCCAGCAATATCCCTCATTACCATCTGCATTTCCTGCAATGAATCTACTATTCTCTGTATATTCTCTTTTTTGCCAACTACAACAATATTAGAGTATACGCAACTCCTTGCAATAAAATCTTTCTTATATAGCCCACTCAATGCAGCCCTCTGCTCTATTATTGCCCTTGCCCATGCACTGGGACGAAAGGCTATAGTCGTATCTTTATGTATTCCCGGTATTGCCTAATCTCCTTCCTCTTCGTCAGCACCTTCTATCAATCCATTTAATTGATCAGCCAAATCACGGGACTGATTTGGATACAGATGTGAATATGTTGAAAGTGTAGTTTGTATCTTTTCATGTCCCAAACGCTCTGCCACTAGATTCGGCTGCGCTCCCAATTTGGAAATCAATAATGAGGCATGGCTGTGGCGAATAAAATCCAAATGTTTGGATTTTGTCCGTTATCCAAACTTAAATAAAATCCAAACCTTTCAGAAAAAAGACGTAAACCGCAACAAATACCGTCTGAAAAAGTTTGGATATTATTTTTATCTTTTTCTCTTGATACCGCAAAAATCTACAAGAGAGCCATCAGGATTTTTCCACTTTGCAGATACCTTTCTGTCGTTTTCATCCTCCAGAGTGGCCAGTGCCTTTGCTTTCTCTTCCACAGTGATATCAAGGTAAACCATCGTGGTCTGGAGCTGTTCGTGGCCGAGTAAAAATGAAATCTGTATGATGTTCATCCCATCCTCCAGCCAGTGTGAAGCCTTCGAATGGCGAATAAAATCCAAATGTTTGGATTTCCTTAGACACAGCTGCGCTCCGCTGCTGCTCGCGAACGGCGTACCGATGAAACAGATACAGGAATGGCTCGGTCACAGCGACTTCTCCACAACCGCCAATGTATATGCCCATCTGGATTATAATTCCAAGCTGTCCTCTGCGGATGCAATGGCAAAAGGTTTAAGTGGGGCATTGGGAGTAATCTCATAGGAAAAAGGCGTATCATATTTAGAAGATACGCCAATACATAGGGCAGAGTTCGAATAAAGGCGTTTTTGCATGAAAACGAGCAATTATTAGGAGAGAACTCGTCCATTTTAGGAGAGAACTGAGGATATACTCCCCGAAAAAGCAGTGAAATGAAAAAAGCCCACAAGCAGCAAACCCGCTTGTGGACGTAGATTTCTGGCGGAGAGTGTGGGATTCGAACCCACGTGCCCTGTAAAGGACAACTGCATTTCGAGTGCAGCTCGTTATGACCGCTTCGATAACTCTCCGTGTCATATCTGCAACATCAGCCTCAAAAAGACCTCTGGAAAAAGGAGAGAACTGATGGAGAGAACTAAAGTGATTTCAGTTGTAAATAATACCGCAAAAGCCCCGAAAAATCAAGCTTTCTGGAGAAGTGGTTCTAAAGCGGTCACTCGTTTTCGAGTGCGCCCCGTTATGACCGCTTCGATACGACTCCGGATGGATTTGTGGCGGTTTCGGCAACCGCTCCTCTATTCTAAAGCATTCCGAAGTTTTTTGCAAGACTTTTCCTACGTTTTTTTCTCTAAAGGTTGCAAATTTATTCGGAAAAGGGTAAAATTTTATATAAGGGTGCGGACAGCCAATAGCAAATGCGCACAAATATAAAAAGGAGGATATGAGAAATGAGGAGAATTGGTATGCTGACCAGCGGCGGGGATTGCCAGGCCCTGAACGCGGCGATGAGAGGTGTTGTGAAGACCCTGTACAACAGCGGACAGCAGGTGGAGATCTACGGTTTCCTGGATGGGTACAGAGGTCTGATCTACAGCAAATTTCAGATGCTGACGGGGAAGGATTTTTCCGGTATCCTGACCAAGGGCGGTACCATGCTGGGAACATCCCGTACACCGTTTAAAACCATTCAGGATCCCGATGAGAACGGCCTGAACAAGGTGGAGGCCATGAAGCAGAATTACTATAAACTGCAGCTTGACTGCCTGGTGATTCTGGGCGGCAACGGTACCCACAAAACGGCCAACCTGCTGCGTCAGGAGGGGTTGAACGTCATTACATTGCCCAAGACCATCGACAATGATCTGTGGGGAACAGATATGACCTTTGGTTTCCAGAGTGCGGTGGATATCGCCACGGATGCAATTGATTATATCCATACTACGGCGGCATCCCACAGCAGAGTCTTCATCGTGGAAGTCATGGGCCATAAGGTAGGATGGCTGACGCTGAATGCCGGTATGGCCAGCGGTGCAGATATCATCCTGATCCCGGAGATTCCCTATGACCTGAAGAAGGTGATCGCGAAGATCGAAGACAGGAACAGAAAGGGCAGCGGATTCACCATTATTGCGGTGGCGGAGGGCGCCATTTCCAAGGAAGACGCAAAGCTGACCAAGAAGGAATATAAGAAGAAACTGGCGAAGAGAGTACATCCGTCCGTGTCCTATGAGCTGGCGGAGGCTATCCAGAAGAAGACCGGCATCGAGGTGCGTGTAACGGTTCCCGGCCATATGCAGCGCGGCGGCAGCCCCTGCCCGTATGACCGTGTATTTGCCAGCCGTCTGGGTGCGGAAGCGGGCAAATTGATTCTGGACAACCAGTATGGTTTTATGGTAGGCTATAAGAATCGTGAAGTAGTTCGCGTACCTCTGGAGGATGTGGCAGGAAAGCTGAAGGAAGTATCTCCGGATGCCACTATTGTACAGGAAGCCAAGCTTCTGGGAATTTGCTTCGGCGACTAAGGGTTTAAAGTAAGGGAGAGCAGAATATGGCTTATACGGCATTGTACCGGAAATTTCGTCCGGATACCTTCGCGGATGTGAAAGGGCAGGATCATATCGTAACCACGCTGAAAAACCAGCTGAAGGCAGGGCGGATCGGGCATGCTTATCTGTTTACCGGGACCAGGGGAACCGGCAAGACTACGGTGGCGAAGATTCTGGCCAGGACGGTGAATTGCGAGAACCCTACACCGGAGGGACCCTGCGGGGAATGCCGTATTTGCAATGCCATCGCCGCGGGCGCCAGCATGAATGTCATTGAGATTGATGCGGCGTCCAACAACGGCGTAGACAATATCCGCGAGATTGTGGAGGAAGTTTCCTATTCTCCTGCGGAAGGAAAATATAAGGTTTATATCATAGACGAGGTGCATATGCTGTCTACGGGGGCCTTTAACGCTCTGCTCAAGACCCTGGAGGAACCCCCGTCTTATGTGATTTTTATCCTGGCCACAACAGAGGTACACAGGCTGCCCATCACCATTCTTTCCAGGTGCCAGAGATATGATTTTAAGCGTATTACCATAGACACGATTGCTGACAGAATGAAGGAGCTGGTTGCCGAGGAACAGGTCCGGGTGGAGGAGAAGGCGCTCAAATATATCGCAAAGCTTGCGGACGGTTCCATGCGTGACGCGCTGAGCCTTCTGGATCAGTGCATTGCTTTTCTGTTGGGAGAAGAACTGACATATGACAAGGTTCTGGATGTGCTGGGGGCAGTGGACACAGAGGTATTCAGCAGATTGTTCCGCAATATTCTGGAGCGGAATGTGATGGGATGTATACAGCTTCTGGAGGAAGTGGTGATGCAGGGACGGGAGCTGACTCAGTTTGTGACAGATTTCACCTGGTATCTGCGGAATCTGATGCTGGTGCAGGCTTCCGATAACCTGGAGGATGTAATCGATATGTCCACGGAGAATCTGAAGCGGCTGAAAAAAGAGGCCGATATGACGGATATGGACAGAATCGTTCGTTTTATCCGTATCTTTTCGGATTTGTCCGGCCAGATCCGGTTCTCGTCCCAGAAGCGCATCCTGACGGAGGTGGCATTGATCAGGCTCTGTAAACCGGAAATGGAGACCGATCAGGATAGTGTGCTTGACCGGATCCGCCAGGTAGAGGAGAAGGTGGAGAACGGAGTGGTAACTGTTGCGGTGCAGGGGAGTGGTGTGCCCGGCACGGACGGAAGCGCCGCGGGAAGTATTCCGAAATCCAGGCCCCAGATGCCGAAAGCCATACCGGAAGATATAAAGCAGATCGTTTCCAGATGGCCGGCGATTGTGGGGAATGCGGAGAATCCTATGCGGATTTACCTGAAGGGGGCGAATTTAAGTCTGGGCGGGGACAATAAACTGTTGATGGTGCTGGAAGACGGTATGGCGTCTGATTATTTTCTTCAGCATCCGGAACATAAGACAGAGCTGGAGACTTTGCTGTCTGAATTTGCCGGAAAGGAGATTGAGATCGGGATTCAGACCGTCAGAGGAGTGCAGGAATTTGAAGAAAACTACGCCGACATTTCAAAGTTGATTCAGATGGATATCGAGGAAGAGGATCCTGAATAATGCATGGAGATAGGAGATAAAAAATGGCAAAACGCGGAGGCTTTCCAGGCGGTGCAATGCCTGGAAACATGACCAATTTGATGAAACAGGCGCAGAGAATGCAGCGTCAGATGGAGGAAGGACAGAAAGAACTGGAGACGAAGGAATTCACGGCTTCTTCAGGCGGCGGAGCCGTGGAAGCGACGGTGAGCGGAAAGAAAGATCTCCTGAAAGTAACGCTCTCGGAGGAGGTTGTGGATCCGGAGGATATCGAGATGCTTCAGGATTTAATTGTGGCAGCTGTCAACGAGGCGCTGCGGAAGGCAGAGGAAGCCAGTGCGGAGCTGATGGGTAAGATGACAGGCGGCCTGGGAGGTTTGCCTTTCTGATGGAGCTTTACAGCGGACATATCAATAAATTAATAGAAGAATTGGCAGGGCTTCCGGGTATCGGGAGCAAATCCGCCCAGCGGCTGGCATTCCATTTGATCAATATGCCGGCAGATAAGGTGCGGAGGCTGACGGAAACAATAACGGCGGCTAAGGAGAATGTACGGTATTGCAGAGAATGTTTTACGCTGACAGACAGGGAAATCTGTCCCGTCTGCGCCAGTTCAAAGCGCAATCATCAGCAGATTATGGTAGTGGAGAATACCAGGGATCTGGCGGCATATGAGAAGACGGGACGGTATGAGGGCGTATACCATGTACTTCATGGCGCAATTTCTCCCATGCTTGGTATCGGTCCCGGAGATATCCGGCTGAAGGAGCTGATGGAGCGGCTTCAGGGGGAAGTGGAGGAAGTCATCATTGCTACCAATTCCAGCCTGGAGGGTGAGACCACAGCCATGTATATAGCGAAGCTGATTAAACCGACAGGGATTAAGGTGACCAGAATTGCCAGCGGCGTCCCGGTGGGCGGGGATCTGGAATACATTGATGAGGTGACGCTCCTGCGCGCATTGGAGGGACGGGTGGAATTATAATGGTACTTTGACACAGGCCCTGGAATGACAGTCAGGTACGGTACGGAGGTGACAGATATGTCAGTAACAGTAAGCCCATTCGGCTTATATCCGGATGGAAGAGAAATCAATTTGTATACCATTTCCAATAAAAATGGAATGCAGGCAGCAGTGACAAATGTGGGCGCAATTCTGGTCAGGCTGATTTGCCCGGACAGAGAAGGAAAGGCTGCGGATGTGGTGCTGGGCTTTGACCGGGGGGAGGACTATCTGAAGAATCCCAGCTTTTTCGGTGCCGTGATCGGTCCGAATGCCAACCGGATCGGGGGCGCCGCATTTGAACTGGAGGGGAAGACATGGCGGCTGGACGCAAATGACGGTGAGAACAATCTCCACAGCCATAAAGAACAGGGATGGCACAAGCGTCTGTGGGAGGCCGCTGTAGGAGACAATAGCGTCACATTTTCTCTGGAAGATTGCGACGGCAGCATGGGATTTCCCGGAAATAAAAAAGCAAGTGTCACATACTCGCTGAGCGAAGGAAATGAGCTGCAGCTGCATTATCATGGTATCAGCGACAGGCGGACGATTTTGAATTTTACCAATCATACTTATTTTAATCTTGAGGGACATGACCAAGGTACGATAGAAGGACATATATTACAGCTGAAGGCATCGCGCTTTACCCCGGCGGATGCAGGCTCCATACCTACCGGAGAGATTGCACCGGTGGCAGGCACGCCCATGGATTTTACCGTGCCGAAGCGGGTTGGAGAAGAGATCGGCGCTGATTTTGAACAATTGAAATTTGCTGCAGGATATGACCATAACTGGGTAATCGATAACTGGGACGGGACTCTGCGTCGGTTTGCCGTGCTGAAGGCGCCGGTGTCGGGGCGTACATTGGAAGCTTATACCACACTGCCGGGTGTGCAGTTTTATGCCGGAAATTTTATTGAAGAGCAGATCGGAAAGGGAGGAGCCGCCTATGGTTATCGCTCCGGTCTGTGTCTGGAGACACAGTATTTTCCGGACGCTGCCAATAAACCGAAATTCCCGGGGGCAGTTTTCGGGGAAGATACAGAGTATGATTCGGTTACAGTATATCGTTTTCTTTTTCTATGATATTGCGAAGAATGTCGAAGATTTCTTTTTCAGGCGCGACAAAGAATGCTAAAATACCTCGCATACCGATGTTATGATTGTTACAAACGGTATGGGAGGTGTTTTATATGGAATTGCCGAAAAACATTACACAAATCGGAGAAACGAATCCGCATTGTAAGATTTATGTGGAGGATTATGTCATTTCTTACATAAAGCAGCTGAATCAGCATGCCAAAGATAAGGAGCTGACCGCGGCAATGTACGGAGTGAAGAAAGAAGAGGGAGGCATTACTTATCTATTTCTCTACGGGGCATGCCGGCTTTTGTTCCTTCAGAGGGAATGCCGTCATCTGTCTCAGGCAGTGCAGCAGGAGATTGAAAAGCAGCGCAGGAAATATTTTCCCGATTATATTTTCCTGGGATATCGTATACTCGACGGGGAGATGGTGGAAGGTTTTCATATCTGTGAGCAGAGTGTCTGCAGATATGTGGAGGGGTATGCACAATTTTATGAGAAAAATGATGCGATGCTGGCATTTATGCTGGAAGAACGTCAGGAAGAAATACAACCGGAAACCGTCGATCAGGAGAAATATGATGTGGTAAGAAAACGTCAGGAAGAAAGACGTGCGCTGGCGGAGGACAAGCGGGGACAGGCATTTCATTTCAAGGTCAGAGAGAGGAAGCAGCCGGCATCCGGGGCGGAAAGCGGAGCCGGGAAGATGCGGAATATGAAGTTCGCAGCTGCGGCAGTGTTTGCTCTTTTGTGTGTGACAGGTCTGGCGACGATGGGAAATGGGGAAAGGCTTGAGGAATGGCAGACCGCGGCCAGGCAGCTGATGGAAAATATGTCCAGGAAGCAGCTCCCGGATGTAGTGGAGGTATCCAATGGTTCTGCTCAGGTGGGAACCATTGTGGCGGAGGACAAGCTGACGGATGCGATTCGGCAGGAGAATACGGCGGCAGGAGAAGGCTCTCCGGAATCGGATTCGGGACAGGCCGCCAATCCGGCAAACGGTGAAGGGGCAGAGATTACACAGCAATCCGGGCAGCAGACGGAGCAGGCGTCCGGGCAGCCGTCCGGAAACGGACAAGCCCCGCCGGAATCTGCACAGACGCCGGATCAGCAGGCTACTCCGGAGCCCCAGCCTACCCCGGAGCCCACACCCCAGCCTACTCCAGAGCCCACGCCTCAGCCTACTCCGGAGCCTACGCCCCAGCCCACACCGGATCAGGCCGCAGAGCTGACATCTTATATTGTACAGAGAGGGGATACCCTGATTGGTATCTGCATCCGAAAATATGGCAGCGACGCTCGGGTGCGGGAGATCTGTTCCCTGAATAATATTGACGATCCGGACGACATTAAGGAAGGAGAGAAAATTTTTCTACCACAATAGGAATTATATGGTATAATGTTGACTCAGAAGGACATTGAGTCAACTATTGATTCCATATGCGCTGGGGCGCATGTAATTATGGTATAATGTTGACTCAGAAGGACATTGAGTCAACTTTTGATTCCATGAGCGCAGAAGCGCACGAAATTATGGTATAATACCTAAGAATTTATTCCCGGCAGAAGGTGTCAGGGAATTGGGGCAGCAGGAAGCAGATGGCCAGGGAAATGCAGGCAGAAACACGCGGACGGCACGGCTGCAGCAAATACGGAACAAAGCAGGAGGAGAAAATGGATACAATAAAAATCAACAGCGGAAACGCGAAAATGATTGCACACAGGGGGCTCAGCGGGCTGGAGACGGAGAACTCCATTCCGGCCTTTATCGCTGCCGGAAACCGCAGCTATTATGGAGTGGAGACAGATGTACATGTAACTAAAGATGGGAAGTTTGTAGTCATTCACGACGAGCACACAGACCGGGTTGCCTGGGACTGCATCAATGTGGAGAAGTCTACCTATAATTTGGTGCGAAAAATCATTCTAAAGGATATGTGTCCCGCCGCCGGATCAGACGGCAGCGAGGACAGTGGAAGACAGGATCTGCTGATACCGAGCATGGGAGAGTATATCCGTATTTGCAAAAAATACGATAAAAAATGCATCCTGGAACTGAAGAATCATTTTGCGCCGGAAGCAATTGACAGTATGTTGGGAGAAATTTACAGGCTGGGATACCTGGAGCATATGGTATTCATCTCCTTTGACCTGGAAAATATGATCGGACTCAGGCGGCGTCTTCCGCATCAGGACCTGTATTATCTGAGAAGTACATACAATGAGGAAGTCCTTAGGGGCTTAAAGGAAAACCGGCTTTATCTGGATATTCATTATCCGGCGCTGACAAAGGAGATTGTGGAGGAGCTGCACGGGGAAGGTATTCTGGTAAACTGTTGGACCTGTGACAACAAGGAGGAAGCAGAGCGCCTGGCTGCATGGGGTGTGGACTATATCACTTCCAATATATTGGAATAAACTATTCAGTTTTACATTATAGGAAAGTCCGTGGTGAAAGTCAGCCGTCAGTTTTTTAATTATAGGAAAGTCCGTCGCCAGACGGACATGGAATCAGTAAGGTATCGAAGGTACTTTTTTATCAATAGTGGTTGTACAGCAGCTTTGTTTTTGGTATTATCTTATTGGTACGGTTTTGAAGGAGAATAGCGTTGCTGTCGGACTTACGCCGGAGTCCGCAGCAGGTAGGGTGAGGAGACAGATGATTAGCATTTCCCTGTGTATGATTGTAAAAAACGAAGAGAAGATACTGTCAAGGTGTCTGGACAGCGTGGCGGATCTGGTGGATGAGATTATCATTGCGGACACCGGCTCGGCAGACGCCACCAAAGAGATTGCCAGGAAGTACACAAAGCATATTTATGATTTCAAATGGACAGATGATTTCAGCGAGGCCAGAAATTTTGTGTTTTCCAAGGCTACAAAAGAATATATATATTCTGCGGACGCAGATGAGGTGCTTTCCCCGGAAAACCGGGAGCGGTTCCGCATTCTGAAAGAAACGCTGCTTCCGGAGATCGAAATCGTGCAGATGAAGTATGCAAATCAGCTGCAGTTCGGGACTGTCTACAATTTTGATGAAGAATATCGCCCGAAGCTGTTCAAGAGAAAACGGGATTTCGTGTGGGAAGAGCCGATTCATGAGACTGTGCGCCTTATGCCTGTTATATACGACAGCGATATCGTCATCACACACTTGCCGGAGAAAAGTCATGCGAAGCGGGATCTGGCCAATTTCCACAGGCACTGTATGGAGGGGTATCGGCTTCCAAAGAGGCTTCACGGGCTGTATGCCAGAGAATTGCTGCTGACCGGGGATGAGGAGGATTTTGCTCAGGCAGCGGAGATCTTTATGGACTCGGCACAGGACAATGATCGGGACGGAGAAGAGATGGCCCAGGCCTGTTGTGTGGCAGCGAAGGCAGCAAGGCTGGCGGGGGATGCGGTGAGTTTTTTCAAATATACTTCCAAGGTAATTGCCGAAGAGGCATGCTCGGAGATCTGCTGTGAAATGGGACATTTCTATGAGGATCGGGAGGATCTGGAGGAAGCTGCAGTCTGGTATTATAATGCGGTGTATGAGACGCAGCCGATCCTGAATCTTCAGGCGGGGGGAAAAGAAGGTCTGGAGGGGCTGATCCGCTGCTATGACAAGCTTGGATTCCCGGAGCAGGCCCGGGTTTATCGGGAAGAGCTGCGCAGCCAGGGCTGAGGGACGGGCTTGTTTTGGCGGCGCCAGGAGCCGGATGTTTTGCGGTCAGCGGCGCCAGGAGCCGGATGCTTTGTGGTCTGCGTGCGAGGCCGGACATTCTGCGGCATAGGAGCCGGATGTTCTGCGGTCAGCGGCGCCAGGAGCCGGACACTCTGCGGTCTGCCAGGCCGGGCCGGTACAGAATATGAAGAAGACAGAAAGGCAGGAAGATACCTTGAGCTGGGAAGACAATGTAAGGAAAGTAATCCCTTATGTGGCAGGGGAACAGCCGCGTAAGCCAGATATGATCAAACTAAATACAAACGAATGTCCCTATCCGCCGGCGCCCGGAGTGGAAAGGCTGGCGGCACAGATGGACTATCATGCACTGCGTCTCTATCCGGATTCCAACAGTACGGTTCTGACGGAGGCTTTGGCGGGATATTATCATGTGAAACCGGAGCAGGTGTTTGTGGGAGTGGGTTCCGACGATGTGTTATCTATGGCATTTATGACCTTTTTTAACAGCAAGAAGCCCATATTGTTTCCTGACGTGACTTATTCCTTTTACGATGTGTGGGCGAATCTGCACAGAATTCCGTACAAAACATGTCCCTTGGACGATGAATGGCACATTCGGCCGGCGGATTACAGGCAGCCGAACGGAGGGATCATTTTTCCCAATCCCAATGCGCCCACAGGGGTATTGGAGTCTTTGGAGAGTGTGGAGGAGATCATCGCCGCCAATCGGGACGCGGTGGTGATTGTGGACGAAGCATATGTGGATTTCGGGGGCACGTCCGTGCTGCCCCTTGTGGAAAAGTACGATAATCTGCTGGTGGTGCAGACTTTTTCCAAGTCCAGGGCCATGGCAGGGCTGCGGATCGGCTTTGCCATCGGAAATGAAAAGCTGATTCGGTACTTAAATGATGTGAAATTTTCCTTTAATTCCTATACAATGAATCTGCCGGCGCTGATCCTGGGGACGGAGGCCGTGAAGGATGAGGGATATTTCAGGGAGATTCTTTCGAAAATAATAACCACCAGGGAGCGGGTGAAGGGAGAGCTTAAGGAGCTGGGTTTTTCGTTTCCGGATTCCATGGCCAACTTTATTTTTGCATCCCATGAGACCATTCCGGCAGGGCAGATTTTTCGGGCCTTGCGGGAGGCGGATATTTATGTGCGCCACTGGGATAAGCCCCGGATAGAAAATTATCTGCGGATCACCGTGGGGACAAATGAGGAGATGGACAGGCTGCTGACTTTTCTGAGGGACTATGTAAATCGATATAGGTAAATGAAGTGGCCATATGGACAGAGGACTTTCCGGGGATTCGGAAAAAAGAGGTATTTTTGACCGTATCTGCCAGGAGAAAGCATGAGGAGGCGGGTAAGAAATCGGAACTGGAAAACAGTATGAGTCCATCCAGAGCCCCATAGGATTTACGGACGCATCATTAAGCGGCCGGAAATCCTATGCCGGAATTGGGTTATGGATGGGAGCATACGGAACTGGAATAGGAGGATAATTATGATCAAGAGTTTTTTTAAGGGTGTTGTGATAGGAATTGCGAATATTGTGCCGGGGGTCAGCGGCGGAACCATGATGGTATCCATGGGAATCTACGATAAGCTGATTCACTGCATCACCCATTTGTTCAGTGAGTTTAAGAAAAGCGTCCTGTTTTTATTGCCCATTGCAGTGGGTATGGTGGCGGCCATCGCCGGGAGTTCCTTCGGACTGACCTATCTGTTCGAACATTTTCCGGTGCAGACCAATCTGCTGTTCGTGGGGCTGATTCTGGGAGGCCTTCCTGCCATCTGGAAAAATGTGAAAGGAAAGAAGATCAAGGTCGGACATGCGGCGGCCTGCATGCTGTTTTTTGCCCTGGTGGTGGGAATGGCCGTCATGGGCGAGACGGAAGGCCAGGCGGCGGATCTGTCTTTCGGGTTCTTCAATGCCGTCAAGCTGGTAGGTGTGGGAATCATTACTTCTGCCACCATGGTCATTCCCGGCGTCAGCGGTTCCATGGTGCTGATGCTGATGGGATTTTATTATCCGGTGCTGAACGCGGTGAAGGACTTTTTCACGGCGCTTGCGGCTTTTGACATGGACGGCATATTGACGGGATGCGGGATTTTGATTCCTTTCGGCATCGGGGTAGTTGCGGGAATCTTTGGAATTGCGAAGTTGGTGGAGATTATTTTCGAGAAATTTCCGCTTTATGCGTATTGGGCGATTATCGGCCTGATCGTATCTTCGCCCATTGCGATTGTACTGATGGGCGCTTTCCCGGCATTGACGGTGATGAGTGCGCTTACCGGTGTGGCCGCGCTGGCCGTGGGAATTGTGATTGCGATGAAGCTGGGTGAATGAGATCATGTATTCATAGCTCCGGGCGGCGCAGGGCATTTTTGCCGGGCGGATGTCCGATTGTGATACAGAGACAGTTTGGGAGAAGGAATTGTATAATAAGCTCTTAGAATTCTGGCAGGTAAAATTAGGCTTGTGACAAGCCGCGAAGCGAAGAAAGAGGAAATTCCGGTGAAAATGGTTTCCGGAAAGATCCAGAGAGAACAGAGATTTCGAGAGTATATTGTAGGGAAAGGGATGAGGTTCGACGGGGAGCGGGTATGGAGATTTATCAGGACTTTGCAGATATATATGACGAATTGATGGACAATACGCCTTACGAGGTATGGGCAGATCGGCTGGACGCGCTGATTCGCAAGTACGGTGTGTCCAGGCCGGAGAGGAATGCCGCAGGGCTGCTTGAGTCCGAGCGGAATCTGGTGCTTGACTTAGGATGCGGCACAGGGACATTGACGGAGCTTCTGTATCAAAAAGGATATGATATGATGGGCGTGGATTTGTCCGCAGAGATGCTGAACAGGGCTTTGGAAAAGCGGGAAAAAAGCGGTTCGGAAATTCTGTATCTGCAGCAGGATATGCGGGAATTAGAACTGTACTCTACGGTGGGGACTATATTCTGCGTATGTGATTCGCTGAATTATATTCTGGAAGAGAAAGAACTGGAAGCGGTGTTTTCCAGGGTGGAGAATTATCTGTTTCCGGGAGGAATTTTTATTTTTGATTTTAATACGGATTATAAATACCGGGAGGTTATCGGCAATACTACCATTGCGGAGAACCGGGAAGATTGCAGCTTTATCTGGGATAATTACTATGACTCGGAAGCGCAGATCAATGAGTATGATCTGACTGTGTTTGTCAGGGAAGAGGGAGAGAAGTTCCGTAGATTTACGGAAAACCATTTTCAGAGAGGGTATTCTCCGGAGCAGATGGCAGCGCTGGCGGTCAGGGTAGGTCTGCAGTTGGTGGAAATAACAGATGCGGATACGGGGGAGGATGTGGAGGACGAAAGCGAGAGGATCTATTTTGTAGTCCGAAAATTGGGAACAATACCAAAGGATCAAGGCGTATAAACTTTCCAACTTTTGATTGGTATGCGCGCTGAAGTGCGCAGAGAGGCGGAAGGTTGGAAGTAAACGTTCAATGCCAGACCTGGCCGATCTGGCATCAAGAAGCAAAGATTGAAATCAGTGCCCGCCAGGGGCGGGCATGGGGGTGTAAACATGGAAGATTATATTGTGCGCGCTACGGCGGCAGGAGCGCAGATTCGGGCTTTTGCCTGTACCACCGCAGAGTTGGTGGAGACAGCAAGACAGGTTCATAATACAAGTCCTGTGGTCACGGCGGCTTTGGGACGGCTATTGAGTGCCGGCGCAATGATGGGATGTATGTTAAAAGGAGAGGAAGACCTGCTGACTCTTCAGATCAAGGGGGACGGTCCCATGCAGGGCGTGCTGGTCACTGCGGATGCGAAAGGAAATGTAAAGGGCTATGCAAGCGTTCCGGACGTGATTCTCCCTGCCAATCACCAGGGAAAGCTGGATGTGGCAGGCGCCGTGGGTAAAGGAAGCCTGCGGGTAATCCGGGATATGGGTTTAAAGGAGCCCTATGTTGGGCAGACTTTACTTCAGACCAGTGAAATCGCGGAGGATTTGACGTACTATTTCGCAACCTCCGAACAGGTGCCTTCCTCTGTGGGGCTGGGCGTGTTGATGGAACGGGACAATACGGTAAGACAGGCCGGCGGATTTATCCTTCAGCTGATGCCCTTTGCGGAGGAGGCGGTAATCGGCAGGCTGGAGAAAAACCTAAAAGAAATCACTTCCGTCACCGCCATGCTGGACGGGGGAGCTACACCGGAACAGATGCTGGACCGCCTGCTGGAAGGACTGGAATGCGAGATTCTGGAGAGGAGGAGCACCGCATTTTCCTGTAATTGCGACAGTGCCAGAATCGAAAAGGTTTTGATCAGCCTGGGCAGAGAGGAAATCCGGGACATGATAGAGGAAGGGCAGGAGATCGAAGTAAACTGCCAGTTTTGCGGCAGGCATTATAAATTTTCCGTGGAGGAGTTGAAATGTTTGTACCGGAAGAGTAAGTAGGGATGATGGGAAGAACGGCTTTCGTAGAGCAGGGGAAGGAATGCTGCGCCCGGAATGCATATTTACGGGCATAATGAGGTAGAAGGATTGTCAGGCCCTGATGCGGCAGGGCAGAAAAACGGCAGGAAGAGGAGCGGTATGAAGCAGGGATTTATCAAGGTGGCGGCTGTAACGCCGAAAATTAAAGTGGCGGATCCGGTTCACAATGCGGAATGCATCTGTGCGGAACTGGAGAAGGCCTGTGCGAAGGGCGCTAAAATAATTGTATTTCCGGAATTGTGCATTACCGGCTACACCTGCGGCGATTTGTTCCTTCAGCCGTTGCTGCTGGAGGAAGCTTCCCGCCAGCTGCAGAAAATTGTAGCATGTACAAAAGACAAGGACGCTCTTGTGATGGCAGGACTGCCCATAGAACGGGACGGCAGGCTATATAATGCGGCAGCGGTATTTTGCCGGGGAGAAATCCTGGGATTCGTTCCCAAGGCCAATATTCCGTCCTATGCAGAGTTTTATGAAGGAAGGCATTTTTCCGAGGGAAACAGGGAGGCGGCGCCCTTTGTATTTGCTGGAAAGACAGTACCCTTTGGGACCAATCTCCTGTTCTCCTGTGAGACTATGCACGGTTTAACCGTGGGATGCGAGATTTGCGAGGATCTGTGGGTGGCGGATTCACCGGGGACAAATCACGCTCTGAAGGGAGCTACGATTCTGGCCAATCTCTCCGCATCCAATGAGACGGTGGGGAAGGACACCTATAGAGAGATGCTGGTAAAATCAGCCAGCGCCCGACTGATCTGCGGCTATATTTATACATCGGCAGGAGAAGGGGAATCCACCCAGGATCTTGTCTTTGGAGGGCACAATCTCATTGCGGAAAACGGTATCATTTTGGCCCAGGGGAAGCGTTTTTCCTGTGAGACCATTTACAGTGATATTGATATAGAAAAAATTCTGACCGACAGAAGGAGGATGGGAACCTTCGGAAAAGAGCCGGAGGCTGACTATGTCAGGATTCCGTTCCGGCTGACTGAAGAGGAAACCCGGCTGGAGCGGGAATTCCAGAGCTGCCCCTTTGTGCCGGGAGATCCCAGACAGAGAAACAGCCGCTGCGAGGAAATTCTGTCCATCCAGTCCTATGGGCTGAAGAAAAGGATTGCGCATACAGGGCTATCCAAAGCAGTGATCGGCGTATCGGGGGGACTGGATTCCACGCTGGCACTGTTGGTCACGGTGCGGACCTTTGACTTGCTGGGGCTGGACAGGAAGGGGATTATGGCAGTCACCATGCCCTGCTTCGGCACCACGGACAGAACTTATGAAAATGCCTGCAGAATGGCACAGACGCTGGGGACGGAGCTTAGAGAGGTGGATATCAGAGAGGCTGTAGAGCTGCACTTCAGGGATATCGGCCAGGACATTTCCAATCATGATGTCACCTATGAAAATGGCCAGGCCAGGGAGCGGACCCAGGTGCTGATGGATCTGGCAAACCGCTGCAACGGTATGGTCATCGGGACCGGGGATATGTCAGAGCTGGCGCTGGGCTGGGCTACCTACAACGGGGATCATATGTCCATGTACGGCGTCAACGCCGGAGTGCCCAAGACCCTGGTGCGGCATCTGGTAAAATATTATGCGGATACCTGCGGGGACGAAGCCCTGGCAGCAGTGCTGGGGGATGTGCTGGATACGCCGGTGAGCCCGGAATTGCTGCCGCCTGTGGACGGTGTGATCTCTCAGCGGACAGAAGAACTGGTAGGACCTTATGAATTACATGACTTTTTCCTGTATTATATGCTGCGCTGCGGCTATCCGCCGTCCAAGGTATACCGAGTGGCAGGGCTTGCATTTGCAGGACAGTATGATGATGAGACAATCCTAAAATGGTTGAAGAATTTTTATAAACGATTTTTCGCCCAGCAGTTTAAGCGCTCCTGCCTGCCCGACGGCCCCAAGGTGGGAAGCGTGGCACTTTCGCCCAGAGGAGATCTGCGGATGCCTTCCGACGCAAGCGCGAGGCTGTGGCTGGAGGAGGCGGAGAGGCTGGAGGGGGCTGCTTTGGGATGATGATTTTCTTTAATAGGAATGGAATTCTATTGCTTAGTCTGTTATAATGGTAAAAGTACTAAAGAAGGGGGATTATTATGGAAAAAGTTAAAATAATATTTGTTGGTAATTATAAGGGTGGCGTTGGTAAAACGACAAGCGTTTTGAATTTTGCAGAGCATTTTTCAAAAGTGAATAAAAAAGTATTAGTGATTGATATAGATCCACAAAGTTCGTTGAGTGAAATTTTAGTAAGTAATAATGGTCAACAACTTATTAATTATGTAAAACCTCAAGCAAATTTTCAACCTATCTTTTCATATCTCGGCAAATGGCGATAAGTCTTGGATTTTAAGGCTTTTTCGCCATTTGTCATATCGGGAGATACTTGGCATATCTTTGTGCTTCTCGGCATAATTTTGAATCCAAAAGTAGTACGGCGGTAGTAAAACCAACCATTCGGCTATGCCGCCAGACGTTCCATTTCTGCCTTTGCGGAATCGTAGGTCGCATGGGCGTAATAGTTCAGCGTCATCGTGATGTTGGCGTGTCCCATGATATACTGCAACGCCTTGGGGTTCATGCCTGCGTTTGCTAACCGTGTGCAGAATGTGTGTCTGAGGATATGGGGCGTGATGTTCGGAAGCTGCTCTTTGTTCTGCTTGTTGTACTTCTTTACAAGCCCTTTCAGCATACTGTCGTAGTTCGCTGACACCTTGGGCATCCCGTCATTTTTGAGGAACAGGAAGTTTTTATAGCCCTCTACACTGAATGGGGCGGCATTGCCCCGATTCTTCAGCACACGCTTCAACGCTTGGTAGACTTCCTCGTTCATGGGAATCTGCCGTATGCCGTTCTTGGTCTTTGGAGTTTCGATATAGTAGCCGATGTCGGCATCCCGCAAAAGCTGATGGTCTACATTGATTTGGCGGTTTTTGAAGTCCAGAGCTGTGGTCAGACCGCAAAACTCTGAAATTCTAAGTCCAGTGCTGAGCAGGATAATCACCTCGTCACGGTATTTCTTATACACCGCATCCTGCTCCATGAAAGCTAACAGGTTTTCTTCCTGCTTCGGCGTTAGTGCTGCCTTTCGCTCCCTGTCATCTTCAATGACAGTATCAAGGGCGAAGTTGAATGGATTTTTGCGGATACAGTCATCTTCAATGGCGGTGTAGAAAGCCGCCTTTAGGGAACGCTTGAAATTGCTGATGGTCTGGAAAGCGAAGCCTTTCTCGCTCATCCGTATCGCCCATTCCTTTGCGTCCGACTGCTTCACGGCATCAATGCTTTTCATGCCGAAAGGGTCATCCTGCAACAAGCCCATAAGATAGTCACGTCCTTTTTTCGTGCCATGCTTTACGTTCTTCCTAAGACCATTCTGTTTTGCGTAGAGCTGGCATACGGTCATCTTCTTGCCAATGGTGTCGATGCCGTCCTCCAAGTCCCTGCTGATTTCCTTTATCTTGTCCCTCAGAGCAGGAAGCTCCCGCTTGCCCACAGGGGTCTTGTCCGTGGCTACCAGTTTCCATGAGTAGACAAACTGCTGCTTGCCGAATGCGTCTATATATTTGTATGCGTATCTCCCGTCTTTTCTCTGGCTCTCTCCAGTCCTCAGTATCCGTCCTTTGTTGTCACGTCTCTTTTCTGACATAGTGTGAAGCTCCTTTCCGTTCTGGAACGAGCCTTGATACGACATACCTCTATTATACCGATATTTCAGCTCGTTGCAACTATATGACTTCCATAGAATCAATCATTTTTTCAAACTGCTTTCGCTTAATCTGCACACGGTTTCCGTTCATAATCAGCCAGTTGGCGTTGGGGTGTTCGTCCGCCAACTGGCGGAGCTTCTTTTCCCCGATGCGGAAATACTTTGCGGCTTCCTCGATTGTGAGGGTGTATTTCTCCCAGATGGGAACCTCTGCGTAGTTCATAAAACCTCCTGTCAAAAAAATAAGCCTGTGCGGAGTAGGCACAAGCATCACTTAGGGTTGCTGTTCTGTTGCCGCTGCCTTTGCCGCCAGGTCTATGCTGACGGCGAGGGAGCGGTTGAGCTTTGGCAGGATGCTTTCGGGGAGCCTGCCGATGTAGTTCTCCAGTCTACGCTTGTCTATGGTGCGGATTTGCTCTGCAAGGATGAGGGAGTTCTTGTCAAGCCCCTCGAAGCTGCCTACCTCGGTATGTGTGGGCAGCTTTGCCTTTGTATGCACTCGGCTCGTGATTGGCACAATGATGACGGTGGGGCTGTGGGTGTTCCCTATGTCGTTAGAAACGATGAGTACGGGTCGTCTGCCGCCCTGCTCGGAGCCGACAATGGGATTTAGGTCTGCGTAGAAGATGTCCCCACGCTTGATAGTCCTTTCCATTATGTGTTTGACCTCCTATCTGGATTTAGGCAGGGGGTTCCTGCCTATGTAGCAGCCAGATACAGGGGAGTGTTTAAGGTCAGCGGGGCATAAAAACAAAGCCCTGTTTCCATAGACCGCCCTGCATCTGGCTTGATATGATAGGAGCATTTCTATTTGTCCTCGACACCCCGAAATGCGGATACGTTAAACGTAAGGGAAGTCACCAAACGGTCAGCAGCGAACTGACGCCACGGGAATCGCACCCCAACTGTCGGTCTGACAGAGCCGCCCTCATTGCCTGCGGCGGGTTGGCTACCGCTCGGACTGTGACTGGACGGGAGTATCATTGTCCTCTTTGCGGGTCATGGCGAAATCGGGGGCTGCCCGATATTTTGAGTCGGTAATTTCCGCTCACCACCTTTCATCGCTTCTGCTTTTTGGCAGGTCATGGCGTACCGCTGCACACGCTTTTGCTCATCACAATCACAAAGAGAATGTATTTGGTGAATGGGTATTCGGTTGTCAAGGAGCTTGGGGAAGCCCGTAGAAAAGCCCCCTCACTTTTCCAAAGGAAAAAATGAGGGGGCTATGCACGGAAAATTTAATTTTCCAAAAGTTTTTTGAGCTTTTGCAGGATTTTCATGATGTGCCTGCTGACGCTGGACTGGTTAATGCCATAGATACGGCTCAACTCAACCTGCGATTTGCCCTCATAGAAATGCTGTTGTATAAGCGTCCGTTCTTCTTCCGACAGCAATGTGAGGGAAGATTTCAGCTTGTCCAACATCATTCTGCGGACAACGGTTTCCGCAACATTTACCGCTTCATCAGCTATAAACTCAAAACCGTTACCGCTGTCATCAGCATTTTCTATCGCTTCTAAAGACATCAGGCTGTTGTCTGCATCGAGCTTTTGCAGATAACGCCACCGTTCCTTGTCCCGATAGAACTCGATGTAGTGGGTCTGTTCCGTCTCAATCAGACAGCCCTGCACGGGGATAAAGAACTTGTCCTTATAAGTTCCGTCCGCTTCCCTGCGGCGGCAGAAATCCTCGTAAGACAATTCCGTATAGCCGCCGTTTTCTTTGATATAGACCTTTCTTGGTGCATATTTCACCGTAAGTACCTCCAATCTGAATTTTGAAAATCGCTAAAATCCAGATTGAGAGGCGGGGAACGGCATCCCACGGCAGAAAGAGCCATGCGGCGTATTTCAGCAAAAAACGACAAAAGAAAAACCGCAAAGGCTACCACACCTTTACGGTTTAAGGAGAATATATTTCTATTGTATAGAGATTTGATTTCTACTTTCGAGGTACAAAGCCCCCATATGTTGACGAGGATTTTTTTAGCAGGTTATCCGCCCATCCTTGGTATGGTATATGTAAGTAGAAGTTGTTGCTTGCAGACAATAAAAATCCCTCCAAACTTCAAAAGCGAAGTCGGAGAGTGCTTAAGGCATAGCAAAACGGCTCACCGAAACATCGTTTTTTTTATTCGGTGGGCTTGTCCAATTTATATTCATATAAAGAACAGAGCCGATGAACCTGTGATTGCTCACTTGTTCATCGGCTCTGCGTCTTATGCGTCTGGCTCTTTAATGACTGTAATATGACACTTTTTTACTCGTATCAAACTTTCTTGCTTGCACTTTGGACAAAAGAGTGGAAAGTTTTTAAGCTCTGTATCTTTCCGTATCATAATGCGGGTTTTGTTTTTACAAATTGGACATAGTATCCATTGAGTATCTGCCATTACATCACCTCCCATATTACAAAACAGGAGTTTTTAAGCCAACATATCCATTTAGAGCTGCCATAATTAAAATAATTAGTCCCATTACGATACAAGCAATAAAGAAACGCCATCCTTTTAGAGATGCAAAATTTCTCAAATATACGAAATAGAGAATGGCTTTCCAAATCAAAATGCCTACAAACACAATGTTCAAAATCATTCCGAAAATAGTATTATTCCAGAATAGATAGAAGAAAACTTCGGTAAAAGCTACTACAACAGCACAAATTGCAGTAGGAGCATATGAGATACCCCATGCTTTTATATGGTCTGATACCGTTCTGTTACTGCCCAAACATCTGCATACAGCCCAAAATAAAATGCAAATGAGAGCATAAGATAATATCCCATATCCTGTGATTTTCAACATTCTCAGCATCTCAAATTCTGGTCGATTTACTCCGTAAAAATGCTGAAGAACAGGCTCAAAAACAGAATTTAGTAGTATCGTAATTATCACCAATCCCCACGAAACTGCTTTATTGCCTTTTGCAAAGGCTTCCGCAGGATGGTTTAGTGCTTCAATCAACTGCTTCATAGATTTACCCTCCAAAGAAACTCAGAAACAAATTTGTGTACTGTATTCCAAAAATCATAGTAAAAACAACAGCTTGAACGGCTGAAACTGTAAAAGCAAACCTCCAAGGATAGGTGACAATCATTTTTTTAATCTTACCAATACCAGAAGTGTCCTCCGCTTTGCATTCTGTTAATATACGACTGAGCATCATGTTCCTTTGCTGCTCTGTGGGTATCCCGTCCTGTTCAAATACTTCAAATGCTTTTTCGATAAACTCATCTTTCCTTGGCATTGTAGTCCCTCCTTTTCTCATATCCTGCATAGCTTTTTATAAAAGCGTTTTTTGCCCGCTGCAAAATGCTTTCTATGGCTTTTGGCGACTTTTCTACAATAGATGCAATCTCTTTAACGGTTTTTTCGTCAATATATTTCAGTACCAAAACAATTCTATATTGTTCTGGCAGCCCGTTTAAACAGGCTCGAACTTTTTCCCGTTCAAATGACTTAATCAAAAGCTCCTGTATATCTTGGGATGGGTCTTCGAGATACTCTGCCATATAATCATCAATCTCAACCATCTCAAATTTAGGGCTATACTGCTTTCGATAAAAGTCATTTAACTTATTTCTGGCTATTTTGAAAATCCAAGTTCGTTCAGAGCTTAATCCCTTAAACCCGGACATCCCTCTATATACATCCATAAAGATGTCTTGTGTTATATCCTCAGCCAGAGCTTTTTTCATTCCCGTTCGCAAATATACATACTGGTATATTTCACTGACATACGAGTGATACACCGATATGAATTTTTGTTCTCGTTCCTCTTTGAAAACACTCATATAATCATCTACCTCATTGAATTATAAGCTCCTTTGTAAGCAATATAGTATCCTTGTAGATTACCTCAAGCTTCAAAGAGCCAGCCGCTGCCTGCTCTGCCTCCAGTTCGTACACAACAATGTCCTGCATATCTTTTTCTGTTGCTTTTGTTTCAGATTTGATTTCAGTACCATCAAGATACCATTTCACGGTATATTCCATGCCTTTTGGACTCTCGACAAAATGGACGCTTGCATAAACTGGTTCATTAACGATAAGAGCGTCTTCTTGATTTGCTGACTCCAACTCTTCCTGCAAAGAATAGCTGCTATTTGAAATGATACATGTCTGAATAGTATCGTCATTGCCGCCGCATCCAACCAATGAAACTGCCATCATCAAAATTGTGATTAATAAAACCGTAACTTTTTTCATAGAAAATCCCTCCTTATTCACCGTAGTTATATTCATCCTGTTTTATAAAGGTTAAATATGCAATTATTAGAAATGATATAATGCTGATACCAAAAATGACGGATGCCTGCGAAAACCTTGAAATATCTGATACTTCTGATAGTGCCTGCATCATTACTCCTGGTGCTATCAGACTGAAATTATCAACCATCTGAGTTGTCCATCCAAATGCTTTTCCGATTCCCTCTACTATCATAACAAAGAAACGGGGCATCAACAGTAAACCTATTGCTAAACTCCAAATGAGCGCTGCCTTTGAGGAACGGGCAAGTATTGAAATCAACATACCCATAGTAGCATAGACCATAATATATCCCCATAATGGAAGCAAATACTGTATCAGTACAAGTATATGTGCAAAGTTGCCGCTAAGCCCAATGATGGCACAAGTAACTGGTGTCATATAGATAAAGGACAAAACCAATGACATGATTGCTGCAACAAGGACTTTTGAAATAAAGATTCTTGTTTTCGGAATGCCCGAACATATGATACAGTCTAAAACATTGTGTTCTCTATCAGACGAAACCAAATCAAAATATGACGATAGTACCGCCCATGAGCCGAAAATCATATGCGGAAGAAACAATGCTAAAAACTCAATCTGGTCGCTCTCTACTAATTTTGTTCTACCACCCGATGTATAAAAGAAGAACACTCCCATACCTGCAAGAGCTATCCAAATAACCAATGTGCGTAAGTTCATTGCTTTTTTGAAATCTCGTCTAACAAGAGACAGAATATCCATTCTCATTTTCGCACCTCCTCTAAATGAAGTTGTTCCTGCACTATGCGCTTCACATTGCAAGCAGTGACCTCAAATATGCTAATGTCGTGTGAAGTCAACGCAGAAATCAACAGAGGAACTTGTTCCTTGGTAATTTGTGCGGTAAGTGTAGTTCCAAGCTTATCTACTGAAAGGGAGAAATCGCTCGCTAACATTTCGAGAACCTGTCTTGAAATGTTGGCTATTTTGAAAATATAAGAGCTTTCAATTTCATTGTCATATATCAGTTGCCCGTTTTGCAATATCGCAATGTTGGTGCAAATTTCGTCCATATCCTGCAAAATATGAGAGGAAATGATGATGCTTTTCCCTTTCTGGTGGATACCCTTAATAATGCCTTTCATCTCAAAAGTTGCATTGGGGTCTAAGCCTGCCGTTGGCTCGTCCAGAACATATAAATCTGGTTCACCTGTCATTGCAATAATCATTTGCAGTTTTTTCTGTTGCCCAGGTGACAGGTGTTTGACCTTTTTACTCATATCCAATTTCAGTTTTTTCCCAAGAAAAACACTTTCTTTGGTATCTGCGTTCCGCAATCGGGCAAAAAAGCGAATTATTTCAGAAACAGTTGTATTATCATCAAATCGACAACTTTGTGGCATATACCCAATAAAAGGTTTGCCCGTTTGAAGATTCACCGTGCCTTTTGTGGGCTTCATCAATCCGCTAATCAATCTTAGCAGGGTCGTTTTTCCTGCGCCATTCTGCCCAATAAGCCCGTAAATCTCGCCGTACTCAATAGACATATCGATTCCATGTAAAATCTCTGTTCTGCCAAAAGATTTTGACAAACTGTTGGTCTGAAGCACATATTTGTCCATTCCCTTGACCACTCCTTTCTGAGCAGATGTTTTCCTGCTTCATAAAGGTAGTCGTATGGATATCAAAAATCCCTCGCCTTTTTTAATATTTTTTTCTCCAAGCGTCAGCTTTCATATATTATAGACAGTGAAGCGGACTATATCAACTATGTAAATATGAATTTCCGTCTCTTGTAACAGGATATAAAATCTCCTATTTTAGGAGATTATACATCGTTTGACTGGAAGCCATATCTCTGTAAAATATAAGAGTAAGATTTTCAGAGTATAGGTGGTGAGCTAATGGACGAAAGAAACATTCATTTTGACTTCGACTTTACTCCGATTGGACAGGCAATCAAAAAAGCCCGTGAATCCAGAGGGATAACAAGAGAGCAGCTTTCTGGTATTATCGGCTATGCTCCCAGACATATTCAAGCGATTGAGAATGAGGGGCAGTATCCGAGTATTGAGCTGTTTATTCAACTCATTACAATGTTTGATGTGTCAGTTGATGAGTATATATTCCCAAACAAAGAAGTCAAAAAAAGTTCTGTCCGCAGACGCTTAGACGCACAGCTCAACAGATTAGATGATAAAGAGCTTTTCGTCATAGAAGCAACCGTAAGCGGACTATGTAAGGCAAAAGAGGAAACAGAGGATTAAGCCCCTCTGTTTTTCTTTTGCCTGTTTTTAATAGGCAGGGATGCCGTAGCCGTAGATAGAGCGGCTCCCGACAGGGTAGCTCCGCTGCCTACAGGCATCTCCAGAGTTGCCCTCCACGGTGTAGACGATGCCGTTCTCGCACCGTTCCACGATGCCGACATGGTCGGTTTCCCCGTCACCCTCCCAGTCAAAGAAGATGATTTGTCCTGCTTCTGGCGTAAAGCCAACCTCCTGCCATTGCCCCCTATCCTTAAACCACTGAGAGCCGTTGACGCATCCCGCAAATTTAGGGATAACGCCGCTGTCGATATAGCCGCACTGGTCGGCACACCACGAAACGAAGCAGGCACACCATTCCACACGCCCGTCAAAACCGTACCATGACCAATACGGCTCGCCGCCTGCGTTGCCCACCTGCGACAGAGCCACGGTGACGATTTCGCCGTCCCCGATGGTGATGCCGTAAAGCACCGCAGACCAGAGGGAATTGTTTTCCTCGGCAAGTAATTCCGATAGCTGCTGCCGCTGTTCCTCGTTGAAGCCGTATCTGTCCGCCATTTCTTCGGCTGTCTTGTGGCTCATGGTGATATAAAGGTAGGTCTGGGTGACGGTGGTTTCCGTTTCCACGATATTCCCGTGACCGTCATCGCTCTCGGTTATCTGGGTTTCGGTCTTGCTCTCGGTGCGGGAGCTGATTTCGTTCATCTCCCAGAAGATGTCCTTTAGGAGCTGCTTCTTGTTATCGTCCATTGTGGCGACTTCCTGTGGGTTGTCTGGGTCGGTGGTGGTCTTGACGGAGTACACCGCAAGCACCTCTTTCCAGACGGCACGGCTTCCAGACATCTCCAGTACATTGTGGGAAGTGCCGTTTATGATTTCATCAAGGCGGCTGTCGTAGTCGGCATTGATTTCACGGACTACGGTCTGCATGGTCATACCGTTTCCAGAGTCCTCGCCCGAAAAGAAGATGCCGAACACCGAGCCGACAAGCAGCCCGATTAGGCAGATAATGAGTATCACAGCAACGGCAATCCACCCGCCTGCCATGATAGCCGCTATCAGAGCCTTTGTGCCTGCGATAATCGCCTTGATTGCCGCAAGGGTGGCTTTGACCGCCACCTTTATGGCGTGGGCTGTCGCCTTGGCGGTGGCTTTTGCCGCCTGCGCCGCTTTCTGGGCGGTTTTCACGGAAGTCTTTGCCGCTGCTTTTGTTGCTTTGGCGGTCTGCTCGGTGGTCTTAATCGCTGCCTTAGAGGTGGTCTGGGCGGTCTTGATGCCTTTCTCCGCAGTTTTGACCGTACTCTTTGTGGCAGCTTTGACGGCTTCTTTTGATTTTACCGCACCTTGGGCAGCGGCTCTGGCGGCTTCTCTCGTTTTTACCGTGCCTTGGGCGGTGGATTTTACCGTCTTTTCGGCATTTCGGGCGGTGGTCTTGATGGTCTGCTTTCCCTGCTGCCTTGTCTTGATAAAGCGGCTCTTTGCTTTCTCGCCTGCATTTGCGGGGGTATCGGGGGCAGGGGAACGGCTCGCCGCCCCGTGATGGGGCTGTGAGCCGTTCCGTTCTGCAGCAGCCTGTGCTTTCTGTTTCTCTGCGGTTTTTACCGCCCTTTTTCCCTTAAAGTCCTCCACCTTGTCCTTTGCCTTGATGATGTTCTCCTTGGTGGTCTGGACGGATTTCTGCCCCTGCCTGTTGAGCTGGTGTGCGCCCTCGCCTGCAATCCGCTCCGAAGCATAGGAAACCTTGTCGGCGGCGTACTCGGTGGCAGAGCTTTCCTCCGCATAATAACCCTGCTCCGCCTTTTCCTTGGTCTTGGCATAGGCGGCTTTCATGCGCTCCGAAGCGACAGCCGCCTTGTCGATAGCCTTGATTGTGCCTTTGACCGCATCTCTGGTCTTAATCTTCGCCATATGGAGCCTCCTTTCCGAAGATACGCTGTATCCTCTGGGATTTGGCGGTCAAATCAGTCCACCTTTTTCGCCACCACCACAAGCCTGCCGTTCTGGGCGGAGTATTCGCAGGTGGAGAGGGTGATGAGCCTGTCGCCGTACTCGGCGGTCACGCCCGTATCATAGAGGGCAAGTTCTTTACATTTCTCCACATAGGCGTTAAACTCGTCCTCGTTTTCCGCATTGACAAAATCATAGTAGCGGTAGCCCTCCGCACTGTACGCCACGGTCTTGAATACGGCGATGATTTCATATTCGCCCTGCTTCGTGAGGGTGTCGAACTGGATGGTCTTGTGTTCTTCGTAAAACTCCTTTTCCTTGTAGCTCTCCAACGCCCCGAACATTTTGCCGCCCTTGATGTGGTGTCCGTAGATAACCAGATTGTCGCTTGCGGCGATGTCGCAGTCCTCCTGCACATAGGGCGTACCTAAATCGCTGTACTCCTTTTCAAAGTTGCGCTTGAGGTAGAAGTTTGGATTGTTCTTACTCTGCATGACGGGGTAGTTGATGGTCGTGCCGTCAATGGCAATCCACCCTATCAAGTCCTCGTTCTGCAAGAACAGCTCGTTGTATCTCGCCAGAACGTCCTCGCCCTCGCTCACGGGTTCATCCGTGGGAACCGGCTCGGATTCGGGAGCCTGCTCCACTATCTGGGCAAGCTGCTTGAAGTTCTCTGCCTGCTCGTCCACCTGTGCATCGTGGTGGGAGATGCGGAAGATACAGAAAGCCGCCGCACCTAAAAGGCAGACGGCGGCAGCGATGCAGATAACAGACTGGTGCTTTTTCAGATATTCTTTCATAGGCTTTTCTTTTCCTTTCTCGTCTAAAATCAACTTGGCTTCATTTCGTTTGGTTTACCTTGTGTGGTCGGTGTGCTGCTTTGGAGCGGGTAACTCCCTGCAATATTCGGGATACCTCACCTTGATGCCCTCCATGAAGTAGGGGGCGAACTCGCAGCAGAATAATTCCTCTGGTGTGGAATACCTCTCACGCCCGTCCTCTGCGTAACCGTTCCAGAGGTTGAAAGCAAGGTGGCAGACCTTGACCGTGCCGCTTGTCTGCCATCCGCTGTGCATCCCCTCTGGCACGATGCAGTCCGTCTTGAAGTCGAACATGGTATTGATGTTCTTCCTTGTTTCCTCCGCAATCCCCATCACATAAAAAAACGCCCTGTGGTAGCAGTCGTTTACCCTGCATTTCATCATGTTCTCCAGAAAGAAATCACGGTGAGCCGTGCTGCGAAATCTAATATCCGCCATAAAATCCTCCTTTCCTAAAGCCCTGCTTTGGGGGCATCGTGGGATGCCCGCAGGGTATTTTCATTGCTCCGATACAGAAAATCTGTTTGCGTTTCCTTTTTCAGCCGTGGCAGGATAATGTCCTGCACATAGGAAACATTGTTCTCGGCGGCGATAAAATCCCGCCCGTTCTTAATGCACTGGACGATTTCGCTCCCAGAGCCTGCAAAGGGGATTACCACCAAGCCGCCCGCATCGCTGCTTGCCCGTATCATCCGCTCCGCCAGCTTCTCTGGCTTCTGGGTGGGGTGGCTGGTGGCTTCCTTGTAGTTTGGCATCACCCTCGGCACCTCCCAGACATTGCCGCAGGACTTCCCCTTGGGGTTCTTCCTCTTGTCCTTTTCTCCGCCCTTGTCGTAGGGGATGCGGACGGCATCCACATGGATTTCATGCAGGGGCTTACTGTAAAACCACAAAAAATCTGCTTCGTCACGGTAGGCGGCTTTGGCAGGGCGCCCCGTCCTGTAATTCCAGACAATCAGATTCCGCTTTATCCAGTCGAACTTATCCAGTACCTCCACGGAGAGCTTATCTATCATCTGGCTGCTCCCCCAACAGTAGAACGCCCCCGTAGGCTTTAGGATGCGGTGGCATTCCCGCACCCACTCCATGCACCACGCCAGATACTGCGGCACGGACTGGAACACGAAGTCAAATTCCCCTTTCATGCGGTAGTAGGGCGGGTCGGCAATGACTATCTCCGATGGCAGCTCCTTTAACACCTCCACGCAGTCCATCGGGTAAATACGGTTTTTCTCCAAAATCACTCCCTTTTAGACCTCCCCGAATTTCGTTGTCATCAGCTTATACAGCTCCGTATTGCGGGGGAACTTGTTGACAAACGGCACAAGGGAGCTGCCTACTTTCAAAAGCCCTTGTCCTGCCCCTACATTGGTGATATAGCTCATCTGCAAGTCGGAGATGTTAAGGAGCTTTGCAAGCTCAATCCTATCCGTAGACGCTTGGTTGAGCATGATGATAAACTCGCTGTTGGCAAGCATCGTCCTCGCCGTGTGGCTCTGCAAGAGGTCGTCTACATTCTGGGTGATACCAGTACAGTACGCCCCGTACTTACGCACACGCTTCCAGAGGGTAAAGAGGAAGTTTGCCGAGTATTCATGCTGAAAGAGCAGGTAAATCTCGTCAATGAAAATAAAGGTGTTCCTGCCTTTCGCCCTGTTCTGGGTGATGCGGTTTAGGATGCTGTCAAGCA
>OFFY01000656.1_pt1 | contig 34010 bp, 42 predicted proteins | sample 1521481 | NCBI WGS metagenome assembly OFFY01 (sample SAMEA3504117, study PRJEB24116) | mouse gut metagenome | biome: mouse gut; feature: mouse-associated habitat; material: faeces | place: Denmark | collected 2011
CTGCAAAAAGGAAGCTGTCGTTTCACGATTTATTAATCGTTAAAGCGACAGCCCCCAGCTCTTTTTATGCCTCATCAATTGCTTTCCCGATATCATGCCGCATATACTTATTATCGAACTGCACCCACTCGGTTGCCGCATATGCATTGGCTCTCGCCTCTTTTAAATCCTTGCCCTTCGCTGTGATGCCGAGCACACGCCCGCCGTTTGTCACAAGCTTTCCATCGGCAAGCTTTGTTCCGGCATGGAAACAGTAATACCCGTCGTGCTTTTTAAACTCCTCAAGCCCGGAGATTGGAAGGCCTTTCTCGTAACTCACCGGATACCCTTCGCTCGCAAGGACGACGCATACTGCCGCATTATCCTCAAACTGCAGATTCACTTTATCCAATGTGCCGTCAATACATGCCTCCACAACTTCAAGAATGTCATTTTTCATCCGCGGAAGGACTACCTGTGCCTCCGGATCGCCGAACCTTGCGTTGTACTCCAGCACCTTCGGCCCTTCCTCCGTGAGCATAAGCCCGAAGAAGATGACTCCCTTAAAGGGCCTTCCCTCTGCCTTCATAGCGTCCACAGTAGCCTGATAGATGTGTTTATCGCAGAATTCTTCCACTTCCTTTGTGTAAAACGGGCTCGGTGAAAATGTTCCCATCCCTCCGGTGTTAAGCCCGGTGTCTCCGTCTCCCGCACGCTTGTGGTCCTGAGCCGAGGTCATAGTTTTAATCGTGTTGCCGTCCACAAAGGAAAGCACGGACACTTCACGCCCTGTCATAAACTCTTCGATAACCATCTCATTGCCCGCAGAGCCGAACTTCTTATCCAGCATGATCGTCTTAACGCCCTCTTTCGCCTCCTCAAGGGTACTGCAGATTAGCACGCCCTTTCCAAGGGCAAGCCCGTCTGCCTTGAGAACAATCGGAAACTTCGCCGTCTCAAGATAAGAAAGAGCCTTGTCCGCATCGGCAAAATTCTCATATGCAGCCGTCGGGATATTGTATTTTTTCATCAGATCCTTGGAAAATGCCTTTGAACCCTCTAAGACCGCCACATTTTTCCTCGGCCCGAAAGTGCGGATGCCTGCCGCCTCCAGCTCGTCCACAAGACCGCCCACCAGCGGGTCATCCATCCCCACGATCACAAGGTCAACTGACTTTTCCTTTGCAAATGCCACGATTTTTTCAAACTCCATAGCTCCTATCGGCGCGCACTCCGCGTACTCCGCAATCCCGGCATTGCCCGGCGTACAGTAAATCTTATCCGCTTTGTCACTTTTTGCCACGCAGTACGCGATCGCATGCTCTCTTCCGCCGCTCCCGACAATCAATACATTCATCTTCGTTTCCTCCTAATTATCGTCCTCAACCACTTTCACAACTCCGCTCTCCACTTTAACTTTCCCATTTGCCAGCATGTCAATCGCCTGGGGCAGGATCTTCCACTCAGCCTGCTCCATGACCCGCCTCTGTAAAGTCTCCGGCGTATCGCCCTGTTCTACATCCACCGCCTTTTGCAGGATGATAGGGCCTGTATCTGTTCCTTCGTCCACAAAATGCACCGTTGCGCCCACAACCTTCACTCCCCTGGCGAGCGCCGCCTCATGCACCTTAAGGCCGTAATAGCCTGTTCCACAGAAAGACGGGATCAGAGACGGATGGATATTTATGATCCGGTTCCGATACCGTTCAATCATCTCCGGCGGAATCACTACAAGGAACCCGGCAAGCACAAGCAGGTCCGGCTTGAGCCCGTCCACTGCTTCCAGAAAGCTTTTATTGAACTCTGCTCTTGACGCAAAATCCTTCGGGGAAATGCTAAGGCTCTTAATTCCATGATTTTTTGCCCGCTCCAGCGCATAGGCATTTTTATTGTTGCTGATAACCCCGGCAATCCTCGTATTGGTAATCTCACCGGATGACACGGCGTCAATAATCGCCTGCAGGTTCGTTCCGCCTCCGGACACCAGCACGACTATATTTAACATAATGTAACTCCTTTTTCTCCCTCTTCGATGCGGCCAACCACATAAGCCGCCTCGCCTGCCGCCTCAATGGCCGACACAGTCTTTTCCTTATCCTCCGGTGCAACGGCAATCACCATGCCAAGACCCATATTGAACGTGTTATACATCATCTCTTCCGCAATATCGCCCTTCGCCGCCAAAAGCTTAAATATCGCCGGAACCTCATAGCTGTCCTTCTCGATCACCGCACACGCGCCCTCCGGCAGCATGCGGGGCACGTTCTCATAGAAACCGCCGCCTGTGATGTGGCTGCATCCCTTTACTTTCACGCCGCTGTTCTTGATGCTCTTAAGCGCCTTCACATATATCTTCGTCGGTGCAATAAGCGCCTCCCCCAGCGTCTTCCCCAGCTCTTCATAATATGTATCCAGCGATTCCTTCGTCATCTCGAACACACTGCGGACAAGGGAGAATCCATTGCTGTGCACGCCGCTTGATGCCATACCGATGAGCACATCTCCCGGCTTTATATCCTGTCCGTTTATAATCTCCTTCTTATCTGCCACGCCTACTGCAAATCCTGCCAGGTCGTACTCATCCACCGGCATAAGCCCCGGATGCTCTGCCGTCTCGCCGCCCACTAAAGCACACTCGGACTGCTTGCAGCCCTCTGCCACGCCGCTTACGATATCCGCGATCTTTTCGGGATAATTTTTGCCGCATGCTATATAATCCAGGAAGAACAACGGCTCGCCGCCGGAGCAGGCGATGTCGTTTACACACATGGCAACCGCATCGATTCCGATTGTATCATGCTTGTCCATGACAAACGCCAGCTTAACCTTCGTTCCGCAGCCGTCCGTTCCCGACAAAAGCACAGGCTCGTCCATGTCCTTTATGGCGCTTAAGTCAAACGCGCCTGCAAATCCACCAAGGCCCCCTAATACCTCCGGCCTCATCGTCTCCTTCACATGCTTTTTCATCAGCTCTACTGATCTGTAACCCGCCTCAATATCAACGCCAGCCTTTTTATAATCCATAATATTCATCCTCACTCAACCGATTTATTATATTTAACATTTATTTTTGCTCTTATCATTCCTGCAAAATCAGCTGTTAAGATACGCCTCGTAGCCAATCTCATCTAACTTCGCAGCCTTGCCCTGCACCGTCTCTTTCATCTCCTGGGTGTACGCTTTCAGCTTGTTCAAAAGCTCTGCGTCAGACACTGCAAGAATCTTCGCCGCAAGAATCGCGGCATTAAGCCCTCCGTCGATGGCAACCGTGGCAACCGGGATTCCCGGCGGCATCTGTACGATAGAAAGCAGCGCATCCTCTCCCTCAAGGTTCTTCCCGGACAGCGGAACGCCCACAACCGGCATCGGAAACAGCGCCGCGCACATCCCCGGAAGATGCGCCGCCATGCCTGCGCCGGCGATAATGACCTTCATGCCCTTCCCCTCGGCGGCCTTGGCCCACTCAAAAAACACATCCGGCTCCCTGTGCGCCGAGATGATCGTCATCTCATAGTCAATCCCTAACTTCTCCAACATCTTGGCAGCTTTGCTCATCACTTTAAGATCCGAGTCACTGCCCATTACAATTCCTACTCTTGGCATGTCTTCTTCATCCTTTCTTTTTATTACATTTTCAGTGGCTCATTCAATACTTCTGTTCCCGCCAGCACGAACTGCCCGTCCTTCAGCAGCAGAATCTCCTCGCCCGTCTTTGTCACTACCGAGATGCTCTTTAGCTCCTCGTAAGGGATGGTGATATCTGTATGACAGTGGAAATACGCTTTCGATATGTCTTCCTTCCGGAGCGCAGATACCGAATTATCCCTGGCAATAATTTCCTTCCCGTTAGGATTATATACTTTCACGTCCTCGCTCCAGCTATAGCACGTATCCCCCACTGCAAAATGCGGCCCCATCTTCTCTGCAATAAGAATCGGCAGCTTGTCCTCTATCCTGTACTTCTTCGCCGCAGCGTAAGCCGTCGTATTGGTTCCGATGGCAAATTCCCCGAGAGCCAGCGTCGGATGCTTATGAAGGATATTATCCCGGATATACTCCTTGTTCTCAAGCTCCCGCTCAAAATTACAGCAGATGTAATCTGCAATCATTCCGTTGGCAAACTGAATCTCAAGGTCTTTAAACTGCAGCTCATTAAGATATACTTTGCTGACGTGCAATACACCGTTGGTTCCCTCCAGCACCGGGGAAGTGAACACCTCTCCCACCGGTATATTCACATCTGCCACGCAGTTTTCAAAAACCGTCTCCTTCTCAGGGTCGGACAGCTCATAAAGCTTAACCGTCAAGTCCGTCCTGTTCTCACCTACACCCAGGATTCGGACATGATCCCCCTGGTCTAGCGCATCGATAAGCGTCTGCTGCACTTTTTCATAGACCTTTGCATCCAGCGTATTAATCTTTATGATCTCCTCAAAGATCTTCTCATAGTCTTCTCCAATCTCTGGCACCGGCCAGGCTATAATCGTATAGCTCCTCTCATCCCCGCGGATATATTCATTCGTAATCTGGCTCTGGCGGCTGTCGAACTTAAGGGCGAGCTCCTCCTGCTTTTCGGTAAGCCTTGCCGCCTCCGCTTTTGTCTCCGGAATAAACGGTTTCTCCCCGAACACCTCCATACACGCCGGCCCCGCAAACTGAGCCGCCTCCGCTTTATATTTTTCATAGGCGGTATGGATGACCTCAAGCTTGCGCTCCACAAACCGCTTGTCTAAAAACAGCGCCTGATCATTTCTGTGGTCATAATCATATTGAGGATTCGGATTCCCCCCGCAGTAGCCAATCTTAATATGCCTGCGCTTAGTGAGCGCGCTTACCGACGCGCGGTAAATAACCGGCGAAAGGCCCATCTTTTCAAAATTCTCTGCTGCCTTTCTTACCACGCGCTCAAATCCAAGGACATACCGGATATTCACCACAGATTTCTTTGAGAGGTTCTTTCCCGTATTCACAAAGCCTGTCCGGTACCCTTCCGTATATACATCTGCCATCCTTTGAATGGTTTCCTCCGGCAGGCTGCTCAAATACTGCGCGCTCTTTATTTCATTTTCACTGACATACTCTCCGAACCGGTACAGATACCGAAAGTCCGAAATATCACTTTCCCGTATGATATCTGCGGCAAACGACTCCTCCGGCAATATCTGCTCACGGATGCGGTCAGCCACGAACACATCGCAGTAATCACTTGCATACCAGTACAAAGTATCCCGGATATTTTTAGCCTCCGGCGCTCCCTCCTCATACTGATTATAAACTTCGAGAAAAAGCTCCATCAAAATATCCAGGTACTCCGTCTTTCCCTCGAACGCGTACACGATCATCCCCCGTAATTCCGCATACAGGAAACTTAAGAGCACGCCGTGCTCTTCCCCCATTGCCTGCACTGCAAACGCCGGGTTGGCATAGCTTTCTTCGTACTGCTCCGGCAAAATATCGTAATACAGCCTCCGGTTCCATCTCTTTAGCTCTTCCATAGGCAAAGCGTCATAAGAACCGTCTGAAAGCACATTTCTCAGCTCGTCAATCATAATGACAAAATCAGCCAATTTCTGAAAATAATCGCAAAACACTCCATCCACTGTCTGTTCCGTCCTTATCTCCCGAATCCGGCCGACTGCAAGTTCATATCTTTCTTCAATCATTTAAAAAAGCCCCCTGACAAATATGATGCATACAAACAAAAGTATAGCTCCATTACAGCCAAGCCCTACCTTGCATGTTATGTAATTCTTTTCCCTTTCATTGAATCCCCGCCTGGCATATACAAGCCCGCGCCATGCGATTACAGGCACGATAAATCCGGCAAGGCCGATGATAAGGCTGATATCTCCCCTGGCCAGAAAAGAATCTCTCAGCATCATGAAAAGCAAAAAGGCAGTCACCGCTGCCAGGAGACAAGACTGTATCCCCTTTTTCGCATGTTTTTTCTGCCTTTGGCCATACTTTGTCTTAATCAGCTTTTTCCTCTGTTTCGCCCTTGCCTTGGCCAGCTCTTTTTCTTTATCCTCTTCCGTCTTTTTTCTCCTGTTTATAAACATACTTTCTCCTTATTGCATTACATATCACATACATAATATATCCAGCGATTCCGCCGATTGTGTTTAAAAGAAGGTCATCCACATCAAAGCTGCCCACCTTCGCCAGCAGCTGAAATGTTTCCACGCAAAGGCTCAGCCCAAAACTATAAAATAATGCCGAAAAAAATTTCCGGTGTCTGCTCGCCACCGGCATGAAAAAGCCGAACGGCATAAAAATCAGGACATTTCCAAACAAATTCGTAAACGTTGCGAACATGCCAAGCTGTTCTCTGTATTTCCAAAACCTTCTTATTTCTTTAAACAGAATCAGGTTATACCGGTATTCTGTTTCCCCCGTCCGTCCATACCAGTCAGAAAACAGTAAAAAGTATACGATAAACACAATATAAAGTACAAACAAAATCTTACCGACAAAACGTATCCTTTTTTTGTCACTTATGTTCAAATACAGCTCTCCTTTTATCTGTTCATACTATCCTCTTAAAATGTAAGTCCTTTTCTGTCTTTTCTTAACTGTACGCCGCTGACGATTGCGATAACTCCCACAGCAATCCCCACCACCAGCGTTACAATGCCGGCTGCGATATTCGCCGCCCCGGTAATGCCCATAGTCTTATACGCTTTCTCATTCATATCCCATACCTCCTCAAATCCGCCTGTCTATTTTACCCCATACTCTTCATAATATGCGTCAATCGCCTTCTTTAATGTATCGTCAATCACGATTTTCCCGCTGCACGGCTTGTTATGCAGATGCTCCACCACCTCTTCCATTGTGACGATCGCACTTGCGCCAAACCCATACAGCTCCCTTATCTCATCCAGCGCAGACTTGCTGCCGCCCTTTCCTACTTCCATGCGGTTCAGTGAAACGATAAGCCCTTTCACTTCTACATCCGCCTGCGCTTTTATAATCGGAAAAGTCTCTTCAATAGACTTCCCGGAGGTAGTGACGTCTTCAATAATGACAACCCGGTCGCCGTCCTTTAATTTGCTCCCAAGGAGAATACCCGTGTCGCCGTGATCCTTTACTTCTTTTCTGTTAGAGCAGTAACGGATGTCCTTTCCATAGAGCTCGCTGATTGCCATAGTAGCTGCCACTGCAAGGGGGATGCCTTTGTAAGCCGGCCCGAACAGCACGTCAAAGTCAAGCCCGTACGTATCATGAATCGCCCTCGCATAATACTCCCCAAGCTTTCTGAGCTGCGTTCCCGTAACGTAAGCCCCCGCATTCATGAAAAACGGCGACCTGCGCCCGCTCTTTAATGTAAACTCCCCAAACTTAAGCACGTCACTGTCAACCATAAATTCAATAAATTCTTTCTTATAACTCTCCATATAACCTCTCTCCTTTATATATCTTTAAATTTTACCATATTCACTATCCACGTTCAACCATAAAAAATAACCGGCGGTTTCCAATGATTTTTTAATCCTGATAATTAAGCCTTTTAAGGCTCCCCTCCGGGAATCTATACTCCGGCGTCGCAAACGGATACTTTACCTCCTGCTCATAATACCAAGGGTCGCCGTCATGCAGCGGATTTTTAAGCAGATGGAATTCCTGCGCCGGCATGTACCCCTGTGCCAGCAGAAACGCTTTCTGCCCCTCTTCATTTTCACAGACGTCTGCCACAAGGACGACATGCCCTGGGCTTCCGCCTTTCAGGAACACATCCCCGCAGGCAATATCTGACAGCAGGATCTCCTCTGATTCCGCCTCCATGGAGAGCGTTCCCGCATAACTGAACACCACCCGCAGATATTTCTGAAAGCTTTCATAAGAATCGTCATATCCCGCAGATTTCTCCCATGAGACATCGTTTCCACTTACTTTAATGCGGTATCCTTCTCTCCATTTGGAATACTCCGCATAAAAGCCGCTGACAAAATGAAAACCGATTTTTTCCTCCTGTCCTGTCTCCCGGAAGTATTCCGCATAGACCCGCATGATAGAATCCGCACACTGCTGCAGATCTTCCTCCTCAATGGGCAAGGCAAACACCGCCTGATGAGCCGTCTGATTTTTCTTCTCTTTCCCGTTATAAAGAAATACCGGGCTGCCATCCTCTTTTAAGGCATATCCTCTCAGGAAAGCGCTCAGGCTGTCTTTTTTTGCCTCCTTGCGGACATAGCCTTCCGGCGTCTTTATACGGGTTTCCAAAGTCATTCCTTCCGGAGCCATCAGCCCTTGGCTTGCTGCACCCGTTTCATCCTCTGGCGGCTCTTCCTTTGCTGCCTTTTTTTGTTCCTGCCCTTTTTGCGGTTCATTCCCGGCATCCTCCGCCCTGCACCCGCCGAGCATGAACAGAAAAAGTGCAAGCATCAGAATAATAACCTTATTTATCATAATCTTTCCTGACTTTCTATTCAACATCTCCGCCCCAGCCCCTTTCTCTATACGCTCTCGCTCTATTACCTCGTTCTCCTGAACACCGCGACCACAGTCCATAAGGTTGCGAGAAACTGCATGAAAAATATAAAATTGCAGGCAAATCTCTCCCATCCAGAAAGCCCGCTATCCCCGGCAAGCCCACATCCAACTCCCGCAGCGCAAAGGCTGAACAAAAGCGCCAGTGCACTGACTATTATCTTCTCATTCTTTCGCATCGCGAGTCCTCCTAATCAATATCCATCAAGGCTGCTGTTCAAAACAGGTTTCTTTCGCAGCAGCCGTATAAAGTCCAGCCAGATAATCTTCCGTCTCTTTCCTGGCTCTGAAGATTATAATATCCGCCTTACCTTCATACTTCTCCAGCAGTTTGTAGATTCGCGGCAGCTCTTCCTTAGGAAATCCTTTGATCCACTGCTTAAACTCCTCGTCAAACTCCGTTTCCAGCCACGGCAGATCCTCGCGCCTTTTCCCGATGCGTGACTGCGCCCCTGCAAGGCAGACCTCCAGCGGATAGTCCAGCAGAAACACCGTATCGCACTCTTTTAATCTCAGCTCAAGCGTGCGCTGGTAATTTCCGTCAATGATCCATTTGTCCTTTCGCACGATCTCCTCCAGCCGCGCATCGAATTCCTCCCTCGGTATATTAGTCCGGTCCGGCTTATGCCACAGCATATCCAGATAATATAAGGGCAGCCCCGTCACCTCATGCAGCCTCTTTGCAAATGTGCTTTTTCCTGCCCCCGGACACCCGATAACCATTGCCCTTTCCATCATCTATGCACCATTCTTCTTGTCATGCAAGGCATATCAGCCTCGCATACTTATTTTCCGAATCTTCAATCACCTTGATTTTCCCATCCTTGATAAACGCCTCTATCCTTTTCGCATACCACCAGTCTCCGACACCGATGGGAAAGTTCCCCAAGATATCGCCAATCAGCCTTGCCTCTTTAACCGGCTCCCCAGAGAGCCTTTTCCAGATAAGGAAATCATAAAAAGACTCCGGCACTCCCGTCACCCTTCCGCTCACAACCGCCCGCAGCGGACTGTTATCCTCCTGAAGATCCCGCCACCAGCTGGCATACATCCGTATTTCCTCCCGGGTCAATGTCCTCTCCTCTGACAAAAATTCGGCAAACTCCTCTGCCGCAACCTCTCCCCAGTTGCGGAAACACTGAATGACCGACCCTTTCTGGATATGCTCCGGCAGCTTTACCGCCCGGATTTCATTGCCGTATTCTTTCAAAATACTGCACAGAAAGTAAAACCCGCACAGAGAGTACGGAGCTTTGCTGTACCATATCCGAACTGCCTCGCCCTCCTCAAGAAACCTTTCAAGCCGTTTCAGCTCCATGCAGTAACACTCCCCCGCATTTCGCAGCTCTTCATCTACCTCGTCATCACGGCCCCACTGTTCCTGAGCGTACATAGAATAGATTAAATCCTTTCGGTAACTGCTGTCCGTTCTCATACGGATATCGCCGATGTCCAGCAAAAATCCAAGGCATACAACCTCCTCCCCGGTTCCCTCAATCCACTCAAAACTTCCTCTCTCCGGCGGCCTCTTCTTCCCGGCTATCCATACAGCCGTAGGGCCGTCTGCTCCACCGATAACTATCTTATTTTTCGCAGCTTTCATGGATGCAGCCTCGCTCTCGCCAAATAAAACCTCTATCATCCCATCTACCTCCTTGAACTTATTAATGCCCCCGCTCTTTTACCAGCGGATAGAAAAAATACAAAGACAATCCAAGCATAATAATGACAATCCCCGCAAACTGCCTGGGCGCAATAGTTTCTTTCAGAATAAGAAACGCCAGGATGCACGTTCCCACCGGCTCCCCGAGAATCCCCATGGAAACCATCGTCGCGGATATATCTTTTAACAGCAGATTGAACACAAACTGCCCGCCGATGGTAGAAAGAAATGCCAAGCCCAGAAAAGAACACCAGGTCAGCGCCGGGAACCCGGAAAGCGGATTCTTACTTACCAGCGCATATACAAGAAGGAACGCCGCGCTGCTGAAATAGCTGAGCACCGAATACGCGATCACCCCTGTATTTTTCCTCGTCACCTGCCCGATGAGGAAATACAGGCTGATTACCCCGGCAGAAGAAAGCGCCAGCAGATCCCCGAACAGCGCCGCGCTGCTGACCGCAAAATCTCCCCATCCGATCACCGCGCTGCCGGCAATGGCAATCAGGCATCCAGCCACCGCGCTGGGCCGTACCTTCTCTCCTAAAAACAAAAATCCCCAGAGCAGGGAAAAAAGCGGCTGCATGGACACGAGCACCGTAGAACTTGACACCGACGTAAAACGCAGCGATTCAAACCACATAGTATAGTGGACCGCCAGCAAAAGTCCGGACAGGACGATGCTTGACACCTGCCTGCGGTCAAAGGATGCAAACTCTCTTCTGTTCCTCTCGCTGAACACAAGGAACGGCAGCAGGGCAAGCGCCGTAAAAAGCAGCCGGTAAAATGCCGTCACCGGCGAGGGGGCCGTTGACAGTTTCACAAAAATCGCCGAGGTTGAGAGCGCCGCCACTCCGAAAAATAAGGCAATATAATTTTTCACACCACTACTCGTCTTTATACAACGCATAATAATCGTCCTCTGCATTCTCCATCATCTGCCTGTACCACATTTTGGCATCATCAAGAGCCTTGTTATATACAATCGGCGCCATCTTTTGCTGAAACAGCTCCAACAATTGCATCTGCTCGATCATCCCAATCTCCTCGCCACGCTCGTCCAGATAAAATGCCTTTATTTCCTCATTAAGCTTTTTCTTCTGGGCATCCGATAATTTTATCTGCGGTAAATATTCTCTCTTTCTCATAATCTTTCTCTTCCTTACTTCTTCTCTGAAAAGTCTGCCGCCGATTTAATCCATGTCATCAGCTCATCGTCGATCTCCCCCGCATCCGATATGAGCAGATGATGCGTCCACCGATTGGGGTACGGCTCCGATGCCGCCTCAATCCGCGGGGATTCCACTCTTTTATCCAGTCCGAACGTCACAACGATATAAGATTCCGGGCAATCCTTCTTCTTCCTTAGCCCCGCAAATGAAACGCATGCGAACAGATGCCTGTTGTAAAAAGAAATCTGGCTTTTCTGCACTTTAACCCGCACATTCTCTATCTCCCGGAATATCCGGCTTTCCAGCGTTTCATACAGGGGAAGGGCATCCTTACGTTTGTCAAAAAAAAATAATATATCTTCCGTCATCGTCTCAATCCTCTCCAACTCATTACAGATAATATTCTATCACTGACAGCAGCAGAAACACAAGCGATGAGCGCAAAAATATCCCGCAAATCTGTTTTAGCAGACAAATTCGTTTACTTTGTCATCCAGACAATACCAAAAAAGCCGACTGCCATCCAGACAATCAGCTTTGCATATAAGTTGGATTTTATAATTTTGCAATATACTTTCCTTTTTCAGCATCCGGAATTTTCAGCGCCGCCATTGCCTGCTCTGCACTGCACTTCATCGTTTCCATCAGATTCCTAATTGCTTCCAGCAAGGTTTCTTGCTTTGTTTCTTCAAAATCTTCCTTCATCAGTTCTTTCAATGCATCACACATAACTTTATCGCACTTCCTTATTGCCTCATAAATCTCCTTATTAGCAGAAACACTGACCTGTAGAACTGCATCTACATTATTTCTGTCACCTGGTTCAGACATCTGAACAGCTTCTCTGATAAATACCCTGACATCCTCTTCCTTCACATGTTTTGAAAGAACATGCAATGTCCGGTGTGTTTCTTTATCAAGCTGTCTTGTTACTACTATCTGCGTATCAAACAATGCCTGCTTGCCACTAATATAATATATTCCCGGATAACGCTCCTTAATCTCCAATCCAAGATTTTTCATTACTTCAAACATTTCTCTTGGATAACTTTCCCTGAAAATCGAGCAAGCTATCAGTTAAATATCAGTTCATATGAAATCCCTGCACTTACTCCACTGTCTCCACAGTGACAGACACCTCATCCCCCGGCTGTTTTCCTATCTTGCCGCGAATATCTCTCCGTATCCCGATGATATAGCACACAGAGCCGTCCGAATTTTTCACACCCATATTGACGATGCTCCCGCAGTACGGCTCCCCGTCAAAAGCCACATTCACCTTGACTCTCCCCTTGCCAAATTCCTCCCGGATGTCATGCGGAAAACGTATATATGCGCCTCCCTTGTCCGGAACCGGTTCAATCACTGCTTGGAATTCATAAACTTTCCGGCTCATTTTTCTTTCCTCCATTCTATAGCATCAGTCCTTCTGCCCCCGGACTGCGGTATAACGGATGTGGGGCATATCCACGCCGCGGTAATGCTTTGTCCACATATCTGCCGCCGACATGCCGTTTCTCAAGGCGACTTTCTGGGAGGCGGCGTTCGTATCCCGGATAATCGAGCAGACCTCATCTGCCCCCAGCGTCTCAAAGGCATACTCCCTGCACGCCCTGGCGGACTCTGTGGCATAGCCTTTGTGCCAATATTCCCGCCTGAACAAATAGCCAATCTCAAGCACTTCCCTGTCCTTCCACTGCTGCATCGTCAGCCCGCACTGTCCGGTCAATTCCCCGGTTTCCTTAAGGCAAACTGCCCACAACCCATATCCCCATCTCCGATAACGGGAAATCTGCCTGTCAATCCATTCACGCACTTCCGAGTCGCTAAATGCTCCTTCATACGCATACATCGTCTCCTCGTCCTGCAAAATTTTGCAGATTGCGCCAAAATCAGACTGAGACATTTCCCTCATATATAATCTCTCAGTTTCAAGTATCATATTCTGTTTCTCCTCATTTCCAAATGGATTTCCTGCTCCTTCATCCCCAAATACTACATATTTACAACAATAAGCAGTACAAGAAGGACAACCACAGCCGCCGTTCCAACCGCTGCAAGGATATTTAAAATCCTGACTGTCTTTTCTCCCAGTATTTTTGAGCAGACAGCAAAGATCCCGATGCCGATAATCCCGCCCAGCGTATTGCCCAAAAGATCTGTAATGTCACTTGCACCAATGGCAAAGCAATACTGCAGCACTTCATACATCAGGCTCACCGCAAAGACAGGAAGAACCTTCATGATAAAACTCATTTTCCTATCCAGCATGGAAAGATACGTTCCGAATGGAATAAAGACGGCAATATTCAAAATAACCTCCGACATATCCGCCTTCCCGTTTACGATCAAAGACCCCGCAAACGGGATAAGGTTTATGCTGCGGAGGTTCATTTGCCGGAGAAGTCTTATATCAAGCTCCATTTTAAACAATATAATCCACGTCATCACAACCAGATACACAATAAGCAATCCTAAAGTTACATTTTTTGATCCCGTTTTTCTCTTCCCTTTCATCAGGCCATCTCCTTTTTCATCAAAGTCTATGACACTATTATATCTTCATCCGAAAAGGTACTCAAAGCGGTATTTTCTTAATTTACATTAAGATTTTTTGAATGCTTATCTTGATTTCTTCTTCCGTGTTTAATAATCCAGTCCTGTACCTTGCTCTTCCCCGTTTTCTCCCATTGTGAAATAATAAAATCGGCTTTCTCAGGAGCGTCCTTATACAAGTCATTGAGATTATTCCCTACGCTTTTCTGAACGAATCTTTCCGGGTCGTCTTTTAACTTTGTAAGAATGGCTATGTATCTTTCAAACTCATCCAGCGCAACCAATAATTTTTGCGACCAGGGCAGCCGGGTCCTGACCCCTTCACTTGCAAGCCGCCTAACATGGACATTTTCATCGGATGCCCATTTTATCAGCTCGTCCATTACTTCTTTCGGATGCTCCCGCAGCAATGGGCGGACAGCAAATTCTCCGGTAAATCTTTTCGTTAATTCCCTCAAAAACGAAAGCGATAACACCCAATCTTCATTTCCGCATCGTTCAACGTATCTGCCAACAGGCCATAGCCACCATCCCAAATTGTACATTCCATCCGGCCCTTCCAGTTCAGGCCCCAGCATATTAAAAAATGAATGAATATTCTTTGAATAATCGTCTGGCATGCTTTCTTGCATAGCATCCACAATGCAGTCAAGCCTTGCAAATAATTCTTTGTCCTCCAGCCTGCCTGTCAAAGAATGACAGAAGTTTTTTTCATCAAAGTCCGGCATCACCGAAAGTATTTTTTGAGAAAAACGGAAAATGTACTCATCATTATAATGGTCTTTATGTTTCATATTCATTTGCTCCTTATCCGCTGAAATTTCTGTTTGGGAAAATCCTGTTTTTACTTCTCTTTCCTTTTCTTCCACTCCTGCGCCAATATGTCCTTCAGCACCAGAAACGCGTCCAGCTCGCTATACCCGTACTCTGCTTTCAGCTCATCCAGCATCTCCCTGAGCCGCATCCCATAATTGGGGATGTTGACTTCACTCTGATACTTAAGGAGGATCGGATACTTCTTCCCCCACGCCTTCGTCCAGTCCACCTGCTCATCCTTCTCTACGCTGGACTTCTCAATGGCCTGCTCAATCTCCTTCATGTCAATGTCAAAGTCGATCAAATCATCCAGCGACACACGGTATAGCACAGCCATCCGCTTGGACTGACGGATATCCGGGAGTGTCTCGTCCGTCTCCCATTTGGAAATGGTCTGCCTGCTCACTCCCAGCTTTTCTGCGACCTCCTCCTGGGAAAGCCCGCACTTTTTCCTGGCATGAAATAAACTGTTTCCTAATCTCATCATTATCATCTCTTCTGTTTTGATAAGAAAAGTATACCGACAGGCCGTCATCATACCGGCAGGCCGCCTCCTCGCTGACTGCCATCACCGGGCTGTCAGAATATGTCCACTTCCTCATATCCAGCGCCCCCGGCACAAGCTCCTTCACCATCATCGCCGCCGGATATTTCCCTGTCTCCACACAGATATTGTATTTCCGGCAGCTCCTAAATCCCCGTCCAACATAATTGGAAGGGTTTCCAAAGATAACGATAACCTCATAGCCAAGCTCCCTCGCCCGTTTAAAAGAATGTTCCATAAGCATTTTCCCGTACCCCTTCCTCTGATACTCCGGGAGAATACTTACCGGCCCGAAGGTCAGGATGCTTTTCTCTTCCCCCTGTTCATCGGCCAGCCTTGACTTTGTATACATGATATTTCCGATTACCCGTCCGTCAAGCTCCGCCACGAAATCCAGCTCAGGGATAAAATCCTCATGCCCCCGCATAATATGAACAAGATAATGCTCTACGCACCCCGGCATGTACATATTATAAAATGCTTTCCTGGTTATCTCTTCAACAATCTGATAATCTCTTTCTTCTTCATTTCGAATCTGAAACATACTAAAAAACTCCTTTTTCACCTTAAAATATTCGATCGTTTCCGCACCTTAAAGTGGCATAAGAATTATTTTTCCGGAGAAACTATTCAAACCATGCCACCGCCCGAATCGGCGACCCATCGCAGTTCTCCAGTTTCAAAGGATAACAACTGAACCAGAAAAGCTCATTTCCGCACAATTCCAGATTTTTAAGATTTTCAATATTCACGATATCGCATGCCTGAAACAGTTTCTTATGCCTTGTCAGGTTAATATCTGCAATGGGATCCAAACCAATTACATCAAAACCGATGCCTTTATAATTTCCCCGTATAATATAGTCCAGGACTTCTTCATCAATACAGGGATAGTCGCCAAAATACCCTGCCGTTCCCCAGCGTTTATCCCACCCCAGATTAAAGAGCAGAAAATCCGCTACATCTGCTTTAGCGCCGTATTTTCTGATATCATCCATAGTTATATCCTGGCCTTCCTTAAGCGCCCGGCAGTCAATCACAAGAGCTTTCCCGATAAACTGCTCCGCCGGAAACTGATCCAGCGTCGTCCTGCCTGCAAATAAATGTGCAGGCGGATCCATGTGCGTTCCGGTGTGAGTGTACATCTGCAGGAGGGTTTCCTTAAAACCATCCTTTTCATAGCTGTTTGCCGGAATAAGTTTTGGCGTGTCCGTTCCTGGATAAACCGGCATGTCTTCCTTAATTGTGTGAGTTAAGTCTATGACTTTCATGATTTTAATCTCCTTTTTCAGTACAATAAATTTCTCTTACAGCGTCAGTCAATTGCCTTTACCCCTTCTTCATACAATTTTTTAAGGTTTTCAAGCATATTATTCAATATTTCCGGAGAATGCCCTTCCCAATTGATTACTTCGGCAACGATTTTTAACGGATGTTTCGATCTGTAAGATTTTGTCAGGTTTCCAGGGAATTTCTTATCTGTAACATTGGGATCGTCTTCAAAATCTCCTGTTGGCTCAACAACATATATTCTCTCCTTGCCAGCTCCCTCTGCCAGTTCCGCCCCCCCCCCAATTGCCGCATCCCCAAGATTTTTCAATCAGAAAGTCAGACAACATTCTCACCTAAGATTATTTTAGGCATGGTAGTTAGACACCGATTCCAGCGTCTATAAAATTTTTCTACACCAAGCTTAGATACTCTTGCGTGTGTTTCTTCGTTCTCCAACACCCAATATAAGACATACGTCACCTTGCCTACATTTCTTGTAAGGCGTACAGGTAATTCACCATCCTTAACAGCATTAAAGTCCTTTTGCCGATGGGTACGTTTTATATAATGTACATCTATGACTCCGTCTTGCTGCAAATAAAATTCAGCCACTTCTTTCATCAGCTCTTCAATTTCATCCAGTTTCGTCAGTTTTGCCTCATATATACATATTTCATTAAACATAAAATGCCTCCTCAAATACGCAAATCTGCGTTTCCCAACAAGGCATCCGTAATACTTTCCACATCATAATCCGGCGCATATTGTTTTGCCGCATTACAAATGTCCTGTATCACGCCCTCTTCCTCCTCCAGCATATCCGCAATATCTACTGCGTTCATACCTTTGGTAAGTTTCCTGCATACCTGATTCACCAGGGTCATCAGGCGGCCTTCTTCCTTGCCTTCTTCCCGTTCATAATATTTCTCTTCCCATGCCTGCATATACTTCACCCCAATCTCTTCGTTAAGCTTTACCTTACAGACCTGATTATGTATGCGCTTTACCCTCTCGCTCTTTATCTCTTTCGCTGCCTCGTCGGTAGAATCCTCCACATAATTCAGGAATTCTATAATCTCTTCCCGCACCTCATCTGCATTTTTCCCTTTTGTGTTGAGGAATATTTTTACCGTTCCGTCCAGAAGGCTGCACTCAGGCACTTCCCTGCATCTGTTTTCAAATGTGTAGGCATATTTCCCATACCCAAATAAATCAAAAGTCATAATCATAATGACATACGACTGGTTCAAACAGGTATAATCCGGAATTTCCGGCTCCAGCAGGCTCGTGTCAATCAGCGACTGGTAATACCTGCTCCGTTTTGCCAGATCTGCCATTCTCTTGTTCTGCATCTCTGTGTTATAGATGCTTTCCTCTTCATCCATCGCAAATACATCCATCCGCACAGAGCGAATCAAAGGCGACACCCTGAGCTCTTTCTCCGTCTGCGGCTGGTCCAAAAGGGGAATCTCTTTTCCAAAGATGGCCCCCAGTACATCCTGATAAGTCTCTTTGTCCTCCATCACTTCGTCAAACAGGAAACGTTCTGTAAGGTTTAAATCCTTTAATGGTACAATATTCTGTTTTTTCTTCATGTATCTTCTCCTAAGTCTATCACACGCAAAGTAAAATTAATAGCATCTCTTTTCTGATGAATTAAAAAATAACAGCGCCGCAATCATAGGCACCACTCCCTCGTCTGTCTATTTTAAATATGTTGGATTTTCCGGCGAAATGCCGTTTGTCTGATACTTTTTAGAATTTTGATTCCTGCATTTATAATATCACTGTTCATGTGGATTTACAACAGCAAATGCAAAATGCAGCTAAAACATAGCAAATAATATTGCTCACACAGGACTTTGCATTTACTGCAAAGTCCGTAAAAAAGTGGTTCACAGCGCCTCTTCCTTCCGGCAAAGCACGATCCCCGCCAGCAAAACTACCGGAAAAATTACCCCCGCCAGTATCCCCATCTTAAGGTTATCTTCCAGCGCGCCGGACACAAGCCCGACAACGGTAGGGCCTCCGGAGCACCCGATATCTCCGCCCAAAGCCAGCAGCGCGAACATGGCCGTTCCGCCTTTCGGCAGAGCAGCCGCCGCCTTGCTGAATGTTCCCGGCCACATAATGCCAACCGACAGGCCGCAGACCGCACAGGCAATCAGAGACATCTGCGGAACCGGAAACAACGATATCCCCAGATATGACAAAATGCACAGGCTGCTGCTGCAAACCATAAACCGATCCAGATTAATCCGCTCACCGCATTTCCCGTAGAATGCCCTGGACGCCCCCATCAGCACTGCGAATGCCATAGGGCCAGCCAGATCGCCTGCCGTCTTGGAGATGCCAAGCCCCTTTTCCGCAAACGTGGAAGCCCACTGGCTCACTGCCTGTTCACTGGCTCCTGCACAAATCATCATCACCAGCAGTATCCAGAATATCCTGATGCCAAATAGCTCTCTCACCTTAAAGCCTGTTTCCCCGTCTTCCAACAAAGATGCCATGGGAACTTTTATAAATACCGCCGCATTGGCAAGAGGGATTACTGCCCATATTAATGCCAGCATCTTCCAGTTTTCCGTGCCTGCTGCCTGAAAAAACAGCGTGGAAAGAAGCACTACGCCAACATGCCCCCAACAGTAAAAAGAGTGCAGCATGCTCATTGCCATCTCCTTATTATCCGAAGGACATGCCTCCACTACCGGGCTTACCACAACTTCTAAAAGCCCTCCTCCGGCAGCATAGATCATCACCGCAATAAGAATTCCCGCAAAAGGAGTGTCTAAAAGCTCTGGGAGAACCGTCAGGAGAATCAGTCCTGCCGCTGACAGGATATGAGCCACAATCATTGACACGCGGTAACCTGCTTTGTCTACAAATCTCACTGAAACAAGATCTACCAAAAGCTGCATCCCAAAATTCAGCGTCACTAACAGAGTAATCTGTGAAAGCGGGATATGGTAAGTTCTCTGGAATGTCAAAAATAATAGCGGCACAAAGTTATTTACAATCGCCTGCACGATATATCCCACAAAGCAGGCTGCAACTGTTTTGTTATATTGATTTTTCATTTTCCGAAACTCCTTCCTATACGCCGTTTATTCATATATCAGATACCGTGCCGGAAAATCATCCCTCCATCCCCTGCGCGCCGACCGTCTCAAGTATGTCCAGCGACTTAAACCTCTTCCCCACGTACCTTTCCATGTACTCTCCCACAACTTTTGCCAGTTCTTCAAGCACTTCTTCTTTCACAACAAAAGTATACAGCTTTTCCACAGGCGTCGCGATGATAAACTGCAAGGTGTAAAGCGTTGACGGCAGGAGTTTCTTCCCGTCGCCGGCCCTCCCGCCGCAAGCGCTGCACACAAGCCCCCCTCTTTTCACGCTGAACACTTTCTCTCTCTGCGTATCCCCGCAGCAAATGCAGGAAAATACCTGGGGTCCTTCCCCGTTGACGCTGACTGCCTTAAGCTCATAGATATGGCGGATAAGGCGGTTGGGAACATTAGGATTCACAAGAGCCCGGAGCGTCTGGTAAAGAAGTTTCAAAAGCTCCGTCTCATCATTTGCCTCTCTTGCATAGTAATTCGCCAATTCCAGAAAATAAAAGCCGTAATACGCCCCTTCGATGTCCATCCGGAGTTCTTCGAAATAATTGGAAACAGAGGCCGACATCAGCGTGTAAGATGTCCGCCCCTCATAGACTTCAAATGTTCCGAACGTAAACGGGCTGGTAACGCCCACAAGAGCGCTGTTCGGCTTTCTCGCCCCCCTTGCAAAGGCAGAGATTTTTCCCCTCTCCCTTGTCAGCAGCACAACCCTTCTGTCATATTCGCCAATCGGCGCCGATGCAATGACCATCCCAGTCAATGTAATCCGATTCACTGTCTGCATCCCTTTCATAGCATTTCATAATCTGCCCGCAGATTGAAATCCCCCTGTAGTTCAGATAATCCGTTATTTTTCCCGTCTCTGCAAAACGATTCCAGTACAGTTCTTCCATGTTATCACCTCATCTTATGATGCAGGGCCGATTGCTCCTAACCCATGCTTTTAAGATTAGATTCCCCCATGTAAGGTCTGTTCTATTCGTCTTCCCGATATCCAAAATTTTTCATCAGGTATTCGCTGTCGCGCCAGTCTTTCTTCACTTTTACCCAGAGCTTAAGATTTATCTGGCATTCCAGCATTTTTTCAATCTCAAAACGCGCCGTGCTGCCGATCTTTTTCAACATATTTCCTTGTTTTCCAATAATTATCCCCTTGTGGGAATCCCGCTCGCATATTATAGTAGCATCAATATGCATTACTTTATTTTTCTTCTTCATCTGGTCGATGGCAACGGCAATTCCGTGGGGAATCTCCTCATTTAAGGCATGCAGAGCCTTTTCCCTGATAAGCTCCGCCACTATCTGCCGCTCCGGCTGGTCTGTCACGGTATCCTCGTCATAAAACTGAGGGCCGTAAGGAAGGTATTTCATGACTGCCCCCACAAGCTCCTGGGTATTGTCTCCGTTTCTGGCAGAGACAGGAACAATCTCTGCAAAATCATAAATATCCTTATAGGCTGTTATTGCCGACACCACTTCTTCTTTTTTAACACTGTCTGTTTTGTTGATCACGAGGATTACCGGCGTGCTTACTTTTTTCAGCTGCTTTGCGATATGCTGCTCCCCGGCTCCGATGAATGTGGAAGGCTCCACCAGCCAGAGAACCACATCCACCTCATTCAGTGTGCGCTCCGCAATGTTTACCATATACTCGCCAAGTTTATTTTTTGCCTTGTGTATCCCCGGCGTATCCACAAACACAATCTGCCCTTCCTCCATTGTAAGCACCGTCTGGATGCGGTTCCTCGTTGTCTGAGGCTTATTAGACGTAATCGCGATCTTCTGCCCGATCAGATGGTTCATCAGTGTTGATTTTCCCACGTTGGGCCTCCCGATGAGTGTGACAAAGCCTGATTTATAATCCTTTTTCATTCTCTCTCCTTCTCTATATTAGAATCCCGTCACGGTTTCAAAAACTTCACGGTTTTCTTCTATCTTATCTTCCCCGCCGATAACGCAGACCTGGTCTGCTTTTAACACTGCCTCTGCCACGCGGTGGAGGGCGCGGATGTCATCCTGGGTCGCATCCAGTATCTGGTTCCTCTCCTCCCGGATCATCTCCCCGCTCACCTTGTTCATATACAGGCACATGGAACGCTCGCCTTTCGCAACCGGCGTCATAGGCTGGTCGATGCCGCTCATCGTTCCGATAATATATTTCGTCATGTCGCGTTCGCTTACCGTGAAATTCTTAAGGTAGTCTACCACTCCGTCGTAGATTTCCAGCGTACGCTTCAAGTTCGGATCCCGGTAGGACACAAAGTACCCTTCCCCTATCCTGTTAAAGCTGCTCATGCACCCGTATGCCCCGCCTTTTACACGGATATTCTGCCACAGGTAGTCATAGCTTAAGATTACTTTCAATATTTGCAGCGCCCCGGTGTAAGATGCGCCGTTGTCAATAAAATTGCCTGTCTTTGCCACATACTGGACTTTTGACGCTGTCTTAAAGCCCTCATTTTTTTTCTCGCAGTGGATAATGCATCTTGTGTCCTCAGCCTTTCCGTCAAAAAGGCTGTCTTTCAGGGTTCCGATCATCTCTTCCATTCCCTCAAGACCTTGTCTTGACGCCGTATAGCTCACCATCATCCGGTCTGCCCTGAAGATCCTCCTGGCAAGCTCTGAAAGTTTCTGCGTCAGATGCTCCTTTTCCTCTTCATAATGCCCTTCTATATGCGCCACTGTCTCATAGAATGCAATACCGCTTGTCATGTCCTTAAGCTTTGCGGCAGGCGATGCGTAGGACTGCGCCCTCAGCGCCGCCGTCGTATGCCCGGAGGACTGGAACTTCATAAGCAGCCTGGATTTCAGCATCGCTAAAATCTCTTTTATCCTCTTTTCATCGTCAAGCTTTGACGCTGTCAGTATCTCCCGCATCATATCAAATGCAACCGGAAGCTTTCCGTAGAGCGCCTTCCCTTTTATCTCAAAAGTTGCCTTAAATGCTTTTTCCCGGATATTCGTCACATCATTGTAAAGCTCAAGAGACGTTCCCACCCCGCCGGTATGGACGTTTATCTCATTAAACAGTTCGCCGTATCCAAAATGCTCCGTATCAATGATGCCAAGCACAGACTGCAGGATTCCTGCATACGGCAGTTCCTCCTCTCCGACGCACGACATATCAAAAAGCACGTCCGCATAGCCGATTCCATTTGTCTCAATCTCGTGGAAAATCACTGGAATCCCCGCAATCGTAAGCTCCTCATTTATAATCGGTTCAATCTCCCTGGAAATGTCCTCACGGTTCAGCACCGGGATCTTTTCCAGATCTTCCTTGCTCTCCGGCGCAGACTGATATTCTTCCAGAATTTTTGTACGCCTTACCAGCTCCTCAAGCTCTGTTTCTGAAAGTCCTGCCTTATGCTCCTCGAGCTCTTTCTCAAGCTCCGCCTCCATCCGGGCGGTGCGTCCTTTTTCCGGTTTCACGATCACAATTGCGCCGTGCGGATTGTCCAAAAGATAAGTCTGGATCAGTTCTTCATAGTATCTTGTGCCGACCTTCGATTTCAAATATTCAAATGTATCAAGAGCCTCCACATGCATAAACGGCTCCATGTCATCATAAAGCCAGCTGTCGAGAATCTGAAGACCGTACATCAGCCCCTTTGGATAGCTGCCAAAATCAGCCTCTCGGTACCGAAATTCATGATAATTAATGCCCGCTTCAAGCGCTTTCTTATCAATGCCGTCTTTCACAATCCCTGAAAGCACAGATTCTATCAGGCGGATAAACTCTTCCTTCTGCTCCTCGTTGGCATTTTTCGCCACAACAGAAAATATGGGCTGGTAAATCCCGTTGTCATAGGAGCCCATGATATCTTTTCCTATCCCGGCATCTGTAAGAGCTTTTTTAAGAGGAGCTCCCGGAGCGGAAAGCAGCGCGTAATCCAGTATCTGGAACGCAAGGTAAAGCTCCTTGTCAAGGCTTGTGCCAATGACTTTATTATAGGAAAGGAACGTATTGTCTTCCTCCGGCTCATCGCTTGCAATAGAGTAGGCAATAGTATTCTCCTTCATCTCACGGAAGGGTTCCTGAAAACGGATTTCGGAATCTATCTCCATCTTGTCAAAGGAGGATAAGTATTCCCTGTCAAGCCAGTTCAGCTTTTCCTCAATATCCATATCGCCGTACAGATAGATGTAGCTGTTGGACGGATGGTAGAACCTGCGGTGGAATTCAAGGAACTGCGCGTAGGTAAGCTCCGGGATTACTGCCGGATCCCCGCCGGATTCGTTGGCATAAGAAGTGTCCGGGAAAAGCGTATTTAAGACAACCCTGTCAAGCACTCCCTCGGGGGAGGAAAACGCCCCCTTCATCTCATTGTACACAACGCCGTTGTAAGACAGCTTATCCTCCGCAGAGTCAAGCTGGTAGCCCCATCCCTCCTGCCTGAAGATTTCCTCGTGCCTGTAGATATTCGGATAAAGCACCGCATCCATATAGACGTGCATCAGGTTCTGGAAGTCCTTGTCATTCACGCTTGCCACCGGATATACGGTTTTGTCCGGATAGGTCATGGCATTTAAAAATGTGTTGAGAGATCCCTTCACCAGCTCTACAAACGGATCCTTTGCCGGGAAGTTCTTTGAGCCGCATAACACGGAATGCTCCAATATATGCGGAACTCCTGTGCTGTCAGCAGGCGGCGTGCGGAATCCGATGCTGAATACCTTATTGTTATCATTGTTTTTTATATATAGGACTCTCGCCCCGCTCTTTTTATGCTTTAGCAGATAGCCTTTTGACTTAATGCCTTCCAATGTTTCTTCTCTGACCAACTCATAACCTTTTGCATCTCTGATACTCATGTTTATTTATTCTTCCTTTCTGCTGCAATCTGTTTTACCGACCTTACCGGCCGCTCTTTTCTTTTTTCCTGTACAGATGCTCCGCCTTGCGCGCCGGTGACGACGGCAGCCCCATCTGTTCCCTGTATGCGGCGACAGTCCTCCTCGACACGGACATTCCCCGTTCTTTTAAAAGTTTCTCTATCTGGCTGTCGCTGAAGGGGTGCTCCCTGTCCTCTTTTGCTATCATTCGGGCAATCACCGCGCGGATATGCGCCGTGCTGACTGATCCCCCCTCTGTCGGGATTCCTCCGCCGAAAAAGTATTTCAGCGGGTACGTTCCCCATTTTGTCTGGATATATTTCCCTTTCACCGCACGGCTTATAGTAGAGATATTCACCCCCATCTTCTCCGCCACGTGCTTAAGTGTCAGAGGCCGGATTTCCGGCGGTCCTGCCAGCAGAAACTCTCTTTGCTCTTTAAAGATTGCTCCCGTCACTGCAAGCAGCGTATCCTGTCTTTTCTCAACACAGCTTTTCAGCCACTTTGCCCGTTCATAACGCTCCCGGACATACCGCCTCGTTTCCTCATCCGCGCCTGTTTTCAGCAGTTCCACATAATCACTGTTAAAATGTATTTCCGGCAGATAGGCCTGGTTGAGGACGATATCATAGTAATCCTCATATGTGACCAGCGCAAGATCCGCGATGATATATCTTGTTCCGTTCACCGGCTCCCTACTCCTTAAAGGCTTTGGATTCAGACTTCGGATAATCTCCCCTGCTTTCTTTATCTGCTCCTGGGTTTTTCCAAGGCTCTTTCCAATCTTATCCAATTTTCCCTTTGAAAAATCATCCAGATATTTTTCAACAATCTCTTTTGCAGTCGTTTCCCACGGATATTCCGACTCAAGCTGCATCAGCAGGCACTCCTCAAGCCCTGCCGCGCCGATGCCTTTAGGCTCCAGTTTCTTTACAGTTTCAAGCGCCTTTTTTACATTGTTAACACTCGTTTTCAGAACCGCGGCGCTCTCTTTCACATTGTCGGCAAAATACCCTCTCTCATCGAGGCTCTCGATAATATATTCTGCTGCCCTGCGTACCTCCGACGGAAGCCGGTATTCAGACAGCTGAAGATAAAGGTCTCTGTTGGGAGATTCCCTGTCCGCAATCTCCTGCACTCTCTCTTCCTCCTCCGAAAGCCTCCTCTCTATATGCACGGCGGCCAGGCTTTCACCCTGCCACGATGCCGGCGCCTCAGACAATTCGATAATCGGGTTTTCCATGGACTGCTCCGTGATAAATTCCCCAAGCTCCGTATTGTCCATCGCCAATATCTCAAGGCACTGCTGCATATGGGCAGACAGTGTTATCTTCTGTTTTACCTGTGTCTTTAGTTCCATCTTTTTCTCCTTGTACTTTCTTATTTTATACAATTTTTCCGATCTCTACAAGCGATATGGGAAACTTTCTTGTGCAGAGGATGCTTTTTCGTTATAATGATGATAAATCTCATAAAAGGAGCCAATCCATGCCGAACGCAAAAAAAGAAACATTAAAAAAACAATTCCATCTTGAGACAAAAAGCCCTTTATTCCGTCAGGCGCTTGACTTCTGCGAGCGTGTCGCCGACTCTCAGGCCAACGTCCTCCTGACCGGGGAATCCGGCTGCGGCAAGGAAATTGCCTCCCGATACATCCACGCCTGCGGCAAAAGGAGCAGCCAGAACTTTGTGGCCGTCAACTGCAGCGCATTTACAGAAACTCTTTTAGAGTCCGAGCTATTCGGCCATGAGCAGGGTTCTTTTACCGGAGCATCCAAAACCCACACCGGGAAATTCGAGCTTTCCAACCACGGGACTCTCTTTCTGGACGAGATCGGCGACTTATCCCTCACCACCCAGATCAAGCTCCTGCGCGCTTTGGAGACAAAGCAGATTGAGCGCATCGGCAGCAACACAAAACGGGAGATTGACTTTCAGCTCATCACCGCCACCAACCAGGATCTTCCTGAAAAAATACGGAACCGGGAATTCCGGGAAGATTTTTTCTACCGTATAAGCACCATCGTCATCAAGATCCCTGCCCTTCGCCAGCGAAAGGAAGACCTGCCGGAACTTATCAGTTTCTTTTTCAAAAAGATTCAGAAGGAAAATAATATCACTATCCGCGGGCTGGAGAGCGCAGTAAAAGATTTTCTCTTTTCCTATGATTATCCGGGAAATATCCGGGAGCTGAGAAACATCATCGAGCGGATGGTCATCCTCTCCAAAGACGGCGTCGTGACCGAAGAGGCTCTCCCTACCCTTTACAATATCGGCGCCGCACCGGAAGAACATGCCTCAGACGCTTTCTCCACCATCATCCCATGGAAGGAATACAAGCGCAAAAGCGAGAGCGAATATCTAATCTATGTCCTAAAGCAACTTAACGGAAACGTAGCCGAGGCATCCCGAAGGCTGGGAATAAGCTCCCGCCAGATTTTTAATAAGATACAGGAATATAATTTGAGGTGAAGAAAATGATAAATTTCGCAATCTGCGACGACGAGCCGCATATGGCAGAAGAAATCGCGGAAAAGCTTTGTCTGTATATGAAAGAAAAACAGTCTGTTTCCTTTCACATTGATACCTTTCCAGACGGCTCCTCCCTTCTTAACAGCAGCAGGGATTTTGACCTGATCTTTCTGGACATCCAGATGAATGAGCCAGACGGCATGGAAACTGCCAGAATACTGCGGGAGCGGAACTACCGCGGCCTGGTCGTCTTCGTGACCGTCTTAAAAGAATGTGTTTTTGATGCCTTTGAAGTGCAGCCTTTCGATTATCTGCTAAAGCCTTTGGACGACGGACATTTCCGGCGGACGATGGACAGAGCCATGGAGTCTCTAAAGCAGCAGGAAAACAACCGTATCGTCATAAAGAAAGGCTGTTCCTGCGAAGTCATACGCCTGTCCGACATCGAATACTGCGAAGTGCAGGGCCGGAAAATCTACATCCACCAAAGGGGCGGCAGGGTCGCCGACTGCTATGAAAAGCTTGATACCTTCGCCGGCCGTCTGGACAGCCGCTTTTTCAGATGCCATAGAAGTTTTATCGTCAATCTGGGGTTCATCAGCGGATGCGCCGACGGACAGATCACCCTGTCATCAGGCGGGAAGATCCCCGTCTCCAGGCTGCGGGAGCGGGATCTGCGCCAGGCACTTCTGCAATTCATGAAAGAAAGAAGGTGCTGATATGGATTATTTTACACTATTCCTCAATGGATTCTGCCTTGCAATGCAGGGTGGGATGCACTTTATGTTCGTCAGCCGTCTCACCGGGAAAACAGTGAAAATCCGGCACATCGCCTTATACCTGTCTCTCCTTGCCGCCTTTGAATGGATTGCCGGAAAGGTTTCCCTCCCCTGGATTACCGCTATCTTAGGAGAGCTTTTTATCCTGTACGCAGTCAGCCGTTTTTCCCTCAAGAATCAACGGATGCCATCTTTAACCGGAGCTGTTTTAGCCCTCTATATCTCGCAGCTTTCTTTTGGTATCGTCAATTCAGCAGAGTCAGTCCTCTTTCCATATCTGGTTGGGAAACCTTTCCTGTACGCGATAATCCTTCTGGCGACAGCCCTGTCACTTACCATCTGTGCCTGCTGCTGCATCGCTGCGTTAAGATCGCTTTCCCTGGAAGATGCAAAGCTTACGCCGGATAATGAGCCTTTTTTGTTTCCGGCATTTCTTCTCCCGGTGCTGTTCTTTTTTGCAGCGGAATTGTACATTATGCAGACCTCCTACACCAACACCGTATCCGTCGGTTCCTCCTTAACGCTTTCATTATCAGAGGCCGGAAAGCATATCTCACTGCTGGTTTTACAGGCTCTCGGGCTGGGGGCGCTGTTTTGCACGCTCTATGCCTATCGCCGCATCTGTCATGGGCTCCAGGCCCAGGCGGCATTTCGCTCCTTAGCCCAGGCAGCCAGGGCTCAGAAAACGTATGTTGCCGAGGCCAAAGCCCGCTATCAGCAGACAAAATCATTCCGCCATGACATCAAAAACCACCTGTCCGTATTAAACGGCCTGCTAACCAGCGGAAAGTCAGAAGAGGCGGCATCCTATCTGCAATCCCTTAGCATCGCCTCCGACTCCCTGTCCTTCCCCTTCCAGACCGGAAACTCCGCAGCGGATATCCTGCTCAGTGAAAAGCTGGCTCTTGCGGAGGCGGACGGCATCGCGACGGAAGTTTCCCTCGTCCTGCCGGACTCCTGGGGAATCGACGACTTCGACCTGTGTGTAATCTTCGCAAACGCCCTGGACAACGCCGTAAACGCCTGCAAAGCCTTTAACGGAGAAAAGTCCATACATGTCTCCGGCGCTCGTCAAGGTGATTTCTATATGCTGAAATTTAAAAACACCTGCCCGGAAAATTCCTTCCCAGACGGATTTCCCCCGGCAGGAACCGGCCTTTCCAATATCCGGACAGTCGCGGAAAAATATCACGGCGCTATGCTTGCCGAAAAATCCAAAGCTCAGTTCACCCTGAACGTGCTGCTTGACATTTCATTACATCCGGAAGACATTTCAGCGCAAAGAACTTGAAACTCTGCGCCGGGATGGATGATATCAACTGTAACATGACATTAAAGAAAAGACCTGCAAACACATTTTATAATGTCTGCAGGTCTTTTTACACCGTATATTATTGCAAATCAAATCTGAACAAATGGAAAATTATTTATCAAATCGGCATCCATCTCCATCATGCTTAAAATACGGCTTGCCGCTCCTGATGGATGGTTTGTGCCGGCCTCCCATGCCTCCACTGTCTTAAGCGAAACCCCCATATAACTTGCAAACAATTTCTGAGATAAACCCGTCTTTTTTCTTATATCCTGAATTTCCTTCGCTTTATACATTTTTACCGGAACAACAGACACAACGCATCTCTTTAATTTTTTATCTTTACTTTTAGCATCTTCCACTGCCTCTGTCAAACCAGCCATAATACTGTCGTATACGTTTCTCATACTGCACATCCCCACTTTACAAACTTTTTTCTAAAATATTAATCATTTTTTTAATATTATTACATTCAAATTTAGTCAAATTATCTTTTTCCTTTTTTGGATATATAGTGATTAAATATACTGTTTCTTTTAAAAGAAAATCTACATAACAAATCCGTACACTTCCACTTTTCCCTTTGTCATCAAATGCAAAACGTAATTTACGCAAACCCCCGGTTCCTTTGATTACATTTCCGGCCTGTGGATTTTTCAAAATTTCCAGTTCCAGCCTCCTCATGTCATCATCATTTAAACCTAATCTTTTCCAATTTTTAACAAATTCATCTGTTTGTATAAATGTTCTTATCATTATTTTTCCTCTTATTATTTAATAATATACCCTATTTAATAGGGTGTGTCAATGCTTTTCAATATCAATTTTATTAAAATTAAAATCCAAAGCTCAGTTCACCCTGAACGTGCTGCTTGACATTTCATTACATCCGGAAGACATTTCAGCGCAAAGAACTTGAAACTTTGCGCCGGGATGATAGTATGAAAGTGTAAACACGAAAATTAACTATATTGAGCAGACAGGAGGAACAGACAATGAGCATCATGATTTCTAATACAATCCGCAATTCGGCCCCTGACCCGGCGCAGACGCCCGCAGTAGCCGAAGGCACAAAAAAAGTAACCGGAACACAGGCCCCGGATGAGGCAGGACGCCTGGACGGCCCGAAAGAAAGCCATCCCCTGGCACCGGTGACGGATGAATATATACCGGAAGAAGAGAAAGAACCGACCGGGCGCTACTGGATGGAAACAGATGAAAACGGCAAATCCAAAATCCATTTCGATGATCCAAACCCGGACAGGGCACAAAAAGAGGAGAAAGCAGACGCTCCGGCAAACGACAGGAAAACTGACAGCGGCAAAAAGCCCGAGACCTGCACCGCCAATAGCGACAAAGTAGACAGGGAGATTGAACGCCTGAAAAAGAAACTGGCAGAACTTGAGCAGCAGCTAAACACCGAGACCGACGAGCGCAAGATAAAACAGCTCGAATCAGAATTAGCACAGGTACAAAACGAACTGCGCCAAAAAGACAACGACGCCTACCGCCGCCAGCATACACAGTTCACCTACTCATAATCTCAAAACACACAGCCGTCCGTCCGGTTTTGTCAGAGATATGGAAACCGGACGGACAGCGTCCCACTCTAAATCCTACTCAAACACCGTCTGCCCGCTCACCGGTGTCTCAAGCGCCCTCAGCCCTCTCTCCACCAGCTCACGCCGGATCTTTTTACTCTGCTCCGGCGATTTCATCGGGTCGCCCAACGGATACGGAATCCCGATTGCCGGTACGATCCGGTTCGCCCCGATTGTCTTTGAGATCGGAACCACCGTACAGATATGCACCACCGGAATGCCCACACGCTCAATCTCCTTCACCATCGTTGCACCGCAACGCGTACAGGTGCCTCATGTGGATGTAAGGATTACCGCGCCGATATTGTCTTCCTTAAGCTTTCCGACAAAATCCTCGCCGAATGCTTTCGCGTTTCCTGTGGCTGTTCCGGTTCCGGTGGTAGTGATAAAGTAGTCGGCAAGCTCTCCGATCACCCCTTCTTTTTCCATCTCCCGGAGCACGTCAAGGGGAATGACAAGATTTGGGTCTTCCGTGACAAACGCCCGGTCATAACCGCCGTGAACCGTCATAAAGTCCTTCTTATCCATCCTCTCCATCCCTGCAATACTGTAGATGCCGTACTTCGTCGCGCTGGATGACTCGATATGGTCGGGATTTCCTTGGGGAACGATGCCGCCGGAGGTGACAATGGCAATCTTCGTATGCGCCATGTCCGTAACCGGAGCCGTCGGCTCTACCCGGTCAAACTTCGGCATCGGATATTCTGTCGGGCACTCTTCACCTTTACATTTCTTTACAAGCAGCTCGATAGCACGCTCAGAACCACGCTTTTTTGCAAAATAATTCACGCGGATTCCTCTCTCCAGATATCCTTCGATGTCCGGCCCGAGGATTTCCTCGCCTTTCACCAACTTTTCCCCGAGATTCTTAAAGACAGGAACCGCTTTTTTCATGCCGGCCGCAGAATTTTTCGTCTTTATCACAATCAGGTCCTTGCGGAACATGTCGACACCCGGGTTCTCCTCGTACATGCCTGTAAGCACCGGAATCCCAAGCTCTTTTTCCACTGCCTTGCAGATGGTTCCGCAGGCAACGCCGTAACGCCCCGCGTTAAACGCAGGCCCAGCGATAAACAGATCCGGCTCATACGACTTTATCATACCGATCAGCTCTGCTGCAGCATCTGAAAGGTTCTCTCCGAAATAATTGTCACCGCACACAACGGTGGCTGCAATCTCATATTCCTCCCCGAAAGCATCTGAAAGGGCAAGCCCGGGCCCCATGGCTCCCTCGTGAACCTCCGGCCTCATGCCTGCCGCCTCCTCGCCGCCGGCTCCGGAGAAAAAGTTATTGATATAATGTACGATTTTATACTTTGCCATTTTCATTTCCCCCTTCCTAATAAGTGCGAGCGGCCAGTTTGTTAAAGCCGTTTGCGATCGTTGATGCGATAATAATCTGCAGCTCCGCGTCAAAGCTGCCGTCCTCGTTCATGCAGCCTGCGTAGCCGCCAATCTGGCTCTCCACGTAATCCATAGTGCCTATCAGCCTATCCATAGGCGGGAAATGGACAATTAAGTTGCCCTGCCCGCAGGAAACCATCGTGTCCGCCTCCGGCACCGCGTCTGCCAGGGAGTAGGACTTTCCGTCCCGCCCGGGGAATTCATCTGTGATAATGACTACCTTCACGCCTGCCTGGGTAACTTTCTTGCAGTTCATCATCAAGTCCGTGTCCGGGTTGCCGTATCCTTCCTCCGTGATCAGCAAGCCGTCCAGCCCCATATATTCCGCAAGCTTTGCCACCATATCCGAGTGGCGTTCCTTATCTGCCAGGAACACATTTTCATTGGTGAGTATCACGCCTACAAAGTTCAGATCTTTCCCGTGATGCCGATACAGATCCTCGATCACCGGATTGTTCAGGTGATGGTACGTCGTCACCTTATCGCAGGGCGCCACGCAGTTTCCACTGACGATGGCTCCGTCCATAATCTCTGTTGGATACATGACAGTGGGGATAAATTTCTTCGCATCCACGCCGTAGTAATAAGTATCGTGCAAAAGCCCCTGCGACTGCAGCATATGTACATACCCGATCTTCGGAAGGTCCGGATACTGTGCAATCTGCTGGAGGAGCGGTTTCGTCTCGTAGGTCACGATCTCATCCGGCGTAAGATTTCTGGCTGCCTCTGCAACGTAAACTGCCGTCTTAAGCCCCGCCATCCTGCCTGCCGCCTCGTAATCATGCGTCTCAAGCCCGTCTGCCGGCTCGATAACTACGCACACATTGTTTGTCTGGGAAAATGGCGTGTACTTCGCCGTAGGGCCGGACATATCGATGACGCCCTCCTGGAATCCCACGATTTTCCCGCAGGTAATGACCGTCGCTCCCACAAGCGCGTGAGTCCTTCCTTCGCCCACCTGTCCTACTTTGCCGATCACTCCCGGAAAAACGGCTCCGTTTCCCTCCACTTTCACTCTCGGCTCAATCACATCCTTTACCGGGGATATCCGCACAGACTCGCCGGGCCTTGCAAGCTCCACCCTCGCGCCTGTAAGCCGCTCATCTTCGAGGACAAGCTTTTCAATCTCTTCTTTACATACATACAATGTTCCATTCTCTACATAGGTCTTCTCTGCAAACTGGACATCCCGGATGTAAATCTTACCTAATTCCAATTTCATTGCTGCTGCACCTCCTGCTCTCGCGGCAGCGCATATGCGCTGCGCTATCTTCTGTTCATTATCGGGTTTGACATTGCACCTTCCATCAAAGATAAGTCGATGGTCCGAAAGTCTTCCTCCGTCTTTTCCGGCCATCTGGGAAGAGACCGGTTCTTAACGCCCTGCCGGGCGCAGTCCGCCTGCTCCGCCGGAACCTGTACTGCGGCATGCCCTGCGGATGTAAATTTGCGGTACGCCTCAATGCTCTCCTCGATCAGCCTAAGATCCCGGAAGTCCTCCGCTCCTTCGAGAGATTCCTCCGACAAGACAATTGATCTGAAGGGCGTCTGGTTTGGCTTGACGCTGCCTGCAAGGGGATGGGTCAGCAGAAAATATCCTCTGTGGATATAATCCCTCGCTGCCAGAAGGACATCCAGATAGCTCCACTCCTCCTTGTAGTCAACCTTAAGTTTCCCCTCCCATTTTTCCAGACATCTTACATTGTTTGTTACCATAATGTTTTTCAACTTAAGCCCTCCTTTTATGTCTCTTTGCCGCCATCTCTACGTCTGTCTTATCTCAGCCTCAGATGCTGCTCCCTTTACTCTATTAATACAGCAAAGTTCCTGCCAACTTTTCTTCTATTCCATACATTTACACCATACTTATTGATTTTCTGCCATAAAATATTTTATTTATTTATTTTTTCGATTAATATTCTGTGATTCCGGAAATACTTCTAACAAAACACCTTTTTATTTTAGGAAATTTAATTCTCTAATGTCAAATTTTTTTCTTCC